>Ga0335078_10000659_pt1 | contig 52931 bp, 40 predicted proteins | sample Lox_Sample_32_FD_206711 | JGI IMG/M metagenome (GOLD analysis project Ga0335078, IMG submission 206711) | Soil microbial communities from Loxahatchee National Wildlife Refuge, Florida, United States - Lox_Sample_3.2 | ecosystem: Environmental > Terrestrial > Soil > Wetlands | place: USA... | reverse complement strand
ATACCTAAAAAACACCGCCGTCCTCGCCGTGGACCAGGATGCGATCGCCGCGAAAAGGATAGTCAATAGCGGGAACCAGCAAGTGTTCGCGAAGAAGCAATCAAACGGAGACGCGATCGTCGGCTTGTTCAACACCGGCGAGGGCGCGGAGAAAGTCTCTGTACCGGCATCCGCCATGGGCCTGGGCGGGAATGCACGCGGCTATTCCTTAAAGGATTTGTGGACGGGCGAGACGAAGAAAACAGGCAATACAATCAGTGCTATTGTCCCGTCGCATGGGGTCGTCCTGTACCGCGTCAGGGCCCTTTAAAACGCCCGGTTACCGTCTCATGCGCTGCGCGAGACGCACGGATGCGCGATAGCTGTGGTGTTTCTGGCACCCCCGGGGCGTGTCCGCCGGACAGCGGCGGCCCGTGGAGGGAATCCGTCAGATCTTTTTGACTATCTCGTTCTCGGACGTGGCGCTTGTCAATCCATCGATAGGCACGCCGAACCCGCCGGCGCTACACACGCCGGCGCGCGGGCCGCGGCGGGTGCGGGCGCGCCGATCGCGCTGGCGCATCTTGCGGTCGGGGAACGGACGCCAGCCCACGCAAGGTGGCATCACACGCGGCAGGGCGCCGATCATGCAGCGGGGCGCATGTTGAGCACAGCCCAGCGGGGCTGGGACGTGGGAGCCGAAAGCGTGCCGTCGGCCGTACGTGGGTGACGGTCGCGCAAGCTGGTGCGCGACACGGCCTGGCGTGGGGGTCGCGGGCGAGTCCGGGCGCACAGGTCCAGCTGGTGCTCGGCCCCCTGTGGATAGCCTAGGCCCCCCCTTTTCGCGGGTTTTTCGCTTTCTGCGGGATGCGCAATATGAGCATTTTGCGCATCTGGAGGCCGATTTTGGCCCTTTTTGCCCATACTCCGATATTAAATGGCGTCGCCGATTCCGAAATAATGCGCATCTCGTGTTTTGACTTTTTCCCCCGTTTTTCCCGCCCTCGGGCACCTGGTAACGCCCCAATGGCGCCCATGGTGCTGTTGCTGGCATCGCTCCCCGCCGTTGATTCTAAAGGGCTGCGGGCGCCGCCGCTCAGCGAACCCCCACAAAACCCCGCACCCAAGCGCGATTTTTTCGCGTTACCAGGCCCAAAATGCGCAGCTTTGCTTGGTAGAAAGTACTCCGCAGGCCTGATTGGCGCAGGTTTGACGAAGGATGTCGGCCCCTAAAAACATGCGCACCTCTGCTGCGCATAGGGATCATGCAGCGGGGCATGTGTTGCGCTGCGGCGTGCCGCTGAACGTCGAAGTCGAACGGGTCCCACCGGTCGGGCGTGGGCGGCGGTCGCGCAAGATGGTGACGCGGGTGCTGCGGTCGCGATGCCGAGTTTCCGGTCGTATTCCCGCGGTTCCCCGCCCGGCGCCGCGGCGGCCCTTTGCCCAATGTCACCGTAGCGCGCGACACAGCAACTTGACGCCGGATGACCTCAATTCCGGTCCCCCACACTCAGTCCGTGGCGTGGACGCGCGGTCGCGCGGTACAATCGTTCAACGCACCATGCCCTTAGCTCCCGGAAATCGGCTGGGGCCCTATGAGATTCTCGCGCCCATCGGGGCGGGCGGCATGGGGGAAGTCTACAAGGCCCGCGACACACGTCTCGGCCGGTTCGTCGCCATCAAAGTCTCGCAGGCGGAGTTTTCCGAGCGATTCGAGCGCGAGGCGCGCGCCGTGGGTTCCCTGAATCATCCCAACATTTGCCAGCTCTACGACGTCGGGCCGAACTATCTGGTGATGGAATTAATTGACGGCTCGCCGCTCGGGCAGGTGGAGAACCCTCGCAAACTGCTGGACATAGCGGCGCAGATGGCTGACGGGATGGCTGCCGCCCACGCGGCCGGAATCGTGCACCGCGATCTGAAGCCCGGCAACATCCTGGTCACGCGCGAGGGGCGGGTGAAGATTCTCGACTTCGGGCTGGCCAAATCGCCTGTGTCCACGCAGGGTGGTGGTAACTCCTCCACTCTTACAATTGACATCACCGGTCCCGGTACGACCGTCGGCACCATCAGTTACATGTCGCCTGAGCAGGCGCGTGGAGAGCCGAATCTCACTTTCCAGTCGGATCAATTCTCGTTCGGCCTGGTGTTGTACCAGATGGCCTCGGGCAAGCGGGCCTTCGAGCGGCCCAGCGCAGCGGAGACCATGACGGCCATCATCCGCGAGGAGGCGGAGCCCCTGCCCGCCAGCGTCCCTCTGTCGCTGCGCTGGGTCGTGGAACGGCTGCTGGCCAAAGATCCTGCCGAGCGCTACGACTCGACGCGGGACCTGTATCGCGAGTTGAAGCAGATTCGCGACCGGCTTTCACAAACCGCCAGTGCCGTTGTGGCGGTGCCGGCCCCGGTCGCGGTGCGCAAACGGCGGCGTCTCCTTCTGGTCCCTGCGGGAGCCCTCGCATGCCTGGCCGCCGGTGTCTTTCTTACGCTGCTCCTGACGCCGCCCTCCGGTCCCGATCTGTCGCGGTACAGGTTCACCCAGATGGCGCCGGGTGAAAATGAGGAGCGCGCCCCGGTATGGTCGCCGGATGGAAACAGCATCGCCTATTCCGCCAGAGTGCATGGCACCCAACAGATCTTTGCGCGCGGGGGGGGGTCGCACGAGGCAGCCCAGCTCACCAGATCCAGCGTCGATTGTCACCAACCGGTCTGGTCTCCCGACGGTGAATCCATCTATTACGTCACGGATCGCAACCTGTGGACCGTTCCCGCTTCGGGGGGCCCCGGGCGCTTGGTTCTCGAACACATCGATGCAGCCGCCATTCACCCGGATGACAAAACAGTGGCGTTTGCGCGCGACGGCAAGCTATGGCTTGCTCCGCTTCACGGAGGCCCGGCGAAAGAGTTCTGGCCCGGTCCTCTGGCGCCCACTGTGCTCGAAACAACCATGCGCTTTTCGCCCGATGGCTCCTGGCTGGCTTTAGACAACGGCACGGTCTGGGTCTTTTCCTGGCCCTCCGGCACGCCCCGAAAGCTCTACACTGGAGCGGAAGACGGACGTTATGGAGGCGTAGTGGGCTTAAGCTGGTTCCCGGACAGCCGCAGTCTGGCGGTGGCTCGCAATAGCGCAACCGATTCACTGATCCGGCTGGCGGTCGCGGATGGCAGTCGGCAAACGATCTATTCCACGACCCCCACTCTGTCGGACCCGTCGGTGTCGCCGGATGGCAGGAAGATCGTATATTCGGCCGGACACTACGAATGGGACATCGTCGAAATCGGGCTCCCCAACGGCACCGTGCACGCGTTAATCGAGAACGGAGAAACCAACGTCTCGCCGGACTGGGCGCCGTCGGGCACGCATTTTTTGTTCTGCACCAACGGCGCGGTCATGGACCGGGAGGTCTCCGGTAGCGAGTTCTCGCGCCGCCTGATCGACACCAGCTACGACACGGGGCCGGCCCGCTGGTCGCCGGATGGGACGCGGTTTGTCTTTGTCGATAACGGAATCACGAACAAGCTGATGCTGGCGAATGCGTCCGGCGGCCATGCCACCGTCCTGGACCAAGCTGATCGCATGCGTGGAGTAGCGTGGTCGCCCGATGGGCGGTGGATCTCCTACGGCCGCATGAACGAGGGCCAGTGGAAGCTGGCGAAGATTCTGGCTCTGCCGGGCGCCGCTCCCGTGATCCTGGCTAACGCAGAAGGTGCGCATGGGACCGCCTGGTCGCCAACGGCGGACTGGATACTGTTTAGTGCGGGGAACAGTCTCGAGCTGATTTCACCTGACGGGAAATTGACGCGGAAGCTCTCCTCCCGCCCATTTATGGCCTATGGTTTCTCGAAGGAGGGCGGCCAGGTCTACGGCATTTTCCACAATACGTCCGGCAACGGCGCGGAGTGGCAGCTCTATGAGGTGAACGTGACGACGAAAGCGGAAAAGCTTCTGGCGCCCGTGGATCTCCCGCCTGCAACCGCTTCCCTGGGTGCGTTGAGCATTCATCCGGACGGTAAACGCGCTCTCGTCTCGGTCGCGAAATGGCCATTTCAAATCTGGATGCTCCAGGGCTTTGAGCAGCCGCGGGCGAAAAACTGGTCAGCGGGGCTAATGGGCCGGCGATGACTTTCGTCGCGAACTCTGGATGCTGCGAAGCTACCCAATTTGTCCTGCAGTGCGCAGGAGCGAGAGGGTAGTGATCCAGCTTGACGTGTAAGTCTCCTATGCTGACTCAACACCGGCCTTCGTAATCGCCGCGGGGCGGGCGCTGGGGGCGCGGCGACCCCGCTGGGGGCCAGGAACTGGAGGCGGGCAAGCGCCAGCGGCCGGCGATCATGCAGCGGGCGTGCCGACGTCGGGCTGCCGCGCGGCGCTGGACGCGGAGGCCGAAGACGCCCGCTGATCTGCGTGTCCGCCGGTCGCACAAGCCGGTGCGCGCCGCGTGCCGGCGCGCTGAGCCCAGGCGTTGCGGGCGGCTACGGGCTGACCGACGCGGGGTGCGAGGCCGGCTTGCGTGGGATCGGGCGAAGCTGGGGCGCGGCCCGGCTCCGCCGGTCGGTAGTGCGCGCTTCTGCGCGCCGCCGTGGGCGAAACGGCGGTATCGTTTTCGCGCCGACAGCGGGTTTCTGTCACGTGCGGCAGGGGGAGCGGATGACCTCGCGCGACGCGCATTTGGGGGCGGACATGTCTTTCACGATCGGGTTCGATTGATCCACCACCGTGTAATGGATGGGGGCGTCGAGCGTGAAGTTCGCCTCGCCATGTTTCTTTGCGCCATCGATCAGAGTTGCAAAGTAAGCAGGGTCCGGGCCGCATAACAGACTTGAATGATGTTTACCGATGTTCCGGCCCGCCATTCGGGAGCTATGTTCTCCGCGCGCCGGATGGACCTGGATTTGATCCGAACATCGTGGGGGCGCGTGCGCTAGCTGTTTCCAAGAAACATCACGTGCACGTACGTGCCTAGTCTCACGTTAAAGGCGAGATACCAGCCCACGTGGTCCGGGTCATCATAAATCACGATCTGGTCGCTATCCCAGAGCCACCCGTCACAATAGGCGTACTCGGCGGGAGCCACGCTGAAGTAGAACCCATTGAACCAGAACCGCTCCCGGTTGCCGCCCGCCAGCCGCCAGACATGTGTGCGGCCGATGCCGCCCCTGAAGCGGCCGTGTTCCCAAGGATGGTCCAGGTGGAAACGAGGGTCGTCCCGTCCGGTATCGTGTCCGATCCACTTGCCGTTGGTATGGACGTGGGGCGCCTCGGGATGCCCAGGCTGGTCGGCGAAAGTGCGATGCTCGGCGGGGGCCGCAGCGTGGGGCGCGGCGTGAGCAGGGGCCCTGACGGGAGCAGGGCCATGTTTGGGAATGTATCCGCCATGCGCCTCAGACTTGCCACCTTCGTGCTTCTCACCACCCCTGTCCTGCGCGACGGCAGGGAGAACCAAGGTCAACCACGCGACGTACAAGCCGATGAGTATTCTCATGCGATCCTCACAGAGAGCGCCTCCCATTGTACCGTAATTGTGTTGCCTGTTGCCCTTGTCGTCTGAAGGGTAGACTATGATCCCCCCGCCGTCCACATACTTGTAGCTTCAAGCGATTGACGCATCACAGTTCCCCCGCCGGGATCGGCGGGTGGAAGTTCCCAACCCGACGGTACTGGCCGCTTACATCGGACGCCGGAGTGGCAATCATTCTCGGCTGGCCGCTGATCGGCGGCCGTTTGTTCGGTGATCACTCGTGACCTCGGCGAGCCCGCTCGCGTGCGATCACAAAGGGCGCGGTGGGGCGGGCGGCTGCGGGCGAGCGGACGCGGGCCTGCGAACGCGGCGCTGGTCCACCGGTGTGCCTGGCGCCAGCCTCCTGGTCGTCTGCGCACCTGCCCCGATATCGGGATGGCGGGCGTCGCGCTTCTGCGCGCGGCCGTGGGCGCAACGGCGGCATCGATTTCGTACCGATAGCTGTTTTTTGTCAAGCTGTTTTTCGTCACGCGCGGCAGGGGGGCGGGGTGGATGGCCTCGCGCGACGCGCATTTCGGGGGCACGATGGGCGACGCCACGGCCCGCGTCGTCGCCGGCGCCCAGCGCGCCTACCCGCCCTGCAACGCGAGCGCATAGAGTCGGCTGTCAGCGCCGGCCGCCGGCATGCGTCGGATCTCTACGAAGGGTGGATTGCAACCGATCCATTCCGCGGCGACGTAGGCGTGATCATGTGATTGAGGGTGAATTCACCGGTTCGCACGGCTTCGAACGCCACGCGGCATTGAGATAACGGCGATCTGGGAAGTGCGCAGCGGCGACGCCCCGGGTAATCGTTGCTGTCAGTGCCGATGCTCGCGAACCGGCGTTTCATCCGAGAGTGAGATCGTCGCCGACAGGTTCATTTCGTTCCGTCTCTCCCTCTCCGGCGCTTCCGCCGCGACTGAGCATCACGGCGCCTCGATGAAGAGATCCGGGGTTGCGCAACTCGCGCCACTGCATATAGGCAAATCCGACGCTCAGTGATACCAGAAAGACGTAGGGCGTCAGGTTGTACGGCCAAGAGGGTTCTGGGTAGACGGTGACAACGAGGACAGGTAGCAGGGCCAGGGTCGCAACCCATGGGACCACGACGTGCCGCCAAACAGTGAAATTGGCCGGCTGTTCGCTGAGCATGTAGCGCGTCAAGGCCAAATTCGCCATGACGTAGAGGATGATGACCGCAAGCGTGGCAATGGTTCCGAGGAAACCAAAGATATACTCGGGGCGCAACAACAAGCCCACGAGTAGGACCGCCGCCAATCCGGCCATCTGCGCGAAGGCGATCGCGAACGTGGGCGTCCGGTGGATGGGATGGATACGCCCGAAACTGACAGGGAGCGTGCCCGCTCGGCCCATCGTATACATCACGCGCGACGCGGCGTTGGTGCAGGCGAGACCGACGCCCACGGCACTGTTGATGAGCGCGAGGACCACGCACCACCAGCCGGCACCCCATACCGCATGGCCGAGCACGAAATACGGATTGGCATTAGAGGCGAAGGCCGCCATATCGCCAGTGCCCCAGCCGATGGCGCTGGCATAGGAAGTAAAGATGTAGAACACACCGATACTACCCAGAGAGAGCATGATCGCCTGGCTGATAAACTTGCTGGGAAGGCGGGCTTCCTGCGCGAGTGGCGCCGGGGCCTCGAAGCCGCTAAGCGCCAGGATTGAGAAAAGCATGCCCGCCAGGATGCCCCTGAAATGATGGGGCGATGAAGAAGGCGTCAACGGCGCAAGAAAGGTGGAACCGGCTCCGCGATGAACCAGGAAGCTGACCCCAAGCGCTAACATAATGAGTAGTTCGAGGCTGCCTAAGACCGCGGTGATCTGCGCCGAAAGCTGAACACCGTGGTGAGTAAGCGTCCAGATGAGGGTAGTTGTCGCCAAGGCGAAAAACCACCATGGGATGCGCACCTCGAACAGCGTCTTCAACATATCCGAGATAAGGTAGCCAAGAAAACCTGTACTTCCGGCCGCCCCGAAGATCTCATAGATCAGGTAGCTCCACGTCGCCATGAAGCCGCTGCGGCTCCCGAGTCCACGAGTGGCGAACGAATAGTAGCCGCCGCTCGACGGCACGTACCGGGAGAACTGGGACACGGTGTTCCCGATAAAGAAGCAGATGATGGTGGAGAGCAGGAACGAGAGCGGCATGACCGGTCCAGCCTTGAGTGCGATGGTCGGAAAAGTGAACATGATGCTGGTCGCCGGCGCGATGTGCGTAACACCCTGGAACACTAGTTCTGGAAGGCCGAGCGAATTGCTTCGAAGCTGAGGATCCGCATCGGGATTGGTGGTCGTAGCGCTCACTTGGGGACCTCCTTTAAGGCGACGGACGCCGGGCGAAGTTCTCAACAGAGTCCGTTCGGAACGAATAGTCGGCTACTCGAAAGCTTATCGAAGTAGAAGCATCCTCGCCAAACCGCGAAGGTGCGCACCACTCAGAAGCACTCGAAAACGGCATTCGGGGAAGTGTGCCGCGCCAACTGTCTGCCGCCGGTGAATACGCGGCTGGAAAACCGCCGGGACCGCACCGCCCGGCCGTCGGTTCACGGAACTACACTACGGGAGTTGAGCACATTTTACCCCCGCTTTTTTCGTGTGCGATTTTGAGAGAAACAGCGGCGCGCGGGCTGCGACGCGGTCGCGCCGGTCCCGCAGTTCCCGCCGGACGCTCGGCCTTCTCGTGAACCAAGTCGGCCCCCGCGTGAACAAACTCGCTAAGCGTCTACAAGCGTGGCCGCCGTCGGCCAGCGCCTGGCACAGCGCGGGGCGTGGCGGCGCATCGTGCGCGACGAGCACGGATGCCGGCAGCCCGCGCGCGCGCCATCACCCGCGTTCTCCCGCTGGGACAACTTTCTCCTGCGCGCCAGCACAGATGCGCAATAGTTGTGGTACCCCCCAGAGCGTCTAAGCAGTGGGTTTCGCATGTACCCATGGGGGGCCGTGCGACATCCGAAGACGGGTACGGCTCTAACGGCGTGGCATGCTCGTGAGGTACGGGTTAGTGTCGCCGGGCCCCCTTCGAAACCGTGTAGCGGAAGAGGTGCCCCATCTCGCGGTCGAGATTCCGGATCTCACGGCGCCGGCGCCATTTCGCAACCAGCTCGCAAAGCACACTGGTTATGACCGTGAGCACCACCAGCAGCACCGCGATGCCTAGGACGATGTTGCTGACCACTAGCCAATATGTGCGGGGGTCATGCATGGGCGGCCTCCAGTCCGATGAATCCTCTCATCGGCGTCGCGGCCTAAACCAGGGATTTCCATTATCGGTTCTCCCGGCCCCGTTCAGTATACACCGAACGGCCTTTTCTTGGATTCAGAGTATTAGGGCTTCAGTTCTGAAAGTCTCCACACGCGCAATCTGGAACACTTTTTCCACAGCCGCCAAACTCCCCAAAGAGGCAAGTCTCGCCCGACGCATGTCGGCCCTTAGCCGGCGGTGGGGACTGTCGCCTCGAATCGTGTTCCGCGTCCTGGCTGACTATCGACGGCAACCCTCCCACCGTGCTGCTCCACAATTACTCGCGTTATGGCTAGTCCCAGCCCGGTTCCCTGCTCCGCATAGGCCCGGGCCTGTGCCCCCCGGTAGAACTCGTCGAAGATTCGTGGCAGATCCTCCGCCGCGATTCCAATGCCTGTGTCTTCCACCGATACCACCAGATCCCGGTCCTGCGCGCGCACGGCTGCAGACACCGAACCACCGGGTTTGGTGTAGCGGATTCCATTCTCGACCAGGTTCGCGACCATCTGGCGCAGGGCAACCCTATCTCCTAGGACAACCCCTCCAGAAACGACAGTCGCCGAAAGGCGCACATCCTTCCGGGCCGCTGACTCCCTGAAATCCTCAATGACTTCCTGGACCAGAGCGCCCACTTCAACGCGCACTCGTTCCTGCCCGACCGCGGCCTCGCGCGCACGCGCCAGCACGAGGAGGTCGTGCGTGACCGCCGCGAGCTCGCCCGCACGACGCTGAGCACGGCCGATCAAGTCGCGCGACGGCTCGCTCAGTCCGCCGGCCATGTCCTGCAACACCACTTTCAGTGCCGTCTCGATAGTGCCGAGCGGCCCCCGCAGTTCGTGAGCGACCTTGCGCATGTACTGCGATTTGGTGTGTTCACTCTCCTGCAGCTTTTCGTAGGCGGCCTCGAGTTTCAGTCTTTCGCCGGCGATGTGCCGCGATAGCAGGACATTCCCGCGCACGCGCATGCGCAAGTCCACGGCGATGGTGCTGCAGAGGTAGGACGCAAGGTAGAGCGTGACGCCGAGAACCGCGAGGCCGGGCCCCGCCAGGCTCCAGGTCCGGTAGGCGCCGGGCCCCCAAACCCAACCGAGAGGGTAATGATCCAGGACGCCGGACGACTCTCCCAACACGACGGCCGCGTAAAGCAGGAAGCCTACCGTGGTAGCGAGATATGTAGCGCGCCGCGAGAGCAGGATGCTGGCAATGAGAACGTGGAAAACAAAGAACGCGGCAAGTGGACTCTCAATGCCGCCGCACAGGTGCAGGAGGGCGGCCAGGAAGACGAAATCGGCCGTAATCTGCACGAATGCAAAAAGTGCGGCTCTGGCTACCCGATCTTCGTCGCCGAGCCCAAGGTACGTGCGCGGCGCGGCCAAATGTGCCAGGAAATGAGCATTGGCCCAGGCAACCTTCACAGGCTTCCTGCGCAGGTGGCGCTCGACTAGGAGAAGGACTGCGTTGTAGAGAAGGAGACCGGCGGCCAGTGCCAGGATCCTGCCGGCCGGCAGATGCGCCGCACCCGCGAGGTGCATCGACACTGCCGCTACGGCTACACCGGCGGCAGCCAGCCACCGCAGCCTGATGAACCAACCGGTCCGCCGCTCCAGGTCGCTCGAGATCGGAAGTTCGGCGGCGTTCATAGCCTCGCCCTCCTACCTCCCGGCAATGCTGCAGGCCAGGGAAGAATCGGCATTCCCGGACGGCATCAGGCTCGCGGCCTGAGCCTCAGCGCACGCTCGACGCGCTCCAGCAGCAGGGCTGGGTCGACAGGCTTATCGACGAAATCCTGCACCGGCAGATATTCGCCTGCCTGGTAGGTCCCGTCGCCCGAATCCGGGTAGAAGCGCAAATCGGTCTTCTCGTGGATTGCGCTCAACACGACGATAGGTACGCTTTTGAAGTATGCCTCATCCCGCTGCCGAAGCTGCCAGACCAAGTGAAACCCCTCTGTCGCATGCGGCATCATGATATCCAACAGAATGCAGTCGGGCCGCTGGACGTCGGCTGCCTCCAGCCCGCTGTACTGATCGTGGGCCGCCGACACTTGGTAGCCCCTGCTCTCCAGCGCGATACGGAGCGCCGCAACCAGGTCCTTGTCGTCATCGACAATCAAGATCTTGGGGCCATCGCTCACTGGGACGCCTCCTTTCTCATTTCCTCTCCGCAAACGCTGACTTACCCTCAGCCAGCTCTTCCAGGGTTTCCTGCTCGTACCTTTCTTCCGCGATCTTCTTCGGCGCCAAACCCAACGCGAGCGCTATCCCGTATAAGATTGCCTCCGGACGCGGCGGACAACCGGGGATATAGTAGTCCACAGGAATGGCCTTGTCCGCGCCGCCCAACACGCTATAGGTGTCAAACCAGCAGCCACCACCGCAGGCGCAGGAGCCGACGGCAAAAGTGAGCTTCGGATTCGGTACAGCCTCGACCAGCCTCTGCAACGCAGGAGCGACCTGGCGCGTCACCGGACCGCACACTAGGAGTACGTCCGCATGCCGGGGAGACCCCACTAGCCTGATCCCAAATCGTTCGGCGTCGTAATACGGCGTGAGGACGTTGATAACTTCGATGTCGCACCCGTTGCAGGCTCCGACATTGGCGTGGTAGACCCACAGCGCCTTGGTGAACGCCTTCTTCGAAAGAGCTTCGAACATGACCACATCTCTCCGTATGACTGCGGAATCACGTGCCCAGGGTAGCCAAGGCGGCGGCGGCTCGATCCAATAGAGGGTAAGCGGCCTGCGGGTACAAACCAAGCAACAGGCAGAGCGCCCCGAGAACTGCCGTCGGCAGCCACATGGACGGAGGCACCTCACGCACATCCGACTCCGGAACGACAGGCGTGCGCAGCGTTCCCCAAAACACCCGGATGCCGGCTCGAACCATCACCGCCATCGTCAAGACGCTGGTTGCAACAGCCAGAATCGCGGCCCACCATAGACCGCCCCTTGCAAGCGCAAGATAGATCGTCAGCTTGCTCCAAAACCCATTCAGCGGGGGGAAGCCGGCAATCGCCAGCGCGCCGAGAAGAAAGCAACTGCCGGTAACTGGCATACGCCGCCTAAGCCCGCTGACCTCGCTGATGCACCGGGCGCCGGTCGAATGGATGACCGCGCCCACACACAAGAACAACATCGACTTGAACAGCGCGTGGTTCAGAAGGTGATAGAGCCCGCCGTAACACCCCAGGTAGGTTCCCAGTCCGACGCCGGCCAGCACATACCCCATCTGGCTGACGGAGGAGTAAGCCAGCAGGCGCTTCAAGTCATCCTGGCTCATGGCCATTACAATTCCGAACAGCATGCTGAAAACGCCGAGCGCGACCAGAAAGGTGTTCACCAGATGCCAGGATGGATAGAAGATACTCACCGTACGCACCATGGCATAAAGCGCCATCTTGATCATGACGCCCGAAAGAAGCACGCTGATGGGCGTGGGGGCCTCGGCGTGCGCATCTGGGAGCCACGGATGAAACGGCGCAATGCCGGCCTTCGTTCCAAAGCCGATCACCAGGAAGGCGATGGCAAACGCCGCGGTGCCGGCCGGCATCAGGGGAACCACCCGCCGGACCTCACTGATGAGAAGCGCGCTGGAGCCGCTCAACTGTCTGGTGGCAGCCGCGGCGGCGTAAAGCAACACGCAGCCGAACAAAGCGAAGGTGATCCCGATGGTCAACAGCATCAGGTACTTGTAGCCGGCTTCCAGAGCCCGGCGGTCCCAATAAAAAGCCACCAGGAGACTGGATGCCAGCGTTGTGGCTTCGATCGCCACGTACAACATCACGATGTTATTCGTGACGCAGCCCCACAGCATGGTTCCTTGAAACCACAACACCAGCCCGTAAAAGACGCGCGTCCGCCGCTCCGCCGACGCTTCTCCCAAGCGGCGGATGAGTGCCCCGAGGCGAAGGTACCGCACCGAATAGAGGGAAGCCATGAGGGCAACGATGGCGATCACGATGACCATGAGAGCACTCAGGCCATCGACTCGCAGTTCGTTACTCCACGTGGTCAGCACCACTCCGCCCATTACCCTGCGGGCCATCCACGCACCCATCGCCGTGACAAGGGCGGCGGCTAGAATCGGCAGACCTTGTTGCAGGCGCCGGTCAATCCCCTTCCAGAACAGGATCAGGGCGCCGGCTGCCAAGGGGAGCAGGAACGTTACGGCCGGTATGACGGATGTCTCTGTCACCATTGCTACCGCCTCAATTCGCGCAACTGGAACGTATCGGTGGTGCCGAACTCCTGCCGCACACCCCCGATTACGTACAGAAGCAGGTATACGGTCACGACCACCTCGGTGGCCACGCCGAACACCGCAGTCTCCGGCAGTTCGGGAGCCAGGCTCACCAGGCTCAGGTGGACGGCGTTCTCCAGCAGACACACTCCAACCACGGTCTTAAACGCATCCCGCCGGGTCAGCACGGCGTAAAGCCCCAGGGCAAACACGGTAGACGCGACCGCCAGATTCGTGCGGAACACCTCAAGCCGGGCCGTCTCAGTCGGGGCGAGGAGAGTGCCCTGCTCATGCGTAAGATGGAAAAACCCCAGCATCAACAGGCACGCGACGATCACAGAAGGGCCGAGTCCGATGACCGGCTTCAACTCCTCGTCGTCTCTCCCGCGCAGGAACCGGAACAGGAACCAGGGCGTCAGGACTGCCTTGGTCACCAGGGCCGTGCCGGCCCACCAGTAAAGCGCCGGGTTCATCACACCGAACGCCGCCAGCAGGCCCGCCATCAGCAGCGCCTGACAAAGGTAGGCGATGGCCGAGAGCTTGAGCCGCCGGATTTCCACGGCTGCGACGGAAGTGATCACCATGATCAGGCTCAGCGTCTCGATCAAGCTCACATGCAGGTTGGACGGGTTCATAGCCTCACGCCCTCCCCCCGTTCAGGCCATCGCGAAAACCCGTCTTCATCATGCGGTCCAGGGGAGTCGGAGGCGGGAAGCACCGGCCGCACCGCTGGCACGGTCCCATGAAGACAGTCAGGCGCATATACATGTCCCGCGGGTCGTTCGTCGCGGTTTCAAATTGCTGGCTCAGCCGAATGGCTCCCTCCGGACAAACCTCCTCGCAACGGGCGCAGTAGGTGCACCGGCCCCAGAAGAATTCGATCAGCCGCTGATACTGTTCCGGGTCGGAAACAACGATCACGCCGGCCGGACAGACGTTCGCGCATCCGCCGCAGCCAAAGCACAAATCGGGATCCACCGTGATCTTGCCGCGAAACCCGGGCTTCGGCTCCATCGGCGTCAGCGGGTACCCGAGCGTCACCCGCCCTGCCTTGAGGCAGATCAGCGCTTCGCGTACTTTGCTCAGCAACACTGCCACCTCCTACTTCCCAATCACTGCGAACGCCAAAGCCGATAGGGACGATATCCCCACCCGCATGAAATAACCCATCGCCTGATCCACGCGCAGCCTCGGGTTTACGACATCCGCGAGGGCGACCGCTAGCAGCACCACCAGGACCTTGACCGCGCTGGTCAGCAGGTCCACCGGGAAGACCCCGAAACGCGGCCAGGGGAAAAACACCTCCACTAGCAGGAACGCGAGTACGACCTGCCTCGCCCAGACGCTCCACCGCAGGAGCGCGAGTCGCGGACCGCTCTGCTCCACCAGCGGGCCGCCCATGATCTCCTGGTCGGCTTCCGCGACGTCGAACGGCAACTTGCCGGCCTGCGCCTGTAATGCAAGGAAGAAGGCGAGACCCGCAATCGCTATGCTGATGCTGGGTCCGCTCTCCAACTGGAAAGCGGCCATGCTGAATAAGGCGAGGCTCCTGGCTTTGAACGCGCCGACGGCCAGAGCGATCGCCAGGATCGGTTCCACTGACAGCGCCATCATCATCTCCCGCGAGCTGCCGACATAGGCATACGGACTGCCGCTGGCGAATCCGCACAACATGATCACAACCGCGGCCATGGCGGCCATATAGAGCACCACGATCATGTCGCCGGCGAATGCCAGCGGCGCGGCGCCTCCCATGGGCACAATGGTGGCCAGAAGTAGTACGGAGCCCAAGGCCAGCGCCGGCAGTCCGGCGTACGCGGGTCCACCCGCGCTGCGCAGTTCTTCCTTGCCGAGCAACTTCAAGAGATCCCAATACGGTTGCGTGACCGGCGGTCCGATGCGGGAATGGATGGCGGCTCTGACCTTGCGCAATATGCCCTCGTAAAGAGGCGATAGGAGCAGAGCGATGCAAACGTTAAGGCCGCAGGGCAACAGGACCATGGTCAGCCAATGCATCATCGGACGCCTCCGGAAAGGCCTTTGCTTCTGCACATCTCCAGCAGTTCCGACTGCCGATAGATCCGCACCACACCGCTGCGCCGGTCGATGGTCTCCAGGCGCTCTGTACAGGAAAAGCACGGGTCCAGGCTCCCCAGCGTGATCGGCACGTCGGCAATCGTTCCGTTGATGACTGCTGCCGGGAGTGCCTGGAGGTTGGCATAGGTCGGAGCGCGGACCCTCCATCGATACGGCCGGTTGTCGCCACCCGTCATGACGACATGGATCGCCTCGCCCCGCGGCGCCTCCACCACCGAGACGCCCAACCGGCCGGGCGGGATTTCGCGTGCGATCTCCGCACAGATCGGACCCTGCGGCATCGCCGTCACGGCCTCGCGCACAAGCCGGATGGACTCAACCAACTCCCCCACGCGTACCTGCACTCGGGCCCAATTGTCGCCCGCCTCCTGAGTGACAATCCGCGGCGGTACTTCGTCGTAGGCAGCGTACGGATGATCGAGTCTGGCGTCGATGGCAACCCCCGAAGCCCTCGCCGGGGGCCCGACCACGCAGACGCTCAGGGCGGATTCCTTCGTCACCCTGCCCACCCCCTCTGTCCTGGCGCGCAACACGCCGTCTCCGACGATGGCATCGCGCACAGCGGTGGTCTCCTTCTCCACATCCGCGAGAGTCTTCAGCAACTGCGGGCGGATCGTGTCAGGAAAGTCGCGGCGCAGCCCGCCCACCGTATTCATCCCGTACGTCTTGCGGTTTCCGGCAATAGCTTCGCAGAGCCACATCACCGGCTCGCGAATGCGCCAGGTCTGCATCAACACCGTTTCGAAACCGAGGATGTGCCCGGCGATTCCCAACCAGAGCAGATGCGAGTGGATCCGTTCCAGCTCCAGCATGATGGTCCGGATGTACCTGGCCCGGCGCGGCACCTCGAGGCCGGCCGCTTTCTCCACCGCCTGACAGTAGCACGTCGAGTGAATGAAGCCACAGATTCCGCAGATTCTCTCCGCCAGGTAGGGAATCTCGTTGTAAGTGAGAACGGTGTCGCCAAGCTTTTCGATCCCGCGGTGGTTATAGAAGAGGCGCGTATCGCAACCCACGATGGTTTCGCCCTCAACCAGCAGGTGCCAGTAGGCGGGCTCTTCCAGCACGGGAAAGAACGGCCCCATCGGCAACACACTGGCGTGTTTGGGGGCGGCGCGCATCTCTGGCCGGAGGTTCCCGGCCGAAGGAGGCCGGAAGTTATAGGGGACATCGCGGCGCAGCGGGTAGACGCCAGCGGGCCAGTCATCGGGCAGCAGCAGACGGCGCGGATCGGGATGGCCTTCCGGGCACACTCCAACGGCATCCTGAAACTCGCGTTCCGCCCAGTCCGCGCCGGGAACCACCGGAGTAATCGAGTCGATCCGCGGATCGTCCTCCGGCACCGGGGATTCCAGCAGCACGTAGAGATGGTCGGCGTCGAGAGAGAAAACGTGCACGATGCCGAAATCGCCGCTCAGGGGCCTTCTGTCGGTTCCCACGGAGATCAGAAAGCGCGCCTTCAGCTCCTGGAAGAGGCCGCCGGCGACGCTCCGCACGGCTTTTCTGTCTACGGTGAAATGCAGCGTATCAGCATGTGGCTGCGTCGCGGATAAGAGCGCCTCATGACTGCGCGCCGCCACCAGTTCCTGAACCTTTGCCGGGATCCGCTCGTGTTCCGTGTTCATTCCGATACCCTCACCGTGCCACCATCAAAGTGATCGCGGTTACCAGGATGGCGCCGGCCACGATCCACAGAAGATAGATTTGCGGTGTGCCGACGTGTGTCCGGCTCACGCCGTCCGCAGCTTTCTCGATGGCGTGAACCGTCGGCGTATACAACCACCGGTCCAGGTCGAGCATGCGGCGGACCAGGACCGGCATGCCGGGCGCCCGCAGCCTGCCCGCCGGATAGACAGACTGAAAAGCGTGTTTGAACGGCAGGAAGAAACTGCCGGCGGGATAGCGAACCGCTGCCGCTGCGTGCCTCTCTCCGCAATACCAGACCGGCACCGGTCTCGCGTTGGCGTGCACCGCGCGCTGGATGCCGTAGCAAAGCGACGCGAGGATCGCCAGAGCCAGCAGCATCGCGGGCGGCCACCAGAACGCTACCGCCGCACCGTCGATCAACCGGATGCCGCCCCACGCGCCGCCGATGGATACCGCCGAAGCTGTGATGCCGAGCCCTTCTACCGCCTGCCTGATGGGACCGAGCACCACCTGCGGGAACACTCCAAGCCCGATGCACAAGGCGGCCAGCAGAACCTGCGGCAGCACCATGGATGCGGGCGCCTCCCTGACTGCGCGACCTTCATCCGCCTGCCCGAGGAACACCGCACCGAGCACTTTCAGAAACGATGCCAGTGTCACGATCGAGATAAACAGCGCAACAAGTCCCAACAACAGGAAGAAGGGAAAACGCAGTCCCGCGAGAATGCAACCGGCGACTATCAGCCACTTGCTGGTGAATCCGTTGAACGGCGGCACTCCAGCGATGCTCAAGGATGCGATCACGGTAGATCCCGTCGTGTAGGGCATGAACCGGGCCAGCCCGCCCAACCGGTCCATATCGCGCGTGCCGGTTCGGAAGAGAACCGACCCCGCGCCCAGAAACAGACAGGACTTGAAGCAGGCATGATTGATCGCGTGGAGAACGGCCCCAGCCAGGCAGATGGACGCCACCGATGGAGCCGCTTCCAGACAGTACGCGCCGGCGCCAAGTCCCAGGCAGATGTAGCCGATCTGTCCGATCGTATGGAAGGCCATCAGCCGTTTGGTATCGGTCTGCTGGAGTGCGGTGAGGGTTCCCGCGAACAGCGAATACGAACCTGCCAGGGCGACGATAATCCCCCAGATCCGCAGCGGTGGCGACGGCGCCATCAGCGAGAGGAAGAGGCGCAGCAACCCGTAGACACCGAGTTTCACCAGCACCCCGGACAGCGTCGCGCTCATGCCGGAAGGCGCCACGGGGTGGGCATCGGGAAGCCAATCGCCCATCGGCAGAACTCCCGCCTTCGTGGCGAAACCGAGGAAGAAGAGGAACGTGACCAGATGCGCCTGGAACGGCGCTCTCGCGAACATCGCGGCAAGAGCCTGCCGGGCGGCATCGAAATGGAAGGAACCCGTGATGCGCCACAGCATCAGGGCGGCCGCGACCATGCACAGCGTGGCGCCGTGCGTGATGACGAAGTACTTCAGGCCGGCCCTCTGGCTGGCGGCGCTCTCTCGTTCGTAGGTCACCAGAAAGTAGGACGTCAGCGTCATCGACTCCCAAAACACGAGGAAGCAAAGCCAGTCCGCCGAAACCAGCACCCCTGTCATGCTCGCCATGCAGAGAAGCAGAACCGGGTAGAACTTCGAGACCTTGTCCGCTGTGTAGTACTCCATGTACCGGATCGAGTAGAGGGTGCTGGCCGGTGTCACGACCGCGACAATCGCCAGGAAGATAGCGCTTAACCGATCCACGCGAAGCGTGAGGCCCGCTCCCAGTTGCGGCAGCGACACGAGCGTCGCTTCACGCGGCGCTCCCGCGAAGGCCCCGATCGCGGCCAGCCAGATGCTGATCGCAGAGGCGGCGGCAAAAGCAAAGGTGAGCCATCCGCAAACCCTCGGCCGGCGGGACACGGCCAGGCTCACCAGTGCCCCCAAGATCAGGATCGCGAGGCTGACTTCGATCTGGAGAACCGAATCCAACATGTCAGACCCCCATGAACTCCACCAGGCGCAGTCCGACGAACGGGGCGGTTAGGCAGCCGAACATCAACGCGACCAGCGTGACCCGAAACGCCCACGGCGGATCGCTCTGGACCGGAATCGGCGCCATCTGGGGCCCGAGAAACACCTTCTGAGCGATGTAGAGCATCCAACCGAAGGAGATCAGAGTCTCGCAGAGCACCAGCGTCAGGAGGACCGGCCCCGCGGCTCCTCCCAGGTGGATCGCACCCGCCAGGATCATGAACTTGCTCCAGAAGCACCCGAGCGGCGGCACTCCCGCAACGCTCAAAATTCCCACGAAGAACGCGGTGGCGGTGAGCGGCATGCTCCTGGCCAACCCGCGGAGCGCCGATATCTTTCGCGTCCCGGTGGCGTATGCGATCGAGCCCGCGCAGAAGAACAATGTGGCCTTGCTGACGCCGTGGCAGAGGATATGCAGAACACCCCCGCGATAGCCGATGGGCGCGCCTAGAGCGCCGATCGCAATTCCCAGCAGCACGTATCCCAGATGCGCGATCGTGGAATAGGCCAGCAGACGCTTCAGGTCGTCCTGCACGAAGTAGAAGGAGAGGGCCACGAAGATCGTGAGCACGGCCATCACCGCCATGAGCGCGGAGACCTGCGGCGACAGCGGCCATCCGCTACTCACGGCCCGAGCCACCAGGTAGACGCCGGCCTTGACCATCGCGGCGGCATGCAGGTAGGCGCTGACGGGCGTCGGCGCCTCCATCGCATCCGGCAGCCATGTTTGCAGAGGAACCTGTGCCGCCTTGGCCCACGCCGCAATCAGGATGAACACGAAGGTCCAGTTCCGCAAACCGGCCGGCAGCCGGGAGAGCGCCGAGAACTCGAACGACCCTGTCCGTGCGAAGAGAATCAGAGTCACCACGAGCAGGAAGGCCCCGCCCGCCTGCGTCATGATCATGGCCTTGAATCCGGCGAGTAGGCTGCTCTCGTCCTGCCGGAAGGAAATCAGCGCCCAGGAACAAACGGTGGTCAATTCCCAAAAGATCAGTAGTTGCAGGAAATTGGGAGAGAGCACGACGCCAGTCATGCTGCCGATGAACAGCAGCAGCCAGAAATAATACCGGCCATATTGTCCGCTCCCCACCGGGTGTTCCCGGTTTTGTGCGGTCAGATAGCTCGTCGAATACAAAACCGTCAACAGTCCGACAGGCACGATCAAGAACAGCATCAATAACCCCAGCGGGTCGATCGCCACCCCGAAGACCGGCGTCGCCACCAGGCCGTGCAGCCATGGGAGATCGCCCACAAAGATCACCTGGGTGCTGCCGAAAGTCGACAGTGCCAGCCAGACAGTGACGCCCATGACCAGGGCCGCGCAAGCGAGCGCCGCCCATCGGGCCCTCTCCTTCAGAAAGCCGCACAAAACCGCGCCCGCCGCGGGCAACAAGATGAGCAGCATGGCGAGTGAGACCATCACGCGGATACCTCTTCTCTCAAAGAACCGGCGGCGGCCAGGGCCCGGTTCAATACACCGGCGACTTGCGCGACGCTCGCCCCGGCGGCATCGTTCATGGCCTGCAAAAACTCCGTATGCCCAGGTTGGATGGCGATCACGAAAACTCGTGCGTGAGTCTCGCGCTCGAAAACGCTCATCAACAGGCTGAGAGGCACGCGGTGCGTGCTCGGCCAATACCCGGCAATCTGGTTCCGATCGAGGAGTGCGACCGAGCCGGGCTCGGACCCGAGATCCACGCTGTCGATCAGCACGATGGTGTCGGGCCGGCAGTTCACCACCGCCGCCACGTAATTCTCCGGGACGTCCTGGGCATCGATCACGGAGACGGCCCGCGAGGCGGCGATCTGCCTGGAGACCAGACTGCCGGCTGCGTCGCCGCCGCGTAACGGGTTGCCCACCCCCACGATCACGACGTTGCCTTGTATCCAGGCCGCGAGTTGTTCCTCCAGGCTCATGCTATTGCCGGGTCACTCGACCAGCTCCCGAATCTGCTTGAAGTTGAAAACGGGTCCGTCGCGGCACACATAGCGGTGGCCGATCGCGCAGTGGTTGCATTTCCCGATGCCGCACTGCATCATCCGTTCCAGCGTTGAAATGACGGACTCGTCCCGGAATCCCCGCATGAACAGGTCCTGCACTACGAACTTGATCATGATGGGAGGGCCGCAGACATAGGCAAGGGTGCTTTCCGGCTGCAATGCGGTCTTCGTGAACAGGACCGGCACCATGCCCACATTTCCGCTCCAGCCGGGAAGGGCGTTGTCAACCGTCACGTGGAACTCGATGCCCTCGGTCGTTTCCCACGCCTTCAGTTCGTCCTGATAGACGAGGTCGCGCGGCGTTCGTGCGCCGTACAGGATCGTCACTTTCCGAAAACAGGATCTTTCATCGAGAACGTATTGGATCAGGCCGCGGAGGGGCGGCAGACCGATACCGCCGCCGACAAACAGCAGATCCTTTCCGCGCGCGCCTTCCACATCGAAGCCGTTGCCGAAGGGGCCGCGTATCCCCACCTCCGCGCCGGGTCCAAGCCGGTGCAACGCATCTGTCAGCGTCCCCGTGCGCCGGATCGTGGTCTCAATAGTGTCCGGCCGAGTCGGGCTCGAGGCGATGCAGAAGGGCGCCTCTCCATAGCCGAAGACCGACAGCTCCACAAACTGCCCGGGAAGGAAACGGAACAAGGCTGCGTCTTCCGGCTCGCGGAATCGCAACGTGAACGTCCTGGTATCGGGCGTTTCCTCCCGCACCGCGTCGATTCGGGCAATCCTGGGAACAAACACGTCAACGCTCATGCCAAGCTCCCTTGCGGATCGCGGCCACCACCGCGGGCATGTCGGTCGCGCCGAGACAAACCCTTACGCACCGCCCGCAGCCGACGCACCCGGTCATCCCATCGCGCGCGAAATACTGCGCGCTCACCTTGTGAAAGAAGCGGCGCTTCATCCGGTCCGGGTGCCGCGCCCGCGGATTGTGCCCCGAAGCTTCCAGCGTGAAAGCGGCGTACTGGCAGGAGTCCCACATGCGGCAGCGTGTCCACGTTCCATCGCTGCCCAGGTCGCCCACGCTGAAGCAGTAACAGGTGGGACAGATGAAATTACACCCGCCGCATTCCAGGCACCAGTCGCTCATCCCCTCCCACAACTCATCGCGAACCCGCCCGGTAGAAATGCGTCTCATGCCCGACGCGAAGTGGCACGTCTGGTCGCCGAAACGGCGCCTGGCTTCCGATTCCAGACTGGCCCGCTGCGCGATTTCTTCGTCCGTGGCCGGGACAAAGAGGCTGGCGGCGAACGACAGCGCCGCTTCGCCCTTGGTGCTGGCGGTCTCGACCAGGTACTTCTCTCCCAGATTCGTCAACTGAATATCGTGACCGGCTCTGGAGAACGGGCCCGAGTCGCTGCAAACGCAGAAGCCCTCCGTGCACGGCGCAACGCAGGCCAGCGTGATTATCGTAATGTTGGCGGCGCGGCTCAGGTAGGAAGCGTCGGCGGGCTCCATCTCGTGCATCCGCGTCAGGAACGCGATTCCCTTGGCATCGCACGGGCGGACGTTGAACAGGAAACGGGGGCAGCAGTCGTGGATCGCCTCCACCCGGGTTCCTTGGCCGTTCCGTTCAATGCGAACGATCGGGTCCGTCTGCGGCAGGACGAATTGCTTAGGCGGCGAAAGCGGGTTCTCGAAATCCCACAGCACCTGTTCGGGCGAATCGATGCTTGCGAAGATCGCCTCCCCGCAAGGCCCCGCTACGGGAGCGATCACCTCTCCCTCCTCCATCAGCGTCGCCAGCCATTGCGTGCTCTCGCGCTTTCGAATTGTGAATACAACCGGCTGCATCTCAAGCTCGCTCAACATTCACGGCTGCAGTTTCAACTCCATGCAGCACGCCGGAAAGACAGTCGCGAAAAGCATACGGCGCCAACAGTACGCCGCGCGGCAGATCCTTCCGTAGGCGAATCGGAACCACCGCTTCTGCGTGAGCGGAGTTCACTTTGACCCGCCACCCTTCACGGACGCCGAGGGCGTCCGCATCCTGGTTGTTCATCTCCACCAGACCATTCGGAAACAGCTTCCGCGCCGACCGATATTCGCGGCTCAAGATCGGTGAGAATGCCACGGAAGGGTCCGCGCCCCAATCAAATGTGCCGTCAAGGGCCAGCATGTAGGGGCCGTCCGCCTGGGCAGGCTTTTCGGCCACCGCGCTTTCGAAGACGAAACGATTCGAGGCCGGCTCCTCGACGAACGCCGATCCCCATTCTCCGTCCCTCAACTCCGCTTCCGCTGCCGCATATCGCGGCACGGCCTTCGTGATCTCGTGAAAGACTTCGGCTGCGGAGCGCCACGCGCCCCCGGTCCCGAACCGTGCGCAGAGTTCCGCCAGCACCCGCCAGCCGTCCCTTGCGTCACCCGGAGGAGCCGTCGTCCGGCGCACTCTCTGGACTCGGCCCTCCATGTTGGTGCAGGTTCCGTCCGTTTCCGCGTAACTGGCAATCGGCAATACGGCGTGAGCCAGTTTCGCCGCTGGCGTCATGAAGGCGTCCAGCACAACCACAAAGTCCAGACGTTCCATGGCGGCGCGAGCTAGGTGGCCAGCCGGCAGCACGGCCGCCGGATCGTCCGCCAGGACAATCAATCCGGCCACCGAGGCGAGCATACTTGCGGCATCCAATCCGCGGCCCGACGGCAGCACGGGAGCCAGACGCATTTCCCACGCGCCCCGCACGTTGCTGCGCGCCAGCAGCGGCAGGAGGCCGCTGCCGGGCTTGCCCAAATGTCCCGTGACGGCAGCGAGTGAAGCCATCGCCGCCGCATCCCGCCGGAGTTGCGCCGCGCGGCCGCTGCCAGGTCCCATGAGAAAAAACGCCCGGTCCGCGCGGAGCCACCCGGCGGCAGTGCGCATCTCCTCGGTGGCCACCCTGCCGGCAAGCTCGCGTCGTACCTGCTCGATCCCGGCGAACCGTTCCGCCGCCTCGCTGCCTGGAATCGGCCCGTCGCGAAGGACTGTCGCCAGCAGGCCGCCGATCGCATCGCCCTCCCGGCCTGGTGGAGTTTGCAGAAAGCACGACGACACCCGCGCCATCTGCGTTTCCACACAGCCGATCGCAATCAGCCGGGAGCCTTTGGCTATGGCCGTCAGCACCAAAGACGCGGCGCGAGGATGCGTCTTCGCCAGGTCGCCTTCCACCAGGAGGATCGTGTCGCTAGATTCGATGTCCGTAAGGCGAACGGCAGGGAAGGAGTCGCCTGTGACATCTTCTATGCCGGCCAGCATCGGCCCGCAGACCGAGCGGTAGCAGAAATCGACAGGCTGGGTGCCGAGACCCGCCCTCGATAGCCGGGCAGCCAGGTAATTCTCCTCGTTCGTCGCCCGCGCCGAACCCAGCACGCCGATCGGCTTGCCGGCCTGCCTCAGGCCCTGCAACCTGGCCGTGACATGCTCCAAGGCCGCGTCCCAGGAGACCGCTTCCAGGCGTTCCCCCCGCCGGATCATCGGCTGCGTTGCGCGTTCGCCCCATAGTGGGGCCTGATGGGCGTTCCATCCCCTGGCGCACAACTTGCCTCCCGCGATCGGATGACTCCGACTGGGCGCGGCGCCAACTAATTCTCCATCTCTAGCCAGCAGGAAAACTCCACAGCCACAGCCGCAAAAAGGGCAGGTAGTGGGCACGCTTGTGATTTCAGCCTTCCTGAAGCGTGCACTGACAGGAGAACGTGCTGTGCGGCACGGAACGGTATCCTGAGCACCCCCTGGGGCAGACGCGACAGGGAGCGTTTCCGTGTCGCTCGGTCCGGCCGACATGGAATCCTCCGCGCGAATGAAGGTTTTAAGACCTTAAGAGTTTAAACTCTGTTTAACCGATACTGTCCCGTGTTTAGTGTGCACCCTTTTACAAAGCAAGTCAATCGATGTTCTGAAATGCGGAATGCCGGGTACATCCTGCTGGATCTGACCACACCTACGCGGCCACACTCGAACTGATGCGTGCCAATGGCCATCAGCCTTGCGCGGTGCTCCAGACGAGCCCCGGCCACTTCCAAGCCTGGATTCACTCCAACTCCCGGATCCGTCGGTCGTCAGCATAAGGCTGAACGTACACGTCACAGCCTTCACGATTGCGAATGCGCAGGAATCTTACCGTCGACTCCTTGCCCAACTGGGCGGCCGTCCAGAGTCTTTTTCGCTTGGGAATGCAGTTCTGGTGGCGTGGTGAATCAGTCGAACCAAATAGAGATCATGCGGCATCGCCGCGAGTTGTCGTTCGAATACGACACTTTTCGACACTTTTGCAAAACACTGTATGTTGAGACTCGCGCGGGATGCCGCTATGCTAAGCGCCTGAGGAGCTTTCGTGCGGGAGGTCCACGTTCTCAACCTCGGCGCTGCGGTGCAGTCCACCAAGCTCTACCTGGAGTTTGGTCACGATGCGGCGATCTTTGCCGACACGGGGGAGGAGCCGGGGCGGTTTACCGGCATCTGGACTGGCTGAAGTCTCTTGGGCGCACGCCGATGCTTGTCCGTACCGTCGGGAGCCGGCTGGGAGATGATCTGATCCATGACCGCAATTCCATCGGCGGCAGGTTCACCGCAATCAGCGCCAGCGATAGCGCTACCTGCGCGACCACGTAACACGTCGCGCTGGCGCATCCGCCGTGAGCCGCCGCCGTTGATGCCCGCGGTATCGATCGCGGACGCCAGCGTGAACAGCACGCGCTCGCCAGGCCAGCGCGCGCTTGCACAGCAGGCGGCATTCCGCACCCCAACCAAGGCTAGCCTGCGGCCGATTCCGCGCGCGCGCGCATTCCCGTGATCAAACCGGAAGATCGTGCCACCCTTCCCCCAGAGCGGCGTCTTCTTCGTGGGGCAACTCGATATCCAGGTCTCCGCCAACACCGTGGCGCGACTGCTGCACGATATGGATTTTTCCCTGCGCGTGAAATCGCAAAGCCATTGCCACCGATTCCAGCCCGGACCGCGACCAGTAGAACCAGGAACCCATACAGAACCTGAAACCGGATCGTAGGCACCGTGAAAAAGTCGACGGAGACCAGCGTCTGGACGTGATTCTCCAGTAAGGTTCGCCAAGTTTGCGACTCCGGTTTGCGTGTTCGGACCATGTACTTGGCGACACTGGTCTCGCCGATATCGATGCCCAGTTTGAGCAATTCGCCGTGGATGCGGGGCGCTCCCCACAGCTGATTCTCGCGGCTCATTTTGCGGATCAGTGCACGCACTTCTTTCGGGATCGCCGGTCGGCCCGGCTGGCCGTGACGAACTCTCCAGGTCCAGACCAGGCGAAAGCCCTTCCGGTGCCACGATAAAACGGTTTCGGGCTTGACGATAATCAAGGCTGATCGCCATTCTCGCCAAATGCCGCACACCCAAGCCCATAGGATCCGGTCGAATTTGGTCGGTCTCGGCCGCTTCACCGAGCGATGCAAGACGCCCACTTGGTGCCGCAGCGCAAGGTTCTCTAACCGAAGTGCGGCTTGGGACTTGAAGAGGGCCGACACGGCGGCGGCCTACAGGCGAAGAGCGCCGAGCACCAGACGGAGGAATCTATGGAGTATGAGCAAGCTCCATGTTCTCATATAGTTCGACATTCTCGATAGGCTCAGTTGTTCGCGTTGCTTGACAACCGAATTTTCGCTCGTCTTATAGTGCTTGAGCAGATTCAGAACGTGACCCGCCTGGCAAGTCGCCTCGCTTGTTCCAGGCCGTGCTCTCGCACGACGCAGAGAAGAAGCCTACCGCGATCGACCTTCGGCCGCCGAGTGCCGGGCTTGTACGCGACCGGCGTCAGTCCGAATCTACCGCTACGCCAACGTCCGGCACGGTGCGCAGCGCCAAACCAGGCAGGCCTCTAGAATACGCAAACGCGCTATGCACATGCATGACTCAACGGGGAGCTTGACGAGGCCCAGGCAAAACTGGACCTCCTGCGCCGGTGGAATAGGAGGCGAGAACGGATGATCCGCGTCTCTGGGAGATGATCCTCTCGCCGGAGTTTGGTGGGCAGTTGGACACGGCGCATTTGGCCGTCGGAGTGATGGCGGACTGGCAGGAGCTGCGCGCTCGGGTGGGATGGACGGCCCTGCCGCACTACGACATGACGCATCTGCATGTGCGTGTTGCCATGCGGGCAGCGAGAACCATGGTCGGGAGATGCGCTTGCCCAAACAGTTTTATCAAGCACCGTTTCCGGCGGGTCGAGGAGGATTGGTGCTCGGATCAGTTGGGCACAACGGCGCAACCCTTGCGTTCTGGCGCGCGCCTGCCGATGCAAACGCTGGGTCATGGCGTTCTGGACTGCGTGGAAGGGCAAATCCCGGCCGACGGCGACGAGGAGGACGGACGAAGTCACATAATGGTGAAATCAACCGACGCGAGGGCATACGTGATCTATCACACCGAAAGATGCAGGAGATGCCAAAGCTTGGCGGCCTCAGGGGAAGACCTTCGTCGGCGGGTCTTCTGGCAACACTTGCGCCTGCAGAGACAGCGGTCGGTGGTGCCAATGTCTGCGCGACCCAGTAAGATCTGGATAGTGCACATACCCATCACCGGCATCAACGCTGTGGCCGGCGCACACCGTTCTGGCGCACTGCGGCATATTGGTCAGGGGCCATTTCTCAAGGGGGTCCTGAAGGCCTGATTCAACCCACATCGGCGCAGGCCAGATAATGCAACCTCATTGCACCCTGTCGTGGCTCTATTGCGGCCAACGATACAGTCCACCATACGGGTAGCACGAGCTCGTGATTTGGATCACATTCGCGAGTGTACAAACCACTGAAAACTGCGCTAACCTCAACCCCAAGGTCGCGGAGATGTTCCGTCTGCCTCAACAGCTTCAGATGCTATGCACGACGGGAGCCGTGTTACTGTCGGCGATGCCCGTTCCTGCGCAAGTCGATGAGACTCAACTGCCGCCACATCCCGCAGAATTCAGGGTGACCACGAGCGAGACTCTAGAAGCGTCCGGCACCTTCACCGCCGTAACACCGCAGTACAACTTCTCCTACGGTCCAGATGCGCGCCAACCCGATCTCCCCAACACAAATCTATGGAGCTTCTACATGCCGGTTCAGGTCACAAGCGACACACCGGGTTGGACGACTGGTGAATACGGCATCGGAGGACTATATGACACATTTTATTACCAGCCCGCCTATACCACAGGGGGCGACGTCGCTGGCGGATGTTCATGGAATCTGACTTATGATTCGCCGCCACTCTGGTACTACGACGGAGGTGCAAGCACGAACAACGAATATGACCTCTTGACCGGGCCGATTTTGCGAGCGTCCGCGGCCATCGGTTCAGTATACCAGTCTTCTTCCCAACAAGTATCGGGTTCCGGAGTACAGATGAACGGCTTTGCGGCAATTGCCGCGTGGGACTCGCACGTCTACACATCCCCGCCGTACCTGATCGGTGCATTGTATTTCTCGACGGACTCCTGTTACTCCGGCGACACTGAATACGGCTTCGCCCACTACAATTACTTCGATCCACCGGTAGATCAATTCTATTTTTACCAGTACAGCAACTGCGCGCCGCCATCCAGTCAACCTGGAAGTTACAGTTGTTATCTTACAGCGAGTCAGATACGGCCACAGGCGCAATGTTCGGCTGCAGTAAATCTGCCGACGCTAGCGCCGAATTCAGAGGGCACCAACTGGTATCTCTGGTATGCCTATATCGACCGGAACCCGCTTCCACCAATCGGCAACGGTCACTGGATATTCAAGGCAGGTGTCGTCGATCCGTATACGCGGATTTCGGCGTGGAGTTGTGTGGGCGACGCGTTGGCTTCGCCGACCTTCCCCACCTCCACCTGTCCCCAGACTGGGTCTGTGAGCTATCAGTGCGATACGCCCTTTCCGATGAGCAAACTACATTACGCCGTCGGCAGCGTAACGGCGGGTATCAGTAATGTTTCGAATACGGCGCCCACGGGGCGAGTGAATCCCATGTTACGGATGATTCAACTATATGTCATGTACCCGTAGTGCTCTGCATCGAAATCTCTGACTGTGCCCGCGCCCCCGAATTCATTAACCAGTTCCGGCGTCAACGGCTTCATCCCCCGCGTGCGGCCGTGGTAACGCTGTCCGATCTACGGCTGCGTCCCGCTACCCTCTTTCGGGCGCTTGCGCCACCAGTGGCTTCGACCGCCAGGCCTGGCAATTGCCCATCGTGCGCAGCTACGCGATTTCATCTTGGTCAAGTTATATACGCCATCCTCGGCAGTAGTGTCGTTTGTAACCATATTCTCCTGCCACGATGGCAAATAACATTGGCAGGCTGATTGCCCGATGAACCTGCGGGAGGCGACTTTTCGTGACTACCAAGCTTATTGCAACCACAACGCTTGTAATATCAGGCACAGTATCGCTGTGGGCCGGGAGTGCTCCTATTTATCGCGTAACCGTGGTAGACCGCACCATCCGCGCGGTCAACTACGAATATCGCGGCGGTCCCACTAGGATCGATTTTCGCGGCACGGTCCTGCTGCCGAACGCCGAAGGCCAAGCCACCGTCACGTCCGAACCCGGCCGCACCGCCATCGACGCCCACTTCGAGCATCTCCTGCCGCCCACGCGTTTCGGCCAGGAGTATTTGACTTATGTGCTATGGGCCATCACGCCGGAAGGCCATGCCCAGAACCTCGGCGAGATCGTAGCGGGACACTCGGATAAGGCCCATCTTCGGGTAACCACAGATTTGCAGGCGTTCGGGCTGGTGGTCACTGCCGAGCCTTACTCAGCCGTGCACGTGCCTAGTGATGTTGTAGTGCTCGAGAATCACATTCGTCCTGACACGCTCGGTTCCACCGAATCCATCCAGGCCAAGTATGAGTTGCTGCCGCGCGGCCATTACACGTACCGCGTTCCGGCGAATCTGGCAGCCGCCGAAGGCAATGGCCCCAAGGTATCCATGTCTCAGTATCATCAGCTCCTGGAAATCTACCAAGCCCAAAACGCGCTACAAATCGCGCGCGCGGCAGGTGCGGATCTCTACGCGCCGGACACCCTCGCTAAAGCGCGTGAACTGCTGAGTCAGGCGCGTGAAGCCCAGGCCAGTCAGACGGGATTGAGCAATGTAGTCACCCTCGCGCGCCAAGCCACGGAAACAGCCGAGGACGCACGCCTGCTGGCGGTGCAGCGCAAACAAGCCAAGGAACTGGCCGCGGCGCGCTCAAAAGCCGCTCAGGCGGAAGCCCAGCGCGCTCAAGCCCAGGCCGCCGCCCTAACCGCCCAAACAGAAGCGGCCGCCGCTCACGCGCTGCTCGTAAAGGAGCGCGCCGCCAGGCGCCAGGCCGAAGCACAGGCGGAGGCCGCGGCCGCCGCACCTCCTCCGTCACCACCAACAGCGCCACCGGTTGTCGAGGCACAACCCGCGCCTGAGGAGACACACCAGGAATCCGCGTTGCGGATGCGCTTGATGCAACAACTTGTGGTGACGGCCAACACGCGGGACACGCCTCGTGGCCTGGTGGTGACTATTCCGGGCCGCGAGTTTCAAGGCGCACGCGTGCCGCCGGCTCTCGACTGGCGACTGGCCCGGGTAGCCCAGATCCTCGCCCGCTGCCCCGGCCTCAACGTCGAGGTCGACGGGCACCGCCGTTTCTCGCAGCAACGCGCTCGCGCCGTCCGCGATATTCTGGTCGCTGACGGCCTGCCCGCCGGCGCGGTCACGGCCCGCGATTTCGGCAATACGCGGCCCCTTGTCTCCAATGCCACACCTACCGGCCGCGAAGAGAATCGCCGCGTCGAAATCGTGATTTCCGGCGATCCTATCGGCGACTTGCCCTATTGGGCCAAGACCTACCGTCTGCGTTTGCCGCCGAGATAGCAGCCTCCGCCGCGCACTTATCCGTCCCGCTCGGGCACAGGCCAAGCCTTCTCAGTTTAGTGACCTGGCTGTGCTGCACGGTCGGCACCCCCAATGGAGTGCGTCGCAACCGGCGTCGGGCCGGGGTGCGTATTCGCGGCAACCTCGGCCGTCAGGCTGTTATCCTGCTGGTCGAGTCGCAGTAGGGCATGCGCGATTTGATTGACCACCCGTTCCTCTGCCCCCCGGCTGGCAGGCGAACGCGGCAACGGCGAAAGGGTCAGATGCACGAGTTCGTGCACTACCGTGAACTCCATGTCGGACACCATCGCCTGGCACGCAAGCCGATAATCAGCGGCAGCCAGCACGTGAATTACGGCGGTCTTTTTGTTCCTGTCCCAATTTATGTTGCCTAGCGTACCAGGATTGAGGTCGTGAGCAGACGACATCACGATGGTAATTTTCCAATCGGCCAGACCAAGGCGCTGTTGCCAGACGGATAGTCTCCTGTTGAGGAAGGCTGTGGCGCGCGTTGCGCAACTGCCGGCGGCGTGCTGTTCCGCCGCGAGAGGGGATGCCGTCAGGAAAAGAACCAAAACCAGGCAGGCCGAACCAGACAAAGGGCACACAGGCTTACTGCTCATTTTGCTTTTATCGTACCAAAATTCACCAATCCGTGTAGGGTTTACGCCGAGGCCAGACGGCGGACCGGGAAGTTTTTCCGTTCCGCCGCAGATTTTCGCTCCGCTTTGACGGGGATATACCGGCGTCAATGCGGCAATATGCTCAAATCACAGGGCTGGCAGGAAAGGTGCAAATATACCGGCCAGATAAAGGTGGGCGCGCAAAAGCCGCTTCTGATGATTTTCACATTTAAGGAGATGAACATGCGAAAACTCTTGACGTTATGCGCGGTATTGCTCTTCACCTGTGCCATGGGATTTGCGGAAACATTCACTGGCAAATTGGTGGACGCAAACTGCGCCGCGCAACAGAAAAGTGCTGTATGTACCCCCACGGCTTCCACGTCCTCATTTGCTCTGGAAGTAGGTGGGAAACTTCTTAAGCTGGACGCCACGGGGAACCGGAAGGCCGCTGCGGCAATCCAGGAAAGCAACAGCACTGCCGAGCGGGCCCAGAACCCCAACGGTCCGGCTGAACCGGTAATGGCTACTGTGGACGGCACTCGCAGCGGAAACACAATCAAGGTCCAATCCATTTCCATCCAGTAGCTGATCCCTATCGAGCCGTCCGCGGCGCTCAGGCGCGGACGGCTCGGTCCGCCCTCAGGCGATGTCCTTTCTCGCGTGCGGCGGCACCCAATGTTGCATGTGCGGCTCTTTCCTGATTTTGGGCGCAGATTCCGGACGAATTCCCGCCAGTTCTCCAATCAGCCTGCCCGCCCACCGATACACATTGTGTTCCCGCACCACGACGCGCATGCGTTGCATGCGGGCTTTGCGTTCTTCGGGCGGCATGCTGAGCGCCGTGTGAATGGCACGCGCGAGTTCATCAGTGTCGTATGGATTGACCAGCAACGCGTCCTTCAGTTCGTGACTGGCGCCCGCAAAGCGGCTCAGCACGAGCACCCCCTGCTCATCTTCACGTGCGGCGACATATTCCTTAGCAACCAGATTCATTCCGTCATGCAGAGCGGTCACCAGGCACACGTCGGCCTCCCGGTAGCAGGATTGCACGCCCGCGTGGCTATACTGCTTCTTTAGAAACACAATCGGCTTCCAGTTCGCGGTGGCAAAGCGGCGGTTGATGCGTTCAGCTTCCTCCTCCACCTCGGCAATCAGATCCTGGTAGCGTTTGATGTGCGTGCGGCTGGGCGCACCGATCTGCACCAGGGTGAACCTCTCGCGATACTCCGGATGCAAATCGAGCAGCCGCTCGACAGCGCGCAGCCGCTCGGGGATGCCCTTGGTGTAATCGATGCGATCGACGCCCAGACCCAACAGAGCCGGGCGTACGCCCAGTTCGCGAATGACTGTAGAAGAATTCGGTTCCACCGGCGTACCGTCCGCGCCATTGAATATTACGCTGATGGGAAACGGCCGCACGCCGGTCAGATGATCGCGGCGGTTCACGGCGAAGTACTCCCAGTCGATGCACGATTCCAGCGAGCGGTCCACGGTCTCCAGGAAGTTGTTACAGTGCGCTTGGATATGAAATCCGGCCAGGTCTGCGCCCAGCATGCCATCGAGCAGTTCGCGCTGCCACGGACAGATGCCGAAGGCCTCCGGATTGGGCCAGGGGATATGCCAGAAGATCGCTACGCGCGCATCCGGGCGGCGTTCCTTGACCATGCGCGGCAGGAGGGCGAAATGGTAATCCTGGACCAGCACCAGCGGTTCCTTCTCCCCGTGCATCTCGTCCAGGAGGACGGCAGCGAATTTGGCGTTGACCGCGCGATAGTGTTCCCAATCTTCTGTGCGAAACACGGGCCGTGTATGCGCGATGTGGCACAAAGGCCAGATTCCTTCGTTGGCGAAACCGAAATAGAACCCGTCCTCCTCCTCTTTGGTGAGCCAGACGCGCCGGAGTCCGTATTGCGGGTGGTCGGGTGGCACTCGCAGCCGGCCCCATTCGTCTGCGCTCTCGCGGTCGGCATCGCCGGTGCCTTGCGCGATCCAGACTCCGTCGCTGGCGCACATCACCGGATCCAGGGCCGTCACGAGGCCGCTGGGCGGAACCGACCACCGGATGGAGTTACCTTCTCTTAGGTGCTCGTACGGTTCGCGGTTCGAGACCGAGAACAGGCGGCTTCCATTGAGCACGCTCTGGATCGAGACGCGCAGCCTTTCGGCGGTCCATTGCGAGAGGGCCGCATCGCGCAACCGGGCCTCTTCCGCCGCGGCTGCCCGTGCCATGTGCAGGCTGGCCGCGAGGCGCGTTATCTCTTTCGCCAGCGGGTGGAAGATGGCGTCCTTGGGAGGCTGGCTGGCCGTGGCGGCTCCCGCCCGCAAATCCCGCAACCACTCCGTCATGCGGCTGACAGGCTTTCCCAAGCTCCACTGAATGATCAGAAGCGTGATTCCGAAGATCGCCAGGGCTTCGGCTCCGCTGAGCGATGCGTGCCGCCAGACCGTCGGCACGAATGTTGAAGTGTCCTGAAACAGGGCCACCGCTCCCAACAACTGTCCATCCGCATTGAGGGGCAAAGCGAAGACGTACAGCGGCTTGCCATGCAGGCTGAAAGGCCCGCCATATCCATGCCCGTCGCGCAAAGCGCGCGTCACGTTCGGTGGTGGCGCCGTCAAGGGCAATTCCCATCCGCGTGTGAACGCCAGTGCTCGTCCGGTGGCGCCGTAGACAACTACACCCTTCAATTGGTCGTGTCCCCGGAACTGATCGACGAAAGCCTGCAAGCCGCCCGGGGCGCCACCCTGGAGGGCCAGTAGTACAGCGCGCCGTTGGCTCTCGGCCAGCACGCGGGCCTGCCGCTCCACCTGGTCTCTGAGAATTCGCATCTCCGTCTCAGCCTGGTAAAAATTGAACACCGCCCATACCACAGCCACGGCGGCAAATAGGGTGAACATCAATCGGCGGCTTAAGTACATTGCTTCCCTCCACTGTAGAGTGAGGACCGGAAACGGAAGCCAGGCGGGTCCGCCTCTTCGTTGCTGCAATGTGTATGCCAAGCGGCGCGATTGTAACGGGCTTCGCTTTGGCTCCCCGTCTGCCGCGAGCTCGCTCGGAGTTTGCACAGGATCGAAGCGGCGAAGGAAAGGCCATCCACACCAAGGAAAAGGAACCCCTGGAGACTAATCATGCGGGTTTTACGGAACGGCACCGCCGCGGCTCCAACCTGTGTCCATCCGGACACTGGCAGTACTGCTGCCGTCTCATTCGCATCATGTACCGTCTCTCCGCGCAGCTTATGGCGGAGGTAGAGTGCCGCATCCGCTCGGCCAGACCGATCTCGCTGTTCCTGGACTTCGATGGTACGCTGGTGCCGATCTGCCGCAATCCCTCGGCGCCGCGCCTCGATCGGGAGACTACCGCCGCGCTGGAACGACTGGCTGGCCGCGACTTCCTCGTCACTACCCTTATCAGCGGCCGCGCCATCGAAGATCTCTATACCCGCACTCGTCTGGAAGGTCTCATCTATGCCGGAAACCACGGCCTGGAGATCTTCGGACGGATGCTCTCCTTCGTGGAACCGGAGGCGGCGGCCCGCCGCAATGTTCTAGAGCGGCTGTGCCAGGAGCTGGCTGCCGCCCTGGGACAGGTGCCTGGCGCCATCCTGGAGCGCAAGGGACTCACGGCCAGCATCCATTATCGCCTCGCCGCCGAAGCCGATCGAGCCTTTATTCAGCAAACTGTTTACGCCGCAACCGCACGGCGCGGCCATCTGTTTCGCGTCAGTCCCGGCCGCAAGGTGCTGGACATCATGCCGCGTACGGCTTGGCACAAAGGAGCGGCCGTCCAGTGGATCAATCAGCGTCTGCGCGTGCCCGACGCCTCCACGGTGTACCTGGGCGACGACAGCAGCGACGAAGACGCCTTCAGTGTCTTGCCCGATGCTGTCACCGTCAAAGTGGGAGCCGTACCGTTGACTTGCGCCCGCTATCAGCTGCCGGATACCGCGGCGGTCCGGGAACTCGTCGAATGGCTTGCCGCACGCCCGTAGCCTTTCGGCCGGCAAGGAATAACTACCGTTCGATATCATACGGCAGCCTTGAACTTGAGTAAAAACTACCGTCCGCAATCCGACACTCTGATCTCGCATAGCCTGATGCAGTGCGACTTAGCGGCCGTGGCATGGCAGTTGCCTAACTGACTAATGAGAAGACTATTCGGGCGTTTACCCGCTAATAGCGATATACAACGGAAAGGAACCATTTCCCATGAAGTTCGACTCACTCATTCCCTCGCGAACAGCGTTGGCCATGCTTGGCATGTTGGCATTTATTGGAAGTGTCACTGCCATGAAAGCCCGCGCGGACGAATGGAATAAGAAGACCATTCTCACCGTGAATCAGCCGGTACAGATTAGAGACACGCTCCTCGAACCCGGAAAATATGTACTGAAACTCGCGGACTCCAATTCGGACCGCCACATCGTTCAGATCTTCAATGGGACCGAGACGCACATTATCAACACGGTGCTGGCGGTTCCCGCGCAACGGGTGCGTCCGGCCGGCAAAACCGAATTCACCTTCTGGGAAACGCCTCCCGGAACGGCACACGCCATGCGCGACTGGTATTATCCAGGCGATCTCATTGGTCAAGAGTTTCCATACCCGAAGCATCCGAAGGAGCTCGCCATGTTGACGCCGCCCGCGCCGGCGCCGCCTCCGGCTCCCGCGACCGCGCCTCCGCCGCCGGCCCAGCCCGCGGCGCCCGTCCAAACACAGCCGCAAGCCGCCGCGCCGGAGCCTGCTCCGGAGCAGCCGGCCGAACCCGAGCAAACGCCCGAGGTCGCGCAGAACACCCCGCCGCCGGCCGCGCCAGAGACGCAACCCGCGCCGACCAAGCAGGAACTGCCCAAGACCGGCAGCTTCTATCCGCTGTACGGCATCGCGGGTATAATCCTGCTGGGCCTGTGGGGCGTGCTGCGCTGGAAGCGGCCAGTGTAAGTCCTTTCACTTCGGACCAGGCGACAATGGAACGGCGCACGGCAATTCGAAACTTGATAGTTGCCGGCGCCGTTGTATTTTTCAACCGGCATTCGGCCGCTCGCGACCGCGACAAGGAGCCGGATTTCATCATCCACAGCGAAACCCGGCTGGTGCTGCTGGACGTCAGCGTCAAGGACCGCCACGGCGGATTCGTATACGGACTTTCGAAGAATGACTTCCAGGTGGAGGAGAACGGCGCGCAGCAGAACATTACCGTGTTTACGTATGAGGATCTGCCGGTCACAGTGGGCATTCTTCTGGACAACAGCCGCAGCATGATTCCCAAGCTCAACGATGTTTTCGTGGCCGCCGACGCGTTCATCCAGGGGAGCAATCCCCGCGATCAGATCTTTGTCCTTCATTTCAGCGACGACGTGAAGCCAGGGCTGCCCGATGATGTCCTATTCTCGGATAATCCGACGCAACTGCGCGCAGCCATTCTATATGCCGTTCCGGGTGGCAAGACGGCCCTCAATGACGCGGTAATCGCCGGATTGCGGCAACTCGAATTGGGGACGCGCGACAAGAAGACGCTGGTGCTCATCAGCGATGGCGGAGACAACGCCAGCCGGCACACGCGCAGGCAGATGTTCGAGAGCGTCGAACGCAGCATCGCGACCGTTTACGCCATCGGATTGTTCGCGGAAGGCGACCGGGAACAGGACCCCGGCCTACTGAAAGAGCTCGCGCACGTCAGCGGCGGCGAAGTGTTCTTCCCCCTCAACCCCACGGCGCTGACCTCAGTGTGCCGTGCCGTCGCCAAAGACATCCGCCAGCGCTACACGATTGGTTATGTTCCGCCGCAAAACAACGGCGGTCCTCTGCGGCACATTCGCGTCCACGTGAAGGCGCCCGGCCGCGCGGGTCTCATCGCGAGGACGCGTACGAGCTATCTCTATGACCGAGCGACGAGTCAGTCGTAAGGGAAAACTCCGCCGATCCCTGGAGATTCTGTTGCTCATGAGCGGAGTGGCATGTGTGGGTGTTTGGGGTCGGTCGCAGATCCGGATGGCCATCTTCGAAAGCCGCGCTAACCGCATCCTAGAACGGAGGATGGCCGCCTTTCCGCCGCGCCGCGCGGTTCCGGGGACGCCCCCCGCTACAACACCCGCGGCGCCAAAAGCCGGCGCTCTGCTGGGCCGTCTGGTGATTCCGCGACTCGGCCTGCGCGCCGTAGTTCTGGAAGGCGCGGGCAAGGACACGCTGGATGTGGCGCTCGGCCACATTCCCGGCACGGCGTTGCCGGGCAGCCCGGGAAATGTGGGTGTTGCCGGCCACCGCGACACCCTGTTTCGAGCCTTGCGCAGGATTCAGAAGAACGATCTGATCCGCTTCCAGACACAGCAAGGGAGCTACAGCTATAGGGTGGAGAGTACCGGCATTGTCAAGCCCGGAGACGTCGCCGTCTTGCAGCCTGGCGGCCAGCCTGAGTTGACGCTGGTCACTTGTTACCCGTTCTATTACGTGGGCCCGGCGCCGGACCGCTTCGTCGTAAAGGCGCGGCAGGTGAATCCGCCGCCGACTGAAGCGGCGTCCGTGCAGAGCGCCCGCACGCACAACCGTGCTCGTGAAGCGACGCCCGCCTCCTGAGCAACGCGCGCAAAACGGGGCGACCCGCGCCGCATGATTCTAGCGGAGTTCGTTCCTCTCCCGCGGCGCGGGAAACCGCGCCCCTTCGCGCTCCTGAGGAGCAGCTTTGGGAATGGGTTGAGCAGGTCCTGAGTTACACATCTTCACCCCTTTGCCGGCAAGGTGAAACAGAAAGTAGAGCCCTCGCCGAGCGCTGAACGAACCCATATGCGGCCATTGTGACGCGTCACGATCTTACGGCAGATGGCGAGACCCATGCCGCTTCCAGAGTTTCCATCTCGAGGCTGGAGGCGCTTGAAAATCCCGAAAATCTTCTCAGCATACTGGGGGTCGATTCCGACTCCATTATCCCGGACCGAAAAGAGAAAGCCGTCACCAGCCTCCTCCGCAGCGACATGGACGCGAGGCACTTCGCTGCCACGATACTTCATGGAGTTAACGAGCAGGTTTTGGAACAGGCGTGTAAGCTGGACCGGGTCTCCGGTAACGCACGGTAAGGGATCCTGAGTGATGACGGCCTCACTCTCGTCAATGAGAGACCGGAGGTTATCGATTGCGTCATTCAGCACCGCGTCGCAGGACACCCTGGTGAAGAAGTCCGTACCCCGGCCATCTACTCGGGAGAAATCCAGCAGATCGTGGATCAGTTTTTGCATACGCTCGGCTCCTTCCACAATAAAGGCGATGTACTGTTGGGCATCGCCCTGAAGTTGGCCGTCGTAACGGTGTGCCAGGAGCTGAGCGTAGATCGAGACGTTCCGGAGCGGCTCCTGTAAGTCGTGGCTGGCGACGTAAGCAAACTGCTGCAAGTCCTCATTGGAGCGCATCAATTGCTCGGTTCGTTCCAACACACGCTGCTCCAGTTGTAGATTAAGCTGGCGAATCTGCTCATCGGCCTTTTTGCGCTCACTGATATCCCGAATGGCGCTGGAAACCAGAGTGCCCTCCTCGGTCTCGAGGGGGCTCAAGCTGATTTCCACGGGAAACTCGGTTCCGTCCTTCCTGCGCCCGTACAGGTCGAGCCCGATCCCCATGGGCCTTACGCGCGGTTCCCGGCAGAATTCCGCACGGTGCTGCGGGTGCACGCGCTGGAAGCGTTCCGGAACGAGGATTTCGATCTTTTTGCCCAGCAAATCTCCCCGGCGATAGCCGAATAGCTTTTCTACTTGTGCGTTGACGAGGACGATCTTGCCGAGCCCGTCCACCACGACCATCGCGTCCGGAGCGGCTTCCAGCAGCGACCGGAACTTCTGTTCGGCCTTGCGCAGCACCGTAGCCTGTTCCTTCAGTTTGGCGTTGCCGCGGCTGAGATCCACCAGCACCGCTACCTTCGATCGCAAGACCTCCGGCGCAATCGGCTTGAAAATGAAATCGACGGCGCCCAGATCGTAACCTCGAAAAAGATGTTCTTCATTTCGGTAGCCGGTAAGGAACAGGATGGGAATGTGACGCGTGCGCGGGCGGCTACGGATCAACTCAGCCGTCTCGAAACCATCCATGTCGGGCATTTTGACGTCCAGCAAGATGGCCGCGAAATCGTCCTCCAGCAGGCGCCGCAGCGCCTCCCTGCCGGAGTGCGCCAGAACCAGTTCTTCACCTAAGCAGCTCAAGGCTGCTTCGAGAGAGACCAGGTTCTCAGGCGTATCATCAACCAGCAGGATCTTCATCCTGGGTTCGGTGACTGGTGCGTGCGTGGGTGCCATTCAGCTCGCGACCCGCGCGGCGGCCACTACCGCCGGTTCATCGTAGCGATTCAGCCAGACTCGCAGCATGGAGAAGAGCTGGTCCAGATCCACCGGCTTGGTGATATAATCCGAGGCGCCGGCCGCGATACACTTGGCTCGGTCTCCCTTCATCGCCTTGGCCGTGACCGCGATGATGGGTAAGGTTCGAAACTCCGGGATGCGGCGGATGGCCCGCATGGTTTCGTAGCCATCCATTTCGGGCATCATGATGTCCATGAGCACGCCGGCCACATCCGGTGTTTTCAACAGTGCCTCAATTCCCGCACGGCCATTCTCAGCGTGGACCACCCGCAGGCCACGCTCCTCCAGAACGGAAGTAAGGGCGAAGATATTCCGTACATCATCATCCACCACCAAGACCTTCCTCCCGCACAATACAGAGTCATTCTGACGAATGAAATCCAGGCTCTTTTGTTGAGTTTCAGAAAGGTCAGCTTGGCTGCGGTGCAGAAACAGGACCGTTTCCTCCAGCGCGCGATCAAGTGACTCCGCGTATCGTACTACACTCTGCCGCGCCAGCCGCCGTATGGCAGTCTCCACCTCCGGGCCGGGATTCGGCGGGCCGCAGATCACTATAGGCGGCGTGTGCGGACTGGCGTGGCTGCGGATCTCTTCGCCGAGTTCGACGGCTGTGACGTCACCGAGATACAGATCGACGGCGAGGCAGTCCAGGTACCTCTGCCGGGCCGCTGCCAGAGCCTCCCCACCGGAACCGACTGTCAGAATCTCCACATCGGGGCCCCCCAGAGATTCTGCCCAGCGGACGCGGCGGGCTTCCTCCTGCGCGACGATCAGCAACTTCTTTGTGCGCCGCTCCAGAGATAGGTGAATCGTATCGAACGCGGCCGTCAGGTGGTCCTTGGTAACGGACTTTTCCAGATAGGTCATGGCTCCCAAGGCCAAGCCGCGGCGGCGGTTTTCATCGCCGGTGATTATGTGCACTGGAATATGCCGGGTAACCGGATCGTGTTTCAGACGGTCCAGGATTGTCCAGCCCGCCATGTCCGGTAGGGTGATATCCAAGGTAATGGCGCCGGGAACGAATTCGCGAGCCAGCGTAAGTGCCGTTGCGCCGCGCAGCGCTAACAGGACCTTGATACCCCGGTCGTGCGCCAGGTCGGCCAGGATCCGCGCAAACGTGACATCATCCTCGACGACCAGGAGCACGGAATCGGCTGGCTGGATCATGTTGCGGTCGTCTTCAATCTCAACGTCGTGTACGACGGGCGGAGGTGCGGTGGGCGGGGCAGGTAGAATTATGTCCAGCTCTTCCCCGCCGGGTGCGACGGTGGCGTCCGGCGGGGCGGCCCCAGACAGCGTGGCCTCGTTCCGGATAGCGGAGATCTCGGGTTTCGCGGCCGCTACATAGGTCTGGGGAAGATACAAGGTGAACGTGCTGCCGGCTCCCGGCATACTCTGCAGCCGGATCTCGCCACCAAGCAAGCGAGTCAGTTCGCGGCTGATCGACAGGCCCAGTCCGGTGCCGCCGTACTTACGGCTGGTGGTGCCGTCGGCTTGCTGAAACGCCTCGAAGATGATCCGCTGTTTCGCTAACTCGATGCCAATACCGGTGTCGGACACCGAAAACGCGATCACTGAGTTGACCCGGTTGAGCAGCGGGTGATTCACGCTCCAGCCCATGCTGGCTGGCTCGATACGCAAGCGCACCATCCCATGTTCGGTAAATTTCAGCGCGTTTGACAGAAGATTCTTCAGTACCTGCTGTAGCCGCTTGGCATCGGTGAGGATACCCTCCGATGGCAGCTCTTCGGCCAGCTCGATGGAAAAGTCCAGGCCCTTCCTGTCGGCAACGTGCCGGAAGGTACGGGAACAGAAATCCCGCAGGTCTGTGAACCGCACACTGCCTATTTGCACATCCATCTTTCCGGATTCGATCTTGCTCAAATCCAAAATGTCGTTGATCAGAGCCAGCAGATCTGTGCCAGACGAGTGGATGGTCTCCGCGTACTTGACTTGCTTTGGCGTCAAAGTGCGCTCCGTGTTTTCCGCCAGCATTTGTGCCAGGATAAGGAGGTTGTTCAGCGGCGTGCGCAGCTCATGGCTCATATTCGCCAGAAACTCGCTTTTGTACTTGGAAGTGAGCGATAGTTGGTCGGCCTTATCTTCCAAGGCAGCCTTGGCCTGCTCCACTTCGCGATTCTTGTTCTCCACCTCGTTCTTCTGCTCAGCCAGCAGGTGCGCCTTCTCTTCCAGTTCGGCATTAATCCTTTGGAGTTGTTCGGTCAACGCCTGGCTCTGTTCGAGCAGTTGCTCAGTGCGCGTAGTGGCGGCGCTGGTGTTAAGCATGACGCCGATGGCCTGGGTTAGCTGGTCCAGAAACGCCAGACTCACGTCAGTGAAATGCCGGAACGATGCCAGTTCCAGGACGGCTCGGGCTTCCCCCTCAAATAACACAGGAAGGACGACTATGCTGGCCGGCGCCGATTCGCCCAAGCTGGAGTTGATCTTGATGTAATCCTTTGGAACATCGGTTAGCAGGATGCGACGTTTCTCCTGTGCACACTGGCCCACCAAGCTCTGGCCCATCCGAAACTGGGAAGGAACGCCCGGGCCATCGTTGGCGCCATAGGCGGTGAGAAGCTTCAGGGCTTCGCACCCGTTAGTAGACTCCCGTATATAGAAGGTCCCGTGTTGCGCATTAATAAGGGGAGCCAGCTCCGATAGGAGCAGGTTCGAGACAGTTAGCAGGTCACGCTGGCCTTGCATCATGCCCGTGAACTTCGCGATGTTCGTCTTAAGCCAGTCCTGGTCCGTGTTCTTGCGGGTGGTCTCGGCGAGATTGACGATCATCTCGTTGATATTATCCTTCAGGGCGGCGACTTCGCCTTGTGCCTGCACCGTAATGGACTGGGTCAGATCGCCCTTGGTCACGGCAGTGGCTACGTCGGCGATGGCGCGGACCTGCGTCGTCAGATTAGCGGCGAGCTGGTTAACGTTATCGGTCAGGTTGCGCCAGATTCCCGCCGCGCCGGGCACCAGCGCCTGGCCGCCTAGCTTGCCATCAATGCCGACCTCCCGCGCCACGTTGCTCACCTGATCCGCAAAGACCGCCAGCGTGTCGATCATACCGTTGATGGTGTCAGACAACTCCGCGATTTCGCCCTTGGTCTCCAGCACCAGCTTGCGCCTCAGGTTTCCATTCGCCACATCCGTGACAACCTTGGCGATGGCGCGCACTTGCGTGGTGAGATTGGCGGCCATGGAATTGACGTTATCGGTAAGGTCCTTCCAGATGCCCGCCACACCGCGCACCTCTGCCTGGCCTCCCAGTTTGCCTTCAGTGCCGACCTCGCGCGCCACGCGGGTCACTTCCGAAGCGAAGCTATTGAGCTGGTCCACCATGGTGTTGATGGTGTTTTTCAGCTCCAGAATCTCACCCTGTACGTTCACCGTGATCTTCCAACTCAAGTCCCCGTTGGCCACCGCCGTGGTGACTCGGGCGATGTTGCGCACCTGCGAAGTCAGGTTCCCCGCCATGAGGTTCACGCTATCGGTGAGATCCTTCCATGTTCCGGCGACGCCGCGCACTTCGGCCTGGCCTCCCAGCTTGCCTTCCGTGCCGACTTCACGCGCCACGCGCGTCACTTCAGCCGCGAAGGAGCCAAGCTGATCCACCATCGTGTTGATCGTGTTTTTCAGCTCCAGAATCTCGCCGCGCACGTCCACCGTGATCTGGCGGGACAGATCTCCCCTGGCGACGGCGGTAGTCACCTCTGCGATGTTGCGGACTTGTAGGGTCAGGTTGGCTGCCATGGAGTTCACACTATCGGTGAGGTCCTTCCAGGTGCCCGCTACGCCTTTAACATCGGCCTGGCCGCCCAGTTTACCCTCGGTGCCCACCTCGCGCGCCACGCGGGTTACTTCCGATGCGAACGAGCTTAGCTGGTCCACCATCGTGTTAATGGTGTTTTTCAGCTCCAGGATCTCGCCGCGTGCATCTACTGTAATCTTGGTAGTCAGGTTGCCCTTGGCCACGGCCGTCGTGACGCCCGCGATGTTGCGAACCTGGTTGGTCAGGTTGCTGGCCATGGAATTGACTGAATCCGTGAGATCCTTCCATGTGCCGGCTGCGCCGCGCACGTCGGCCTGGCCGCCCAGCATTCCTTCCGTGCCCACCTCGCGAGCTACACGGGTGACTTCTCCGGCGAACGCATTGAGCTGATCCACCATGGTATTGATCGTGTTTTTCAGCTCCAGAATCTCGCCGCGCACGTCTACCGTGATCTTGCGCGACAGATCGCCGCGGGCGACGGCCGTGGTGACCTCGGCAATGTTCCGGACCTGGGCAGTCAGATTGCCGGCCATGGAATTCACGCTCTCCGTCAGGTCCTTCCACGTGCCGCCCACACCCTTGACATCGGCTTGGCCGCCCAGTTTGCCTTCCGTGCCGACTTCGCGCGCCACACGGGTCACCTCTCCGGCGAATGCATTGAGCTGATCCACCATGGTATTGATCGTGTTTTTCAGCTCCAGAATCTCACCGCGCACATCCACCGTGATTTTGCGCGACAGATCGCCGCGGGCGACGGCCGTGGTGACTTCGGCAATGTTCCGGACCTGGGCAGTCAGGTTGCCGGCCATGGAATTCACGCTCTCCGTCAGATCCTTCCAGGTGCCCGCCACGCCGCGTACGTCAGCCTGGCCGCCCAACTTGCCTTCCGTGCCCACTTCACGTGCCACGCGCGTCACTTCCGACGCGAAGGAGCTGAGCTGATCCACCATCGTGTTGATGGTGTCTTTCAATTCCAGGATCTCGCCACGCACGTCCACGGTGATCTTACGGCTCAGATCACCCCGGGCCACGGCTGTAGTAACCTCCGCGATGTTGCGCACCTGGTTGGTCAGATTGCTGGCCATCGAATTCACCGAGTCGGTGAGGTCTTTCCAGGTGCCAGCCACACCTTTCACCTCGGCTTGCCCGCCCAACTTGCCTTCCGTGCCCACTTCACGCGCCACACGGGTGACCTCCGAGGCGAACCCATTCAACTGGTCGACCATCGTATTGATGGTGTTTTTCAGCTCCAGAATTTCACCGCGCACGTCCACTGTAATCTTGCGGGACAGATCGCCATTAGCTACCGCCGTAGTAACCTCCGCGATATTGCGGACTTGGGCGGTCAGGTTGCCGGCCATGGAGTTGACTCCGTCGGTAAGGTCCTTCCAAACCCCGCCAACTCCCTTGACCTGGGCCTGTCCGCCCAGTTCTCCTTCTGTCCCCACTTCGCGCGCCAGGCGTGTGACTTCTGAGGCGAAGGCGTTCAACTGATCGACCATGGTGTTGATAGTGTTCTTGAGTTCCAGTATCTCGCCTTGCACATCGACAGTAATCTTGCGAGAGAGATCTCCGTTGGCCACCGCCGTCGTGACCTGCGCAATGTTGCGGACCTGAGCCGTCAGGTTGCCGGCCATGGAGTTGACACTTTCAGTCAGATCCTTCCAGGTTCCGGCTACACCCCGCACATCCGCCTGTCCGCCCAGGATGCCTTCGGTGCCCACTTCGCGCGCCACGCGCGTCACCTCGGACGCAAAGGCGTTGAGCTGATCCACCATGGTGTTGATGGTGTTCTTCAATTCCAGAATCTCGCCGTGCACGTCTACAGTAATTTTGCGCGAAAGGTTTCCGTTGGCCACCGCCGTGGTAACCTCCGCGATATTCCGAACCTGGGCGGTAAGGTTGCCGGCCATCGAGTTCACACTGTCGGTGAGATCCTTCCAAACACCTGCGACGCCTTTCACCTCGGCCTGTCCACCCAGTTTTCCTTCCGTGCCGACCTCGCGCGCTACACGCGTCACTTCCGACGCAAAAGAGCCGAGCTGATCAACCATCGTGTTGATGGTGTTCTTGAGTTCCAGAATCTCGCCCTGCACATCCACTGTGATCGTACGGGAAAGGTCGCCGTTCGCCACAGCCGTGGTCACCTCGGCGATGTTGCGAACTTGCGCGGTCAGATTGCCAGCCATGGAGTTGACGCTATCCGTGAGGTCTTTCCAGACGCCGCCTACATCCTTAACAACGGCTTGGCCCCCAAGTTTGCCTTCTGTGCCCACCTCGCGGGCCACCCGCGTCACTTCGGAGGCGACCGAGTTCAACCGCACGACCATGGTGTTCACCACACGAGCAGTGTGCAGGAACTCACCCTTGAGCGCGCGGCCGTCGGCATCCAAGGCCATGCTCTGGGAAAGGTCCCCTTTGGCAACCGCACCAATCACCCTGGCGACCTCAGTGTACGGCTGCACCAAGTCACCGATGAGGCTGTTGACCGCATCCAGACACTCTGCCCAGCTACCGGATGCGGATCCCAGGCTCCCACGGTGGCCGATCTTTCCTTGCTTCCCGACCGCGTTGCTGATCCTGGCCAGCTCCAAGACCATCCGCTCGTTTAACTTGAAAATGTCATTGAGGGTATCCGCCACCTTTCCGGCAATTCCCGTACGATCAACGGGCAAGCGGACTGAGAAGTCGCCCTCTTTGAAGGCAATCAGGACCTTCAGCAACTCACTGGTATCGAGAGTATCGTTCACGAGTTCGCCCTTCATTTCATGCTCCTTCTGTGGGCCAAGGCGCGTTTTCCAGCAGTTCCCTAAACACGGCTCCCAGGCTGAGAAACTGGTTCAGATTGGAAGGCTTCCGCAAGAAGCACGTCACGCCCAGTTGGCCGGCGGCCAGCCGGTCACGGGGGGAGTCCGAGGACGTCAGCACCACCACCGGTACATGGCGCAGGCCGGCGGTTTCGCGAAGACGTTGCAGGATTTCGATCCCATCATGCCGCGGTAGGTTCAGATCCAGGATGATCAGAGCGAGATGGCTGGACGGCGAATCCAGACCCTCGCCGGAGAGAATCCGCAAGACCTGCTGTCCGTCCGCTGCGACTCGCACGGAGAAGTCGACGTGGTGCTCCCGGAGAGCTTCCCGGATCAAGTAAACGTCCGCGGGATTGTCTTCGGCCAGCAAGATCTCAGGCATGCCCCACCTTTCTCGCGAGATTTCTCCTGCGCCGCCGGGCAACGGGAGTTCGCCCCCTATGCGCAGGATGCAGTTGTTGCATCCCGGACCGTGCAGAAATTGGCAGAGAGCCGTTCTTATGGTCGCAAATCAATTGGTATGTTCCAACGCGAAGTGGCTAGCAGTGCACGTTACCATCCATTTTACAGCCGCGCGTATCCCGGTCTGCACGACCTGGGATGGACTAAGGCGTGCGAAACCGTACACGTTAATTTGGCGGGTAAGCTGCACTCAGCCACGAACAATAGCAATGGACTCCGACCGGCCCTCTAAGATTCTCATCATCGAGGATAACGCCATTGATCGGGAGGTCTACAAACGCTGCCTCTGGGAACCGCCCCACTGCGAGTTTGAATTTGCCGAGGCAGACTCCGCGGCCGAAGGGATCGAGATGGCGGACGCCTGGCGGCCGGACTGCGCTTTGATCGATGTCAACCTGCCTGATATGGACGGGATCGAAGCGCTGAGCCGGCTGAAAGCCAATGCGGGGAGAATGCCCTTTGCGGCCGTGGTACTCACAGCGTACAGTGAGGAAGCCGTCGCTGTTAGGGCTATGAAGGCGGGAGCCATGGATTACCTGGCGAAGAGACTTGTGACCCCCGATACGCTTCCTCATATCGTCAAGAACGCGATCGAGCGATTTGTCATGCAACAGCAGATCGAGGAACAACGAGCCGCCCTCGAAAACAGCGGCCGCCGTTGCCAAGTCCTGCTCGAAGCCATACCTCAAATGGTCTGGACTGCCAACGCCGAAGCCCAAGTGGAATACGCCAACAGCCGGTGGTTGGAGTACACGGGTCTCAGTCTGCCGGACGCCAAGCTAGAGTGGGACCGCCTCGTGGACCCGGAAGATAGCGAACGGACACGGACTGCCTGGAAGCAGGCAGTGGAATCGGGCTCCGTCTTCGAGATCGAACACCGGCTCCGGCGCGCCGCAGACGGCGCATACCGGTGGCATTTGGTCCGCGCGGTTCCCATGCGGGGCGGCAACGAAGATATTGCCCGCTGGTTCGGCACTTGTACCGACATTGAAAGTCACAGGCGACTGAGCGATGCCAGGTTAGAGGAACAGAAGTTGGAAAGTCTGAGCCGTTTGGCGGGCGGTCTGGCGCACGACCTCAATAATCTCCTAATGGCAATTGTGGGTGGCGCGAGCCAGGTCATGGAGAGGCTGGCGCCGGCGGACCCTGCACAGGATGCGTTGCAAGGTGTGGTGCAGGCGGGCGAGAGCGCCGCTGAACTGATCCGCAGAATGGTGGCTTATGTGGGCAAGGGAAATCTCCGCGTGGCGCAGGCCGACGTCCATCAATTGGTGCGCGAAGCGATAGACCGGGCAGGTATTCCCGAGAACATCCGTCTCGAGTTTCATAGCGCGTATCGCCTGCCAACCTTGGAGACGGATTCCGAATTGCTGCGCCAAGCCCTCGTGGATCTGCTGCGGAACGCTGTGGAAGCAATTGGGGAAAAGGCCTCCGGTTCTATTGCGGTGCGCACGGCAGTGGTAGAACTTGGCAAATCGAACGCGCACAGTGGCTCCGGCCCGGCCGCAGCCGGTCCTGGAAATTACGTGGCCGTCGATGTGCAGGATACCGGATGCGGCATGGACACGGAAACCCAGAAAAAGATATTCGATCCCTTCTTCACGACAAAGTTCCTGGGACGGGGCCTGGGTTTGGCCGCTGTGCAGGGTTTCGCCCGCAAGAGCGGTGGTGGCGTTCAGGTGGACAGCGCGCCGGGCAAAGGCGCTACATTCCGCTTGTTGTTGCCGGTTGCGCACCACAACCCACGCGCCTTCCGCAGTTGTTGAACGAGTCGTGGTTATGTCAACTCCCACCGGCAGCCTGATATCGATGCAGCGGAAGACGCGAACATCCGTGGTTCGCCTGGCGCCATGCGACGGAGATTATTTGCACCTGACCTCCGACTCGCTGCACGACCTCGCGAGCCCCATCAACCAAGTTTGTATCCTGACGGATCTGGTTGCGAACAGATGCCAAGGCACGTTGGACGAGGAGTCAAAGGTTCTGTTCGGCCACTTGCAGAGCTCCGCGAAACGCCTTCAAAATCTGCTGGCCGGACTGCGCACGTATATGCAGGTGGTAAGTACGCCTGCCACCTACCGCCTGGCCCATGGGAACGTTCTGCTGACTGGCGCGCTGGCCATGCTTCAGCAGACGATCAACCGGAACAGCGCACTAATAGCAAGCGATCGCATGCCCGTGCTATGGTGCGATCCAGCACAAATCACCTATGTTTTCGCCAGCCTGATCGATAACTCCATCAAGTTCCGTAGCGAGCGCAGGCCTGAGATCCATGTCGGCGTGTCCGGGACTAAGGGGACGTGGGTGTTTTCGGTGCGCGACAACGGCATAGGGATTGAGTCACGGCACATCAACCGCATCTTCGGGATCTTCAAGCGGGTTCATAACGAAGAGTATCCCGGACCGGGTGTCGGCCTGGCGATCACGAAGCGCGTAATCGAGCGGCACGGAGGTCAGATTTGGGCCGAGTCGCAGATCGGTCAGGGCGCCACATTTTTCGTGGAGTTGCCCAAAATCGCGGAACGCCGCCGGAATTCCCACGGCCGAAAGCGTGCCGCATCACATCGCGCCGTTGCGTAGCGATCCAAGTTGCATACAGATCCAAAAGCGTGCAAGGCGTATATTGGTACGAATCCACACGGACGCTCGATTCTTCGCCCTCTCATTAGGCAGGTGTCCAGGTTAGAATGTCCACATTGAGGGCGAGATGCTGGCGCGAATCCTGGTGGTGGAAGATGAAGCCCGTGAGAGGGCCGACCTCGCGGCCATGGTCCAGGCCCTCGGATTTCAGGTAGAGACTGCGGGGGATGGCCGGGAGGCTCTGGCCAAGTTCGTTCACTTTCCGCCGAACGCAATCCTCACCGATCTAGTAATGCCGCGTATGGACGGCACAGCGCTGCTAAAGGAATTGGCCGCGCGCGGTGACCGGACTCCCGCTATTGTGCTGACGGGGTTCGGCAGTATCGACCAAGCGATTTCTTTCGTCCACAATCTGAACGCGTTCTGGTTCCTCGAGAAACCCGTGCAGCCCGGAGCGTTACGCACGCTTCTGGAAAGGGCCGTTCAACAAAGCGACCTTCTGGCGGAGGCGGAACGTCTCAAATGTCAGCTGAGCTACCAGGGCGTCTTGGGGGATTTGGTGGGCGATTCTCCAGCGATGAAAGAAGTGTTTTCGTTGATCCGGCAGGTGGCGCCCACCACCGCGTCCGTGCTTATTACCGGGGAGAGCGGTACCGGTAAGGAACTGGTGGCGCGCGCCCTTCATGCGTTGAGTCCGCGTAGCCGGGGTCCCTTTGTTGCAGTTAATTGCGCCGCCTTGCCCGAGAGTCTTATGGAAAGCGAGCTCTTCGGCCACGAGAAAGGTGCGTTCACGGGCGCGGTCGAGCGTCGTGCCGGCTGCTTCGAACAATCTCAAAACGGCACCCTGCTGCTGGATGAGATTGGCGAAATGCCGGTCCGCACGCAAGCCAAGCTCCTGAGAGTGATCGAAGAGTCGAAAGTCCGCCGACTGGGCGGCGGGCACGACATACCGGTAGCCGTGCGCGTGCTCGCGGCGACCAATCGATCGCCGGAGACAGCGATTCAGGACAAGCAGCTTCGCGAGGATCTCTACTACCGGTTGAATGTCTTCCACATTCCGCTGCCGCCACTGCGTGAACGCAAGCAGGACATCGCCGCCCTGGCCACGGCTCTGATCCGGGACCTCAACCGCAAACACGGCTGCCGTGTCACCCACCTCAGCCGCGAGGTTTTGGACCGGTTCCATGCGCGTTCCTGGCCCGGTAACGTGCGCGAGTTGCGCAACGTGATCGAGCGGGCGGCCATTGTGGCTGGCGCGGGTGAGATCCAGCTCCGGCACCTGCCGGATGAGGTGACGCCGGCCGCCGCGCTGCAGATCGCACCGGGAGGCGTGATGCAGATAAGCGCGGGGGTCCGCATGTGTGATCTGGAAGAAGCTTACGTGCAGCTCACCATGAAACACACCAATAACAACAGGCGAAAGGCAGCGCAGTTATTGGGCATCTGCCTGCGAACGCTCCAAAGCAAGCTGCATTCCTATGAAACGAAGAAGGCGATGCGCGCCGCGGGTCAAGGCCGCGATTAGTACTCTTGATCAGCGGACGACGGCAGTAGCGGCTAATCCGCTGGCAGAACGAAGAAGAATGTAGTGCCATCGCCGTTGTTCGGCTGGGCCCAGATTCTTCCTCCATGCCGCTCCACGATCACCTTGCATATCGCCAGGCCCATGCCGGCGCCAGCACTGTGATTGGGGCCGTGCTCGAAAGGGTTGAAGATGCGTTGCAGATCCGCCTTTTCCACGCCGGATCCATTATCGCGCACCCTAAACAGCCACCTGGCTCTCTGTTTGGTTGCTTCGAGTTCGATGTGAGGAGAGGCCGGACCTCGATGTTGTATGGCGTTGTGAAGCAGTCGCTCCAGAAGCTCCATCAGACGGTCAGGATCACCACGCACCCGCGGCAGTGTGCGATGTATCACCACGGCGTCACTGCCGCGCACTTCCCTCTCCAGCTTGGCCAACACAGTACGCAATGATACATCCATGGGCGTAGGTCGAAACGACGCCGGGTCGATCCGCAAGGCGAGCGAGAAACTGGAGAGCGCATCCACCAACAGATCGATTTTAATGGCGCCATCCACAATAAAGCCTAGCCGGCTGGCCCTGTCGTCTGTGGGCGCTGTCTCGCGCAGCAACAGTTCGGCATGCGCCCGGACAGCCCGCACAGGCGTCTTCAAGTCGTGGCAGGCGCGAAACAGGAGATCGCTGAGTTCAGTGTCCCGAAACGGGCGCGCCGTCAGTCGCCCGCTCTGCGCACCCGCATTGCGTTTTTGCCCAGACATGATTACGAGGATACGCTATATCGGGTGACCGATTGGATCTCGTGCTGGGCACACGCCGCCGATCACTCCAGATATACCCAGGCTCGCCACTTGGTCGTGAAACTGCCCACCGTGGCGACGACCGTAATCAAGGCCGGGCCATGTACGGGCGCCACGCATCCGGAACACGAGTTGGGACCCATCCCGATCTCGTCCCACACGAAACTTACGAAAGGAGCCGTGCCCGGGCCGAGATCTGTGACCCCGCTCGTATAGATCGTGTTACTCCCCTGTGTGATCGTCTCGCTGACCCCCACGTCGCCGCTTGCCGAGTTGGAACTGAACGACCAATAGATTTGCCCGCAGGCTTGACCGGGACTGCTGATGTTGCAGTCTGAGAGGCTCCAGAATTGATAGGGCATGCCTACTACAACTCCGCCCGGCGGAATAGCTGAGCAGTCCATATCGGAGCCGCCGGTGAAACAGGGCCATTCCACATTGCCGTTTGCATCCAACGGCGGATTCGTACCGAATGCGACGATTCCCGGTAGCAGTGCAGGCGCCGCGGTATCGACGACAGTGACCGGCAGCCGGAAGATCTTGGCGTGCAAATGCTTTACAACCTGTGCCTGAATACTCGCAGTCATCATCATGACCACAGCGGAAGCTACGAAAGTTACTTTCTTCTTCATTGGTTTGATCCTCGTTTTCTCACTCAACATTATCCGAAACCATGCGAAGCGCAGGCCAGTGAAGCCAGAATACTCTCAATTCGACATTCTGTCAGTTAGAAATATCTCAACATCTGCTAGGATCTGTCCCTGAAAGTCCAGTGGCCGCTGGCGGTTAGTGCGCTGTCTACCGCGCGCTTGGATATACAGTTACTATCTGACTCGTGGCGTCGTTTGCTGGACATACTCGGGGTGTTGCTACCGACAGCCGCGCTTTGCCGGGCAAGCCGCTCGTTCATATGCCACGTGCAACGGCTCTTCGTAGCTCAGTTTCCGCGGATTGGTGCTGCCCGGTTTCAGCCTGACTGCGTAGTTGCCACCGGTGCAGTTTGTTGAGCAGCGATTTGTAGCAGATGTCCAGCCGCTTCGCTGCCTGCTTTCGATTCCAGTTCACCTCCGCGAGTGTGCGCAGAATCAATTCTTTTTCCGCTTGCTCCGCTGCGCTGGCGGAGAGTTCTTTAAGGGAAAGACCGGTGTTCGGAGAGTGGCAGGCCGGCGGCGATGCTTCCGGAACTGGTCCGATTCGCTCGAGGTCCGAAAGCGCCAGAGGCAAATTCGGGAGGATGAGGAAGCGCTTTATCGCGTTTTCAAGCTGGCGCACGTTGCCTGGCCAAGGACATTGCATGAACGCCGTAACGAGTTCCTTGGGCAGTTCTGTGACCGGACTTCTGTATTTGGACTTATATTTCTCAACGAAGTGTCTGCACAGAATGGGGATATCCTCCTTCCGCTCGCGCAGAGGCGGTATTTCGACGGTGATGACGTTAAGGCGGAAATACA
>Ga0335078_10000658_pt1 | contig 52939 bp, 45 predicted proteins | sample Lox_Sample_32_FD_206711 | JGI IMG/M metagenome (GOLD analysis project Ga0335078, IMG submission 206711) | Soil microbial communities from Loxahatchee National Wildlife Refuge, Florida, United States - Lox_Sample_3.2 | ecosystem: Environmental > Terrestrial > Soil > Wetlands | place: USA... | reverse complement strand
CGCCATCCACCAGCCAGCAAGCCGGAAAAACGCAGCCAGCGCCGTGTCAGAGCCCCGCGCCATACTAAAAATCAGGCCACCGCCAGAGTTCTGTCGGTATGACACCGGCAGTTCTGTCGGTGACCCCTGGTGTCCGAGGGGGGACTTGAACCCCCATGCCCTTTTGGGGCACTAGCACCTCAAGCTAGCGCGTCTGCCTATTCCGCCACCCGGACGAGTGCGTGCCACGGCTGATGCCGGGCTGGCCGCATCACGATAGCAAATCCGGGCGGTTACGGCGACGGGACGCTGGGCGGGCGACTTGGGACATGGAGCAGCGGGCTGGAGCTCGCAGTCGGCTGCCAGAGGCTGAACAGGCAGTCGCTCGGCGGCTTGGCGGGGGCAGTCTAGCGGCCGCGGGAACGGCGCGGTGGGCGGGCGCGGGAGCGCGCCGGGGCGCCGTGATGCGACGATGTCGGGATGACGCAAAACGCACCGACCAGCGGCCCGGGCGGCCCGGCCGCGCAAGATGAGGTCGCTGCCCTGGCCAGCGACCTGATCAGGATCGACACCACGAACCCGGGCGACCACTCCGGCCCGGGTGAGCGCGCGGCGGCCGAGTACGTGGCGGGACTGCTCGCAGCGGTCGGCCTGGAGCCGGCCGTGCTCGAATCTCATCCGAACCGGGCCAGCGTCGTGGCCAGGATCGAGGGCCAGGACCGGACACGGCCCGCCCTGCTCATCCACGGGCATCTTGACGTGGTTCCCGCGGATCCTGGCGACTGGCGGGTGCACCCCTTCTCCGGCGAGATCGAGGACGGAGAAGACGGGTGCGTCTGGGGACGCGGCGCCGTCGACATGAAGGACATGGACGCGATGGTGCTCGCGGTGATCCGGCAGCGCTTGCGGGAGGGCCGCCGGCCGCCGCGCGATGTGGTGCTGGCGTTCGTCGCGGACGAGGAGGCCGGGGGAGCCTGGGGCGCCCGGTGGCTGGTGGATAACCACCCGGAATTGTTCGAGGGTGTCACGGAGGCGATCAGCGAGGTCGGGGGGTTCAGCGCCACGATCGGCACTCGCCGCCTCTACCTGATCCAGACAGCGGAGAAGGGCATGGCCTGGATGCGGGTCACCGCGCGCGGGACGGCCGGGCACGGGTCGATGCTGCAGCCCGACAACGCGATTACCGAACTGGCGGAGGCCGTGGCCAGGATAGGACGGCACGAGTGGCCCGTCCGCCTGACGCCTGCCGTCCGGGCGTTCCTCGAAGAGGCGGCCGCGGCGCTGGGCATGGACCTCGGCCGGAACGACTACGCCGAGCTCCTCGCCAAGCTCGGCCCGATCTCCCGCATGGTTGGCGCGACCCTCACCAATACCGCTAATCCGACCATGCTGACCGCGGGTTACAAGGTGAACGTCGTGCCCCAGGCCGCTGCGGCGCAGGTGGACGGCAGGTTCCTGCCCGGACACGAGGAGGAGTTCTTCACCGAGGTAGATGGCCTGCTCGGCCCGGGGCTGGAGCGCGAGTTCGTGCACCACGACATCGCGGTGGAGACGACACTCGACGGCGCGCTTGCCGAGGCGATGACCGCCGCGCTGCTTGACGAGGATCCTGACGGGCATATCGTCCCCTACTGCATGTCCGGCGGGACCGACGCGAAATCCTTCAGCCGGATCGGCATCCGATGCTTCGGGTTCGCGCCGCTTCGGTTGCCGCCGGATCTCGACTTCGCCGGCATGTTCCACGGCGTGGACGAGCGGGTGCCGGTCGCCGCGCTCCGTTTCGGGGTCCGGGTACTGGATAAATTTCTCGATCTTTGCTAGCCCTTATCCCAGGTCAGAAGGGTAGCGCGGCATCCTCGGTGTCCGGACGCGGGACCCGTTCCGCCAATTACCGCTTGCGCACGTTCAGTAGTGCTATGGTTACGCACTGTGTGAGGCCGCTCTGCCCGGGGGGCTCCCCTTCCACCCCAGCCCCCCGGCAGCGGCCGCGCACTTCGCCGGTACCGACGAGGAGGGTCGCCTGTGTCGCCGGAACAGGGTCAGTGCTCGAAGTGGCTGCCTGACGGCTGTGCTCAGACCGAGAGGCACGGCGCCAACGTCGGCGCTCGGGCCTGGCACCTGGGTTGCTTGATCCTCGCCGCCGGCCGCGGGTCATGCCCCGCTCCGGCGGTCACGGCCGGCGGCACCGCCCATGTGGTGGGTGCCCCGGCCGTGGCCGCCCGTCCCCGCCTGCGCCGCTGACCTCACCGCACCCTGCGTCGGGCGGCTCCGCTGAGGCATCCCGCACCTCACCCGACCGGCACTGCGCGCGGCAGTCCGTAGTGACTATGCGTTAAAGGTAAGTTGCAGTTAGTGATATCAGGAGGAGCGATCGATGAGCACATTGGTGGGCGCAGTGGGCGCCGGCTCCCTCGACGGCTTCGCCATCGGCGCGCTGGTCTCCGGAACGTGTTTCCTGGCGATCACCGTCCGGAAACGGCAAGCGGAAACAGCGCGATACGCCCCGGTGACGGCGGGCGGGTGGCTCCGGGAGCACGTCACGGCGGCAGAGACCCTCGGTTCCGCGGGCGGTTACCGGAGCCGGCACCGGCTCGGGGACCCGGTCCCCGGCCGCGCGCCGCGCGACGCAGCTTTCCCGGGTGCGCTTCCCGGCTCGGCGCGTCCCGGCATGACGCCTCCAGACCCGCAGCCCCCGGACGCGACGATCCCGGACGGCGGGCTGCCCCGCCAGGCGATCCCGGGCGGCGCGCACCGGGGCAGGTCCGTCCCGGGCGGGGCGCTCCCGGACGGGGGGCTGCCGGCGGGGGGTTCCCGGCGTGCCGCGTTCCCGGGCGGCGCGCACCGGGGCAGGTCCGTCCCGGGCGAGGCGTTCCCGGACGGGGGGCTGCCGGCGGGGGTTCCCCGGCGTGCCGCGTTCCCGGATAGCGCGTTCCCCGGGCGGTCGTCGCGGGAACGGTCCCGTCCCGGTGCGGAGCTGCCGGACCTCTCGTTCCCGGACGGGTCGTTCGGTACGGCGAGGCGCCCGGATGCCCGCCGCCTGCCGCGGCACGCGGCGCCCGCGGTCGGGCTCAGCAGCAAGGTGAACAACTGGATGGCCGGCCTGCTCAACGACCTGGCGCTGGCCAGCGGCGCGCACGGCTGACCGGAATCAAAGACCGCTTCCCGCCGGCCCCGGGTGCGCGGCCCGGGGTCGGCGGGAAGCTTGTTATGGCCGGAACCGCGGCATCGTGCCCGGGGCCGGGCACGGGGGGCGGGCCTGCCGGATGATCGGCCGCCGCAACGTCGCCTTCCTGCTGCCGTCGGCGTGCAGCAACATCCGCGCGAGCTCCCACTGGCCGTACTCGGCGTGGTCGGTGAGTATCCGCCGGGCGGCATCCCTCGGCATGCCGCGCGGCAGGTAGAGGACAAGGTAGGAGTACTCCGCCATCACCTTCATTGTGCGCGACCGGAGAAGTGATTCAATCAGGTTGCGCGAACCGCGCCGCGGTGCGGGGGGCGCAGCGGTGCGGGAACGCGGGAATACCACGGGAACACAGCAGTCCGGCCGGCAAGTTGCACCATGGGGACGGGGAAGCAGAGTGGCCCTACGGTCGGGCGCCTGCGGGCCGGCTGCGGTAGCCTCCAGGCGTCCGCGGTAGCCTCGCCGGTCCGCGGGATGTGAGGGTGAGAGAGTGGCAGCGAGCACAGGCACGGCAGCCAATGGCGCGAAAGCCCGCGGCAACGCGGGCAGGACCGCCGCGGGCGAGAGCACCGCGGGCGAGAGCGCCGCGGGCAAGAGAACCGCGGGCAGGACCGCCGCGGGCAGGAACGGCGCGGCATCCAACGGCGGGTCGGGCCGCAGGCTGGTGATCGTCGAGTCACCCGCCAAGGCACGCACGATCGCCGGCTACCTCGGCAAGGACTACGTGGTCGAGTCCAGCATCGGCCATATCCGGGACATGCCCGACAAGGCCGCGGAGATACCGGCCAGGTACCGCGGGGAGCCCTGGGCGCGGCTCGGCGTAAATGTTGACGCCGACTTCGAGCCGCTCTATGTCGTCAACTCCGACAAGCGGCAGCAGGTCTCCAAGCTCAAGCAACTGCTCAAGGATGCCGACGAACTGCTGCTGGCCACCGACGAGGACCGGGAGGGCGAGGCGATCGCCTGGCACCTCCTCGAGGAGCTGAAGCCGAAGGTCCCGGCAAGGCGCATGGTGTTCCACGAGATCACGCCGGAGGCCATCGCCCAGGCGGTGGCACATCCGCGGGCGATGGATGACGGCCTGGTCGAGGCGTACCAGACCCGCCGCGTGCTGGACCGGCTGTACGGCTACGAGGTCTCGCCGGTGCTGTGGAAGAAGGTCATGCCGCAGCTGTCCGCGGGCCGGGTGCAGTCGGTTGCCGTCCGGCTCGTGGTGGACCGGGAACGGGAGCGGATCGCGTTCCGCAGCGCCAGGTACTGGGACCTGGAGGCGGTGTTCGCGAAGATCACCGCAGCCCCGGCGGGCAGCCAGCGCGGGGGGGGCCAGCGCGCGGGCGGCCAGCGCGCGGGCAGCCGGGACGCCGCCGACGCCGAGGTGTCATCGTTCCCCGCGACGCTCGTGTCGGTGGACGGGCGCCGGGTTGCCCAGGGCCGTGACTTCAGCCCGGCCGGCGAGCTGCGTTCCGCCCGCGACGTCGGCCAGGCCGAGGAGCCGCATTCCACCGACGTGCTGCACCTGGACGGTGCGGCAGCAGCGGCACTGGCCGACCGGTTGTCGGCCGCCGAATTCTCGGTGCGGTCGGTCGAGCGCAAGCCGTACCGCCGGTCCCCGTACGCGCCGTTCCGCACCACGACGCTGCAGCAGGAGGCGTCACGCAAGCTGGGCTTCTCGTCCAAGTACACGATGTCCGTCGCCCAGCGGCTGTACGAGAACGGCCACATCACGTACATGCGGACGGACTCGATCACGCTGTCGCAGACCGCGATCGCGGCCGCCCGGGCGCAGGCCCGCGAGCTGTACGGCGCCGGCTACGTGCCGGACGCGCCGCGCGTGTACGCCAGCAAGGTCAAGAGCGCCCAGGAGGCACACGAGGCGATCCGGCCGTCCGGGGACAGCTTCCGGACCCCGGCCCAGACCGGGCTGTCCGGTGACGAGTTCCGGCTGTACGAGCTGGTGTGGAAGCGGACCGTGGCCTCGCAGATGAAGGACGCGACCGGCGAGTCGGTCTCGGTCAGGGTGGCCGGCCGGTCCAGCGCGGGCGAGAACGCCGAATTCGGCGCGTCCGGCAAGGTGATCAGCTTCTACGGGTTCCTGAAGGCCTACGTGGAGGGCGCCGACGACCCGGACGCCGAGCTCGATGACCGCGAGCGGCGGCTGCCGCCGCTTGCCGAGGCCGAGCCGGTGACCGCGGAAAGCCTCGCACCCGCCGAGCACGCGACCCGCCCGCCGGCCCGCTACACCGAGGCGTCGCTGATCAAGGAGCTGGAGGACCGGGCGATCGGCCGGCCGTCCACGTACGCCTCGATCATCGGGACCATCCTGGACCGCGGTTACGTGTTCAAGAAAGGCACAGCGCTGGTCCCCTCGTTCGTCGCCTTCGCCGTGGTCACGCTGCTGGAGCGGCACTTCGCGCACCTGATCGACTACGACTTCACGGCGCAGATGGAGGAGGCGCTCGACGAGATCGCCCGGGGGGAGGCGGCGCGGGTCCCGTGGCTGCGCCGGTTCTACTTCGGCTCCGAGGGCGAGGAAGGTCTCAAGGAGCTGGTCAGCGACCTGAGCGACATCGACGCCCGGGCCGTCAGCTCGTTCCCGCTGGCCGGCACCGACATCGTGATCCGGGTCGGCCGGTACGGTCCCTACCTGGAACGCGACGGGCAGCGGGCAAACGTCCCCGAGGGAACGGCGCCGGACGAGCTGACCCCGGAGGTTGCCGCGGAGCTGCTGTCGCGGCCAAGCGGAGACAAGGTCCTCGGCACCGACCCGGCGACCGGCCGGACGATCGTCGCCAAGGCGGGCAGGTTCGGGCCGTACGTCACCGAGCAACTGGGCGAGGACGCGCCCGCCTCGGCCAAGCCGCGCACGGCGTCGCTGCTCAAGACCATGGATGCCGACAGCGTGACGCTGGACGACGCGCTGCGGCTGCTGACCCTGCCGCGGACCCTCGGCCAGGTCGACGGCGAGGCCGTGACCGTCCAGAACGGACGCTACGGGCCTTATGTCAAGAAAGGCACGGACAGTCGCTCGCTGGAATCCGAAGAGCAGATGTTCACTGTCACCCTGGATCAGGCCAGGGAGCTGTTCGCGCAGCCGAAACCCCGCGGCCGGGCCGCTCGGGCAGCGGCCGCACCGCCGCTGCGCGAGCTCGGCGACGACCCGGCGACCGGCAAGCCGATCACGGTCAGGGAAGGCAGGTTCGGGCCGTACGTCACCGACGGCGAGACGAACGCGTCGCTGCGCAAGGGCGACATGACCGACTCGATCACGTTGCAGCGAGCGATCGAGCTGCTGGCCGACCGCCGCGCCGCGCCTGCGTCGCCGCGGCGGCAGACGGCCAGGTCGGGGGCCCGTTCCAGCGGTTCTGCCGCCCGGCCCGGGTCCCGCGCGACGTCGCGTTCCGGATCCAGGTCCGCAGGAGCCAGCGCGAAGAAGACGTGACGGCCGGGGTACTCTAGCGGACCGAAAACAGATCTGCGGATAGCCTTAGCGCCGTGAACTTTACATCCCCTTTGCGCAGCGGCCGGAGCGGCGTGCTGTCCATCAGACCCTTCCGGAGGCTGTGGATCGCGCTGTCTCTGTCCAGCCTGGGGGACTGGCTGAGCCTGCTGGCACTGACCGCGCTCGCCTTCGACCTGACCGGGCGGCACGGCGCCACCGCCCAGGCTGCTGCGATCGGCGCGGTCTGGCTCACCTCGCTGTTCCCCGCGCTGGTGCTCGGCCCGCTGGCGGGAGCGGTCGCTGACCGGTTCGACCGGCGCATGAACATGATCGTCGGCGACGTGGTCCGCGCCGTACTGTACCTGACCATCCCGCTGGACCTGGCCGTCGGCGCGGTCGACAAGCTGGCCTGGATGTACATCGTGCAGTTCCTGGCCTCCTGCGCCTCGCTGTTCTGGACGCCGGCCAAGGACGCCACTGTTCCCAACCTGGTGCCGGCCGACCGGCTTGAGCAGGCCAACCAGCTGAGCCTGCTCGGCACGTACGGCACCGCGCCCATCGCCGGGCTGGTGTTCAGCCTGCTCGCCCTGGTCGGGAGGGCGCTCGGCTCGATTTCCCATTACTTCACCAACAGCCAGGTCGACCTGGCGCTGTACTTCAACGTGGCGACCTTCGTCGTGTCCGCGCTGACGGTTATCGCGCTCAGGGAGATACCGCGGCGCCAGGCCGGCGGTAAGATCTCCGCGCCGTCGGTGGCCAGGACCATCATGGAGGGATGGCGGTTCATCGGCCATACCCAGGTGGTCCGCGGGATCGTGATCGGGATGGTGGGCGCGTTCGCGGCCGCCGGCGTGGTCATCGGCCTCGGCCAGGTCTACATCACCGACACGCTGGGCGGCGGCAAGGCAGGCTGGGGGGTCGTCTGGACCGCGATCTTCGTCGGCCTGGCCGCTGGCATGTTCCTTGGCTTGCGGATCCTGCGGGGCTTCAGCAGGCGGCGGCTGTTCGGACTTTCGATCGCGTTCGCGGCCATCCCCCTGGCGCTGATCGCCCTGGTGCCCAGCCTGGCCGTGGTCACCCTCCTCGTGGTCGTGCTCGGCTCGTGTGCCGGGGTTGCCTACGTCACCGGGTACACGATCGTCGGCAGCGAGGTTGGCGATGACACCCGGGGCCGGACCTTCGCGTTCCTCTACTCGGCTATGAGAGTCATCCTGTTCACCGTGATCGCCGTGGCCCCGTTCGTCGCGGCGGGCTTCACCGCCGCCGTGCGTGGCGTGACCGGGTCGAGCACGGTCCGGATCGGGAACATCAGCTACGGCGGGATCGGCGATAACATCGTGCTGCTGCTGGCCACGGCCGTGGCGCTGCTGCTGGGCGTGGTCTCCTACCGGAAAATGGACGACCGCCGGGGAGTGCCGCTGATCGCGGACCTGAACTCGGCCTTCCGCGGCGAGGAGTTCACCCCGGTTCCGTCGCATGTCAACGGCCAGGAGCCCGCTCCCCAGCCGCGCCGCGGGCTGCTGCTGGCGCTGGAGGGCGGCGAGGGCGTCGGCAAGTCGACGCAGGCCCGGCTGCTCGCGATCTGGCTGCGCGATCAGGGATACGACGTGGTGTCGACCCATGAGCCCGGCGCCACCAAGATCGGGATGCGGCTTCGCGCGTTGCTGCTTGACACCGCGCACACGGGGCTGTCACCCCGGGCGGAAACCCTCATGTACGCCGCGGACCGGGCCGAGCACGTGGCATCGGTGATCGTGCCCGCGCTGGAACGCGGCGCGATCGTGATCACCGACCGTTACGTCGACTCGTCCCTCGCCTACCAGGGCGATGGCCGGCTGCAGTCGGTCACCGACGTGGCGGGCCTGAACACGTGGGCGACCGGCGGGGTGCAGCCTGACCTCACGATCCTGCTCGACCTGTCGCCCGCGGCCGGCCTGGGCAGGCGGGAGCGGTCAGCGGACCGGCTGGAGGCCGAGCCCGCCGAGTTCCACCAGCGCGTGCGCGCCGGCTTCCTCGCTCTCGCCGATGCCGAGCCGCAGCGGTACCTGGTGCTGGACGCGACCCGGACTCCGGGCGACATCAGCCGCGCGATCCAGGACCGGGTCCGGGACATGCTGCCCGACCCGATACCGCAGGCGGCGGAGGAGAACACCGGCAGCTTCCCGGCGGTGCGAGAATGACCGCCGGGGCGGTCTTCGGCCAGCTGGTCGGGCAGGAGCCCGTCGTCAAGCAGCTTCGCGCTGCTGCCGCCGCTGCCGCCGGGGGCGTTGGCGGTACGGCCGTGCCCGGCATGACGCATGCCTGGCTGTTCACCGGCCCGCCCGGTTCCGGCCGGTCCGTGGCCGCGCGCGCCTTCGCGGCCGCACTGCTGTGCGCCCAAGAGGGCTGCGGTCAGTGCCCGTCGTGCCGCCAGATTGCCGCGGGCGGCCACGCTGACCTGTTGCTCGTCCAGCCGGACGGGCTTTCCTACGGTGTGCGGCAGACCAGGGAGCTGGTGTTGCGCGCGGCGGCTGCGCCGGTCTACGGACGATGGCGGGTGGTCCTGTTCACCGGTGCCGACCGGGCCACCGAGCAAGCCGCGAACGCCCTGCTCAAGGCCATCGAGGAACCAGCGCCGCGAACGGTATGGCTGCTCTGCGCGCCGTCAGCGGACGACCTGCCCACGACAATCAGGTCGCGCTGCCGCCTGGTCACCCTGCGCATCCCGGCTACCGCTGCCGTGGCCGAGGTGCTCGCCTCGGCCGGAGTCGGCCAGGAGCAGGCGCTGGCAGCTGCGCGGGCAGCCCAGGGTCACATAGGCCGGGCGCGAAGGCTGGCCACCGACCCCCAGGCGGCGCAGCGGCGGGCGGAGGTGCTGCAGGTCCCGGCGCAAGTCTCGGCGACCCGGCCGGGCAGTGGCCTCGGCCACGCGCTTGCCTGCGCGGCCAAGCTAGTCAAGGCCGCGGAAGAGGAAGCCGCAACGGTCACCGAAGAACTCGACACACCGGAACGCGATGCCCTGCGCCGGGCCTTCGGCGAAGGCTCGACTGGCAAGGGGGTCGCGACCGCCGTCCGCGGGGCCGCTGGTGCCCTGAAGGAACTCGAGGACCGGCAGAAGTCCCGGGCAACCCGGCTGAAGCGCGACTCGCTCGACCGGGCGCTGCTGGACCTGGCCAGCTTCTACCGGGACGTGCTCGCGGTCCAGTTCGGCGCGGACGTGGAACTCGCCAACGCGGCACGGTTGGATGACCTCAACCAGGTGGCCGCCGCCTCGCTGCCCGAGGCCACGGTGCGCCGGATCGAGGCGATCATGAAGTGCCGGGAGCGGCTGGCCGCCAGCGTCGCCCCGCTGCTCGCAGTCGAGGAGATGACTCTGGCCCTCGCCGCCCGCTGATCCCCGTGCGGCTGGCTGAACCGCCCAAGCTGGCGCGCTATCGGCGGTGGGCTGCCCGGCCGGCCGACTGGCGGCTGCCGGAACGACGATGCGTTCATGAAGGTCGTGGGGCTGGGCCCGAGGTAGGTACGCCGAGATCGCACCGTAATCTGGGTACATGGGCATGATGATGGCGGTGAGCTTCGAGCGGAGCGGCCGGCTGTACTACCTTGACCCCGGGCCGTACGCGCCAACTGTCGGGGACAAGGTCCTCGTGCCCACCGACGCCGGGCCGGAGGTGGCCGAGTGCATCTGGGCGCCGCAGTACGTGGATGACGAGATTGGGGGCCTGCCGCTCTGTGCGGGCCTGGCCACCGAGGACCATCTGAGCCGGGACGAGGCGAACCGGGCCCGGCGCGCCGAGGCGCGGGTGGCCGCCCGGCGACTGGTGCGCGAGCACGATCTGCCGATGAAGGTGATCGCCGTGGATTACGTGGACTCGCCGGACGTGTTCACGGTCTATTTCAGCGCGCCGCGCCGGGTCGACTTCCGGGCCCTGGTGAGAGACCTGGCCGGGCGACTGCGTGCGCGGGTCGAACTGCGCCAGATCGGGCCCAGGGATGAAGCCAGGCTGCAGGGCGGGATCGGCCCGTGCGGGCGGGACCTGTGCTGTGCCACGTTCCTCAAGGACTTTGAGCCCGTGTCGGTCCGCATGGCCAAAGACCAGGACCTGCCGGTGAACCCGATGCGGATAGCGGGTGCCTGCGGGCGGCTGATGTGCTGCCTGAAATACGAGCATCCGCTGTACCAGAAGTTCCGTGAAGAGGCGCCACGGATAGGGTCGTCCGTGGAGTCGCCCGAGGGCCCGGGGGTGGTCGTCGGTCACAACGTGCCTGCCGATCAGGTGGTGGTGAAGCTTGCCGAGGACGGGCGGCGATGCGCGTGTCCCAAGGCCAGCGTCTGCGGGTCCAGGCAGGCGTACGAGGCCAAGTACGGCCAGCGTTAGAACTCCGGTCTCGGGCTTGGCCGCGCGTCAGCCTGCGGCCGCACCCAGCGCCGCCAGCAGTACGAGAAGCATCGTGGTGACGGCCAGCGTTCCGTGGCTCACGACGACCAGCGGCGGCAGGCGGCGCGAGGCCGCTCCCCCGCCCGCGCCGGCGCCCGCGCCGGCGTCGGTGCCGTCCGAGCGTGCGGTGCCGTCCGAGCGTGCGGTGCCGTCCGAGCGTGCGGTGCCGCGCGCCCCTGTGCCCGCGAGGACAGGAGCCGGGCGGACGGGGAGACCGATAGCCAATGTCGACATGCCAAGTCCGGCTACCGGCACAAGAACGGCGACGGCAATCCACGCTAGCGGCCGCCAGCCGTCAACCAGATAAGCGACCCAGATCAGCAACCCGGCGACGGCCAGCCCGACGTGCGCCATGATCATCATTGGCGGGGAGCCCGCGCTGCCGGCGGCCGCTGCGACCTTGACGGGAACTTTCACCGCTTCCCCTTGCCCCCGGCGCCAGCCGGTCGGCGGCTCAGGCGATCAGGGACCGTCCACACTAATGCAGCCGCTTGGGGCGAGCCGGTAGACTCCTGGGGCCGCAGTCCCACAGGGATGGCGCGCCGCCTTAGCTCAGTCGGCAGAGCGGTTCACTCGTAATGAACAGGTCGTCGGTTCGATTCCGACAGGCGGCTCCGCGAGGTGTTCACACCTCTCCGGGCTCCATGTTCACATATGCCTGTGGCATTCTCGCTGCTGCGCTGAGTTGATCTTGTTTCTGGTTGCTCGCGGGCTGGTGCCGGGCCGCCGGGCTGTTCGGGGTCTGTGCTGCCGGGGTGAGGGTGTGGCTTTCCGGTGCTGGTGGTGCTGGTGGCGGCTGCTGCGGCCGCGCGCGAGTCTGGTGATCTTGCTAAGGGGTCCGGCGGGCGGCCGACGAGTCTTGGCGAACACGGTCAAGGCGATGACCGCCATGACAACAGTTCTGCCAGGTCAGCTGGCGCATGGTCCGTCGGAGACGCCGATGGCACACTCTACGGATCAGATGCTTTTGAACTGTTAATCGGGTTGAACATGGCCCGCTTCCCGGATACTCGATGACCCCAGAACCATCGATCGAAACGAGTTCTACGCTGATGATCAGAGTCCCAACTCAGTAGTGGTCCGTGGCTTGAATCTACTGGCATCAATTCATTGATTCGGCGTTCGATTTCTGCAACTCGCCCTGATTGATAAGCGATCTCGCTTCCGAGATACCAAAATGAGCCAGCGCCAAAAAGAAATATTCCCCCTGCCAGAAGCGCCAAGAACCATACTTCCGCACCAAAGGATCGACTGCCCGCGCCCGTAGCGAGTATTGCAGCAGCCGCTGTAGTAAAACCCAGAAACTGATAGCGGGCTGATGTCCGCATCAAAATGCTCTCTCGCAATGTCTGATATTCTAGCGAAAGAATCTGGACCTTCAGCTCACGATCTGGGTCTACTGGGTTACTCATTGATACGTCATCTCTTGTGTCCAGCGCTTCCACGCCATAGTTATGTCTGATCAAGTTTAGATGTCCTGCCGACCCGGCACCGGGGACAACTCGATGTTTATATCAGAAGGACGGCTTCGGGACGAAGGGTCCGCCGCAAGCAACTGAGTGTCTAGCTGCGTGACAACCACGACGGCGGCGAGCATGCAACGGCGGACAGCCGCGGACGAGTAAGACCAGCTCAGGGGCCAGATTGAGGCTGGTCGCGGACGCCTTCGGCTTCCCTGAAAGGAAGAGGTCGGGGATGGGATCAAGCGTACTGGCAGTGGACCCGCAAGATCGCCGCCCGCACCGTGTGCCGTGGTGGCTCAGCCGCGCAGCGCGTGCTGGCTGCGCGGGGGGCCTGGCTGCGCGGGGGAGAACGCGGCGGAAAGTAATCCCGGCGCGTGGCATTTGGCCGTGCCAATGGATCGGACGCCTGGCCCCTTTACCGAAACGGCCATCCTGCCCGGCGCGGTGCACCACTCGGTGTTTCCCGGGCACGCGGCAGCCGCCGAGTGCAGCACCCTGCCCACCGAGGTCACCGGCCCGACTGCGATAATTGGTCCTACGAGACGCGGCCGCTGTGAATGATGCCCAGGCTGTCAAGGAGGATGGACACGGGAGGCGGTGAGCAGATGACGAAGAGAGCCAGTACCAGTGTTCGGTACGAGACGCGCACGACGATCGACCGGCCCATCAGCGACGTGTTCGCACGTCTGGCCGACCTGGGTGGCTACAGGACGTGGATGCGCCGCACGGGCCTGTTCCGCCGGTCCAGGCAAACCTCCGACGGCCCTGTCGGCCTTGGAACGGATTACTTCGACGCCACGAGGATGGGCACGTTCCGCGGCGAAGTGACCGACTACAAGCCACCGGCGCGGATCGGTTTCCGCGAGACTCTCCGCTGGTTCGGCTCCGACCTGATGGAGGCGCGACCGGCGTACAGCCTCGAGGCGGACCGGGACAAGACGATCGTTCATCACGTCGCGGAGGGCGAGCTCTTCGGAATGATGCGGTTGATGAAACCGCTCGCGGCCCTGTTGGCGAGAAGCGAGCGGGTCCGAACCGTCGAGTCGCTGAGGCGTTCGCTGGAGCCCGACTAGGTCGCCGACGCCCGCGGTCACGAACTACTGCTGTAGTACAACTAGGGCTGCGCTGGTGAGTGCCTGATCGATCAGGAATTCGATGCAGTCGGACTATCCTCGTAATGAACAGGCCGTCGGTTCGATTTTGACAGGCGGTTCCAGGAAGTCGCAGTTCACCCCCGATGATCGGTGATCAATCAGGGGGCCGTCGAAGCCCTGGCTCGACGCTCGGCGGATGCGGGCAGCGGCGCGCTGGGCGACGCCCCGGCGATCGCGCAGACCATGGCATTTCCGGGAATGGCAGGCCAAAGGGGGTCTGAGTATGATTAGAGTTGCCGATGGACTTCTATGACTCGACCCGGCCTGAACTGATCCCGGAGGGCGCTCATGCCTGCCTGTATTACGACGGTGACTATGCAGCCACCGCCGAGCAGGCGAAACGTTTCTCAGCCGTCCGGTGGATCACCGTCCTCGGCGACTACCGCAATTGCGGCATTGCCGACTTCGAGGCCGGGAACGAGGTGTACTCGAAGGCCGGGGCGTTGCGGGCATTCGTCGAGGGCCGCAAGAGCCAGCGCATGAGGGCCCGCGTTTATACCGACCTGTCGAACCTGCCGAAAGTGCGCGCCGACCTGGAGGGCCTGGAGTACCTCGTGTGGCTGGCCACCCTCGACGGCAACAAGCTTTCGGCCGGATACACGCGGGGATTGTGGGGCGTGCAGTTCGCGGGCGGCCCGACCGCTGAGTACGACACCTCGGTGCTCTACGGCGCGTGGTGACCTGGCGGCCGGCGGCTGACGGGGCGTCGGCCCTGTGTGAGCTCGTCCGGCCGCAGGTGCCCGCGCGGTGGTCACCGGCCCGCCAGCAGCGTCGTTCCGGTAGCGTCCGTTCATGCGCTCCCATGACCGAGGGCCCGGGCGGCTTCCGAGCCAGCCCGGGCGGCTTCCGAGCCAGCCCGGGCGGACTTCCGAGCAGCTCACGGAGGCCGTCCGGGAGGTCCTGCCGTCGGTCCGCGCCGACCTGGAGCGGCTGGTGCGGATCCCGTCGGTGTCGGCGGACCCGGCCGCCGCGCCGCACCTGCAGTCCAGCGCCAACGAGGTGGCCAGCCTGCTGGTCCAGGCCGGCCTGCCGGAGGTCGAGGTGGTCACCGTGGCTGGCGGCCAGCCGGCGGTGCTCGCCCGGCGGCCCGGGTCGCCGGGTGCCCCTACGGTCTTGCTGTACGCGCACCACGACGTGCAGCCCGCGGGCGACCGCGCGGAGTGGGACAGCGATCCTTTCGAGCCGTCCGAGCGGGAGGGCCGGCTGTACGGGCGGGGCGCGGCCGACGACAAGGCCGGGATCGCGGCGCACCTGGCGGCGCTGCGCGCGCACGGTGACCGTCTGCCCGTCGGGGTGGTCGTGCTGGTCGAGGGCGAGGAGGAGATCGGCTCGCCGACGCTGGCACAGTTCCTGGACGCTTTCCGGGACCGGCTCGCGGCCGACGTGGTCGTGTTCGCCGACGCGGCGAACTGGACGGCGCAGGTGCCGTCGCTGACGACCTCGCTCCGCGGGATTGCCCAGGTCATCGTGGAGGTTCGTGTCCTGCGGCACGGCGTGCACAGCGGGCTCTACGGCGGCCCGGTTCCGGACGCGCTGACCGCCTTGTGCCGGCTGCTGGCCACCCTGCACGACGAGCAGGGGAACGTGGCAGTCGCGGGCCTGGCCTGCGGCACGGCGGACCCGCTCGACCTGGCCGAGGCGCGGTTGCGGGCGGACGCCGCGATGCTCGACGGGGTGCAGCTGATCGGCACCGGCGGCCTCACCGAACGCCTCTGGGCACGTCCGGCGGTCACGGTCATCGGCATCGATGCTCCCGCGGTCGCGGCGGCGTCCAACACGCTGATCCCGGCGGCCCGTGCCAAGGTTAGCCTGCGGGTCGCTCCCGGCGACAACGTGACCGAGGCGAGCGCGGCGCTGGAGTCACACCTCCGGGGGCACGCGCCCTGGGGCGTGCGGGTGACCGTTGAGCGGCACGCCACGGCCGCCCCTTACAGCGCGCGGACCGGGGGACCGGCGTACCAGGCCGCGCACTGGGCTCTGGCGCAGGCGTGGGGGGCGCCCGCCGTGGACGTGGGCGGGGGCGGCTCGATCCCGTTCGTCACCGGCTACGGCCAGGCATTCCCGGATGCCGAGATCCTTGTCACCGGGGTGGAGGACCCGGACACCCGCGCGCACGGCACGAACGAGAGCCTGCACCTGGCCATGTTCCAGCGGGCCTGCACGGCCGAGGCATTGCTGCTGCACCGGCTAGGCGAGGGCGACTGACGAGAATGCGGACTTTTCACAACGCGACGGCTGCCGCTGACCCGCAGCCCGCCGGCCCGCGTGGCGTCGGCATGACCCCCGGCGGGGTGATCTGGCACCGTCCCCGCACCGTCACGAGTTAGGAGACGCCCCTCGTGGAGATCACCGACTTCGAGGCGATCAGCTTCGACTGCTACGGAACGCTCATCGACTGGGAATCTGGCCTGGCCGCAGTGCTCAGGACGTGGGCGCAGGCGCGCGGCCTAACGCTGAGCGACGAGGAACTGCTGGCCGCCTACGCCCGGCAGGAGGAACTCGCGGAGGCGGAAGACCCTGGCGCCCTCTACCCGGTCATCCTGCGGCGCAGCATGACCGCGATGGGAACCGACCTCGGCGTCCAGGTCTGCGAGCATGACGCGCAGCGGCTGGCGCAGTCGGTGCCAGACTGGCCCGCCTTCGGCGATTCGGCTGCCGCGCTCGCCGCACTCAGCGGGAAATACAAGCTGATCATCTTGTCCAACGTGGACCGCTCGTCGTTCGCGGGCAGCAGCCGGCGGCTCGGAGCGAGGTTCGACAGCGTGCTGACCGCGCAGGACATCGGCTCCTACAAGCCTTCGCCCCGGAACTTCGACGCGCTGCTGGCGCAGGCCCGGCTGCTCGGGATAGGCGAGGGAAGGCTGCTGCACGCCGCCCAGAGCCTGTACCACGATCATTTCCCGGCCAAGCGGGCCGGGCTGCCCACGGCCTGGATCAACCGGCGGCACGGCCGGCCCGGGTGGGGCGCGACCCCCGCGCCGCCGGCAGACGTCACGCCGGACTGGGAGTTTCCCTCCATGGCCGCCTTCGCCGCCGTGGCGGCCGGCGCGTGACCGGCGCGTGACCGGCGCCTTGACCTGCCGGGCGCCTTGACCTGCCGGCGACATGCCCGGCGGCCAGCCCGCTAGCTGGTCCTCGGCTCCCGGCTGGCCGCGGCCTGGCTGCCCGGCGCTGGCTGCGCGCGCGGCAGGGGCTGCGGCCGGAACGGGAAGATGAGCAGCCGGTGGTACCCGAGCCGGTACACGCGGGCCAGGAACAGGCAGAGCTCGTTCTCCGCCTCCGCCATTAACCTGCGTGCCAGGCGCGGCAGGTCGTCAGGGTCGTATGTGCGCCGGTCCGTCGTGGCCGGGTGATACCGCAGGGCCTCCGCCACGCTGGCCGGGCTGGCCTCGGCGTCGATCAGGTGCACGACGCCGATCTTGTGCCTGACCGATTCCCGCCAGCGGCTGAGTTGCTCTTTCTCCCGCTTGTCTCTTAGCAGGCCGCTGACCTGGTTGTAGTAGTAGTCCGCGGCGTCCGATACCCACTGCGGCTTCCTGGATGCGGCCCTGAGCCGGACATCGCACCAGTCCTGCAGGTCGTCACCCATCCGGTCGTCGAGGCGGCGAAGCGGGAACGTGGCCAGCACGCCCAGGACGCCGAGGCGCTCGGCCAGCCTGCTGCCGTCCAGGCGGCTGTGCAGGCCGGACGACCTGGCCAGCCACAGGCCGCTGGGCAGGATAAGGCCGACGCATGCCGCGATGGCATGATCGCCGACGGCGATGGCGGCCAGGCCGAGGCAGGACGAGACGGCCGCCGTGATCAGCACGATGGCCGCCGCCCACCATCGTGCGCGACGCCCGAAGGGATTCCCCGTTCCCCGGCAGCGGAGCATCAGGAAGCCGTACGCGGAGACCAGCGATATGACGATGGTTCCGGCGCCCACTACCCAGCTCGGCATGGCCCAGCCCTTCCCTGTGCGCCCGGCACCCGGCGCTGCCTTCTGTCGAGGACATGCTCGCAGCTCATTCACGATCTATCCAGACGTAATGACTGCTTGTGCGTCATCCGTAACACTCTGGCCGCAGGCGGCGGGCGGCGACCCACACTATAACGTTTTGGTAACGATAGGTCTGCCGGGGTGAGAGGACCGTGGCGTCGGCGATACTACCTTTAGGTACACCTATAGTTTTAGCTCTGACTAAGCACCCGATGCAACGAGTTGGGGGGGTCCCCATGGGCCTTTCACTTCGTGTCTCATCCGCCAAGAAGGACATTGAGGCCCAGGTAGACGAGGAGTTGTCGCGCCTGGTCACGCAGCTCACCAACGAGATCACCGTGCACCTGGCGGAGCACGACCTCACCCGCAGCGAACTCGCTGGCCGCATGGGCGTCTCCCCGGGCCGGATCAGCCAGGTCTTGTCCGGCGGCGAGAATCTCACGTTGCGGACCCTGGCTGCCCTCTCCACCGCCCTGGACGCGCAGTTCGACCTGCGGCTCACGTCGAGTAAGCCGGCGGCCGACGCCGCGGGCTCTACCAGTACTGCGTAGTCGCGCTAGAGCAGTTGACCACCCGGCCGACCATTTCCGGGCGCTCGAACACCGACTGGATGGCCACCCGGCCCGGTCCCTCCAGCGTCAGCCACACCGACTTGGCCTGCCACCGGGCCGAGCTGAACCAGTACTGCCCCCTCGGGTACTCGAAGTGCAGGAACATCCGGACCGTCGGGTCCTTCCAGATCAGGCCGCTCGGCTGGACGCAAATGCGCTCGCGCGGGCCCAGGTCGCGGATGAAGGTATTGCCCGGCGCGTGCAGCAGCATCAGTCCCGGGCCGCCCTGGGCCCAGAACCGGTCCATGGTCCGGCCGAGGGGATAGTGGTACTCCTGCTCGTCACCGTCCTGCGTGGTGAACCACACCCCGGAGTTTTCCCACCGGTAGTTCACGTTCCCGGTGGCCACCAGGAAGCGGTGCTCGGCCACATCGACCGCCTGGTTGTGCTGGAGCGGCACGGCGATGGTCTCGCCGGGCCGGTCGGCGCTGAAGGCGATATGGCCCGGCCCCCGCGCGGTCATCATGATCAGCGGCATCCCCGCCAGGCGCCGGTTCCAGGGGTTCCCCATCTTCATGGCTTCCAGCCGGACCCTGGGCTCGGTATGCAGCAGCACGTGGTGGGAGAAGTACACCCAGTCGTCCTCGTGCAGGCTCATCTCGGCCACGGGAACGTACGTGCCGACGATCTGGCAGGTGGAACGGCTGAAGTGGATGCGGGCCATGTCCCGGATCGGGGGCTGCTCGGCCCACCCGGAGTCTGACACGCGCTCCCGCACGTCTACCGGAGCGCCGCAGTGCGGACAGGTCGCGGCGGAGCCGTCGCTGGGGATGCGGCAGTAAGGGCAGGTGTACGTCGAGGTCGTGGTGGACATTTCCGGTGCCTACTCGGAGCCGTGGTGGACGTACATGGACTGGATGCCGACCCGGCCGGGGCCGGTCATCTCGGCCAGGTACATGTTGTGGCCGCCCATCAGCCCGGTCCTGACGTTCTGCTTGATCGTGTTCATGGTCACCGACGAGTCCTTGTAGAGGAATCCGCCCGGCTCGATCATGATCTTCTCGCCCGGCTGCAGCGTCTTCTGGAACACGTTCCCGTAACCGTGCAGCAGCAGCAGCCCGGGCTGGTTCTGCGTGACGAACCGGTCGAGGTACATGCCCTCGCCGCCGTGTAGCACATTGGCCAGGCCCTTGATGCGCACGAAGGAGTAGTTCAGCGAGTGCGTGCCGGCGAGGAAGGCGTGCTCGCGCACGTCGATTTCCATCGACGGGTGCAGCGGCAGCACCACGACCTCGCCGGCGGCGTCGCGCGAGAAGGCGATGCGGCCCGGCCCGTGGGCGACGCTGAGCACGTGCGGCATGCCGCCCAGCATTCGCTTCATGCCGCCGGCGGTGCCCAGGGCCGACATCGGCACGGCGGGCTCCTTCCAGAGCATCACGTGGTGCTCGAAGAACACCGAGTCGCCCTGGGCCAGCGCCATCTCGGCCACCGGGACCAGCTCACCCTCGATCTGGCAGGTGGAGTTGGAGAAACGGAACTCCGTCATGTCGCGCAGCCGGGGCGCCTCGGCCCACCCCGAATCGGAGACCAGGTTCTTCTTGTCGAGCGGCGCGCCGCAGGTGAAGCAGCTCGTTCGCTCCGGCTCGTTCTGCGCCTTGCACCACTGGCACTCGATCCGGTCCATTGTCGGGCAGGCCTTTCTCAGAGGGGTTGAACAGGCAGCCAGCCGGTGCCCGTCAGCGCGGCACGGGCCGTTGCCGCTGGTTACTGCGCAGGCGGGTTCGCGGGCGTGCCGCACTCGGCGCAGAACTTGGCGCCGGGGGTCAGGCTGGCGTTGCAGTTGGCGCAGTGCTTGCGCATCGGCGTCCCGCACTCGGGGCAGAACTTCCCGCTCGCCGATACCTGGTTGTGGCAGTTAGCGCACTCGACCGTCGCAGCGGGGGCCGGCGCCTCCGCCGGGCCCGCGGCCTGAGCCGGCTGCGGTGCCGGGGCGGGCTGCGGTGCCGGAGCGGGCTGCGGTGCCGGGGCGGGCTGCGGTGCCTGCGTGAAACCTGGGCCGCCGCCCGCGAAACCCGGGCCGGGCGGCGGCGGGTTGTACGGGGCCTGGGCCGGTGCCTGCATCATCTGGTTGGCCATGCCCATGCCGGCCCCGAAGAACATCGGGGTCACCCCCTCGCCGCCCTTGGACATGCCCTCGCCGGCGCCCTGCAGCGCCTCCGCCTGAGCCGCCTGCAGGAAGCCGCCAGCCAGCCGGCTGTACGCCGTGTCTCCGGCCAGTTTCTTGAGCCGGGCGTTGTCGTCATCGTCGAGGTTGATATCGAGGTTGCCGAGCTTGGTGATCGAGATCCCGTAGTCATCGAGCTCGCGGTTGGCGGCCTTCATGGCCTCCACCTCGATCTCGGGGCTGTGCACGGACAGGCCGAGGATCGGCCAGGCCCCCGACATCAGCTGGGTGGTGACCGTGGTGCGGGTGACCTTCAAAAGCTGCTGGGTGACCCAGGCCGTGATCGACTCGTTGTTCGTCACGTCCACGGTCCCGACCAGGTTGATGATCAGCTTGGGCGCGTCGGTCACTCGCAGTGCGTACTCGCCGAACGTGCGGAGGGTGACGATCAGGCCGGTTCGCGGGTCCTGTACCTCGTCCAGCCGGCCGCCGAAGCGAAGGCTCGGGTAGTCCCGGATGCCGACGAAGTAGAGCTCGGCCTTGAACGCGTTGCCGCCGGTGGCCCAGTCCACGAACATCCCGAGGAAGGGGTATTCCTTGGCGTCGAGCTGGTGATGCCCGCCGAGCAGCGTGCCCATGAGCTGGCCCTGGCTGGTGAAGACCGCCACGGCGTCGGGCTCGACGATGCACCGGGTGAACTTGCGGATGTTCTGGTCCGGCCACTTGTAGACGATCTGGCGTTTCGAGCTGTCGGGTGCGGCGATGAACTCACGGCCGAGGATTGCCATCGAATTGCCCCCTGTGTGGAGTGCGCCCCTCACTGGCTGACCGAATCATACTTCGCCGGGACGGCCGCGACGCCATAGCTGACAGTGACGGCTCAAGGCTGGGGTAAGGACTGGGGGGACGGCTAGGCGGCGGCAGCCGCAGCCGCACCATCGCGGCCTGGCCATGCGCCCTGCCGCCTCTCTTTCGGCGGTAAGTTGCCTGCATGCCAGAAGAGGCGGCCGACGATGCCGTGGACATCTACACCGACGGTGCGTGCAGCGGCAATCCGGGTCCTGGCGGATGGGGCGCCGTGCTCACCTACCGGGGCCGCGAGAAAGAGCTTTACGGCGGCGAGGCGGTCAAGACCACCAACAACCGCATGGAGCTCATGGCCGCGATCCGGGCGCTGGAGAGCCTGAACCGGCCGGTCCGGGTCCGCCTGCACACCGACAGCACCTACCTGCGCAACGGCGTGACGAGCTGGCTGCCGAAATGGAAGCGCAACGGCTGGCGGACGGCCGACAAGCGCCCGGTCAAGAACGCCGATCTCTGGCAGCGGCTCGACGCCGCGGTGCTGCAGCACGACGTGGACTGGCGCTGGGTCAGGGGACACGCGGGCAACGCCGGCAACGAGCATGCCGATGCTCTCGCCAACCGGGGCATGGCAGAAGCCGCGCGGCGCCCAGCTCGCCGGTAGGCCGGCTGCCCGGCCACTCAGGCGGCGTTCAGCTCGGTGCTCATCGTAACTCCTTCGATCGTCGGCTCGCCTGGTTGCGGGTACCGCTACTGAGCTAGGTTGCCGGCCCTGCAAGGCCGATCTGGAATCCTGCCGCGAGGTAGGGGAGAATCTAGGTGTGGTCACAACCGATGCCTCGGCTGAGAAGCGGAGGGCGCAGGCATGTGATAGTGCCCGGCACTCTTGATGATCTGCGCGGCAGGCTGGACGGCGTGATCGGCTTGCCTGGGCGGTTGTTCTGGTCGGGTCCTGACCCGCGCCGTGTGTGGTGGGACCTCGCCGACCCCGGACGGCGTCGTGACCTTTATGAGATTGTCCTGGTGAAAGGGACGCTGAAGGACATCCGCGAAATCGTCAACGGCCCGGAGCTGGTAAGGCTGTGGGAGGAGATGTACCTGCCGCCATGGGTTCGGGCTGCCTGGCGTCCGCTCATCGACCCGGCGCGCGCGGCCGCCTGAGCGCGGGGCGGGCAGGCCGGCGCCGAACCTGTCAGGCAGCGCGCACGGAGCTGCCCCCGCCCCGTGACCGTCCCCGCGGGTGCCTTCGCAACGGGCTCGAATTGTCGGGCTGGGTACGTGGCGGGGGAGCGGTTCGGGCCGCCAGCTTGAGCAGGGCACTGCCGATGAGCAGCACTAATATCGCATGCTGCACGCCATATTGCCTGAGGAGGATGGCTCCCAGCAGCGGGCCAAGGGCGAGCGCCCCGAAAGATATCAGGTTGCCGGTGCTCATCACCCTGGCCAGTATGGTTGCCGAGGCGTTAGAGAAAACGTACATGTCGAGGGCTACATTGCCCAGCGCGCCAGTAAAGCCCAGCACTGTCAGCGCGATGGCCGCGGCCTGGAGGGACCGCCAGGTCCAGAAATCCAGGACGGCGAAGGTAACTATCCAGACCGACAGCTGGAAGCTGAATAGCCGGTAGCCGAAACGACGGAAAAGCCATGATGCGGCGGCGGCTCCCAGAGCACCGCCGACTCCAGCGCAGGCGAGGATCATGCCGATCGCGGCATAGGGAAGGTGATCCGCGTGAGCCTCGCCGAGGAAGATCATGATCAGCGCCTGGCCGAGGAGCGTCGTTCCAGCGGTGAGCGGCAAGGCCATGCGAGCAAACTTGCGACTGCGGATCCAGTCAAGCCCCTCGCCCATCTCACGCAGCATGTGCCTGCTCACTCGCTGTGAGCGGGGAGTGCCCCGGCGGCCCCGGATGCGAATTAATGCGCCGACGCATACGCCGAAGGAGAGCGAGTCCACCATGAACGGCAGGGCCCGGGCGGTCGCGAAGAGGACCGCGCCGAGCGGCCGGCCGACCATGATGGCTATGTGAGTCCGGGCCTCGCACCTGGCGAGCGCGGAGGCCCGGTTGCGGGGATCCACCAGTGACTGGGTGAACCGTCGCTCGGCAAGCGTTGAGAATACTTCGAGGATCTGCCCGGCGACCGCCGCCACGATGAGCTGCGTCACGCTCACGTGCCAGAAGATCATAACGACGACCACGCTCGTGATGGCGATGCCGCGCATGGACTCGCAGATCAACATCGTGCGCCGCGGGTCGCATCGGTCAACCACCGCTCCGGCCGGAAGGTAGAACAGGACGGTCGGGGCGGCAGCCGCGAAGCAGGCCCAGCCGGCGATCACCGGCGAGCCGGTGATCGCGAGCACCAGCAAGGGGTAGGCAAGGGCGGACACCCGGCTGCCCAGCATCGAAGCCGAGGATCCGGCCAGGAGGAGCGAGAAGTCCCGGTTCCGCCGTGGCAGGAACACGGCGGCCTCGGCGTCATCGACGACCGTGTGCCCCTGCATGTGGTGTGAAAAGTCCTATTCCGAGCTGTATCCACTGGTCTGGCGGAGAAAGATGACCTTCAGGCCAGCCCTCGGCCCGACGCGACCGTCCCCGGAACAGAAAGGTATCGTTCCCCGCAGGGTGGCGGGACCGATCTGCGAGGACTTGCCGAGTGACGGCGGCCGCGGGCCCGTGCCGGGCCTTGATGATCTTCGGCGGCCGACGGCTGTGATTAAATTCCAGTATGGGAGCGGAGTCCCGATTTGAATGGCCGGCGACGCTCGATGTGGCTGGACTCATCGCCGAAGGCTGGAATCCGGTCCCGTTTCAGGAATTCATCGTCAAGATTCATAGCAGATGTGACCTTAGCTGCGATTATTGTTATATGTACGAAATGGCCGATCAGTCATGGCGTGACCGGCCTCGCAGCATGTCAACCGAGATCGCCGACCTGACGGCGATGCGCATCGGCGAGCACGCCAGGGACCACTCAATGGCGAGCGTCACGATGATCCTGCACGGCGGCGAGCCGCTGCTGGCCGGCCGGGAACTGATCCGGTACCTGGTGAACTCGGTGCGTAAAGCCGCCGGCGGCGAGGTGACGGTGAACGCAAGGATCCAGACAAATGCCGTCGGCTTGGACGATTCCTACCTGCGGCTCTTCGAAGAGCTCGGGATCGGGGTCGGGGTCAGCCTCGACGGTGCCGCGGAAGACCACGACAGGCACCGGCGATTCGCCAGCGGACGCGGCAGTCACGCGGCGGTTGTCGCGGGCCTGCTCCGGTTAACCGAGGGACGTTACCGGCCGTTGTTCGGCGGCCTGCTCTGCACGATCGATCTCCGCAATGATCCGATAGCCACCTACCGGGCCCTGGCGGCATTCGAGCCGCCCAGGGTCGATTTCCTGCTTCCGCACGGAACCTGGGAATCGCCGCCGCCGGGACGGATACCCGGTGCGGCCGAGACCCCCTACGCGGACTGGCTGATCACGGTGTTCGACCACTGGTATCCGGCGCCGGCGACCCGGATCCGGCTGTTTGAGGAGATCATGCGCACGATCCTGGGCGGTGAGTCGGGCGGAGAAATGATCGGGTTGTCGCCCTCGCGGCTCCTGGTGATCGAGACCGACGGCACGATCGAGCAGGCCGACACGCTCAAGGCCGCGTACCAGGGAGCGCCGAAGACCGGCCTGCACGTGACCAGCGACCGGCTTGACGTGGCACTGAGGCTGCCCGGCGTGGCGGCCAGGCAACTGGGGGTGCGCGCGCTGTCGGCGCAGTGCCAGGCTTGCCATATCCGCGGCGTCTGCGGCGGCGGGCTGTACGCCCACCGATATCGGCAAGGTAGCGGATTTGCCAACCCGTCGGTCTACTGCCCGGACCTCATGCGGCTCATCGGCCATATCCGCGACACCGTGCAGGCCGACCTCAGCGTCCGGCTGGCCGGCCGCGGGCGGCCAGCGCCGGGGCCGGGGCCGGGGCCGCCGTCCCCGGACCGGCCCGTCCCCGGCTGACTGCCGGGATCAGATCTCTGGCGGGTCGAAGTCGAAGTCCAGGCGCCTGCCCCCGGCCGCGTTCACAGTATCGGGATGGTCATCCCCGAGCGTGGCCGCGTAGCGGGTCAGCGTATCCGCCAAGAGCACCTCCGCCTCCTCCTTGGCTCCGGTCACCCGCAGATCGATTGCCAGGTTGGCGGCGCAGCCGAGGCTGAGCGGATGGCTCTCCGCCAAGAGACGACGCAGCCGTTCCAGCGTGTCCCGGCCAAGCTCGCAGGCCCGGGTGGTTTCACCGAGCACGGCAAGATCACTCGCCAGATTGGTGGCGACGGTCAGGGAGTAGTGGTGGTCTCGAGTGAGTCGTGCGTCGAGGCCCTTGAGAGCCTTTTGGTTCAGCTCGCGGGCGACCGCGGCATCTCCGGTGACCCGCCGCAGCAGCGCGAGGTTGCCCATGCACCCGTAGTTAAACGGGTGATTCTCGCCGTGAATGTCGGGATACCGGCTCGCAATGACCTCGGCCATCGCGAGCGCCTCGTCGGTCAGGCCGATAGTCCGCTGGACGTTCCCGAGACTGATCGCAGCGGCCAGGGTATCCGGGTGAACCTCGCCGAAGATCCGGGTACACCGGTTGAAGACGTCGGTTGCCATGTCCAGCGCATCGTTATACGAGGTGGCGATGCGGCGGAGGGCGATGGACAGGTCATTCAGGGTCCGCAACGTCCAGTAGTTGTCGACCCCCAACATCACCTGACCAAAGTCGTAGGCGTCCTCGCCCACGTCACGTGCCTCGGTGTAGTCCCCGCAGAGCCGCACAGCGCGAGCCAGCCCGTTCCACGAGATCAGCACCTCGGTGGCGCTAGTGCCGCTCGTCGCCTCGCTGGTTGCGATATAGGTACGCCGGTGCAGGTCGCGGGCCCCGGCGTAGTCGCTGTTCACGCCGTAGTCAAGGGCGAGATTGTGCATAACGCGCAAGGTTTCGCGGTGGTCGGGACCGTAGACCTCCCGGTGCAAGCGCAGCGACTCCTCGTCCATAGTCCTTGCCTCGCCGAATTCACCGCGACCGCGCAGGTCTGCGGCAAAGGAGTTCCTCAGTGCCAACGTCAGCGGGTTACGGTCGCTGAGAATCGCGGCCGAACGCTCTAGCGTAGTTTCCGTAATGGCGTAGGCGTCCTGATATTGGCCGAGTTCCCGCATCGCGTTGCCGAGATGACGTTGGGCATCCAGGACCGTCTCGTCATCTGGGCCTGAGTCTTTCGCCCACTGCTCGATGAGGGTCTTGGCCAACGCGCGAGAGGATTCCTGGTCACCGGAGCGGTAGAGGTACCGTACGACCCTCAGTGCGAAGGCGCGTACGCCGCCGTCCCGGCACATGGCCAACTGAGTCACGGGTGAGGCGACATGGGCGATCAACTCCGCGAAGCGCGGCCAGTACCGGTCGTCGTCAGGATCCTTGGGCGAGCCGGCGGCCAGAATGAGGTGCACCTCGTGCTGGTAGCTGGCCTGCTCGCCTTCGTCGAGGTCGTCGCGGAGCAGTGCCTGGATGAGGCGGTGCACCTGGATGGTGCGGCCGTCGATCCGCACCAGAGCGAACCTTCCCAGTTCGCGGATCGCGCGGGCCAGCAGGATGGGGTCGGCGATCAGCTTGCTGACCCGGGTATTGGTGGCCTGGGTGCCGCGGCGGAAGATGTCCCGGGGGATGGGCTCAGGGCTGAAGAAGGCGCAGCAGCGGAGCAGATCCATCGCCTGGGGCAGCTGCTTGCTGAGGGTGGCGACCGAGAGCCGCCACGCGGCGGTCATCGACAGCGGGTACTCCGGCGGCCTTCCCTCCTCCATGATCTGTGCGGCGTGCTCCCGGAGCAGCCGCAGATACTCGTCGGCCGACATCCCCGTCTCCGCCTGCAGCGCCCCGGCCTGATCGAGCGCCAGCGGCAGGTCGCCGAGTTCCTCGGCGACCTGAGCGGCCTTTGACTGGTCAAGCCCCTTGGGCACGCGCCTGACTAGGAATTCCGTGCTTTCCTTCCGGTCGAAGACGTCGACGGGAACGGTGTCGACCACAGCCTGCCACCGGTGATTGCGCGAGGTGATCAGGACATCGCCGGGGCCTCGCGGGATGATGTCGTTGAGATCCTCCGGCTGGTCTGCGTTGTCGAAGACCAGCAGCCACCGCGAGTAGGGAGTGCCCCGCCGCAGGGCGTCGAGCACCGACGCGGCGGCGATGTCGATCCCGGACGCTACAGCCGACTGGAGGCCCAGCGGCTCGGCTAATGCGGCCAAGGACGAGCGCACCAAGGGCAGCTGGTCGGCCCTGATCCACCAGACAAGGTCGTATTCGGAGCGGTACCGCCACGCGTACTCGATGGCCAGCTGGGTCTTGCCGACGCCGCCCATGCCCTGCAGCGCGTGCGGCAGGACGGCGGTGACCGCGCTGGACGCGCCCCGCCGTAGCTGCTCCAGGATCTGCTCGCGGCCGGTGAAGTTCTTGTTGCGCTGCGGGACGCTACCCCAGATCGCGGGACCGACCCCAGTCGGGGCTTGAGGATTAGTTACCGTCACATCGCCATCTTAGGCGTAACCCGATCATTGCCTAGGGTGTCAGTGCTCATGACAACAAGATCTCTCAAAAGCTGGGTGGTGGGATTGGCGCGTTCGGCGCGGCGGGGGTCATCCGAACCCTTGACTACCTGACTACGGGAAGCTATCCGAATCGCATCTCGACAGATACCGCGTAAAAGCGTATTACTGAGTTGAGCCGCAGTGTCGGTGACGGTGTGGCCTCGTCCACGAGCGGGATGCGGGCCCAGGCCAGGAAGGGTCGGGGTAATGAGGGGTATCTTAACCGGGCAGGACATCCAGACGGCGGAGGCTGGCTTGATCGACACCCACGGGCTCAGCTTTAGCGAGCTGTGCGATGAGGTAGATGAGACGAGTCTGGATTCCGCGCTTGACCTGATCATCTTCGCATCTCGGTCAGAAGTAGACATACACTGCGGATTCAACTCAAGTATCTGATAGAGCCGCGAGACTCGAACCGACCGGTTGGCGCTAGTGTGGATTCATAGTGCTACCTCGGGAGTGCCGCGCTGGAGCTTGACATGATGGCCCAGACGCAGGCGGCGGATTGGGCGGTTGTGACGAGTTCCGGCGCGGTGACCAGGACCGGGGAACCGCCGTACCCGGGCATCCGTCCTTTCCGGCAGTCAGAGGCTAGCCGGTTCTTCGGCCGCGTGGCCGACACGGCTGCCCTGGCCGAACTGTGGCGGGCCAACAGCCTGACCGTCGCGGTCGGACCGACCGGAAGCGGTAAGACCTCGCTGCTGCAAGCCGGGCTGCTGCCGTTAGCTGAAGGCGGCCGCACCGAGGTCCTGCCGCTGGCCCGGATCTCCTACGGATCCGCGTTCCCGGCCGCAGGGCTGCCGCAGCACAACCCCTATACCCTCGCCGTGCTGGGATCCTGGTCGCCGGGCGAGCCCGCCACCCGCCTGGTCGGCCTGACGGTGCAGGACTTCCTGCGGCGGCGGGCCGAACGCCACGACGGCCCCGTGCTGGCCGTCATCGACCAGGTGGAAGATATCTTCGCGGGCGGCGGCGCTCGCCGGCATCATCAGCGGCAGTTCCTGAGCGAGCTCGCGGCGGCCGTACGGGACTCGCCGCGCCTGCACCTGCTGCTGTCGGTCCGCGAGGCTGCCCTCGACGAGCTTTCGCGCGGCCTGGGCGGCGGGGCGCGATTCCGGGTCGGCCCGCTGCGCTTCGAGAGCGCCCTGCAGGCAGTGACGGGACCCGCTCGAGGCGCCCGCCGCCGCTTCGGGCCAGGGGCGGGCGAGGCGCTCGTGACCGACCTGCTGACCAGCTACGTCGGCGCGGCAGACTCCGGCCGCGCGTTCGTTGCCGAAAGCGTGCAACCAGCGCTGCTCCAGGTCGCCTGCACGTGGCTGTGGGAGGCGCTGCCAGCGGACCTGACCACCATCGCGGAACGAGACGTGCGCAGGTATGGCGGCGTAAGCGCCGCGCTGACCGCGCACTGCGGCCGGGTCATCGCCGCGGCGGCGGAAGATCACGACCTGTCGGCCGCCCGGCTGCAATCCTGGCTGATCCACACCTTCGTCACCGAGCCCGGAGCTCTCGGGACAGCCTATGAAGGCGTGACGCAGACCGCTGGCATGCCGAACGCGGTGGCACACGCGCTCGAGGACCTGCACCTGCTGGCCGCGGAACGCCGGTCGGGCTCGCGATGGTATGGCCTGCTCAGCGAGCGGCTGATCGAGCCGCTTCGGCATGCCGCGCCGGAGCGGCCGCCCCGGGCCGGGCCGGCTGAGCACCTGCGAGCCGCAGCGCACGCCCTGACCCTGGGGGAACTCGATCTCGCGGAACGCTGCGCGGCGGAAACCTTGCGAACCGCCCGCGGAGTGGACCTTCGGCTGCAGGCCGAAGCGGAGTCGCTGCTCGGCAACATCGCGGCCGAGCGCGCGCGTTCGGCCGACGCCGAACGCCACTATCGGGCGGCCGCGGGGCTGTTTGACGCGGTACGGGACACCGCGGCCGTGGCGCACCAGCTTGCCGCGGTCGGGCAGACATTGCTCGCCCAGGGCCGGCTGGCCGACGCGGTGGAGGAACTGAACGCCGCGGTCAGCCGGCTTCCGAACGATCTCGAAGTGCAGGCGGAACTGGGCTGGGCGCTGTGGCAGCTCGGCGAGGGCCGAGCCGCCGCAGCCGTGTTCACGGGGGTCCTGGCGACCGACGGCGGGAACGCCGAAGCCCTGCAGGGGCGCGGGGAGATCCTGGCCGAACTCGGGGACTACGACGGTGCACTGCGCGATCTTGATCGTGTGGCCGCGACCAGCCGGCCTTCTATGCGTGCCGCCCGCGGGCTGGCCCTTTCCCAGGTCGGCGACTATGCGGAGGCGGGCAAGGAGCTCGCGGCGGCACTGGCCGACGCCCCGAGGAACGGACCGGTGCTGCTGTACGCGGCGCAAGCGGAAGCCCTGGGCGGCGACATGTCCGCCGCCGCCGAGCTGGCGGAGCGAGCGATCAACGCCGCCGACCCGCCCCTGCCACCCCACCAGCGCGACGCTGCGCAGCAGCTGGCCGCCTGGCGCGACGGCGCGCAGTGAGCGGCGCGCCTACTTGCCGGCTTCAGCCACGGCTCGTTCCCGGAATGCCTCCGCCGCCTCGTCCAGCGGGCCGGGGAGCGGGACCTCGACCATTTGCTTCGCAATAGGATCGGTTTTTTCCACGGCCAGCTCGGCGAGCCTGACCGCCTCCCTGGCCAGCCGTTCCGCGCAGGGGCCTAACGTCGCGGGCGCCAGCAGCTCGATGCTGGCCGCGTGCAGCTTGACCGCCGCGGCGCAGCTGCGGATCTCGACGAGCTTCTCGTCCATCTCCGCTCCGTGGCACAGCCCCGCGTTCGCCACTTCCGCCTGCAGGCTCCCGGCGGCGCTGAGCAGGTCAAGGCATGCCTGCCGGATCCCGGCGGCCTGGCGCTCACGCCGGTCCTGCCCGGCTTGGCGGATGTCGCGGATGAGGACCGGGATCTGCGGGATCGCGGCACCGAGGACACCGGCCGCCGCGGTAATGGCGGCCACGTATATAGAGACTTCCGGCACTTAGGCATTCTTACCGGCCAACCGCCCAGATGCCGCCCAGTTCGGGGTGATCAGGCGGTCTCGGCGGCCTGGAGGAGCCCGCGAGCGCGTGGCCGCTGACGCAGTCCCCGAAATACGCCGCGCCCTCCGGCGGATCTCTTGCATGATCATTCATCATTATGCATATACTTGCACCCGTGTCCAAGGTCCTTACCTCCCTGCCGGCCGGCGACAGTGTCGGAATCGCCTTCTCCGGCGGGCTCGACACCTCGGTCGCGGTCGCCTGGATGCGGGAGAAGGGCGCGGTCCCGTGCACCTACACCGCCAACATCGGCCAGTACGACGAGCCTGACATAGGCTCGGTGCCCGGGCGGGCCACGGCGTACGGGGCCAAGCTCGCCCGGCTGGTCGACTGCCGGGCAGCCCTCGTGGAAGAGGGCCTCGCGGCCCTGGCCTGCGGTGCGTTCCATATCCGGTCCGGTGGCCGCACTTACTTCAACACCACTCCGCTGGGGCGGGCCGTGACCGGCACCTTGCTGGTGCGCGCCATGCTCGACGACGATGTGCAGATCTGGGGCGACGGCTCCACCTTCAAGGGCAACGACATCGAGCGGTTCTACCGTTACGGACTGCTGGCCAACCCCTCGTTGCGGATCTACAAGCCCTGGCTGGACGCCGACTTCGTCAAGGAGCTCGGCGGCCGCCGGGAGATGTCGCAGTGGCTGGCTGCCCGCGGCCTGCCCTACCGGGACAGCGCCGAGAAGGCATACTCCACCGACGCGAACATCTGGGGCGCGACCCACGAGGCCAAGGCGCTGGAGCACCTCGACACCAGCATCGAGACCGTCGAGCCGATCATGGGAGTGCCGTTCTGGGACCCCGCCGTCGAGATATCCGCCGAGGACGTCACGATCGGCTTCGCGCAGGGACGCCCGGTGACCATCAACGGCAAGGAGTTCTCCTCCGCCGTCGACCTGGTGCTGGAGGCGAACGCCATCGGCGGCCGGCACGGCATGGGCATGTCCGACCAGATCGAGAACCGGGTCATCGAGGCCAAGAGCCGCGGCATCTACGAGGCGCCCGGAATGGCGTTGCTGCACGCCTCGTACGAGCGGCTGGTCAACGCGATCCACAACGAGGACACCCTCACCAGCTACCACAACGAGGGCCGGCGCCTCGGCAGGCTGCTGTACGAGGGCCGCTGGCTGGAACCGCAGGCGCTGATGCTGCGCGAGTCGCTGCAGCGCTGGGTCGGGACGACCGTCACCGGCGAGGTGACCCTGCGACTGCGGCGCGGCGAGGACTACTCCGTCCTGGGCACCTGCGGGCCGGCCTTCAGTTATCACCCGGACAAGCTGTCCATGGAACGGACCGAGGACTCCGCGTTCGGGCCGGTCGACCGCATCGGCCAGTTGACCATGCGCAACCTCGACATCGCCGATTCTCGCGCCAAGCTCGAGCAGTACGCCGAGCTCGGCATGGTCGGCAGCGCGCACCCCCAGTTGATCGGTGCCGCCCAGGCGGCCTCGACCGGGCTGATCGGCGCGATGCCCGAGGGCGGAGCCGAGGCTATCGCCTCCCGCGGGAAGATCCCCGGCAACAACGAACTGCTCGACCATGCCGCGATGGAAGCCGGCACCGACTGACCGCCTGCGCGGTGGGCGGCAGAATGGTCGCCGTGGCCGGTCAGTCCCTGTCGCCCGATGCACCGCGGGAATCGGTGCTGGAGGCGGTCCTGGAACGGATCACCTACGCCAACGAGGACACCGGCTACACCGTCGCCCGGGTGGCCACCGACCGGACCGGGCCGGACCTGCTCACGGTAGTCGGGCCGCTGCTGGGCGCGCAGGTCGGGGAGAGCCTGCGCCTGACTGGGCGCTGGGGCAGCCACCCCAAGTACGGCCAGCAGTTCGAGGTGCGCTCCTATACGACCGTCCTGCCCGCCACGATCCAGGGAATCCGCCGCTACCTGGGGTCAGGGATGATCAAGGGGATCGGCCCGATGATGGCCGAGCGGATGGTGACGCATTTCGGCACCGGCATCCTGGCCGTCATCGAGGACCAGCCCGCCCGGCTGACCGAGGTGTACGGGCTGGGGCCCAAGCGGATGCAGCGGATCGCCGACGCGTGGGAGGAACAGAAGGCGATCAAAGAAGTCATGGTGTTCCTGTCCGGTGTCGGCGTGTCCACGTCGCTGGCCGTGCGGATCTACAAGAAGTACGGCGACAGCTCCATCTCGGTGGTGCGCGACGAGCCGTACCGGCTGGCGTCGGACGTGTGGGGCATCGGGTTCAAGACCGCCGACGTGATCGCCAGGGCCGTCGGGATCCCGCACGACAGCCCGGAACGGCTCAAGGCGGGGCTGCAGTACACCCTGGCGGAGGCCGCCGACGACGGGCATTGCTACCTACCCGAGCCGAACCTGATCCGGGACGCGGCCAAGATCCTCGACGTGGACCGCGAGCTGATCGGGCCCTGCCTGGATGAGCTGGCCGCGGGCCAAGGCGTCATCCGTGAGTCCGTGCCGGCGCGAGACGATGCCCCGGAGCGAAGCGTTCCGGCTGTGTATCTGGTGCCGTTCCACCGCGCCGAGAGTTCCCTGGCGGGCGGGCTGATGGACCTGCTGAATTCCCGGCAGGAACGGCTGCCCGCGTTCGCCGGCGTGGACTGGTCCAAGGCGCTGGGCTGGCTGCGGAGCCGGGCCGGCCAGGATCTGGCACCCGAGCAGCAAGATGCGGTCAAGCTCGCGCTGTGCCATAAGGTCGCGGTGCTCACCGGCGGCCCGGGCTGCGGCAAGAGCTTCACCGTCCGCTCCGTCGTCGAGCTAGCCCGGGCCAAGAACGCCACCGTGGTGCTGGCCGCGCCGACCGGCCGGGCGGCCAAGCGGCTGGCGGAGCTGACCGGCCACGAGGCCTCGACCGTGCACCGGCTGCTGGAGCTGCAGCCCGGCGGCGACCCCCGATATGACCGCGACAACCCCCTGGCTGCCGACCTGGTCGTGCTGGACGAGGCCTCGATGATGGACGTGATCCTGGCCAACAAGCTGGTCAAGGCCATCCCGGCGGGAGCGCACCTGCTGCTGGTCGGCGACGTCGACCAGCTCCCGTCGGTCGGCGCGGGCGAGGTGCTGCGGGACCTGCTCGCCGCCGGCGCTGTCCCCCGGGTGCGCCTCACCCGGATCTTCCGCCAGGCCCAGAAGTCCGGGATCGTGGTCAACGCGCACCGAATCAACCACGGCCAGATCCCTCAGCTCACCGGGTTCGGCGACTTCTACTGGTTCGGCTGCCAGCCCCCCGAGGACTCCGGCCTGAGCCCGGCAGAGGAGACCGCCAAGCTCGTCGTGGACATCGTCGCCCGGCGCCTGCCCGCCAGGTTCGGGCTCGACCCGGTCCGTGACGTCCAGGTCCTGGCGCCCACCCACCGGGGTCCCGCCGGAGCGGGCAACCTCAACAGCCTGCTGCAAGAAGCACTGACCCCGCAGCGCGACGGGAGGCCGGAGAAACGGTACGGCGGGCGGGTGTTCCGCGTCGGCGACAAGGTCACCCAGCTCCGCAACAATTACGACAAGGGCCGGGCGGGGATCTTCAACGGCACCGTCGGCGTCATCACCGGGCTTTCCCTGGAGGACCAGACAGCCACGGTGCTCACCGACGAAGACGAGAAGGTGGACTACGAGTTCGGCGAGCTCGACGAGCTTGCCCACGCGTACGCCGTGACCGTCCACCGTTCCCAGGGCAGCGAATACCCCGCGGTGGTCATCCCGCTCACCACCTCGTCCTGGACGATGCTGCAGCGCAACCTGCTCTACACGGGCGTCACCCGCGCCCGCAAGCTCATCGTCCTGGCCGGCTCCCGCCGTGCCCTGGCCCAGGCCGTCCGCACCCGCGGAGCCGGCCGCCGCCACACGGCACTCACCCACCGCCTCCGTCCCGCTGGGTAGGCCCGCCGCGCCGTGGCATGGCTGACTCGGCCCGCCGCCTGGGTACCGCGCCGGGTTCCCGCCACCAGCAGCTGCTCGGTGAGGCCCGCCTGACCGAGCTGGGATTCACTCTCTCGGATTGCGCCTGCGTCTGCGCCTTGAGTGCGCCGGAGTGGCGCTCAGGTAGGGCATTCCCGTCAGGTTCGGTGCGGTACCTGCGCCCGGCGGGCGTGGTCCATGTGAAATGGCCTGGCCTGGTCTGCTCGAGTTTCCACCGCGGGTGCTGTTTCAGCTGGTGGTGGCGTCGGCATGCCCCAGCAAGCAACTCATAGCAACACAGGTTCGCTGAGGCCCATCAGACGCGCTGCGATCAGTCCAGCGCCAGGACCGCTCGCAGCGCGAAGTCGACAGCCTCCATTTCGGAGCCGTCCAGTCGGCCCGCGTATTCGCCAAGGCGGGCCTGCGGGTCGATCACGGTCAGCTGCTCGACCAGCACGCGCGTCTTCGTGCCGTCAATCTCGATCTCGGGGCGGAACGACGCCTCTCGCCTCCCGGTCGAGGTGGGCGCGATGATCCACGTCGAGAGGGGGAGGTCGTCAGACTGCACCACGACGGCGTAGCGAAACCCGGCTTGCTCGTGACCCTGAGCGTCCTTGGGCGCCTTCAGCCGGTACAGATCACCACGCACGGATGGCGTCCATCTCGGCGGCCAGCTCACGCGAGGCGGCGACATCGGCCGGATCGTCGCGCAGCGCTTCAGCCTCCGCGCGCAGTCGTGCCCGGCGGTGCGCTCGTTCCGCTTCCAGAATCGCCGCGCGGGCCACCTCCGAGCGTGACTGGCCTTCACGGGTCAGCGACTCCAGCGCCCGCTCAACCTCAGGATCAGTGCGAATCGTAAGTGAACTCACATTGCATAGTGTAATTCGTTTCGTATGGCAGCACAACCCAGCGGCCTGCGATGACCGATCTAACTAGGTAGGCGCAGCAGCGCCTACGCTGCCATCTTCTGCCTCGATCCAGTGCAGGAGGCCGTGGCATCGGCGCTCGAGCGATCCGGCAACGAGTCATAGCGCGCGCCGCGACGCCCGCTGGCTTCGCCGCGTCAGGCGGGAGTGTGCCAGGCTTTGCGGGTGCCTCCCGGACAGGGCGAGACAGCCGCCGACGTACTGGGCAGATTGGCGTCCCTGCGCCAGCATCAGCGCAGCGGGCAACGCTCTCCGCACAAGCCGCTGCTGGTCCTGCTAGCGCTCGGCCGCTTGGCGGAGAGCGATTCCAGTGCGCTGCCATGGTGCTCCTGCGAGCCGGAACTGGCGGACCTCATCACGGAATTCGGGCCGCCGTCTCGGACAGGCCGGGCGCAGAGCGCGGCGTATCCGTTTACCCGGCTGCGCAGCGACGGAGTGTGGGTACTCGACCAGGACGTGGAGATGGATCTGGTCGGCCCGCTCGCCGACCGCGGTGTCGTTGGCCGGTTCGAGCCAGCGTTAGAGTCTGCCCTGCGCGCTGACCCGGCGCTGGCCCGGTCGGTTGCCCGCACCTTGGTGCTGAGCAACTTCCCCGAGACGATCGCGCCTGAGGTCCTGGAGGCGGTCGGCCTGGACCCCGCTGACGTGCTGGGCTCGGTGGATACGGTCCTGGCCGGATGCGGTAAGCCCGATCAGCGTCGCCGGGATCGGCAATGGCGGTTCGCGGTCCTGCAGGCATGGGATCGTCAGTGCGCGTTCTGCGGATATGACGGGCAGCTTGCCGGGGCGAGCGCGGGGATCGACGCGGCCCACGTGCGGTGGTTCACTTTCGACGGGCCGGATGCCCTCGACAATGGCCTGGCCCTGTGTTCACTGCACCACAAGCTCTTCGATCTAGGCGTTCTGGGGCTGGATGTCACGCTTCATGTTCAGGTATCGGCATCGTTCAGCGCCCGGACCACTGCCGGGCGCGCCGTGTACGACTTGCACGGGACGCCGTTGAAGCCACGGCCCGGCACACTTGTCCCAGCTTCCGAACACGTTTCCTGGCACAGCCGCGAAGTCTTCAAGGGCGAGGGCTTGCGGGCGTAAACACGGCCACTGGGGTCCCGGCGCCCGTCAAGGCTGGCCAGCGTGGTTCAGGAAACCACGGATACCAGGTCGCCGATCGCGAGGCGGTTGAAGGCGGCCTGGGCGGTCGGGACGGGTAGCTCCACGCAGCCGAGGCTCTGCGGGAACCCGTAGGAGCCTCGCACGAAGCCGTGCACGGCGTCGCCGCCGTTGAAGTAGTTGATCCAGTACACGATGTCGTCGTAATGGCTGCCGTCCGGGTTGGTGCCACTCATCGTGTTTACCGTGTAGCGAGCGTAGACGGGATATGTGCCGAGAGCCGTCGCATACCCGGGGATGCCGGTGTTTGCCGGCGTCGTCAGCACGGTCCTGCCGTTCTCCCACAGGGTCAGCGTCTCGGGCAGGTTCTCCGAGACGTGCACGTACGAGTACGGCTCGGGGTCCATCTGGTTGGCGGCGGCCGCGGACAGGAGCGCCTTCCACGAGGCGTCCACTAGCTGGTTCACGGTCTCGTCGTCGGCGCTGTACCCGTTGTAGGAGCTTTCCGTAGCGGACATGAAGGCCATCAGCGCGCCCTTGAACATAACGGTGGGCGAGCTGGGCTGCCACTGGGCCTGGAGTGACGCCGGGGTCGACGGCCAGCGCCAGGAGAAGCTGCCCTTCAGGGGGCTGCCGAGCGTCGCCACCTGGCCGGCGAGGGTGGTCGGCGAGCGGACCCCTGGCCCGGGGGTGAAGCTGAGCGGCAGGTAGTGCAGCTGGGCAAGGATCTGCTGCAGGCGCAGCAGCGAGGCTTGCGTGACGGTGAAGTGGTAGGACCCGGAAGCTGTAGCGAGCATTGAGGCCGCCGGGGAGCCGCTCACGACCGTCACCGGACGGTCGAACCAGACTCTGACCGATGTGCCGGGTCTGAAGCCGAGGCCCTGCGGGGTGAACACCAGCGTATGGGCATCCGGCTGGGTCCAAGTCCCTGCTGTGGCTGGAGTGAGCCGCGGGCGGGCGTTACCGAGGGCCTGGGCCACCGGCTCGTCGAAGGTCAAGGTGATCGGGCTGTTGAGCCCGGCGTGCGCGCTGCCGGGAGCCGGGTCGGCTGCCGCGACCGGCACGCCGTCGCGCGGTGCTTCGAGCCAGTCCACCGTGGTGGGCCGGGCGGCCAGGCGCTCCCACGGCCATGCCGCGGCGGCCACCGCAAGCGCGCCTCCCGACTGGCGCTCTGGAACAGCGAGCCGGGCCGTGGCCGAGGGTCGGTTGAGCCGGATGACCCGGGCCCGCTCGTCGGCCGGCTGGTAATCGATGACGCTCACCGGGCGGTCAAAGCTGACAGTCACCTGTCCCGGGTGCGCGGTAACGGCCATCCGCGCCGATGGCGCGGCCGACGGGGCCCGCAGCGTCGCCGACCTCGAGACCCCGGAGCCCAGCAGCCAGCGCAGCCAGGCCGGCGGAGCGGCAGTGACGCGCACGCGCACCGTCCGGCCCTGAGGCAGGGCGGCGGCGGGCATGAAGCCCGTGCTCCGGTGTGCCAGCGCGACCGGCCGGCCGGCACTGGTCGCGCGGATGCCGGTCACCTCGGTCCCCACACCGCCGAGGCGCACCTGGACGAGCGCCGCTCCCGATGACAGCGAGATTGCCGGGCGCCCCAGGAGCGCCATTAGCGCAACGCCGATGCCAACCATCACGACCGCGGCGGCCGCGCCGACGCCCGCGCGGGTGGTCCAGGTCCGGTCCGTCAGCAGGCTCTTCAGCGCGCCGTGCGCGCGGGTGGTCCAGGTCCGGTCCGTCAGCAGGCTCTTCAGCGCGCCGCCCGCGCGGGTAATCCAGCTCCGGTCCTTCTGTACAGCGGATGGTTCCGTCATCGGGCCGATCTCTCGAGCCTGCTCCGCGCTCCCACCCCATTTCCTACCATGTCCCAGCCACGTCCTGACAAGTCCCCGGGCAATGGCCCGGACGCGAGCGCGAGCGCGGCGCGGTACGGCCTGACAACGGCCAGGCGACGCCAGTTCCTTTGGCCCGCCTACGGCCAGGCCGGGCCTGTTCTCAATCCTCGGCCGAACCCATCCAGGTCCAGCCCGTCAATGGCAGGTTCCCGCCTCGCCGTCGTTCGAGGAAAGAAATAAGACCTTCGATGCCGGAACGCGACGCCGCCTGGTAATCCTGGTCGAGCACGGTATGGTGCCGCGGCCCCCGTCAGGGGGCTGATCGGGCCGACAGCCGCGCGCGCAGGGTGCGCGGGACAAGGACGGCCCTGGCGGCAGGGGACGCGGGGCCTGCGGCCTCGGGCGTCACCTTCCAGCGCGCGCAGATCGAAGCCAGGGCGAGGGTGGCCTCGGCCAGCCCGAACGCCTCGCCGATGCACCTGGTCGGCCCGGCGCCGAACGCCAGGAAGGCGCTGCGGTGCGAGGCAGCCCCGCGCCCGGGCCCGCCGCCGGCCTTGTCCAGCCAGCGCCCGGGATCGAACTGGTCCGGGCTGGGAAAGAAGTCGGCGCGGCGGTGCAGCACGTACGGGCTGACCAGCAGCATGCTGCCGACCGGAAGGACCCGGCCTGCGAGCAGGGTCGGCTGCTCGCAGGTCCGGATGACGATCCACGCGGGCGGGTACAGGCGCAGCGCCTCCTGCACCACCCGGCCGGTCAGGTCGAGCCGTGACAGGTGCTCCCACCCGGCGGCGTCCCCGCGGAGCACGCCGTCGACCTCGGCGTGCAGGGCATCCAGGACCTCCGGATGGCCAGCGAGCAGGTGCAGCGACCACACCAGCGCGGCGGACGTGGTCTCGCCGCCGGCCAGCAGCAGGACGGCGACCTGGTCATACAGCTCCTCCTCGGTCACCTCCTGGTCGTCGCGGGCCGCGAGCAGCCGCGACAGCAGGTCACCGCGATCGGCGCCGGCCCGCTGGTAGCCCTCGATCAGGTCGCGCACCTGCCTGCGCCACCGGGCGAGGGCCCGGTCGTAGCGCCGGTTGCCGGGCGTGGGCAGCTTGCCCAGCACGGGCAGCGCCGCTCGTGCGTACGTGCCGCGAAGGAAGACGTCCAGCGACTCCCGCAACTCGCCCACGTCGCGGGAGCCGATCGCGCTGGAGAACAGCGTCCGCAGCGCGATCGCGCTCGTCAGCTGGAACATCTCATCGACCACGTCGACCGATTGGCCGTCCCGCCACGTGCCCATGACGGCGGCGACCTCCTGCCGCATCACGGCGGCGTACCCGCGCAAGTGCTCGTGCCGGAACGCGGGCTGCACGGCCAGCCGCTGCCGCCGGTGGCCCGGATACGTGACAGTCGCCAGCCCGCTGCCCATCGCCCTGCGGACGTTGTCGTACACCGGCCCGGTCCGGTCGTAGGCGCGGAAGTCAGTCAGCACCCGGTACACAAGGTCGGGGTGGCACAGCATGAACGCGCGCCGGGGCCCGAGCCTGATCTCCACCAGGTCGCCGTGGGCCGCCAGCGAGCCGAGGAACCTCAGCGGGCGGCGCTGCAGTGCTACGACGTGGCCGAGCAGCGGCCAGCCGCCCGGCGCCCGGCCGAACCGGAGACCAGTACCGGGTCCGGCCGGGGGCATCGCATCAGCCTTCGTCACTTCCATAGGCAGTTCACCGGGATCACGCGTAGCGGGTCGTCGTAGGCGGTAGGTGCGCCTGCCGACGCTTCATGGGTCAAGGCTACGTGCGGGTCGGCTCACGAGGGGCCGGTGACGCTGGCACCGCCGGCCCGCAGCGCGCCAAGCACCTCGTCCAGGTCTTCAGCCGAGCGCTTGCCGACGAATAGGCGCAGGCATTGTCCCCCCGGGTCAGGCCCGCTGCAGCGGACGGACCAGCCCAGCGGAGTCTGACTGCCGACAGTCACGTGCGCTGTCGGCAGCGGCGCGGTGAACAGCAGCCGGGTAGCCCGGCCCCCGAGCCTGGACACCTTATGGCAGGCCAGCACGTGCTCGGTGATCCCGACGAAATAGAATTTCTGGCGGCTCTGCATAGCCAGGTTAACAACTATGAACGCCAGCACGAGTGGCAAGGTCACGCGCACATCACGGGTGAGCACGGCGACAAGAAAGAAAGCCAGCGCCAGAACCACTGCCATGATCGTGGCCAGCGGCCACGATCTTCTGAATGCCAACGTGCTGGCGACGATACGGTCGCCCGGCTGCACGATTCCACGGACCGCCGGGCTTTCTCTGAGCTCGAGGTTCCTCGTGCCAGACGGCACTGCTTCCCCCTTATCCGGGCTTCACACGATATCAGGCGTATGCCGTAAAATCCGCTCTGCGCTGACTGACGCGGCGCTCGGATTCCGGGGGAAGAAGCAGCCGTGGCGTTGGAGGTTCCGGAGCGGGCCAGGACCAGATATCCTTTCGCGGGCATCGCTGAGCGTTCTCCGGGAGAACCCGTGGTCGTGGCGGTCTGCTGCAGGTCGGCCCTTGTCGTGCCGGGGCGCTGGGTCACTGGCACTGGACGTAGGGAACCTGACCGAGGTCGACGAAGCCGGGCAGGTCGACGACGGCGGCCCGGCCGCGCTGATCGTAGTCGAGAGTGAACTGGACCGGCAGTGGCCCCGGGCACTTGACCAGCACCTGGAACGTGACCGTGAACCAGGCACTGCCCCTGGCGGGCACCATGTAGCCCGGTCCCGGCGAGGCCGTTGGCAGCTCACCGCAGGGTCCCCAGGCCTGCGACACCTGCTTCAGGTCGCCGAGCGGAAGGACCGCGTGAACCTGGCGCAGCATCGCCGCGGTCGCCGATGCGTTGCTGACCTGCACGCCAAGCTGGAGCTTGCGGCCGATCTGCGCGGAGCACGCAGGGCCGGACTGACTCAGCGGGAAGCCGCTTGCCTCCGTTAACGGCGCCGACTGCGCTGCGGGGGTGCGGGAGCGTGCCGCGGCAGCATTGCCGGCGTGCCAGATGCCGACTGCATAGCCTGCCGCGAGGCCGGCGGCGAGGCTGGCGGCGCCTATGACGACGCCAGCCTTGGGCGGCCGCCGGCGGAAGGCCAGCCTCCAGCGGAGGACCGGTATCGAGCGGAGGACCGGTATCGAGCGGAGGACCGGTATCGAGCGGCTGCCCAGCTCGAGAATGTCGTTGTCAGTCGCCGGCCCCTCGCCCGGCGGCGGACCTGGCCCCAGCCGCCCGCTGTCATCCCGGCTGCTCATCTAGCCACGATATTGCCGACGGATTGTCGGCGGCGAAAAGTCCGCCTCCAATCTGGGTGTCAGGCGTCCGCCGCCGTGGAGTGATCTGCCAGTCTGCTGCCATGGCGCCCGGACCCCGGATGTCCGGCTGTGGTCCCAGATCATTGCAAGCGCAGGTCACGGCGGCCACGGCCGCAGGGGCACTCCCGGTGATAATGAGGACATGGCAGGCGAGGGCACCACCGATCGGTTGAGAGCCCGAATCGGGGCGGCGATCTTCGAACGGGTGGCGGGCCCGCAGGGCCCGCAGCGCCGCCGCCTCATCCAGGCCGAGGGCGGCGAGCGGATGTTCGCCGCGGACCGGCCCGTCCGGCGGGTGCACGGGGACTCATCGATGTTCGTCGGCGGGCTCCGGGCCCTGTTGCTGCAGTCACTGCACCCGCTGGCGATGGCGGCGGTGGCCGGGCACTCGGGGTTTCGCGGCGACCCGTGGGGGCGGCTGCAGCGCACCAGCTACTTCCTGGCGGTGACGACGTTCGGCCGGGCGAGCGACGCGCGGGAGGCGATCGACAGGGTCCGGGCGATCCACGAGCGGGTCACCGGGACCGCGCCTGACGGGCGGCAGTACGCGGCCTCGGACCCGCGCCTGCTGACCTGGGTGCACATCGCCGAGGCCGACAGCTTCCTGCGCGCTCACTCTCGCTTCGGCGCCCACCCCCTTGATCAGTCTGAACGCGACGGTTACGTCGCTGACCTGGCCCGCATCGGGGCCGCGCTCGGCGTGCCGGAACCACCGCGCACCGAAGCCGAGCTTGCCGACCGGGTCGCCGAGTACCGGCCAGAGCTGGCCGCGACCGCCCAGGCCCGGGAAGCCGCCCGGTTCCTGCTGCTCAACCCGCCGCTTCCGCTCGTCGCCCGGCCCCCGTACGGCGTGCTGGCCGCGGCCGCGGTGTCGCTGCTGCCCGGATGGGCCCGCCGGCCGCTCTGGCTGCCTCGCCTGCCGATCACCGAGGCCGCTCTGGTCCGGCCCGCCGGCCACGCCCTGGTCCACGCAATCCGCTGGGCCACAACCGCGCCGCCCGCCACTCCCGCCGCGTAGCAAGCCCGGCACGCGGGTGGAGACCATCGAGGGCTTCACTGAGCTAACCGTTTTGGGGTAAACGGAGCGGGCCGGCATGACGGGCTGTCGCGCGCCGCTGACCATGCCGCGGTGGTGCAGCGGATTGGGGCGCATCGCGGTTCCCGCTCCGGAGACTGCGGTGACCGGTGCGTGCATGTTCGTGCGCCTGGGCGCATTCCATGGCAGAGCGCTCTGCTGGGAGAGTTCACGCTGCTGCGCGGTGCTGTCTCACCCGGCTGTGATGGCTGTCTGCAGTTCAGTGACCCATTTGTCCCGGTCTTCGGGGCATTCGAGATACAACTCGCGCGGATGTCCGGTGGAGCGGTATCCGTTGTCGTCGATCCACCGGGCCAGGTGCTGGATGGTAGCGATCACGTTGTCCATGGATCCGCGGTGCATGATCGTGGCCGCCTGGCCGATCTCGGGCAGGTCGGTGATCTCGAAGCCGTCGGTGGCGCCGGGTTCGGCGTTGACCGGCAAGGTGGCGTGGACGACGACGGCTTTTCCGTCGGGGGTGTCTTCGTAGTAGGCGATCGCTGGGCCGGCGGGAGCCAGCCCGGCCCGGCGGAGCCTGTTGCCCAATTCCCGATACAGCGGCTGGATGACCGGGGTGATGGCAGCAGGTTCCAGCCTGGCCGCTTGCGCGGTGAGTTCGGCGACGCGCACCGCCGGGATCCGTTTGACCTGGATGTCATCGGCTGGCATGGTGCCCTCCGTTTCGATAATCCGGAGTCTCGCCTCGACTTGGGCCAGCCGGGATGTGTCGGCGGCAATCTGCGATTGCAGCTCGGCTTGGCGCAGCCGCAGCATGCCGCGCAGTTGTTCGGCGCTAACCTGCTGGTCCAGCATGACGCGCACCTGGTCCAGGGTGAAACCGAGATCTTTCAACGCGATGATGCGGTTGAGCCGTGCAAGCTGACCGGCCTCGTAGTACCGGTAGCCGCTAGCGTGGTCGACCTTGGCGGGGCGCAGCAGCCCGGTTGCGTCGTAATGGCGCAGCATGCGTACCGACACCTGGCCGTGGCGGGCGAAGTCTCCGATGGTGAACATGACCTGTCCTATTCGACAACCTCACGCGGTGTCAGGGTCAAGGCGTGCATGCCGACGGTGCTCCGCGGTTCAGAAGGGCGCAAGCAGTCAGTGGTCTGGCTCCCCGCGCTACCGGGCCTCATCTGGCCCCCGGCCATCCCGGCTGCCCAGTTCCGGGATCCCGGCGGTGGGATCGAGGGGCCCGGTTTCGGCGCAGTAGCGGATGGTGTTGGGGTCGCTGAGGGCTGAACAGGTGGGTGAGCTGGAGCGGGTCGCCGCCACTGGCCTGGGCTTCGCCGAGGAGCCCGTCGGCGCGCAGTTCGTGCGCGGTGATGCCGAAGCCGCCGCATTGGTGGCCTGGATGTGGCTGCGCTGGACGGGGCCGAGACCGTCGGCGGTGCTGTGGTTGATCAGCAGGCGCGGGTTGGCGGTCGTGGGCCAGCGCGTGCGACGGGCCTGCAGCCAGGTACGCAGATGTCCGGGCGGTGAGCATCTCCAGCGGCCGACGCGGTCGCCGGAGATGCGCCCTCGTCGGCCACTGCCTCGCCAACTCCCGAGACCACCGATCCCAGTGATCACCCAGCCCTCACCGAGCGCCGAGCCGTCAGCCAGCGCTCAACCCTCGCCCTTATCCTCCGCCCGCTTCGATTCCGCCATAGCTTCGGTGAGGGCGTCGTACTGACTGTCAGACAACTCGCCGCGATGGTAGGCCGCTGTGACGTCATCGAACGAGTTGGGCTCGTATGGCTCGGGGTCCTCCTGAGCCCTCGTGGCCATCTCCAGGTAGCTGTCGGGTGGTGGCCGCCTGCGCCGTGGCCACCGCCGCTCGCGGAACCGGCGCGCCACCTCATCCAGGGTCATCGTCCCGTCCCGCAGGGCGTTGATCAGCTCGGAGACCTCGCTAGTCATTGCTTGTCCTCTTCGTCTTTGCCACCGGACGACTCAACCAGCACCGGCGCACGTCCGTCGACCGAGTTGTCGCACCGCAGCCAGGCGTCTAGTTGAGGCTTGACCTGCTCGAACGTTTTCCTATTGCGACTGCCCCATTCTGGGTCCGCCTGGGACCGTATGACTTCCGCCGGAACGAACCGCCCGCCCTGCCCCAGTCCGGCACGGTAGCTGTCGTGACCTGCGCGATGCCGCGCTTCCGACCGCTGGACCCCGACATCCACCGGAATATCAATGAATACTCCCTCAACCTTGGAGTATCCAGCCGTCCGGAGATCACTGATCCGCCTCTCGGTTGACTGGCGTGACGACATCGTGATGTCCCAGATCACGTTTTTGCCGACGGCCAGCGCTCGCACGGAGAGCTGCTTGGCGATGTGCGAAGATTCCTCATGCACAAGGTCGGAGGCTTCCATCGGGCTCAGGCCAGCGACCCTAGGGATCATGCCGCGCTTCGCCATCTCGTTCTTGACGTCGTCCGGGTTGATCGTCAAGTACTGGGAGCGGTCGATGCCCGCGTGCTGCTCAAGGACCGTTGTCTTGCCGGCTCCAGGGAGCCCGCCAGCCAGGATGGCCCGTCGCTCACAGGGCACTTGGCTCGCAGCCTCGTACAGGTCGTTGATTATCGCGTTGTGGTCGACTCGCCGCTCACGCGTCCAAGTCTCGCCGTCGGGATCGGTGACGTACCGAAATTCGGTGGCTAGGCCTTCGGCGCGGGCTTTGTCTAGTGTTTCTTTGACCTTGGTGACGTGGTCGGCGTAGTCGGCATCGCTCAGCGGCCGGGAATCCGCGTCGTCCGGTCGGCTCGCATCGAGAGACTCGATATAGCGCAACCCTGGCTCGGGCGGCCTCGGTGTCCCGTCGGCCTGCACCGGAGAGGACGGATGTCCGGGCGGAAGCCGCCACAACCGCTCCCGAAGCTCTCCACGGTCGTCAGCGCGCTCCGATAACGCCTCGCGGTCCGCCGGACCATCGGTGCCCGAGGGCCGGTCGATCCGCACAGGCTCGTCCCTTCGCCCCCGGCACAACCATGGCCCGCCGCCGTGCACAGCCCACTGCCGACGCGTCATGCCAAGGCTACGAACGAGTCCCCGCGTCGGCAAGGGGATCACGGCAGCGAACGAGGCCGCTGTGCGGGCGGTTCGACGTTCCCGCAATGCGATCCGGCTGTCAGGTCTTGGTCCGCTCGTCCGGCGGGACGACGTAGATACCACGGCCTGGGACCGTCCTGACAAGGCCCTCCTCCTTGAGGAGGTCCACTGCTCGGTCAACGGTCCCACCAGCTATCTGATGTTCCTGCATCAGTGTCTTCTTGCTCGGGATCGGCCTGCGGGGCGCCAACTTGCCGCTCGCGATCTGCTTCCGCAGGATGTCCGCGAGCTGCTGGTAGATGGGCACATCCCCGTAGTGGTCGATGGTCATAGCAGGTGACCGTAAGCACTCGGGGATGCGTACTCCGTACCCAGCTTATCTCTAGATACGCATAGATACGTTGGACATGTATGTGTAGCATGGCGGTATGGAAGCAACTGAACGGCCGGGTCGGCCGGGGTTTGATCCGTCGGTGGCGCATGCGGCGCGGGTCTGTAACTACTGGCTGGGCGGGAAGGATCATTTCGCCGCGGACAGGGAGGCTGGGCGGGAGGTGATGCGGCTGCGGCCGGAGGTCGTGGCGGGGGTGCGGGCTAACCGGGAGTTCCTGGTGCGGGTGGTCCGGTACCTGGTGAGCCGGGGTGTCCGCCAGTTCCTCGACGTCGGGTGCGGGCTGCCGGCTGCGGACAACACCCATGAGATCGCGCAGCGCCTGGAGCCGTACTGCCGGGTGGTGTACGTGGACACCGACCCGATGGTGTTGGCGCACGCGGAGGCGCTGCTGGCTAGCACGTGGGAGGGGTTCTGCGATTACCTGGAGGCTGACCTGCATGATGTGGACTTCATCATGAAGGAGGCGTCGCGGTCGCTGGACCTGGCCCGGCCAGTGGGGTTGCTGCTGCTTGCGGTGTTGCACCTGGTGCCGGGTGACGCGGCGGGGGCGGTGGCGGCGCTGGCGGGCTCCTTAGCGCCGGGGAGTTTCGTGGCGGTCTCGCACCTGACCGCTGATTTCGCGCCTCGGGCGGTGATTGCCGCAGTCGAGGCGTACAACGAGCTCGCTCCCGTTCCGGTGACTGCGAGGGGCCACGCTGAGGTGACGGCCCTGTTCGGGGGGCATCCGCTGGTCGCGCCGGGGATCGTGCCGGTGTTTGGCTGGCGGCCGGACCGGCCTGGCTTCGCTGATCAGGCGGCGGACTTGTACGGGGGTATGGCCCGGACGGCGCGGCCGCCGTGGCAGCCGCGGTGGCACGGGGGCGCTGGGTGAATGGGGAATGTCTGGGTGCTGGGGGTGGGGGGTGTGCTGGTGCGGGCCGACGCGATCGTGGCGCTGGTGATCGGCAAGGAGGGGTTGCGGGCGGAGTGCGCGACGGGGCGGGAGGTGCTGCTGGCCGGGGCGCCGTGCTCGACCGCAGCGCAGCTGGCATTGACGGAGGTGATCCGGCGTGCGGGCGCGGACGGCCGGACCGTGGTGATCATGACGCCGGCCGAGGTGAACTCACCGCAGTGGCGCTGGGAGTGCATCGAGGCCCCGCCTGACCAGGCATGAGGTGCAGGACTGAGCCGAACGTAACCACCTGCTTGCACTCAGTGAGCATACAGTGTCGCTTGGGTATGGCTGTGGCAACCAGGCTCTCATCGGGGGTGGTCAGCGAATGCACTCCGCCAAGGCGGTCTTCGAGGAGATTTTCGATAATGACGAAGCGTTCCAGCTGTTCTGTTCCATCGCGTCCAGCGGCGAGGCCCAGGGCGGGTGGGAAAACGGCCGGATCGCGGCTCTCGTGCCCGAGTCGTATCGCGACCTGGCACCCAAGATCGCACGGCACGGCGCCGACGAGGACAAGCACGGGCGCATCTTCCGCGCGCTGCTGCGCAAGCGAGGCCTCGATCCAGTGCCCGTGCCCGCCGATACTGACTACACGATGCTGCTCGAGAATAACGGCGTCGGGCTCGCTCATAACCAGTTGCGGAGCGACAAGCAGCTAACCGAGAGCGACATCGTCACCTACCTCTCCCACAGCCGGGTCACCGAGCAGCGCGCGTCGGAGCAAATGCGGACGCTGCAGAAATACGTCGGCCACCGCGAGGACGTCGGCCGAGCGATCAGGATGATCTCCAAGGACGAGGACAACCATCTCGCCTACTGCCATGAGGAGCTGCTGAGACTGGCCTCGGCGGGACACGCGGACACCATCCGGCGCACGCTGCGCGCGACGGCCCTAGCCGAAATCGCCATATACCGGGATGTGAGCAAGGCTGTCATGGCCCACCTGGGGCGCATCCTGCGCTGGCCCGAGCCCAAGTCGGCCATGATGGCAGCGGGCATCCAGGCTGTCTACCTCTACGAGAGGCTCGGGTGGTGGCGACGGATGGTGTCGCTGAGGGAACCGACGCGGCGCAACGCACTCGGCGGATCGTCTCCGGCCGAACGCGAGCCCGAGTTCACTTAGCCTAGCTCTACCATTTGGCGCGAGCCGAGCCACGGCGACAGTACGTTCGGGTATGCGCCGACCATGGCAATCTCCTTCCGATGTCCTCGCGTTTCGACAGCAACCCGAGCAACCCGAAAAAGCCGAGCAACCCGAAAGTAGTGCACTTCACGCTGTGATCACAGCGGGAAATGCACTAGTTGGAGGGGGGCGGGAGCGGGGGGGCGGGGGCGGGGGGGGCGGGGGCGGGGGGGGCGGGGGGGAATTCATCTTGGGGTATCTCTGGCCGGATCGGTGGTAAGACGGGCCACCAGCCGCGAGCGGCCGGGTCGCAGGGCGACCAGCGTCGCCAGGCAGGCGCCGGCGAGCAGCGAGTACGGGACGACGTCGGAAGTCGCCTGGGCTATCGCCCCGCTTCCCGCGGCGGCGACCGCCTGTCCCGTGGCCCAGGCCAGGTTGCTCAGGCCGAAGGCCAGGCCCTGGTTCAGGTCGAGGCGCTGGGCGCCGGTGCTGAGCAAAGCACTGGCCGGGGCGAAGAGCGTTCCGTACGTGGGCATGCCGACGATGAGCAGGGCCATCAGCCACGCCGTCGGTGCTACGACCGGAGCGAGCAGGCTCACGACCACGGCCGCGGCCAGCGACAGCCTGACCGGCGTCAGTTCACCACGGCGGTCCGACAGCCTGCCCGCCAGCGGAGACAGGCTCGCCTCGATACCTGCCGACGTCAGGAATGTGACCCCGATCAGCACCGCCGTTGCGCCCAGCCTGCTCAGGCGCAGCGGCGCCAGGACGTCTACCACGCCGAACGACAGGCCCGCGAGCAGTGTGAGCCACATGCCCAGTCCCACGCGGGGGTCGCGGAAAACGGGCCAGGCCGCCCGCAGGTTTTGAGGCTCAGCGCGGACTGGCGCGGGCACTGCGAACGCGGTCACCATCAGAGCACCGCCGGCCACGGCGGCTGCCGAGAACGCCGGGCCGGTGCCGACCTCGTTGGCGACCGCCCCCACGACGGGGCCGAAGATCGCGCCGCCTACCGCTGCGCCGAAAGCCAGGCCGAGCACCTCGCCGCGCCGCTCCGCCGGTGCCACCATGGCCAGCCAGGTCAGTCCGGCAGCCCAGGTGCATGCCCCGCCCAGGCCCTGGACGAACCGCGCGGCATCGAGCACGGTTGCCGACGAGGACCAGCCGAAGAGCAATGTTGAGGCACTCATCAGGGTCAGGCCGAGCAGCACGACCCGCCTGGCACCCAGGTGAGAGGTCAGCAGGCCACTCGGCAGTGCCCCGACGAGAGTCCCCGCCGGGTACGCGGCGACCAGGATCCCGGCGCCTGCCTTGGTCAAGTGCGCGGCGTTGGCGTAATGGGGAAGCGAGGGCGTTAGAGCCGTGAAGAACATGGTGTCCACCAGCACCAGGACGCATACCAGCCCTAGCAGCGCCCGCACGCCGCGCGGCAGCCGGACCCGCTGCCGCGCCATGATTCCTCCCAACCTGCCGCAATCCCGGCCTACCCGTGGCGAGGCCGCAGACCTATCGCAACGTTACGACGAGAGCAGCCGCGCCTGCCATGATCCGCCCGCCGGGTCCTGCCGGGTCCCGCCGGGTCCTGCCGGGTCCCGCCGGGTCCTGCCGGGTCCCGCCGGGTCCTGCCGGGTTCCGCTCCGGTAACCGCGTGGCGGCGGTCCGGGCCAGCCCGGACCTGCGACACGGGTTGCCGACACTGCCAACCGCTGCGCCGCGCACCGACGTGGTGATCTGGGACCAAAACCCGCCTAATACGCGGGTTTCGGTCCGCAAACATGCGTCGCGGCGGTTTGGGCCCGGGTAACTGCGTGTCCCGGGGGCGGCTAATCCAGAGTCCCGGGGGCGGCTAATCCGGCATTCTGTCATATACCAGGCTGCTAACTAGGAATTTTCCGATTCTGTGGGCGCGGAAGGGGAACAGAAGCAGACAGCCCCCTTAAGGAGCCGAGATCATCTCAACGCGCAACGAAGGGGAGCAATGTTCTTCCGCAAGTTCGTGATCATGGTGTGTGCGGCCCTGACATCGGTGACGTTTGCCGCCTGGCCCGCCCACGCGTCGAGCCGCGGCAGCCGGCGCCCGCTCCGCGTTATTGCCTATGATTTCGCGGTCGCGCAGCGCGGCAAGTGGTACTGCTGGGGCGGCACCGGGCCGTCCTGCTACGACTGCTCCGGGCTCGTCTACGCCGCCTACCTGCACGTTCATATTTTGCTAGGCCGCACAACGTACGAGATGCTGGACGGCGATCAGCTGGTCAGGATAAGCCCGGCTCAGGCACGCCGCGGCGACCTGGCGTTCTTCGGCACCGGTCACGTCGAACTGGTCGACCACGGACCCGTCACGTTCGGCGCACACGCTAGCGGCCAGCAAATCGGGTGGCTGATGACGAACAGCTACTGGCACCCCACGGCTTACTTCCGTGTCATCGGTGCCGGGAGGCGCTGATACGGGCCGAGGGCGGCGCTAATGCGCCCGACCATCTCGGTGATGATGGGCTGTGGAGTGGCGAAGTTGAGCCGGAACGCGCCCGCCCCGCCGGCGCCGAAGGCGGGCCCGTCCACGACCGTGACGTGCGCGCGGTCGGTGACGAGCACGCCGGGTGAATCCGGCAGGTCCATCGCGCTGCAGTCAAGCCAGGCGAGGTACGTGCCCTCGGGCGGGCGGTAGCGGACCTGTGGCAGGTAACGGCTGACCAGGCTCGCAAGAAGGTGACGGCTGTCGTCCAGGTAGGCGAGCACCTCGTCCAGCCAAGGCTCGCCATGCCGGAACGCGGCGATGTTGGCGACAACGCCGGGATTGCTCGCGCCGTGCGTGGCGAAGAACTCCATCTGCTCCCAGCGTTGCCGGTCGGGCTTACCGGTGAGGATCACCTGGGCACATTTGAGTCCAGGCAGGTTCCACGCCTTGGAGGCCGACGTGGCGGTCAGCGCGTGTGACGCGGCGGTTTCGGAGGTGGATGCGTAGGGGATATGGCGCATGCCCGGATAGACCAGCGGGGCGTGGATTTCGTCGACGAAGACCCGGCCGCCGTGCCTTTCGACGACACCGGTCAATTGCGTTATCTCGTCGTGCGTAAAGACCCGTCCGAGCGGGTTGTACGGATTGCAGAAGATAAGCAGGTGCCCGCCAGCGCGGAACGCCTCGGAGATCGCATCCAGGTCAAAGGTAAAAAATTCAGAGCCATTACGCATAGGTACCTGGATGATCTCCCGGCCGAGGAAGCCTGGCACAGTGAGGAAAGGCATGTAGGCGGGCGTGGGCAGGATGACCGGTGAGCCCGGGCGCGAGAAACACGTGATGGCGATCTCCAGCGCCTTGATCACGTCCGGGACGTGACGGATCAGCGCCGGGTCGACGTCCCAGCCGTAGCGGCGCCGCTGGAACCCGGCACACGCCGCCGCGAGCTCGTCAGCCAGCAACGGCGGCAGGTAGCCAAAGTTCGCGTCGGCGGCCAGCTTGGCGAGCGCGTCGAGGATCGGCGGTGCGGCACCGAAGTCCATCTCGGCCACGGCCGCGCCCAGCCAGTCAGGACCCGGGGCCGTCCACTTGAAACTACCCCGGTCACGAAGCAATGCCGCGGTTGTGGCGTCGATGGCCTGCCGGAGACCCCCCGGCACGCCGCTAGCCCGCATCCGGCCGGCATCCCCCGTAGATGACGTTTTCCAACTGCTTCCAGTAGACATCGACGCCCCGGAACCCGGCCGCTTGCAGGTACTCGAGTTGCCGGGCGAGCGGGATGATGTACCGCACGTGGTTGTCGTGACGGGCCTGCTGCTCGGGCGTGCGATCCAGCCGCTTGCTCGCTGCTTCCGGGTCGTCGCTGTCGTTAACCCGCTGCCAGGCGGCTTCGACCACGGCGTCACCCGCGCTGACCGGGTCGTAGTTGAGGTACCAGCCCCCGGGGGCCAGGTGGTCGTAGATCTCGGCGAACAGGCTCTGCTTGCGCGCGTCGGGCAAGTGGTGGACGCACATCGAGGTCACGATGGCGTCGAGCGTCGTAGGGATCGCCGCAGGCCACTCACCAGCCGACATGTCGAACTCGACGTAACGGTAGCGCCCGCCGAACGGGTGCATCTCGCGCTCGCCCGCGGCCATCATGTGGGCGGAGAAGTCCGCGAGTATCGCGGTGCTGCGCGGATACCTGCCGAGAATCGCGCGCGACGCCGCGCCGGTACCCGCTCCCAGATCGAGGAACGTGAACGCGTCCTGCTCCCCGAAGGGCAGGAGGACGGCCATGAGCCGCCGCTGCGCGGCGCGCTTGCGCTCGCGCTTTCCCTCCTCCGCCGCCCAGGTCGCGACGATCGCTCCGGATTGCCAGATTGCCGCGTTGGTGTCCGCCGACTGGTCCATGACCAAGAGGCTACCGAGTGGCCGGCCTCGCCGTGAGCGCCGAGTGGTGCGCTCGTGCGGCGGGGTGCGCTCGTGCGGCGGGGTGCGCTCGTGCGGCGGGGTGCGCTCGTGCGGCGGGGTGCGCTCGTGCGGCGCGGTACGCTCACGGGACGCTGTGCCCTGGCATTCCTCAGGGCTTCCTGGCGATGCCGCAGTAACCGGGCAGGGC
>Ga0335078_10000657_pt1 | contig 52964 bp, 48 predicted proteins | sample Lox_Sample_32_FD_206711 | JGI IMG/M metagenome (GOLD analysis project Ga0335078, IMG submission 206711) | Soil microbial communities from Loxahatchee National Wildlife Refuge, Florida, United States - Lox_Sample_3.2 | ecosystem: Environmental > Terrestrial > Soil > Wetlands | place: USA... | reverse complement strand
CAGCAGCGCCGAAACAGAGTCATCGGGGCGCGCGCCTTTCCTGCTCCGGGAACCGGCGGATTGCGTCCGCCCGACAACGGGTTTGGCCATGAATCCAGCCTAGAAAACACGCCGCAGCCGGTCAATGCAACTCAAGGACCGACTCATTTTGGCAGGGACGCCGCGCTGCGGCGTCCGGACAGCGCAGCGCGCTGTCCCTGCCTTTTCTTGAAAACGCGTCATTACTCAAGGACTCAGAGCCGGGGCGGCTCGACGTGTCCGGGCGGATGGGCGACGAAATAAGCGTTGAGTTGTTCCAGTGCGCGGGCCCGGTGACTCAACTTGTTTTTCTCCGCATCGCTGAGTTCGGCGAAGGTTTGTTCCAGCCCCACCGGGACGAACAGCGGATCGTAGCCAAAACCATTCTTCCCGCGCGGTTCGAACCCGATCCGCCCTTCACAGGCGCCGTCGAAGGTTCGCACCTCGAATTCGTCGGCGTAACAGACCGGGGACGAACTGGAGGTTTTGGGCTCCGGCACCGGCACCAGGGCCAGGACGCAATGAAACCGCGCCCGACGTTTTTCGAGCGGCAGCCCCTGGAGCAGGCGCAACAATTTGGCATTGTTGTCGGCGTCCGGCGTATTGCCGGATTGGGCGGCGTCCAAAGCGGCGAAACGCGCCGAATGCACGCCCGGCGCTCCGTCCAGCATGTCCACTTCCAGGCCCGAATCGTCGGCCAGCACAAACAAGGGCGAGGCGCGCGGGCTGGGAGGAAATTTGACGTAAAACCAGCGCGCCAGTTCGAGGGCCTTCTTCGCCGCGTTCTCGGCAAAGGTGGTGCCATCCTCAATTACCCTCGGTGCGGCCGGAAATTCGTTGAGCGTGAGCAATTGAAATCCTCCCAGGATGGCCCGGATTTCCTCCACCTTGTGGGCGTTGCGGGTGGCGATGACGATCGTTTTCACCAGTCGGTCTCCTTGTAATCCTTTAAAAATTTTCCCCAGACGTGTTCGCCGGTGTTGAATCCGGAAACAATCGGGTCCACAATCCGCGCCGCGCCGTCCACGATGTCCAGCGGCGGATGAAAGCGGTGATTCCGTGTTTTGCGCGCCGCCAGGTGGACCGGGTCCTCGTCCGTCACCCAGCCGGTGTCCACGGCGTTCATGTGGATGCCGTCGGCGTGGTAGTCCGCCGCCGACGTGCGCGTCATCATGTTCAACGCGGCCTTGGCCATGTTGGTATGGGGATGGCGCGTGGTTTTGAACTTGCGATAGAACTGGCCTTCGACGGCGGAGACGTTGACGATGTGTTTGTCGTGCGTCGGCACCCGGAGCATCAACGGCTTGAGCCGGGCGTTTAAAATGAACGGCGCAACGGCGTTGACCAGATGGACTTCGAGCAATTCGACGGTCGGAACCTCGGCCAGCGTGAGCCGCCAGGAATTGCGCTCGCGCAAATCCACCTGCTGCAGGTCCTGGTCCAGCCGGCCGCCGGGAAATAAATCCTTCTGCGCCGCCAGTTCCTCCGGCAACAACGGCACCTGCGACATTGCCGCCGCGTGGGCCAATCCGGCCACGGCCGCGACGTTCGGCATCCGGGCGCTTTCCCGGGCCGTTTCGCCTTCCGGCAAAATATGATAACCGCGCAGGCCTTCGTAGGCGCCGACCAGGCGGCGGATAGGTTCCGGCATTTCCGGCAGGGCCGCGTTTTCCCGCGCCATCATGTGCTGGTAAAAATCCGGCGGCCGGCGCACCGTCTGGCAGGCGTTGTTGATGATGAAATCCAGGCGATTGCGGGTCTGCAACAGGTGCCGGCAGAACGCTTCCACGCTCGGTGTGTGCCGCAAATCCAGCCCGAAAATTTCCAGCCGGTGTCCCCATTCGGCAAAGTCCGGTTCCCGCGCATATCGCGCCGCCGAATCGCGGGGGAAACGGGTCGTCACAATCAATTCCGCGCCGGACCGGAGCAGTTTGATGCCGGCCTGATAGCCGATTTTGACCCGCCCGCCGGTGAGCAGTGCCACGCGGCCGCGCAAATCCGCCAGCTCGGTGCGCTTGCGGAAATTCAGCTCCGCGCAGGCCGGGCAGATCTGGTCGTAGAAATGGTGGATGGTCGAGTAATCCTGTTTGCAGATGTAACAGTTCTGTGGCTCGACGGTCTCGCGAAAATCGGGATCGTTTTCGACTTCCTGCGGTCCGCCGGCCGGCGCCGGCGGCAGGTTTGGCGTGGTGAACACTTTTTGCCGCCGCAATTTCCGGATGCCGGTCTCCGTCAGGACCGCCTCGGAACGTTGCAGCTTGTCGGCTTTGCGCCGGCGCGTGGTGGCCTTCACCAGCCGGCGGCGTTCGCGGACGTCCGGGCAATAAACATCTCCCGCCGCCTTGAGCAGGCGGAGGCGTTCCGCGTCGGATAATTCCATCAGCAGCGACCGGTTGCCGGCAATGGTCTCCAGCGCCTCGGCCGCCGCCCGCAATCTTTCGATCAATGCCGTCTCGTCCGTCTCCGCGGAGGAAACGGCTTCCATCGGGTCCGGGGCAATCGGCATCTGTTTCAGCGTCGACAAGCGCGGCAGACTCTAACCAAAACCCGCCCGGAACGAAATGGTTTTCGGTAACGAACCGTCATTCACGTTCTGTAGCGGCGGTCTGTGACCGTCGCGTTTTTAGGCGGCGCTCACAGAGCGCCGCTCCGCTACAAAAACTGTCCATCCGTGGTTAAATTCCCGTAAATCACTTTCCCCCGGCGGAAGGAGTGGACGGTTCCGGCGTCAGCGGATGGATGATTTCCGCGATGAGATCCGGGCGTTCCGGGTCGCGTTCCAGGCACGGATATTTCTCACCGCCATGGTAATCCACCGGGAAGGTCTTGAAGTAATCATCGTTTTCAATCAGCAATTCGATCGGCGCGCTGTTGGTCGCCGCGGATTTCACCGCCGCCCGCAGATTATCTGCCGCCCAGGCCCGGCCATTCACCGCGATCAGCTTCATGGCCGGGCCGATGCCGGCCTGGTCCGCCGGCGTCCCCGGCAGCACGTCGCCGATTGTGCCGTCGGAGCCGAGACTGAAACCGAGCGAAAAACTCAGGTCGGTATATTTGCGCTGGCCTTCGCGCAGCTTGAGAAAGGCCGGGAGCTCGTTGGTATAAACCAGGTGCCAGCCGGCGTTTTCGATGCCTTCCAATGGAGCACGCGGCGTGATTTCATAAATCCGTTGCTGAAAAAAGCCGCGCCAGTCGTACGGCACGATTTCGTTCAGCGCCTTCACCACGTCGGCGTAGGTATAGGGAACAACCTTCGGCGGACCGCTTTCGCCGCCGTAAAAGGCCTTGCAGAAATCGTCGATGGATTTTTTGCCGTGCGACTGCTGGCGGATGAGGGTATCCACCTCCAGCCAGATCAGATCGCCTTCGGGATAAAAATCGGTGCCGCGTCGCCAGGCCGTGCCGGTGGCGGGCGCCAGGTAGAGCAACTGGGCGGCGACCGTGGTATCGGCCAACGACCGCCAGGAACGGCCGGCCCGGTGATCCAGCATCGCCGCGATCTGGGCGAACATCTCGCGGAAATCATCATTCGTCTGGAGCCCGCTGCGCGCGGCGAGGACCTTGCCCAGGTAATCGGTCAGGCCCTCGTAGTCCCACAACAGTTCGTCGAGCATCGGCTGCTGGTAATCCGGCGTGGCCAGTCCGGCCGGCCGACGGTATTTGCCGTTCCAGGAATGGACCATTTCATGCGGCAACAGATCGGGAAACGCGCGCCGCGCGCCGTCGTCAGTGAGATAATTCTCGCCGCAACGGTCGTCGCTGGATTCGTGGTGTTCGAGGCCGAAATGCGACACGTGGTCGCTCAGGGTGAGCAGGAAATGGTAATCGCGATAATGGTGGGCCCCGAACAGGGCGTTCGCCTCCTTCACCAGTTGCGTGAAATGGCGGATGTCGTCCGGCTTGATTTCCAGCGCCGCGGCGCTGTCGGCCGCCAGATGCAGGAAATGCGGCGGCAATTCGCCGGGCGTCAGATCGATCGTCCGGAAATATTGGCCGGCAATCACCGGTGAATCGATCAGCGTCTCCAGCGGCGCGGGCAAAAATTCAACGCGATTGTCGGACGACCCGGCGACCGGCAGCGCCGTGCCGAACTTCCAGCCTTCCGGCAAATGCAGGGTCGCCACGTACGAAAGCTTCAGCGGTTCGGCGGTTTTCGGGTAGAGCAGGACTTCGTTCCAGCTCAGGTCCAGCAATTTGGCCGTGGAGGAAACGCCGGTTGAAAACGAGCCGCCGCCGGTGGGCAGCAGAAAATCGAGCGACACATCCACGGCGTCGACGCCGGACGGCACGTCCAGGTGGAACGCGTACATGTCTTCGGGGTCGCGCTGCCACGTCACCGGCCGGCCGTTGGCGCTGATTTCCAGGCCCGCCAGATCGTTGATCGGTCCGCTCGGGATGTGTTCACCGGGAAGCCATTTGGGATAAAACAGCGTGAGCGGCCCGGGTTGGGCGGGGATATGCAATCGCGCATGCAGAAGGCTGCGCGGGGCGTCCGTGGCGTCCACGGCCAGTTGGATCGGTGCCATCGCAGCCGGCACCGATGCGGCGAGCAGGAGATTGAACGAAAGAAGGCAGCAGAAACATCCGCGCTTGGTTTCCATGCTGACAACATGAGGAAAAACCGCGGCAAAGGGAATGAGAATTGTTGGGATTTTTCCAACCGCCTCGACCCGCCGGACCGGGATGGTTCAACCGGCAGGGACGCCGCGCTGTCCCGCCATTTTTTGAAAATGAGCCACGACCGAATTTCCCGCTCCGCGATTTGGCCTCGATTATTTCACCGGCCAGAGGCGAACCAGCACGACGCCATGGTACGGCACGGTGGCGGCAAACTGGCCCGAGAATTCGCCCAGGTCCTGCTGCCGCCAGAGATCGCGCACCTTCTGTTTGCCGGCCAGGCCCAGATCGGACCAGTTCGCGGCCACTTTGGCGTCCACATGGCCGCGATTGAACAGGCCCACCGCCTTGGAACCATCTTCCATGTCCTTGGCCCAGACTTCGAGATTTCCGTTTTTTGCCACGCGCGACGCCTGTCTGCCCAGCGGGTCCTGGTTCACTTCCAGTACCTCGTCGTTCTCCAGCAGATTCAGTGTGAATTCGTCCAGCCGCGTCATGTCGCAACCGATGAGCAGCGGCGAATCGAGCAGGCACCAGAGGCTGATGTGGGTATATTGCTCGTTGGGCGAGAGATGGCTGGGATGCAGATTTTTCCCGCGGCCGACGTCCACATAGCCGACGACGAGCATGTCCGGGTCGTTGAAATGGCCGGGACCGGCGTAGGGTTCGCGGCCGGCGGAACCGAAGCCATTGGCGGCCATGCTGCCCCAGGTATCGGTGATGTCGCCGGTGGTGCGCCAGGAATTGCCCCCGACTTCCGCGCCCCATTTCCAGACGTCGCCCATGCCATACTGGCAAAAGCTGAACAGGATGTCCCGCGGCGCGTCGTCCAGTGCCAGGCGCATGACCCGGTAGGGCGCCTGGAGCGTGGGCAGGGTATAATTGGTGCGCGTTTCGCCGGTTTTTTCTTTGGCGATGTCGGTGTAACTGCACCAGTCGTATTTCAAATAGTCAAAGCCCCATTCGGCATATTGCTGTGCGTCCTGGGCTTCATATCCGTAGCTGCCGATGCAGCGGCCGCAGGTCAACGGCCCGGGTGACGAATACAGGCCGGTCTTCAATCCTTTCGCATGGATATAATCCGCCAGGCCTTTCATGTCGGGAAAGCGCGGATTCGGAATGATGCGGCCTTGCGCGTCGCGTTCCGGTCCCTGCAACGTCGGGTCGTTCGTCGCAATCGGTTTCACTTCCCAATAGTCGTCCACATTGACGTAGGTCCAGCCGTGATTGATGAGGCCGCTGTTGGCCATGGCGTCCGCCGCCTTCTTCACATCCTCGGCGGTGACCGAGGCGCCAAAGCAATTCCAGCTGTTCCAGCCCATGGCCGGAGTGAGGCCGATCTGCGGGCCGCAAACAATCCTGAACTGCTGCTGCGCTTCGCCCAACGCGTTCCGGGCATGCAACGTCACCACTGATTCGCCTTTGTCGGCCAGTACGCCGGTGATGCGGCCGGTCACCGGATCCAGCTCCAGGCCTTTCGGCAGGGCATCGGCCGAAAATGTCATCGGCCGGTCGCCTGTGGCGGCGATGGTGAACAGGAACGGATGCCCGGGCCGGACGCCGAAAATTCTTGCGCTGTTGATGCGCGGCCGGGGCCACGGTTTCGGTGTGAGAATGAACGGAGGTTCCTGCGGCAGCGACACCGCCACCGGCTTGCCTTCACTCATCGTGATGGCCGCATCCGCCCAGTCGGCATGGCCGTTTTCGTCTCCCTCAATGCGGTTATTGACCACCAGTTCCAGCTGTTTCACGCCCCGAAGTTTCACGTTCACCGTGCGGGCCCGATTGCCGCCCTGCATCCAGGGACTGAGCCAAAGACGATTTCCATCGCCCAGAACTTCGAATTGCACCACGGCATTGGTTCGGGCGACTTCGTCATCCACGCCGACCTTCGCGGAAAAGACTTGTCCCTGGCCCTGCAAATCCACGATCAACCGGCTGTAGGCGGTGGTGCCGACGCCATTCGTGAAAACTTTTCCGGCGACGGTGAGCGGGTGCCGGCCCGCCGACTGGTTCGCGCGCGTCCGGCCGTAATCCTGCATCACCTTGCCGACGTCGAGCGAACTCAGCGGGAAAACCTGTTTCGCGGGTGCCGGGCCGGCGGTCAGGATGAAACCGGCGAGGCAGCACATTCCGGGTAATAACTTGCTTTTCATGCGTATTGGCGACGGTGGTTGAATCGAAATGGATAGTCGATTCTCCTGAATTGTCCAGTGATTCCGTGTTGGGGGAGTGCCTGAATTTCAAGGTGGAGCGCCTCGCGCTGCGAGGCGCTGTCGGGTTGCCGTGCGAGCCGGACCGCCAAATTAAAAACATGACCGGTGTTGGCAGGCAGGGGTCTCTTTCGGAACTTCCGTATCCGGGATCACTCCCGGGGCGGGTCCGGTTTTTTCCGCCGCTGCAGGTTGCGCTGGACTTTTTCAGGCAGGCGGGGCAGATGCCATGGGTAAAGTCTGCCCCGACGTGATTATGGAAATAGGTTTCGACCTGTTCCCAATAATCTTCATCGTCACGGACGCGTTTACGCCAGGCGCAGATGGGCAGCAGGAACTGCAACCGTTTGACATGATCGAGGGCGTCGGCCAGGTGGCTGGAGATGCGTCTTGGTTCAAGCAGTGCCCTTACCTGCCGCGACAGCGCCTGCAATGCCTGCTGTTGCTTCGTCGTCAACCGGCGGGGCTGATGGTCGATGGCACACAGCGTTCCCATGGCCAGCCCTTCCGAATTGACCGGTGGAATTCCGGCATAAACCGGAGATAATATTGTGCCATGATAAACGTCCTAAGTCTGCCAGAAACGGATTTTCCAGCTTGTCCGGGATTGCGTGAAACAAGGCGTCAATTGTTCGATCTGGACCATTTCAAATCCCGATCAGGGCGGCGCCGATGACTCCGGCGGAGTCGCCGAGTTGATGTTTGACGATGGCAGTTTCGAGACTGTCGCTGAAAACGTACTTCGCCACTTCGGCGACGCCTTCGGTGTACAATGCGTCGAAGTTGGACACGCCGCCGCCGAGCACGACCACGTCCGGATCCAGGATATTAATAAGATTGGCCAGCGCCCGGCCGAACCGGTCCAAAAAAACTTTCACCAGTGCCGCCGCCTGAGGTTCGCCCGCGTGATAGTCCTGCGCAATAGTTTTGAATGATTTTTTTGTGCCGAACCGTTCGGTGTACTGTTTTTCCAACCCGCCGCCGCTGATAAACGTTTCGACGCAGCCGTGCTGGCCGCAATAACACAACGGGCCGTCCGGATCGATGCACATGTGGCCCCACTCGCCGGCGATGGCCTGCGGGCCGGTGATGACTTCGCCGTTGTAAACAATGCCGCCGCCGCAACCGGTGCCCATGATGACGCCGAAAACCATTTTCTTTCCCCGGCCGGCGCCATGCAACGCCTCGGCCATGGCAAAACAATTGGCGTCGTTCTGGATTTCAATGTTCCGCTGCATCCGACGTTCGAGGTCGGCTTTCACCGGTTGGCCGTTCATGCAGACGGTGTTGGAATTTTTCAGGAGGCCGGTGCGCTTCGAGATGGCCCCGGGAGTGCCGATGCCAAACGTATGCGGAGCATCGTGGATTCCGGCGGCCAGTTCATCGTGCAATCCTTTGATCCGGTTGAGGATATGGTCGTAACCCCTTTCCTGCTCGGTCCCGATGCGTTTGCGAAACAGTTCGCGGCCGGATGTGTCCAGCACGATTCCTTCGATCTTCGTGCCGCCGAGGTCGATGCCGATGCGAAACATATTTTGAAAGCTTCCGCAATGGCCCGCCCGGATTCAAGGCTGCCGTGGCGGGAGGGGTCTAGTTTATAAACGCGAAAGGCCGGACTTTCGTCCGGCCCCCGCAGTGACGAGGTTTATACGCCTTCACCGAGGCGCTCAGAAGGGTGGCGCGACCAACTTGGGGTCGCTGTTCGAGCCGCGCCACGAGCAAAACCTCTATGCCAACCCTAAACGAACAGCGAAATCTTTCTACGCACTACATTGACATAGACGGAGCAAAATGCAAATTGGTTCAAAGAATTTTCATAAACTTTTTTTTCCCGTCTGTCCGCTCCCCCCAATAATTCTCCAGAAACGATTCAATAGTGTCCTGATTTGAGTCACCACCGGCGAAAAATTGAAATCATAATCCGCAGATTCAACTTTTATTATCCGGCGGCGACAACCTTTCCCATCGGACGACGATTTCGGTTTTGACGGAATTGGCAATGAAACATTGTTCGTGCGCCAGGTGATGCAGCCGAGCTTCGTCGTGCGGGACCGGGATCTTCGCCCCGCGGTAAATCACCCGGGGATGAAGCGTGACCCGGCTCACCCACGGCACACCTTTTTCATTTTTGGTCATGATCCCCACCGCTGCGTCCTCGTAACTCTCAACCTGGAAACCGTCGCAACTGGCCAGGTACAGGAACGTGAGCAGGTGACAACTCGAGATGGATGCAACCAATGCCTCCTCGGGATCGATGTGTGCCGGGTTGGACCAGGGCGGTGGCACCACCGACGGCGATGGCGATGCCGTCACTGAGAGTCCGCCATCGAAGGTCCAGGTATGCAGGCGCGAATATTGACCGCGGGAAAAATCCGGACCGACATCCTTCCAGCGGATGGTAGCTGTGTGTTCGGACATAAATGGGCCCCCGGGCGGGGGGTTAACTGCTGACGATGCGCGGTTCGCGCCAGACGTGGCCCGACTGAGCGAGCAAATCGTCGGCGGCAACCGGTCCCCAGGTTCCGGCGGAATAAAATTCGCGGTTCGTCAACGGCTTGCCGTCCCACGCCGCACGGATTGAATCCACAATTTTCCAGGCCGTTTCCACTTCATCGCGGCGCAGGAATAATGTGGCGTCGCCGACAATCGCTTCCAGCAACAACCGCTCGTACGCTTCCGGCGTGTACGCGCCGAATTCGGAGTCGTAGCTGAAATTCATCCGCACCGGCCGCACGCCGAGGCTCATGCCGGGAACCTTGCCGTTGAAATGAAGGGCGATGCCCTCATTCGGCTGCAGGCGAAGCGTGAGGGAGTTGGGATCGAGGCTCTGTCCACATTGCGCCGCGAACAGGACGTGCGGCGTGGGACGGAACTGGACCCGCACCTCGCTCGCGCTCAGCGGCAGGTATTTGCCGGTGCGCAGATAAAACGGCACCCCCGACCAGCGCCAGTTGTCGATGAACAGTTTCAAGGCGACAAACGTTTCCACGTTGGAATCCAGTTTCACCTTCGGTTCCTGGCGGTAGCCCGGCACCGGCTGGCCGTCCACCGTGCCGGCAAAATACTGGCCGCGCACCACCTGCCGCGCGATGTCGTCGGTGTCGAGCGCCCGGATGGATTTGAGCAGCTTCACCTTTTCATCCCGGATGGCTTCGGCTTCCAGCGACACGGGCGGTTCCATCGCCATGAGCGCGAGCACCTGGAGCATGTGGTTCTGGACCATGTCGCGCAGTGCGCCGGCTTCCTCGTAGTAACCGCCGCGCTGGCCCACGCCGAGTTTTTCGCTGACGGTGATTTGCACGTGGTCGATCAGGTTGCGGTTCCAGAGCCGCTCGAAAATGGAATTGGAAAAGCGGAACATCAAAATGTTCTGCACCGTTTCCTTGCCCAGATAATGGTCGATGCGGCAGACCTGCTGCTCGTGAGCGAAGCGCGTCAGTTCCTGGTTTAACGCCCGGGCCGAGGCGAGGTCGTGACCAAAGGGTTTCTCGACGACGATGCGTTGCCAGCCGCTGTTGCCCTTGTTCAAGAGGCCGGCGCGGTGGATTTGTTCGGCCACCACACCGAACTGGCTGGGCGACACCGCCAGGTAAAACAGCAGGTTTTCCCGCAACGGGCCGCTCCCGAATGAGGTCAACCGTTCCTCCAGTTTCCGGTAGGCCTCCGGATCGGTCAGATCGCCCTGGCAGTAAAACAGGTTGGCGGAAAAAGCCCGCCAGATTTTTTCGTCCACCGGCCGCGTGCGCGAAAACTGATCCAATGCCGCGCGCAGCTCGGTCCGCCACGATTCGTCCGTTTTTTCCCGGCGCGCGAAACCGATAATGCGGAACGCGGACGGCATCTGTTTTTCCCGGGTAAGATGATAGAGGGCCGGAATCAGTTTGCGGGCCGTCAAATCGCCGCTGGCGCCAAAAATCACGATTGAGCAAGGGCCGGGTGCGGGACGTTCCGCCCCCATCTGACCGGTCGAAGTCTCCTCCTGGGTGATCAAATGACTCACGCTCGCCAGCATGCCGCAAATCCCGAATAATATCAAATTTCAATTCGATCAACGGCCGGTCCGGCGGTTTGGGATGTCCTCATTTCAAGGTGGGGCGCCTCGCGCTGCGAGGTGCCATCGGGTCGCAGCGCGACCCGAGCCACCCAACCAAGACTTTCGGGCGGCTTTCAGAAATTGCTCGCCCGGCGCGCGGATTTTTCGCAACCTGTCCCGGCGCAAGCATGAAAGCCAAAATCATCGTCACGCCGAAAAAAGCCGTGGTGGACCCGCAGGGCAAGACCGTCCAGAACGCCCTGGAACAGATGGGTTATAAAGGCATCAACGCCGTCCACGTCGGCAAATACATCGAGATCGACCTGGCGCCCGACGCCGACAAACCGGCCGCCCAGCGCGCGCTCAACGACGCCGCGCACAAGTTTTTGAGCAACCCGATCATTGAAGATTATAAACTGGAGATTGAATGAATTCGTGGTGCGTGTTGCGTCAAGCAACGTCCGGTGTCCGACAACGGCTTGACGAAACACGTAACACGCAACACGCAGCCCAATGATGAATTTTGCCGTTCTCCAATTCCCGGCCAGCAATTGCGACCAGGACGCCATCCACGCCGTCCGGCTGCTCGGCCATTCCGCGCGTTATGTCTGGCACAAGGAACATTCGCTGGGCGACGCCGAGGCGGTGATCGTGCCCGGCGGGTTCAGTTATGGCGATTATCTGCGGTGCGGCGCCATCGCCCGGTTCAGCCCGGTGATGCAGGCCGTGAAACAATTTGCCGATAACGGCGGGCTGGTATTGGGCATCTGCAATGGTTTCCAGGTGCTCACCGAGGCCGGCCTGCTCCCGGGCGCGCTCGTTCGCAATCGCGACCTGCAGTTTCACTGCGAACATATTTTCCTGAAAACGGTCGCGCCCGATTCGCCGTTCACCGGCCGGATTCCGCCCGGCAAACTGCTGCGCGTGCCCATTGCCCACGGCGAAGGCTGCTATTTTGCCGACGAAGAAACGCTGGCCCGGCTCAAGGCCAAAAACCAGGTCCTCTGGCATTACTGCGACGCGACCGGCAGCCAGACCGACCCGTCGAATCCCAACGGTTCCCTCCGGAACATTGCCGGCATTTGCAACGAACGCCGCAACGTGGCCGGCCTGATGCCTCATCCCGAACGCGCCTGCGAACCGGCCCTGGGCAGCGACGATGGAAAATGGATTTTTGAAAGCATGTTCGCGGCGCTAAAAAATAAATCCGTCGCCGCGGCGGCGTGAACCGAGCGATTGAAATTTTCCGATGACCGAACCTGCCATCACCCCTGAACTGGTTGCCAAACACAACCTGACGCCGGAGGAATACGCCCATGCAAAACAAATCCTCGGGCGCGAACCCAGCTACACCGAACTCGGCATCTTCTCGGTGATGTGGAGCGAGCATTGCAGTTATAAAAACACCCGCCCGCTGCTCAAAACCTTCCCGACCAAATCCAAAAAAATCCTGGTCGGGGCCGGCGAGGAAAACGCCGGCATCATCGACATCGGCGACGGCCTGGCCATTGCGTTCAAGATTGAATCGCACAACCATCCCAGCGCGGTCGAACCCTTCCAGGGCGCGGCCACGGGCGTCGGCGGCATCGTGCGCGATATTTTTACCATGGGCGCCCGGCCGATCTGCTCGGTCAACTCGCTCCGGTTCGGCCCGATCACCAATGGCGGGTCTGAAATTTCAAATTTGAAACCTGAAATTACAAACAATCGAAGATTGTTTGCGGGGGTCGTCAGCGGCATCGCGCATTACGGCAATTGTTTCGGCATCCCCACGCTGGCCGGCGAGGTTTATTTCGACAAATCCTACGAGGGCAATCCGCTGGTCAACGCCTTCTGCCTTGGCGTGCTGCGCCACGAACAGATCGCCCGCGGCGCAGCCAAAGGCATCGGCAACCCGGTCTTTTACGTCGGGCCGGCCACCGGTCGCGACGGCCTGGCGGGCGCGGCGTTCGCCTCGCAGGACCTGACCGAGGAATCCGCCGAGCAGCAGCGCGGCGCGGTGCAGGTGGGCGATCCCTTCATGGAAAAACTCGTGTGCGAAGCCTGTCTCGAACTGCTCGCCACCGGCGCCGTCGCCGGCATCCAGGACATGGGCGCCGCCGGCCTGACCTGTTCGACCTGCGAAACCGCCGCGCGGGCCGGCACCGGCATCGAGATCGAACTCGACAAAGTGCCGCAACGCGCCCCGAACATGAGCAGCTACGAAATCATGCTCAGCGAATCGCAGGAACGGATGCTCATTATCGTCCACAAAGGCCGCGAAGAGGAAGTGAAACGGATCTTCGACAAATGGGACCTGCCCTGGTCGGAAATCGGTTTTGTGACCGATACCGGCCGGATGGTGGTGAAACATCACGGCAAAGTCGTGGCGGATATCCTGGCAAAAAAAATCGCCGATGAATCCCCCGTCTATCAGCGCGAGGCCCGGGAACCGGAATATTTGAAGGCCGTTCGCGCCTTTCGGCTGGAAGGAATTCCTGACTCATCATCGCCCGTCGCGGACCTGTTGAAGCTGCTGGCCTGGCCGACGATTGCCTCGAAAAACTGGGTGTACCGGCAATACGACCACATGGTCCGCGACGGCACGGTGGTTTGCCCCGGCAGCGACGCCGCGGTGTTGCGCATCAAGCAAGACAGTCTGCCTGAATTGGTGGGGCGAGACTCGGTCGAGCCCAAATCCGCGGAAAACCCGGCTCGAGGGGACTCTCGCCCCACTTTTCCGGACAAACTCATCGCCCTGACGGTGGATTGCAACGGCGGTTATGTTTATTTGGACCCGTATGAAGGCGCGAAGGCGGCGATGGCCGAGGCGTGCCGCAACCTGGCCTGTTCCGGCGCGGTGCCGCTGGGGACGACCGACAATCTGAACATGCCCAGCCCGCTCAAGCCGGAACTGTTCTGGCAGATCAAGGAAAGCGTGCGCGGCCTGGCGGAAGCCTGCCGGGTTTTCAACGCGCCGGTCACCGGCGGCAATTGCTCGCTTTACAACCAGAGCCCGGCCGGCCCGATCGATCCCACCCCGACCGTCGCGGTCGTCGGTCTCATCGAAAAACCCGAACACATTACGACCCAATGGTTCAAGGAAGCCGGCGATGCGATTATTTTGCTCGGCGACGCGGTGGACGCGCAGGATCCGTTGCAGGGTCTGGGCGGCAGCGCCTGTTTGCAGGTTGTCCATGGCCAAAAAAACGGCACGCCGCCGCGCTGCGATCTCGAGACGGCCCGGACGCTGCATACCACGTTGTTGGGGCTGATCCAGTCCGGCCTGGTGCGCAGCGCGCATGATTGCAGCGAAGGCGGCCTGGCCGTCTGCCTGGCCGAAAGCTGCATCAGCCAGCTGGTGGCCCGGGAAACTCCGCGACTGATCGGAGCGACGGTGGACCTTTCCGCCGTAGCGGCGGTCTGTGACCGCCGGGAAAACGAGCAAACTGATGGCGGCGGTCACAGACCGCCGCTACAGGTGCGCCTGGACGCCCTGCTCTTCGGCGAATCGCAAAGCCGGGTGGTGATCACCTGCAAACCGTTGCAGGCGACCATGGTGATCGAGCGGGCGAAGTTGATGGGAGTTCCGGCGACGCTGTTGGGTGTGGTGGGCGGGGACAAGCTGGCGGTCAAGACCGCTGCGGGTGAATGCAGCGTGCCGGTGACCGAACTTCACGACGCGTGGTGGAACAGCATCGCGCGGGCGATGAAATGACTCCGGAAACGGTTCCAGCGGACCCGACGGACCGGCGTTCCGGTTTTTCGGGCGCGGTGGGGAACTAGAACAAATGGTCTAGAATAAATGATCTACCCGGCGGGACGGATTTCGTTTGAACGCCTTGTCTGGCGCGGCTTTCCAATCGTCTGACATGCCATTCAATTTGTCGGTATACAGATTAACCGTTTGATTTTGGCCGCGACGACGATACCCTTCAGCGTTTCAGCAACTGTCATGCGACAATTTTTGACGATCGCCGCTAATGCCTTCATGGAATTGATCCGGCAGCCGGTTTTTCTCCTGCTGCTGACAGCCTCGGTGTCGTTTGAAATTTTCCTGGCGGTGCCGTACTACTTTGCGTTGGGGGACGAAACCAAACTGGTGACCACCAGTGCGCTGGCGGTGATGTTGTTGTCGGGCCTGCTCGGCGCGGTGCTGAGCGCGTCGGCCTCGCTCGCGCGGGAAATCCGCACCGGCACGGCGCTGGCCGTGCTGTCCAAGCCGGTCGGTCGCGCGCAATTTTTCCTGGCCAAGTATGTCGGCCTCGCCGCCGCCCTGACCTTGTTGTCCTATGTCAATCTCATCGGCGTTTTGCTGGCGAGTTGGATGTCGTTCGACGCCTATGGCCGGGCGAACCTTGCGGCCATCGGCATTTTTGCCGGCGGCCTGGTCGCGGCCTACGCGCTGGCGGGATTCAGCAATTTCTTCCTGCGCCGTCCATTTGCCAGCGACGCGGTGCTGGCGTTGGTGGTGACGACGACGCTGGCGGCATTTTTGATTTTCCGGTTCGTCCGGCAGATGCAATCCCTGTACGTTCCGGCCGAAGTCGACTGGCGGCTGGTGCCGGCGGGAATTCTGATTTTATTCGCGCTCTGGATTCTGGCGGCGCTGGCACTGGCATGCTCGACGCGACTGGACACGATTCCGACGCTGGCGATTTGCTCCTCTTTCTTTTTGATCGGCCTGGTATCGGATTATTTTTTCGGAACGCGTGCGGAGGCCGGCCAATGGTGGGCTTCGACGCTTTACACGGTCGTTCCAAACTGGCAGCTTTTCTGGCTTGCCGACGCCCTCGACATGGGCAAAAGCACATTTCACTGGGGTTACGTCGGCAAAGCCCTGGCCTATGTCATTGCCTACGCCGGAGCGGCGCTGGCTGTCGGAACGGCGCTGTTTGAGGAACGGGAATTGAGTTGAGCATGGAACGCAATATCCAAAAAAATGGTCTGGTAAATCTGGTCGCTTTGGCGGTCATTTTTATCGCCGCTTTCGTCCTGACCAGTTACGTGCACACGCTGGCGGGTCAGGCCGCCTCGATTTTCCTTGGCCTGGGCGTGCTGGTGGCCTTCGCCGGCTGGTTCCAGATGCGCCTGGAGGAAAACGAGCGACTGGAGCGGCTGGAAGTGGAGGAACTGGCCCGGGACCGTGGTGAAACGGCGTTGTTTGAGGCGAAGGATGCGGAAATGTTTCCCGCCCAGCGTGCGCGGGTGCAGTTCGAACGATTTTTCCTGCCGGGCTTTGCCGTGTTGCTGTTCCTGCTCGAAGCCGGCGGAGCGTGGCTGCTGTGGCGCTGGGTTTCCCGGGCCACCGGCGGCATTGATCTCGCTCTGGCGCTGCCCGGCCTGGCGCTGTTCGGGATTCTCGCCCTGCTGCTGTTTTTGCTGGGCCGGTTTTCGGTGACCATCGCGCGGCTGGAAAACCACCAATTGCTGCGGCCCGGCGCGAATTTTCTGCTGGCCGGAGCCTACCTGTGTTTCATCACGGGGCTCGGTATCGCCGGCGCCCGCGCGGAATTTCCATTGGCCGACAACTACATTGCCCGCGCCCTCTGCGTGCTGCTCGCCGTAATGGCGGCGGAAATGCTGGTGACGCTGATGTTGGAAATTTACCGGCCCCGGGTGAAAGGCCGCGTTACCCGCCCGTTGTACGAGAGCCGGCTGGTCGGCCTGCTCGCCCAACCGGAAGGCCTCTTCACCACGGCGGCGCAGACGCTGGATTACCAGTTCGGTTTCAAAGTTTCGGACACCTGGTTTTTCCAGTTGCTGAAGAACAATCTGCCGGCGCTGCTGCTCGCGCAGCTCGCCGTTCTCTTTTTGTCCACCGGTGTGGTATTTGTCGCCGTGGGCGAACGCGCGGTGCTGGAATGCTTCGGCAAACCCGTCAGCGTCTGGGAACCCGGCGCGCATCTGAAATGGCCGTGGCCGATCGAGAAAATTTACCGCTATCGCACCGACCAGATTCAAACCTTCATCGTCGGTTACCAGCCCGACGCCCAGAGCGAAAATGCCGAAACCATCCTATGGAGCGTCAACCACGGCAAAGAGGACAATTTTCTCGTCGGCAACCGCGCGCCGGTCACCATCCAGGCGGAGTCCGCCGACACCAATGATGTTCTCAAAGCGCCGCCGGTCAGCCTCATCGCTGTCAGCATCCCGGTACAGTTCCAGGTCACCAACGTGATGCAATGGGCGTACACAAATGCCGACCCGGCGGGGTTGCTGGAGAACCTGGCCACCCGGGCCGTCGTCCAGTATCTGGCCGGCGTGGACCTGAACGATGTGATGTCCCGCAACCGTCTGGAAGCAGCGGACACCCTGCGCGACCGGATCCAGGCGGCGGCCAGTTCAACCTCGCTGGGCGTGAAAATCACGTTTGTCGGCCTGCAGGACATTCACCCGCCGACGCCGGTGGCCGGCGACTACGAAAAAGTGGTCGGGGCGGAACAAACCAAGCTGGCGGCCATTCTGGCGGCGCAGGCCAATGCCATCCGGACCAATGCCTTGTCCGGTGCCCAGGCCTTCACCACCACCAATCTGGCGGATGCCGCACGGCAGCGGCTCGAATTGCTGACGCTGGCACGCGCGGCCCGGTTCACCAACCAGATCGCCGCTTACGACGCGTCCCCGTCGGTGTACCGGCAACGCGCCTATTTCAAAATGTTTCCCGAAGCCACCGCCAACATGCGCAAATATATCCTGCTGGTGACCAATACCTCGGACGTGCTGGTTTTCAATCTGGAAGACCGGATCCGGGAAGACCTGTTGAACCTGAACGTGCCTTCGTCGCCCAACAATTCATCGCCATGAAACGTAATGTCATGACCCTGCTGATCGGTGCCGTGCTGGTGGCGATTTTCGCGCTGCTGCTCTTTGTTTTTCAAGTGCGCCAGTCGGAAGTCGCCATTGTCACCACCTTCGAAAAACCCACCGCGCATCCGTACGACCAGCCCGGCGCCTATTTCAAGTGGCCGTGGCCCATCCAGAGCGTCCACAAGTTCGACAAGCGCATCCAGAATTTTGAGGACAAATTCACCCAGACCCTGACGGCTGACGGCAATAATCTCATCGTCACCATTTATACCGGCTGGAAGATCTCCGATGCCAAAGCGTTTTATCCCAAGTTCCAAGGTTCCGTGCCGGCCGCCCAGCGCATCCTGGAGGGCATGTTGCGCAGCGCCCAGAACGGCGTCATCGGCAAACATAATCTGTCCGATTTCGTGAATGCCGACCCGCAGGAACTCAAATTCGACGCCATCGAGGACGAAATCCGGCAAGCCGTCCAGTCCGAGCTGAGCACGAACGATTACGGCATCAGCCTGGAGTTCCTCGGGTTCAAAAAAATCGAACTGCCCGAAGGTGTCACCCAGACGGTTTTTGACCGCATGAAAAACGAGCGGCAGAAGCTGATTTCCCGGACGGAAAATGAAGGCAAGGCGGAGGCGCAGATCATCGAGTCCGCCGCCGACCGCCAGGCGGCCGATACCATCAACAATGCCAATGCCGCCGCCATCCGCATCCAGGGCGAAGGCGAAGCTGCGGCCGCCAAAGTGCTGCCGGTATTCGAACAGAATCCCGCGCTGGCCAACTATCTCCTGCGCCTCGACGCGTTGCGGCAATCGCTCAACCAGCGGGCCACCATGATTTTCGACGAGCGGACGCCGCCGTTTGATTTGTTCCTGAATCTGCCGACCAACGCGCCCAGCCGGTAAACATGAGCCACGAACACACCCACGAACACGATCCGGCGCCGTCTCCGGCGTCCGGACCGCCGTTGCCGGAGGATGCCGGATCGCAGGCGCTGGCCGAAGCGTTGCGCAGCAGCTTCACCATCGTCAAAATCGCCATGGTGCTCATGGTCCTGGCGTTCTTCAGTTCCGGCTTTTTCACCGTCGGTCCGTCGGAAAAAGCCATCATCCTTCGCTTCGGCCGCCCCGTCGGCGAGGGGGACAAAGCCTTGTTGAGCTCCGGAAAGCTGTACTGGTCGTATCCCTATCCGATCGACGAAGTCATCAAAATCCCGATCACGCAGATTCAAAGCGTGGATTCCACCATCGGCTGGTATGCCATGACTCATGACCAGGAGGTCCTCTTCAAGGCCACCGGTGCGGAACCGCCCTCCAGCGGCCCGTTGGATCCGGCCGTGGATGGTTATGTGATTACCGCCGACCGGAATATCATTCATTCCATGGCGACGCTGAACTATCACATCGCCGATCCGATCCGTTTCGTATTTGATTTTACCAACGCGGCGGTGGTGGTTCAGAACGCGCTCAACAATGCGCTGCTCTACACGGCCGCCCGGTTCAACGTGGATGACATTCTCACGCGCGACGTGGCTGGCTTCCGGGACGCGGTCCTGCAGCGGACCAGTGACCTGGTGGAACGGGAGCAACTCGGTATTGTCATCGACAACTGCGTCGTCCAGAGCGAGGCCCCGCGCCAGCTGCGCGACGTTTTCAACCTGGTCACCACCGCCCGGGAAAATCGCAATAAACTGCTCAACGACGCCCACAGTTACGAAAGCAAGGTGTTGATCCAGGCGGGCGCCCAGGCCATCACCATCACCAACGAGGCTGCGACGGCCAGCGGCAATTACGTCAAATCCATTAACGCCGACGCCAAACGCTTCACCGATTTGCTGCCGAAATACCAGAGCAATCCGAACCTCTTCGCGCAGCAGACCTTTTTGCAGGCCGTGGGCCCGGCGCTGACCAATGCGGAAAAGTGGATTGAGCCCACCGCTGAAAATGGAAAAAAGATGGAAGTGCGGTTGATGTTGAATCGCGAACCGCCGCAACCGAAAACGGCGGGATCGAATCCGTAGGCATCGTATGCAAGTTACATCGCTTTTAAGCCGCCACGAGCACGAGCACGAGCACGATCATGATCACGCGCACGGGCCGGAATGCGGTTGCGGCCATGATCATGAGCATTCCGTCGTCCACTTGTGGCAGGCGGTGCTCGGGGTTGTTTTTGTCGTCAATGCGTACCTGGTGGACTGGTTTTTTGAATCAGGCCATACCGTGGCCAGCGCCAGCGCCTTTATCGGCGCCATCATTCTCGGCTATCCGATCGTGGTCACCGCCATCAAGGACCTGCGCGTCGGCCGGCTGAGCATCAATGAACTCGTGGCCATCGCCGTGCTGGCCGCGTTCGCTTCCGGCAACTATCAGGTGGCCGGGGTCGTCGCCTTTTTCATGCTCACCGGCGAAATCATCGAGACCCGCACCGCCGAAGGGGCGCGCACTTCCATCGAGTCGCTCATCAAACTCACGCCCACCCGGGCGCGGCGCATCAAAAAGGACGGGAGCGAGGAGGAAGTGGCCGCCAGCCAACTGGCCGTCGGCGACGTCATCCGGATCCGGCCCGGCGACAACGTGGCGGCCGACGGCACCATTGTCAACGGGCAGGGCTCGTTCAACCAGGCGACCATCACCGGCGAGTCGTTGCCGGCGGATAAAAAAACCGGCGACGAGGTTTTTGCCGGCACCCAGAATCTGACCGGCGTCCTGGAAATCAAGGTCAGCCGCGCCGGTGAAGACACGACGCTCGGCCGCGTGCGCGAGCTGATTCTGGCCGCCGAAAAGACCAAGCTCCCGATTATGAAGATCGTGGACCAGTACATGGGATTTTATACGCCGCTGGTATTGGTGATCGGCGCACTGGTCTGGGCGTTCACCCATGATCTTTCCCGGGTCATTTCTGTCCTGATCGTGACCTGCCCGTGCGCCTTTATCCTGGCAACACCCACCGCCATGGTGGCCGCGCTGTCCGCCGCGGCGCGTCTCGGGATTTTGATCAAGAACGTCGCCGATATCGAAGCGGCGGCGAAAATCAATGCGTTCATCTTCGACAAGACCGGCACGTTGACCACCGGCGAACTGGTGGTGAACCGCCTGGTGCCGATCGGCGACGTCAAGCCGGCGGAATTGCTGCTGTTTGCCGCATCGGCGGAAAAATACAGCAACCATCCGACGGCCAAGGCCCTGGCGCAAATTGCCGGCGAGGCCGGCGTACCGCTGAGCGAGCCGAAGGATTTTGCCGAGACGGCCGGCCGCGGCGTGAAGGCTCAGGTCGACGGCGCCGACGTGCTCGTCGGCCGCGCCCAGTGGCTCCGGGACAACGGCGTCAGTTCGCAATTTGAAAAATCGGTGGATCTTAACGAAGCCGAGGGCTGGAGCCTCATCTTCGTCGCCCGCAACGGCGTTTGCGTGGGCTGGATCGGTCTGCAGGACCAGACCCGCGCCGAGGCGAAGACGGCGCTGGCCGAACTGAAGGAATCCGGGGTGCGGCGCGTGGCGATGGTGAGCGGAGACCGTCAGGCGGTGGCGAGCCGGGTGGCGGCGGAAATCGGCTGCCCGGAGGCTCGGGGCGAATGTCTGCCGCAAAACAAGGTGGAATTTGTGCGCGGCGTGAAGGCAAAAGGTTACCGCGTGGCGGTGGTGGGCGACGGCGTGAACGACGCCCCGGCGCTGGCCGCCGGCGATATCGGCATCGCCATGGGCGCGGCCGGCAGCGAGGTGGCCATTCACAGCGCGACGATTGCCCTGATGAATAACGACCTGCGCCGGCTGCCGTTTCTGGTAAAACTGTCTCGCGGCACCCGCGCCGTGATCAACCAGAATTTCGCCTTCGGCACCCTGTTCATCATCGTCGGCCTGACGGTGACTTCATTCGGTTACGTGGGGCCGATTGCCGCCTCCATCCTGCACGTGGTCGGCACGCTCGTTGTGATCTTCAACAGCGCGCGCCTGGTGCGCAAAGGTGAGGAACTGGAACATTTCCACCCGGAACCGGCCGGGCCCGGAACGGGTGCCGGCTCGCGCCCTGAACCCGCCGGTCAACTGACGCCCCAGCCGGCGTAGGCATCCCGGCCCGATTTGATTTATGCCCGTCGCCGAACTGAATCCGCAGTCCGCAGTCCGCAATCCGCAATCCAACACCGAGGCGGTGGTGTCCGTGCGCGGCCTTACCAAGGTTTTCAAGGATTTCTGGAACCGGCCCAAAGCGCGGGCGGTGGATAATGTGGACTTTGACGTGCGGCGCGGCGAAGTATTCGGACTGCTGGGCCCGAACGGTTCGGGCAAATCCACGACGGTAAAGCTGCTGTTGGGTTTGCTGTATCCGACGCGGGGACATGTCGAAGTGTTCGGCCATTCTCCGCGGCATGTGCAGACCAAGGCTCGCATCGGTTATCTGCCGGAAGAATCATACTTGTACCGCTATCTCAACTCACGCGAAACGCTCGATTTTTTTGGCAATCTTTTCCATCTCAGCCAGGCCGAACGCCGGAACCGCACCGAGCAACTGCTCGAAATGGTCGGTTTGAGCCAGGCCCATTTGCGGCCGGTCGGCGAATTTTCCAAGGGCATGCAGCGCCGCATCGGCCTGGCCCAGGCACTGATCAACGATCCGGACCTGGTGATTCTGGATGAACCGACGGCCGGGTTGGACCCCATCGGCTGTCGCGAAGTCAAAGACCTCATCCTGGCCCTCGCCCGGCGCGGCAAGACGGTCATTTTGAGCAGCCACCTGCTGTCGGATGTGGAAGATGTTTGCGACCGGGTGGTGATCTATTACGGCGGCAAAATCCACGCCATGGGCACGCTCAAGGAGCTGTTGGCCACGCCGGATGCCATTCGCATCACCACACCCGCGTTGTCCCGGGAAACGCTGGCCCGCGTTCTGGAAATCATCCGCCACGATGTGGCCGCCGACAAAGTCCGGATCGACACGCCGACCCAGAATCTGGAGGGTTATTTTCTCGATGTGGTGCAGAAGGCGCGCGTGGCGGCGGCGGAAACATCCGGCGCGACTTCCGGCGCCCGCGTGGCCGCTTATCTGCGTGCGGGTGGCGACGACCGGCCGGCAGCCGAAAAAGTGCTGGAGCGGCTGGCGTCGCCGTCAGCGGCCCAATCAAAGTTCCAACTGGAACCGGCAATTTCGGCGGTCGCGGCGCCGAAAACGGACGATAAAAAACTGGAGGCCTTGACGAAAGCCGCCGCACCGGTTGCTCCATCGGCGCCCTCCGTTTCTCCGGAAAAACCCGTGGACCTGTCCAAAGCAGATGAAAAATTATCGTCCCTGTTGGGGAAGAAACCTTAGTGTGCTGTTGGCGGCGTCACTTGAATTTTCGAACGAAATGAGAACCTTGTTCGCTTTGCCTGCGTGAGAACGAGCCCGATTTGGCTTATTTTGGGCAGGGACGCCGCGCTGCGGCGCCCGGACGGCGCAGCGCGCTGTCCCTACCACCTTTTGAAAATGCGCCACAACCCGATTTTTTGATGCAACGTCTTTTCACCATAGCCTGGTTGACCTGGAAAGCCGCCTTTCGGTTCCGGCTTTTCCTGGTGATTGCCGTCTTGTTGCTGGCGGCGGTCGTGGGTTTGCCGTTGTTGATCAAAGACGACGGCACGGCGCGGGGTTTTACCCAGATTCTGCTCACGTACACGCTGAGTGTCATCACGGCGCTGCTCGGTCTCTCCACGCTCTGGCTGGCTTGCGGCACCCTGGCGCGGGACATCGAGGAATGCCAGATGCAGGTGGTCGCCACCAAACCCATCGCCCGCTGGCAGATCTGGCTGGGCAAATGGCTGGGCCTGATATCATTGAACGCGGCATTGCTGGCGTTGTCGGGCGGTTGTGTTTACGGCCTGTTGCAATGGCGCGCGTCGAGATTGCCGCCGGCGGAGCAGGAGGTTCTGCGCGAACAGGTACTGGTGGCGCGCGGTTCGGCGCGTGAGGCAAGCAACGATGCGGATATCGACGCCGAGACCGACCGCATTCTGCAGTCGCGCCTGAAAAGCAACCCGGTGGATCCGGCCGACGTTCCCGAATTGCGCGACCAGATCCGGGAACGGGTCCGGTCGGACTTCCAGCTTGTCCCGCCCGGCTACCCGCATCAATGGCAGATCAATCTGGGATTCGCCAAAGAATCTCTGAAGGGCAAAACGCTCCAACTGCGGGTGAAATTCAACGCGGCGCAGAGAAACACGTCCGGCACTTATCGGGCCGTGTGGCTGGTCGGCTCCCCGGAAACCGGCCGGGTCTGGCGCAGCGAACCGATGAGCCTCGCGCCCGACACCTTTCACGAATTTCAGATACCGGCCGATCTTTTTGACTCGCAGGGCATCCTGACGATTGTATTCGTCAACACCAACGACACGGCGCTCCTGTTCCCGCTCGAGGATGGAATGGAGGTGCTGTATCCTGAAGGCGGGTTCACGCTGAATTTTGTCCGCGGCCTGGGAATCATTTTTTGCTGGATGGCGCTGTTGGCGGCGCTGGGCCTGATGGCGGCCAGCTTTCTGACCTTTCCGGTCGCCGCGTTTTTTTCCCTGGCCCTGTTGATGATCGCGCTTTCCAGCGGCACGCTGGCCGAGGCCGTGGATGCCGGTACGGTGACTGCCGGCGGTTCGGAGAACGGTGTCATGGGGCATTCGGTGGCGGATTTCGTGTTGATCCCGCTGTTTAAGGGGCTTTTGACCGTCATCCGGCTGGTCGGGAATTTTTCGCCGGTGGATTCCTTGAGCGGCGGGCGCAGCATTTCCTGGGCGGAACTGGGCGCTGCAGTGGTGCAAATCGTTTTGTTGCCGTGCGGCGTCCTGGGCATTGTCGGCATCTTCCTGTTCAACCGGCGTGAACTGGCTACCGCGCAGGGAAATCAATGAGCGCCCGCGTCCGAAAAATCCTGTTGCTGTTGCTGGCGGCGCTGCTGCTGGCCGGCTCCGGCCGCGTGCAACAATGGTTGAACCGCGACCGCGAACAATTGGGGCTTACCCGCGCCTCGGTGCTGGCCGGCGCCCCGCCCGTGCTGGCGTTTACCACGGTCGCTCTGGGCGGCTTTCGCGGATTGATTTCCAATTATCTGTGGATTCGCGCCAACGATTTGCAGCTGGACGACAAATATTTCGAGGCGGCCCAGCTGGCGGAATGGATTACCGCGCTCGAACCCCGTTTTCCCCAGGTCTGGCGGTTCCAGGCGTGGAACATGACCTATAATATTTCGGTGAAATTCAAAGAGAACAGCCCCGGCGATTATTCGGATCGCTGGCACTGGGTGGAGCGGGGAATCGATCTCCTGCGGGACGAAGGCCTGCGTTACAATCCCAATGACCTCCAGCTTTACAACGAACTGGCCTGGTTCTTCCAGCATAAAATGGGGCAAAACCTCGATGACGGAAATTTGTATTACAAGCAGGAATGGGCGCGGGAAATGGCGCCGTTCTTCGGCCCCGGCGGAACGAATTTCTCCGAGCTGCTCCGGCCACAGACGCCGGAGGCCCTCGCCCGGGTGCAGTTGCTGACCAACAAGTACAAGATCGACCCGGTCTTCGCGGAAAAAGTGAATGCGGAATGGGGCCCGCTCGACTGGCGGCTGCCGGAAGCGCAGGCGATTTACTGGGCCGCTTGCGGGCTCGAACGGGCCAGGGAAAATCCTGGCAAGGTCAAAGCCGACGATTTGATGACGTTGCGCCGCAATATTTACCAGTCCATGCTCCAGGCATTTCATCACGGGCGATACATTGCCAGCCCGTTCGAAGGCCCCTATGAGCTGGCCCCGAATCTCGACCTGATTCCCAAGGTCAATGACGCCTACGAAACCATGATGAAGGAGTCACCCCAGGACGCCGATAAAATTGCCACCGCCCACCGGAATTTTTTGTGCAGCGCGGTTTATTTTCTTTATGAAGACAACCACCTGGCCGACGCGGCGAAATGGTTCCGTTATCTCGGTGAAAAATATCCGGACAAACCGCTCATTGAAGATGATACCAACTCGCTGCCGCGAAACCTGACGCTCGATCAGTATGCCTTTGCCCGCATCCAGGCGGACGTGGGCGACACGTCGCAGGAACGTACTACGGCCGCCGTGGCGGGGTTGCTCGTGCAGGCTTATCACGCCCTGGCCATGGGCGAAGACGACCGCTATACCGGCTTCAAATTGATGGCCGAAAACGTCTACAATCATTACCGGGCGCAAATGTCCAAACCCGGCATCGCCCAGGAACGCATCGAACTGCCGCCATTTGCCGATCTCAACCGCGCGGTGTTGAATCAATTGGTGGGGCCCGGCAGCCGGGTGCCTTACGGGGCGCGCGCCATTATCCGTTCCCAGCTGGGGATGCCGGCCGAAACCAACGCACCCGCGCCGGTCATGCTCACCAATTCCCCGCCCGCGGCCGGCGCCCCGTCCACGAACCCGCCCGCCCAACCTTGATGTAACGTCGAGCCTGTGGCTCGAGATCGGTGCGCCGCGCTGCGGCGTCCGGGCCGGACAATGCGCCGTTGCCAGTTTTGAACAAGCATCCTGTCCGCTATTGGTGGTGACGCCTTTTCAAGGAAAGGCACAACTGTGCGTGCGCTATCCGGACGCCGCAGCGCGGCGTCCCTGCCTGAAATAATCACATCACCCTGCCGATTCGTGAGATTGCTTCATGGCCCGGTTCTGTTAGGCTAATCCATCTGTGACGGAAAAAAAATCCAATCGCCCGTTGTCGGTTCAGCGCAAAAATCCCTTGCGCGTGGGCCTGATTTCTCTTGGTTGCGCCAAAAACCTGGTGGATGCCGAAATCATGCTCGGTGCCTTGCTCAAAAACGGCGTGGAAATCACCAACGACGCCGGACAGGCGGATGCCGTCATTATCAATACCTGTTCGTTCATTGATGCCGCCCAGGAGGAAAGCGTCGATACCATCCTCGAATCCGCTGAAGTCCGCGCCGCCCGGAATCGCGGCCAGAGCCTGATTGTCTCCGGCTGCCTGCCGCAGCGGTTCCGCGAGGAACTGCCAAAGTTGTTGCCCGAAGTGGACGCCTTCATGGGCATCGACCAGGTCGCGCAGGTGACCGAAATCGTGAAGCAGGCGGTGATCCGGCGGGAGAAACGATCAAAACATTCAACAATCAACATTCAACGCTCAACCTCGAAGGCGAAAATCAGCGGTCGATTGGCGGAGCTGGGGAAGACGCGTCCGGAGTCGGAAGCCGAAAAATCCGAATCGCTCCGCGGCACGGAGAAATTCGGCAAGACCAAAACCGTCGTTGCCTCCGTCACGCAACACGCAATACGCAACACGCTGATCAAGGACAAAGAACGAGGACGAGCGGTAGTTGATGTCACTCCCCGCCCCACCTTCATCCCCGATTTCGGCACGCCGCGGTTCCGCCTTACCCCCAAACATTTTGCGTACGTCAAAATCGCCGAAGGCTGCAATCATCCGTGCAGTTTCTGCATCATCCCGCGCATGCGTGGCTCGCATCGCAGCCGCCCGCAAAGCGACGTCGTCGCCGAGGCGAAGGCGCTGATCGCCGACGGAGTGAAGGAATTGAACCTGATTTCACAGGACTCAACCTATTACGGCCTCGATTTGCGCCCCAACCACAGCCGCGCCATCTCGTCGCCGGAAAAATTTTCCGCCGCCGCCCAATCCCTTTCCGCGGCCGCCACGACCCTCTGCACGCTGCTGCGGGAATTGAATGCGCTGCCGGGCGATTTCTGGATCCGCCTGCTGTACACCCATCCGGCCCATTGGACGGACGAGCTGATCCGGACCATTGCCGAGTGCCCGAAGGTGGCGCGGTATGTGGACATCCCCCTGCAGCACATCCACGACAACATGCTGGAACGGATGCGGCGGGAGACGTCCCGGCAATACATCGTGGATCTCCTGAAAAAAATCCGCGCCGGCGTCCCCGGGATGGCGCTGCGCACGACGTTCATCGTCGGTTTTCCCGGCGAGACGGAAACAAGTTTTGAATCGCTGCTGGAATTCATCCGCGAGACGAAATTTGAACGGCTGGGGGTGTTTGCCTATTCGCGGGAGGACGGCACGCGGGCCGGGGCGATGGCCGGCCAGGTTTCCGACCGCGTCAAACAGGAGCGGCGGAAGCGGGCGATGGCCGAGCAGCACCGGGTTGCCCGGGAAATTTCCGCCGCGTTTGTCGGCCGCGAACTCAAAGTGCTCGTGGAAAGCAAGGCCAGCGAGCAGCAGCTCCGGCAGGCCAACGTTTCCTCCTGGGAACACGGCCTCCTGCGCGAGCCGGAATCCCGCCACCCGTCACCCGCCACCCGCCACTTCCTGGTCGCCCGCGGCGAGGCGGACGCGCCGGACATCGACGGCCGGGTTTACGTCCGCGGCAAATTGCCCATCGGCGAATTTGCAAAAGTCAAAATCATCGGCCACACGGACTACGATTTGATTGCCGAGGCGGTGTGATTGCGGGTTTTGCCTTCTCATTATTCGTTCTAAATTTTCGTAGTCATTTCCGATCGACTGATTGATCTGGTGCGCAAGCCCTGTTTGTTGCCCGGAGGGTTTTCGCGGTCCATCCAGGACGACTTTTTCTCCGGCGAAAAATAAGACTTGGCGGCGGTGCCCGCTTGGCGGTTAATTCCCGGCGTGGCCACTATTGTTTTCGACATCGAAACTTCGGCGCTGCCGGCCGAGCAGTTTGATGAGGCGCAGCAGGAATACCTGTTCCGCGAGGCCGAAAAACTGGCGGAGGGACCGGAGCGCGAAGCCAGACGCGCCGAGATCCGGCTGCAATTCAACCTCTGGCCGTTCACCGCCCAGGTCGTCTGCATCGCCATGCTCAATGCCGAGTCGCTGCGCGGCCAGACGCTCTTCCTGGCCGAGGATTTCGAAGACGCGGCCGGCGAAGCCGGGCCGGTGGAATTTGTGCCCTGCGCCGACGAGGCCGAGCTGCTCACGGCGTTCTGGGACGTGGCAAAACATTACGACAATGTCGTTACCTTCAACGGCCGCGGCTTCGACGTGCCGTTCATGTACCTCCGGTCGGCGCTGCTCAACGTGCCGATCTCGAAAAAAAACTGGCTCGGCTACCGGTACGCGACCGAGCCGCACTGCGACCTGGCGGAGCAATTCACGTTTTACGGGGTGAGCGGGCGCGAAGGCGCGGCGCGGCGGTTCAACCTGGATTTTTACTGCAAGGCGTTTGGCATCGAATCACCCAAGAGCCACGGCGTGACCGGCCGGGACGTGAACACGCTGATGGCGGAAGGCAAATACCGGGAGATCGCCGAATACTGCCTGCGCGACGTCCGCGCCACGGTGGAGCTGTACCGGATCTGGAAGGACCGGCTGGCGGGAATCAAGTAAATGCAGAAGGCGGAAGGCAGAATGCAAAATAACAACGGCGGAGTATTGATCTGCTTCGCGATGAAGGAGGAAGCGGCGCCGTTCCGGAAATGGGCGGCGGGCCGGGCGGGCGTGTCCATCCTCGTCACCGGCATTGGACGGAAGAACGCGGAAAAAACTGCGGGCCAATTCCTGGCCGGCCATTCCCCGGCGCGGGTGCTGACCTGCGGCTTTGCCGGCGGGCTGAATCCGGATTTGAAACCGGGTGACGTGGTTTTTGAAATGTTTCCCGGTAGCAGCCGAGGTAACGAGGCTCAAATTAATAGCGGAACTCAGTCAGAGCCTCCTGACGTCGGCGGCTACGAAAAATTGGTCGCCGCCGGCGCCCGGCCGGTGAAATTTTTCTGCGCCGACCGCATCGCCACCACCGCCGCCGAAAAGAAACAACTGCGCGCCGAGACCGGCGCCGATGCGGTGGAGATGGAATCAGCGGCCATTCACGCCGTCTGCCGCGAGCGCGGCATCCCGTGCGCCACCGTGCGGGTGATTTCCGACGCGGCCAGTGAAGACCTGCCTTTGGATTTCAATGCGCTGGCCAAACCGGACCAGAACCTCGATTTCGGCAAACTCTTCCTGGCCATTGCCAAATCGCCGGGAAAAATCGGCGCCCTGATGGAATTGCAGCGGAAAACCCGGCACGCGGCGGAACGGTTGGCGGAAGTTCTATCCCGAATCCTGTAGCGGCTGATATCCGGAGGGGGCTGAATTCACGATTTGCGATTAATGATTTACGTGGTTCAAAGGAACGAAAGCCGCGTCAATCGTATATCGTAAATCGTGAATCCTATTGCGGTGTCATGGCGGGCTGGCTGGACTCCACCGCCGGCGGGTTTTTTTCCTTGTTATGTTCGCTGTAGCTGATGAAGGCGGCGCCGAGGACAATCAACGCCACGCCGCTCCAGCGAATGACATCCACTTTTTCATGCAGGATGAACTGCGCCGCCAGGGTCGTCAGGATGAAGCTGATGGCCGTCAGCGGCCAGACGAAGCTTACGTCGCGCTGGCCGATCAGGTATTGCAGCAGGACGAAAAAAATCGTTTCCAGCAGCAACCCGAACAGCACATCCTTGTTGGTGAACCAGTTGCCGACCAGGATCATCACATTTTTCCAGACCGGCATCGTTGCCTGGCGCTCGGTATAGCGCGCGCCGATCTGGTTGAGTCCTTTTTTAAGGGCGATGATGCCGAACGCTTCGAAGGTGAAGGCGATGACGAGAATGATGAGAATTTTGGTCATAGAATTCTATTGGTTTAACCGCGGAATACGCGAAAAACACGAAAAGGAATCGGATTCAGCTTAAGCCGGGCTGGTCTGGTTTCAAGTTTTGGCGTGTTTGGCGTCTTTCACGGTATTAATTGCAAATCCTGGTAGCGGATCAGCTCAATGCCGAGCCGGTCGACCTGTTCTTTGACGCGCGGACTGATCAGCGCGTCGAATTCGGGTTTAAAGTCATCCAGTGACGGATGCGAGTAAAGCTCGGAATCGCCCGGCGGCAATTCCGGCAGCAGTTTCAGAATGTATTCCTCGTTCACCCGCGCGTTTTGCAGCAGGCCAAAAGTAATCTGGGCGTGTTTGATGCCGCGTTGCCGCAATGGTTCCCGGGCCCGGCTGGACAGCCATTCGTAAATGGCGGCGTGTGAAACGCGGTAGAACCATTGACCGCGCGCCATCCGCCGGCTGCGCGCCAGGCAATCGCGGGTCAGACGCATCTGCCGGAATCCTAAATCCTCGCTGCGATCCATCAGGATTCTGAAAATGGCGGGATGCAGGTGCAGGTGCAAATGGCCGTTCAGATGGTCCAGCGGCAGGCCCGTGCTTTTGAATTTGTTGAATTGCGCGGCAATTTCACGGTCCAACTGAGGCGCCAGCGAACGCCGGAAAAAATATTTCATTCCGGTGCGGACCGGGTCATTGGAAAAATGTCCGGCGGCATCCACCAGGCCGGGAATGTCCGCCGGCGGACAGCCGGCTTTGCCGCACAACAACGTCAGGTGCAGGCCGACGCCCAGCCGGGGGTTTTCCTTTGCCAGCCGGACCGCTTCGTCGAAGCCGGGTTCGTTCACCATGAGACTGGCGCTGGTCAGAATGCCTTCCCGGTGCGCCCGGATGACGGCCTGGTTGATGGAAGGCGAACGGCCAAAGTCGTCCGCGTTGACGATGAGGCGGCGTTTGAATTGCGGATGGCGGATGGCGGATGGCGGATTAACAGGCCAGTCCATAATTTGAGGTCTTGGCGCCGACCGCAAACCGCGCCCAGTTTCGAAGAATTAAAAATGCTTTGTATCCCTTGCCCAGCCGGATCGGCTGCCCGTTGAAGACGTCGAACCGTTGCCGTTCCAGTTTGAGGAGCAATTGCCAGTAGACCGATCCCATCAGTTCGGCGGCGACCATGGAACGACGGTCCTCGGCCGGCAACGTCTGCCGGGCGCGCCGGTAAAAATCCCTGGCGCGCGCGGCCATCGCTTCGGCGAGTGCATAGAAGCGATCGGAATATTTGGCCTGAAGAATATCGTCGGGCGCGACTCCGAACCGGTTCAGTTCGTCCAACGGCAAATAGATCCGTCCGCGGGCGGCGTCGGTCTTCACGTCACGCAGGATATTGGTCAACTGGAGGGCCTTGCCCAGGTAGACGGCATAGTCGCGCGTGGCGGGGTTGCGGTAGCCGAAAATTTCGATGCTCAACAGGCCAACTACGGAAGCCACGCGGTAACAATACAGATCCAATTGGTCGAAATGGCCGTAGCGGTGGGTGTCGAGGTCCATCTCACAACCTTTGATCAGGTCGTCGAACAGTTCAAATCGGAGTGAAAAATTCTGGATCACCGGCTGCAATTCCCGGTTTACCGGAAATTGCGGAGGTTGATTGTCGCAGGCGCGGCGGATGTCGGCGCGCCAGGCGGCGAGTTGTTGGCGGCGGACGTCGACGGGGGCCGAGTCTTCATCCGCCACGTCATCCACTTTGCGGCAAAAGGCGTACAGCGCGGACATGGCGTCGCGCCGGGGCCGGGGCAACATCACGAAAGCCAGGGCCAGGTTGGAAGCGCTTTTGCGGGTGATCGCGCGGCTGTGTTGCATCAGGGGAAGGAAGTTGGCGGCGGCGGGGGTGGTTTTTCGCCGGGGCGGATCGGCGGCAATCCCCCGGTTTGGGCCAGGGTGGTGCCCAGCGGTCGGGAATGTTCCCGGCGCTTGCGGCGGCGGCGGCGCGCTTTGTGAAAGAAAATCACCCAGACCACCGCTCCGGCCGCCACCAGCAAAAAGGCGCCGCCCATGATCAGGACCACCGCCCAGTCGGGCGGGATCCAGCCGGTGACTGGCATCAGGTTTGTCATGGCATCAAAATAAATCAGATGACGGCCCGGCTGAACTCAGGACGGGCTGTCGTCCCGCGTATTTTCGCCGGAATCCATTTTCAGCCGTTGCATCCGGTAACGCAACGAATGACGCGTCACTTTGAGCTGCTCGGACGCACGCGTCAGGTTGAAGCTGTTTTCCTCCATCGCGCGGGTGATCAATTCGCGCTCCAAACGGGCCAGCGCGTCGTCCAGCGATTCATCGGGGTTGGCCTGGGGCGGCGTATTTTTCTGAAGGCGCGTTTCGACCTGGAAATCCGGCAGGCTGGAAGGCCGGATTTCGGAGGTGGTTTCCAGAATCAACGCGCGTTCGATGACGTTGCGCAGTTCGCGGACGTTTCCGGGCCAGGCGTGGGCGAGCAGTTGGTGGCGCGCCTCCGGCGTCAGGCCGGTGATGTTTTTATTCATCGTGGCGCGAAACATCTTCAGGAAATGCGCGGCCAGCAGCAGCACGTCCCCTTCCCGATCGCGCAGCGGCGGCAGGCGGAATTGTAGCACATTCAGGCGATGAAACAGATCCTCGCGGAAATGGCCGTCGGTGATGGCCTGCACAATATCGCGGTTGGTGGCGGCGATCAGCCGGACATTCACCTTGAGTTCCTGGGTGCCGCCGACCCGGACGAAAGTGCCGTCTTCCAGGAAACGCAGCAGCTTGGCCTGCAGCGACGTGCTCATGTCGGCGATTTCGTCGAGGAAAATGGTGCCGCCATCGGCTTCTTCCACCCGCCCCGCCTTTTGTTTCAAGGCGCCGGTGAACGCCCCTTTTTCGTGTCCAAACAGTTCGCTCTCCAGCAGGGTTTCCGGAATGGCCGCGCAATTGATGCGGACGTAGGTGGAATCGCGGCGCTGGCTTAACCCGTGCAAGGCGCCGGCCACGAGTTCCTTGCCGGTGCCGCTCTCGCCCAGGATGATCACCCGGGCATCGGTCGGGGCAACGGTTTGAATCAACTTCCGCAGTTCCCGGATGCCCTGCGATTCGCCGACGATCTGATCGAGGCTGAACTGTTCAGCGGTGCGTGACCGCAGGGCGGCGTTTTCGCGCAACAACCGGTAGCGCTCCGCGCAGCGGGCCACGGCATGGAGCAATTCCTCGGGCGCAAACGGCTTGGCCAGGTAATCCATCGCGCCGGCCTTGATTGCTTCGACGGCCAGTTTCGGCGTGGCATAGGCGGTGAGCATGAGCGCCGGCAGGTCGGGCCATTGGTGGTGGATTTTGACGATAAACTCATAGCCGCTCATGCCGCCCAGACGGGCGTCGGTGATGACCATAAAAAATTCCTCGTGCGCCAGCAGATTCAGGGCTTCCTCGGCCGATTCAGCCGCGCGGGCGGCATAGGCCTCGTTTTTCAACATCGTCTGGAGCGAAAGACGCATGTTTTTTTCGTCGTCCACGACGAGCACAGGTGGCAGCGGTAGATTCATGGAGCGGGTTTCAGCAACGCGTTCGCGTTGAAGATTAAGATGAATTTTGCACCTTTTCCAAGCCCGGATTCCACCCGCACGGCACCGCCGTAAAGTTCGACGTTGTGTTTGACGATGGCCAGCCCCAGGCCGGTTCCCCGTTCCTTGGTGGTGTAGTAGGCCTCGAAAATCCGTTCGACTTTGTCCGGAGCGATGCCCGGACCATCGTCGCGCACGGAAAGGCGGATCGATTGATCACGGTGGCGGGCGGCGTGAACGAAGATGTTACCGCGATTCCCGAGCGCTTCCTGCGCATTTTTCAAGAGGTTGACCAGCACCTCGGACAAATGGCCGCGTTGCATCCACAGCAGCGGCAGCCCCGGGCCGTAATCCCGGTGAATCCGGATCGGGCTGGGCACGGCGGGCGGAAATACCTGGGTGATGGCGCGATCCAGTTCCTCAATGACATTCAATTTTTCCACGTGGCCTTCGCTCAATTGGGCATAGCCCGTGATCTGGGTGATGACGCGATCGGCACGGGTGACTTCCTCCTGGATAATTTCGAGTTGCTGGGCCACCTCCGGTTTGATGTCGCGCAGGGCGCGTTGCAGGGAAAAGGCGGCGTTATTGATGACCGCCAGCGGATTTTTGATTTGATGCGCAAATTCGGCGGCGAGCCGGCCGGCGGAATGAAGTTGGCCTTCGCGCAAAGCAAATTCGCGGGCGTCCTCCAGCGCCCGGCGCTGTCGGGCGTCCAACACCTGGACGCCGTAACAACACGCGGTGAGAAGCCACAACACGAAGATCCGCGGCAGGTCCGGCCCGGAGGCGTTTTCCGGCGGTGTGGCGCTGTAAGGCAGATCGGTCACGCGAATCGGCCGATTATTGCGGGGCGGTGAATTGGTGCCGGCGGCCAGGGCGGACGCGTTGGTGTTCGCCGGGCGGAAGGCGGCGGCGGGAAGACTCCCGAAGGTGGGATCGGGAACATTGGCGTACAACGTCCCGGCGCCCAGATAAAAGACGCTCAGCAGCAGGTTCAACGTGATTTGCGGCGTCGCCAGCGGAATACTGATGGCATTCAAGACGATCAATCCCGGCAACAGCCAGTAAGCCGTGCTGTCAAAACCGCCTGTCAGGAAAGTCAATTCCGCCACGAACAGGCCGTCGAGCAGTCCCAGCGCGAAAACGATCCATTGAAAAATGGTTGGCGGAAAACGCCGCCAGAGCATCAGAATGACGGTGGCGATGACGTTGCCGGCCACATAGACCAGGAAAAACCGTTGCAGGGTTTCCTCCACCACCCAGCGGGTGGTCGGTTCCTCGACCAGCCAGCCGGAATAAAACAGGTAGTAAAGCGCAAAGACGATGATGCCGGCCTTGGCCGGCAGCACGATGTGGAGCTGCATGGTGACAATGCGCTCGGCCTGCTGCGGCGGTTCGGCCCGCGGAGTCATCAGCAGCCGGGGCAAACCTTTGAGCGATTGCCAGTCCAGAAGTTTCATGCGCTACACCGCGTCTGCCGCGGGACGGTATCAGGTCAGCAATTCCATCGCCCGCGCCGCCACCTTCTCCACCGGCCACATCCGGCCGACCCCTTCGTAGCCGCAGGAGAGCATGCCTTTTTCCGGGCCGATGAATTCCGCCCCGCGCTGTTTCAACGTTTTCACATTCTGCTGCGTGGCCGGATGCAGCCACATTTTGCCGTTCATCGCCGGGGCAATCAGGATTTTTGCCCGGGGATTCAAAGCCAGGGCCATGCAGGTCAGGGCGTCGTCGGCCAGGCCGTTCGCCAGTTTGGCAATGACATTGGCGGTGGCCGGCGCCAGGAGCAGCAGATCGGCGGCGTCCGCCAGTTCGATGTGCGTCGGTTTCCAGCCTTCCGCCTCGTCAAAAAGATCGGTGATCACCGGCTGCCGCGAGAGCACCTGGAAGGGCAACGGGGTGATGAACCGCTGGGCGTCCGCCGTCATGACGACCCGCACGCTGCAGTTCTGCTTCGTCAGCAGGCTGGCGAGGTCGGCCGCCTTGTGGGCGGCGATCGAGCCGGTCACGCCCAGAATGATGTTTTTTTTCGTCTTCATCCTAATCCTGCTCCTGATCGTAATCCCTTTTCCCGTTTACGCGATAACAAACCGGGCCCTCATGCAGCCGGTCTGCCGAATTGCTGCGGATGAGTCCGACCAACATGGAAACGATCTTCTCCAGCATTTCCTTTCCGCAATCGGATTCCTTTTTGCCAACCAAACCTCGGATCGCCAACAAATCGAGGCCGGCCGCACATTCTAAAGCCGAACCCCTGGCCATGTCGAAAAACCGGCAACGGTCCGCGGAAGTGCATCGCCCGTTGCCTTCCGCAATGTTCAGCAAAATTGAAGTCCGGGCACGATCCAACTGATCGCAAAGCGCACCGGCTTTTTTTGATTGCCGTAGAACCTCTTCGGCCCACGAGGCAAATTGCAGAGCTTCCTGGTACACTCGTAATTTCTCGTGGTCGAACATGGAACGGTTAGGATTACGATCAGGACTTTAAAATTCCGGCGGCGCCGACCGGAGGGCGCGCAGCTTTTCCGCTTCGACGATCATCAGCATCCGCCGCAAATCCTCCGAAATGGTTGAACTGATCAACAGATAGTCGAAATGGTTCCACTCGGCGATTTCCTTCCGGGCGACACCCAGCCGTTTCCGGATTTCCTCCGGCGAATCGGCGGCGCGCTTTTTCAACCGTTCCTCCAGCACCGTCATTGACGGCGGGGTCAGAAATACCGTCACCAGCGCGTGCTTCAATTCCGGGTCCGCCTGTCCCTGGTGGCGGAGGGTGGCCGCGCCCTGGACATCCACATTCAACAGCACGTCCCGGCCCTGGTGCAATTTGTCCAGCAACTCGGCGCGGCGAAGGCCGTAGCTGCGCCCGAAAACGGTCGCATGTTCGATGAACTCGCCCGCCTCCACCCGGCGCTGGAAATCCGCCCGGGCCAGAAAGTGATAATCCACGCCGTCTTTTTCGCCGGGTCGCGGTTCGCGGGTGGTGCAGGTGACGGCGCGGGTCATGTCCGGCCGCGCCGCGAGCAGTTGATTGCACAGCGTCGTCTTGCCGCCACCCGACGGGGCGGAAATCAAAATGAGCAACGGATGGGCTTCAGCCTTTTTCACCGTTGGGGAAATGGCCGATAACGAATGGAATTTGCCTGCGCGGAGTCTGCCATTCGTCATTCGTCATTTGAAATGGTCCCGTCATGATGGTCCGGTCATTCCACGTTCTGTGCCTGTTCGCGGAATCGTTCCAGTTCGGCTTTCAACGTCACGACCTCGCGGGAAATCAGCGCGTCGTTGGCTTTTGAACCGATGGTGTTGATTTCGCGGTTCATTTCCTGCGCCAGAAAATCCAGCGTGCGGCCGACCGGTTCTTTGGCTTTCCGGCAGTCGTCGAACTGCTGAAAATGGCTTTGGAGCCGGGTTAATTCCTCCGAGATATCCGAGCGATCGGCAAACAGGACGATTTCCTTGAGCAACCGTTCGTCGTCCGGTTCGGGCGCGGCCAGCCCGGCGCTCTTGATGCGTTCAACCAGTTGCTGCCGGTAGCGTTCGGCGGTGTGGGGCGCCTGTTTTTGGATGCGATCGGCGGACTGGCGCATGATTCCGGCGCGGGCCGCCAGGTCTTTGGCCAGGTGCGCGCCTTCGCGCTCGCGCATTTTCACCAGGGCCGCCAGCGCCTGTGCCAGCGCCTTTTCCACCACCGGCCGGATCTGCTCGGTGTCGACCAGTTCTTCATCCGATTGAAACACGCCCGGTGCGCGGACCAATTGGTCCAGGGTTGCCGGGTCGGGAAGTTTGAGCTGCCGGGCGAGGCGGTTGAGTTCAGCGGCGTAGGCCCGGGCCAGCGGCAGGTTGATATGGGCGCGCGCGGCCGATTTGCCGTTGGCCGCGTGGAGCGCGATGCGGGCGGTCACGCGACCGCGGGCGACCTGGGCATTGATGGCGTCGCGGACGGGAGCTTCCAGCATTTCCAGTTCCCGCGGCAGGTTCACGGAAATTTCCGTCTGCCGGCGATTCACCGCGCTGAGTTCCACAGTGACTTTAAAGCCTTGCCGCGCACATTCGCCGCGACCGTAGCCGGTCATGGATTTCATCCGGGACAATATGCAAAAAACGCCCGCGGCAGGCGAATCAATTTTCAAAATCAAAACCGGATTCGCCGGATGCGGCAAATGGCCGCCCGGACGCTATCCGGGGTTAACGGCGCAGACATTTCAAGGCATCGCGAAAATCTTCGGGCAGGGGCGCTTCAAAACTGATCTCCTTCTCGGTCCGGGGATGAACAAAGGTCAGCTCGCGGGCGTGCAGCATGACCCGCGGCGCGGCATACCGGGTCAATTCCCGGAGCCGGGCATTCGGCCGGGCGCCGTAGGTTTGATCACCGGCCAGCGGATAACCCAGAAACTGGAAATGCACCCGCACCTGGTGCGTGCGGCCGGTATGGATTTGCGCCTCGACCAGCGTCGCGGCGTTCAGCCGTTCGAGCACCCGGTAGCTGGTATGCGCCGCCCGGCCGGAATCATCTTCGCGCACGGCCATGCGCTTGCGATGGGAGGCGTGCCGGGCAATGGCGGCCCGGATGTCGCCGGATTCGCGCGGCAGCTCGCCGCAGAGAATGGCCTGATAAATTTTTCTGACCTGCCGCCTGGCGAATTGAGCGGCCAGGGCCAGGTGTGTCTCGTCGTTTTTGGCCACGACGAGGCAGCCGCTGGTTTCCTTGTCGAGCCGGTGGACGATGCCGGGCCGGGCCACGCCGCCGATGCCGCTGAGCGAACCCCGGCAGTGGTGCAGCAGGGCATTGACGAGCGTATGCTCCTCGTGTCCGGCGGCCGGATGCACCACCAGCCCGGCGGGTTTGTTCAGGACGAGCAACGAACGGTCTTCGAACAGGATATCGAGCGGGATTTCCTCCGGCTGCGCTTCGGCGGGCCGGGCATCGGGCCAGCGGATTTCAATCCGGTCGCCGGCACGGGGGTGATGGGTGGGCCGGGTGGTTTTGCCGTTGACCGTGACATGGCCCTGCTCGATCAGGCGTTGCCACGCGCCGCGCGAAGCGGCGGGAAAGAGTTCGCGCAGAAAAATATCGAGCCGCCCGGCGGGAAGCGATTTTTCGACGGTAAAATTTTCCGGGCGCATCGTTTCAATCAGGCCGGGAATGCCGGCCGGCCGGCAGCGGAAATTTTTTCAGGTCACTGGTCACTCGTCGCGGGTTTCCCGGTATGCTCGGTTCTCCAGGTGATGATAAAGATCAATCCCACGCCGGTGCAGATGGCGGTATCAGCAACATTGAACGCGGGAAAATCAATGATCCGGCCGTTGCGTTGCTGGAGGTAGAAATAGAGGAAATCGACGACGGCATGGCGGCTGGGCAGGAGGCGGTCGGTCAGGTTTCCGGCGATGCCGCCGAAGATCAGGCCGAAGGCGATCTGGCCGCCCAGCGTTTGCGAATTGAAATGATGGCGGGTGAGATAAAGGGCGACGAGGGCGAAGACGGCCACGAGGGCCAGTGTGGCGTTATTGCCGCTGAGCTGGCTCCAGGCGGCGCCGGTATTGCCCCAGTGCACCAGCTTGAAGAAACCGGGAATGATCGTGGTTTCATCGCCCAACTCCAGCGAATGGACCACCAACCATTTGGTCAACTGGTCCAGACCGAGGACGATCGCCGCCAGGATGGCGATCCCGCGGTCGGTTTTCCGGAAAATGTTGTTGGCGCCCGCCATGTCAATTTGCGAGGGCTGATTTAATCCGCTTCTGGACAAAAAACAATGCGTTTCGGTCAGGACAGAACCGGCGAGCGAGCCGCCGGGGGCGTCCCGGCGCGACGGATTTCACTTGACCGATGGCGGGCGCTGTCTCAAATCACGACAAAGGTTCAGATTGAGATTTTGATTTGGTGCACAAACTGCTACAGTGAAGTTCATGGCGCTCGTGCGGATTTTAGTGGATGGCTACAGTCTGTTGCACAACTGGCCGGCGCTGGCTCCGGGCCAGCCGCGTTACTCGGCGCGCGCGCGCGAGGAATTGATCCACGTCCTGACGGCTTATCAGGATGCGACCGGCACCCCGGTCACGATTTTTTTTGACGGCGCCGGCGCGCCTTCGGGGGTGTCGTCGCCGGAATCACCGGCGGCCGTCGAGGTGTTGTTTTCGCGGTCCGGCCAGACGGCTGACCAGATGATTGAACGCGCGGCGCACCGGTTCGGCGCGTACGGCGAAATTCTGGCGGTCACGGACGATGTGGCCGAACGGGAAACGGTTACGGGCTTCGGCGGGCTCGCCTCCAGTTGCGCGAATTTTATCCGCCAGGTGGAAGCGGCGTTGACGGAGTTACAGGATGAATTGCGGCATCATAACCGGGCGGAACGAAACCGTTTTAACCGCAATCCGCAGCGCGACTTAAAATGAAAACATCCATCTGCCGGAATCAAATCAGCCGTTTTCTATTGATGCTGACCGTTCTGTTGGGCGGGAACGCAGCGGTGGTCTCCGGCCGGGCACAGCCGGCGCAGCCCAAGCTGAGCGAACGGTTCTTGTTCGTTTTTGATACCTCTTCGGAAATGAAACGGCGCCTGCCGGCGGTGAAGGGCGCGCTCGCCACGTTGCTGGCCACCGGCGCAAACGGCCAGATGCGCGCCAACGACAGCATCGGCGTCTGGACCTTTGACCAGGATCTGCATGCCGGGCAGTTTCCGCTGGAACTCTGGCAGCCGGACAAGGCCGTCATGATCGCTTCAAACATCAATACGTTCATCAGCGACCAGCACTATTCAAAAAAAACCAGCTTCGAGACGCTCGTGCCGGTCCTGAATCAGATCGTGCAGCATTCCGAACGGCTTACGGTGGTGATTTTCTGTGACGGTTATGGCGAGGTCCATGGAACGCCCTATGATTCGGGGATCAACCAGGTTTTTAAACAGCGCCGGGACGAGCGGGAAAAGGAGCGGTTGCCGATTGCAATCGCCATGCGTTCCCAACTCGGCCAGTACGTGGATTGCATGGTCAGTTTTCCGCCGCAACCGGTGAGTCTGCCGGTGTTTCCGCCTTTGCCCGAACCGCCGCCGCCCCCCAAAGCCGCGTTGCCGCCGCCCCGGACAATGGCGCCACCGCTGATCATTATTGGCCCGCCGCCTACCAACCGGGCTCCTCCGCCCGGTCCGCCTGCCGCGGCGCCCGTGCCGGTGTCAACCAACCGGCCGGTGGTCGTCACCTCGGCGCCGCCGCCCGTTGCCGGTGAAGTGGAAAAGCCGGCAAGTATGCCGCTGATGTCAACCAACGTCGCGGGTCCGGTTCAACTTAAAATGGATGCCAAGGTACTGGCGGAGACCAACGCCGCGGCGCCGCCGGAGGCCGAGGCCGGCACCGGGCGTATCGGGGCCGCCCTCCTGGGCCTCGCTTTTCTAGCCGTGGCGGTCGGGCTGACCGTATTCCTGGTTCGTTATGTCCGTTCGACGAAAAAGGACTGAAATTCCGCCCGTGACATTTGGCTGCAGGTCTGGAAAATTTCGCTTTATGAAAGCATGGATTCGGATTGGTGCCATCGTTTTTGCCGGCTCGCTGGCCGTTCTGGCCCAGGAAGCCAAAACCAACGTGCCGCCCGCCGCCACGGTTCCCGCCGCCGCACCGGCGGTCACCAATCCCGTGCCCGCTCCGAAACCGCCGGCTCCTGCGCCGCCCGCCACGGTTGTCACTCCGCCCAAAACCGCTCCGGCCGGCCGGACGCCGACGGCGGCATCGACGGAAGCCCTGCCGGCCGCGCATCGAGCGGCCGCAACCAATCCGCCGCCCGCGCTCGCCAACGATCAGGCGCCGGCCGCCGAATCGTCGGACGCAACCAACTCGTCCACGCCAACGGACGCGACCACTGAGGCATCGTCGGCGGATGTCACCCCGCCGCCGACCACCGGTTTTCTTGGCCGCATCGGCATTTGGGCGGCAGGTGCCGCGGCCCTGGCCGTGGTTGGCGGCCTGGCGGTTTTCCTGGGACGGCGTTCCCATGTTCCGCACGGCAGCCTGATCACGAGTGCCATGAATGAACTCAAGAAATCGGGCAAAGGCGAAGACAAGCACGATCACGACGACGCGCTTGAGGAGAAAAAGGAAGAACCCAAGGAAGTGAAAGAGGTTAAAAAGTTTCCGCCGCCGATGACGTAAAATTTTCAAATCCGCGCGTGACTTTTGGCCGGGCGTCTGGAAGAGTTTGCGCCCATGAAGACAATTCATTTACTGTGCGCAATCAGCCTGTTTGCCGCCGTGGCAGCGGTTCGGGCCGGAGAAACCAACTCACCGGGAAAATCCATGGCTTCACCCGGCTTTACCGATCCGGCCAAACTGACGGAAAAGGCGCCCGAGACGTTCAAGGCGCAATTCGACACCACCAAAGGAAAATTTACCATCGAAGTGACCCGTTCTCTTTCGCCCAATGGCGCCGACCGCTTTTACAATCTCGTTCGGTCGGGCTATTTCACCGATGTCGCTTTCTTCCGCGTGGTGCCGGGCTTTATGTGCCAGTTCGGAATCCACGGGGACCCGGCGGTTTCCGCGAAATGGCGCGAGGCGGCGATTCCCGACGACCCGGTCAAGGGCAGCAACACCCGCGGCACGATCACCTTTGCCATGGGGGGGCCCAATACCCGGACCACCCAGTTCTTCATCAACTTCGGCGACAATTCAGCCCTGGACGGACAGAACTTTCCGCCTTTTGGCAAGGTGACCGACGGCATGGCAGTGGTGGACAAGATTTACGGCGGATACGGCGATGCGCCCCAGTTCGGCGGCCATGGTCCGGACCAGGGCCGGATCCAGATGGAAGGCAACGCCTACCTGAAAAAGGATTTTCCCAACCTCGACTACATCAAATCCGCGGTTATTTTGCCCGGTAACGGCAAATAACTCCAACCCAGGAAAAATTTATGAGCGAAACGGCTGTCATTACCACGACCGAAGGCGAAATGGTCATTGAATTCTGGCCCGATGTCGCTCCGAAGACCGTCGAGAATTTCAAGGCCCTGGCCGCCAAAGGCTTCTACGACGGCACTTGTTTTCATCGCGTCATCAAAGGGTTTATGATCCAGGGCGGCGATCCGTTGACCAAGGATCCCGCCAAGGAACAGCTGTGGGGCACGGGCGGTCCCGGTCATACCATCAAAGCCGAATTCAATGACCGGTCCCATGTCCGGGGCGTCATCTCCATGGCGCGCTCGAATCATCCCGATTCGGCCGGAAGCCAGTTTTTTATCTGTCATGGCGACCCGACTTTTCTGGATCGCCAATACACCGCCTTCGGCAAACTGATCAAAGGCGATGATGTTTTGGAAAAAATCGGCACCACGCCGACGCATCCCCAGGATCGTCCCGACAAACGCATGGGGATCCTCAGTGTCAAAATTGTTCCCGGTGGGATATAATTTTCCAGGCGGATGCGCCCGGTTCCGATCGGTGTTCATCCGCAATTCTGCTCAATCACCACCGTCATGGAACTCTCCGAACTGGCGCAGACGCTGGTTGCCCTGGGCTGTCCGGCGGAAAAATCCGCCGAAATGGCCGGGCAACTGGACAAGCGGGCGCGCCAGTTGGCCGCCCAAAAAGGCCGCAGCCACGAGGAAGCGCTCCAACATTTGCTGGCCCTGATGAAACAAGGCTGGGCGGCCGGCGGAAAGACCCCGGACTCGAATTCTCGAACCTGACCGGCCTGAAGTATTTTCTGGATTCCGGATTCTGGATTCCGGATTCTGGACTTATGCCGAAGGTCTGGAAAAAAGTCCGTTCAACTCCGCTGGGCAATTTTCGTATTTTTAAACTGCGCTCGGATGTCCGCCTGTCGCCGCGCACCGGCCAGGAACACGATTTCTATATTCTCGACAGCGTCAACTGGGTCAACGTCGTCGCCCTGACACCCGATCATCAACTGGTGATGGTGGAACAATACCGTCACGGTTCGAACACGGTGGAGCTGGAGATTCCCGGGGGCATGATGGACCCGGGCGAGAGCGACCCGGTGGCCACCGCCGTGCGCGAATTGCGCGAAGAAACCGGTTATGAAGGTGAACACGCCCGGATACTGGGAAAAATCTGGTCGAACCCCGCCATCCTGAGCAATCGCACCATTACCGTGCTGGTTGAAAACTGCCGGTTGAAACATGAGGTGAAATTTGACGGCGCCGAGGACCTGGCGACCCGGCTGGTGCCGGTCGCGGACCTGCCGAAGCTGGTGGCCGACGAAAAAATCGGCCATTCCCTGGTCGTCGTCGCCCTCTACCATTTCGAGCTGTGGCAGCGGGGAATCAAAAAAATCGGCCGATGAATTCGCTCGACAGGGGAAATCCAACGGCCATAACAATGGTTTCAACCACTGAATCTGCATGAGAACGTTGCCGGTCCTCTCTTTTATCGCCGTCATTCTGGCCGCCGCCGGCTTGATGGCTCGCGCCCAATCCGGAACGGCGGACCGTCTTTCCCGCGACACCCTCATCAGCGCCGATGGCATCATTCTGACGAGCAAAGACCGGTTGAGCACACCAGGCACGTTTCAGCCGCCGGTCGAAATCAGTATCGTGGCCAAAACGGATTCCACCAATCTGCGCATGGCGTACGCGGCCGACCAGGTGATTTTTAACTGGGAGCGGGATGGCGCGCAATTGCGGGTGGACGGCGGCCCGGCGGATGGCCGGCACAAGCCGGGAGCGGGAGCGATTCCGACTGATCAATACGTGGCCATTCGCTGGATCGTTACTCCCGGGAGACAGGTCATTTATGTGAACAACCAGCTTCGTTATGAGCATCAGGGCGACTATTCCCGTATCGATAAATGCGTTTCGGTATTTCCCGGCGCCGGTTCCAAGGTCACCGTGAAATCAATCCAGATAAAACAACTGCCGTCGGATACCCGGTAAAAAGATCGCCTGCCGCCTGTCGTACAAACTTATCCCGGAATCTTCAACGCCCGTTTTTCCCATGCCGATTTTTCTCGAATGCCAACGTTGCACCGCCTGCTGTCGCTGGCCGGGCCAGGTGCGGCTGTCGGATGCGGAAATCGCCCGGCTGGCGGCGTTCAAGCATCTCACCGAACATGAATTCATCCAGCGCTTCACGCGATTGCGCTGGGACCGGGGCGGACTGTCCCTGCTGGATCAGCCGGATGGCAGTTGCATCTTTCTGGAGGGCAACGATTGCGCCGTTCAACCGGTCAAGCCGCAGCAATGTCGCGACTTTCCCAATCTCTGGAATTTTCCCGGGTTCGAAAAAATCTGCCACGCCCTGCCCCGCAAAGTCAGCGAGGCCGAATACGAACGCCGGATTAAGGGTGGATGAATGGATTAGTGGATTGGTGGATTGCCAAAAAATTTCAGTCATCCAATGATCCACCCTTTGGTTCATCCCAGATTCATCGGATCGATGTCCACCGTCAGGCTCACGTCATCGGGCAGGGCCAGGGTTTTGGTGAGTTCGGCCAGGGCCAGGCTGAGCCGGCTCATGGCCCGGGTGCGCAGCATAATCTGGTGGCGATAAAACGTTTCCGCCTTCAGCAACGGCGCCGGCGCCGGACCGGCAATGACTACATCCTTGATCGTACCCTGCGTCTCGGCCGTCTTGTCACCGGGGGTGGCGGCGGAGTTGTCTTTCACCTTGCTGCCGGGAGAAAAGAGTTGTTTTTCCAACTCGCGTTTCCAATGTTCGGCGCTGAACTTCACTTTGTCCTCGTTGCGTCCCTTGAACGTGAGCAGCGCGACGCGGCTGACGGGCGGATATTTCAACGGTTGGCGGAACTCCATTTCCTGTTCGTAGAACCCGGTGAAATCGTGGCGGCGGGCGTATTGAATGGCCGGATGAAACGGCGCAAAGGCCTGCACGAATACTTCGCCTTCCACGTCGCCGCGGCCCGCCCGGCCGGCCACCTGGGTCAGCAGCTGGAACGTCCGTTCGCCGGCGCGAAAATCCGGCTGGTACAACGCCAGGTCCGCATGGACGATGCCGACCAGCGTCACGTTCGGAAAATGCAGCCCCTTGGCGATCATCTGCGTGCCCACGAGGATGTCGATTTTGCCTGACCGGAAATCGCCCAGGACTTTCCGGTAATCATCCTTGCGCTTCATGGTGTCGGCATCCATGCGCCGGACGCGTGCGTGCGGGAACAGTTTCACCAGGGTTTCCTCGATCTTTTGCGTGCCGGTGCCCGCGTAACGAATGGCCGGATTCCTGCATTTTTCGTTCGGGCAAACCGCGGGAACCCGGGCGTGATGACCGCAGATGTGGCAGGAAAGTTTCTGGTCGATGCGATGATAGGTCAGCGGCAGGCTGCAATTCGGGCATTCGGCCACATAACCGCATTTCGGGCATTGCAATGAAGTGGAATAGCCGCGCCGGTTCAGGAATAAAATGGTCTGTTCCTGCCGGTCCAGCCGGCGGGCGATGGCCTCTTTGAGCTGCGGCGAAAAAATCGGAGGCCCCTTTTCCTTGTGGGCGGCCTGGCGCATGTCCACGACGCGGACATGCGGCATTTTCTGGTCGTCCACGCGCTCGGGCAATTCCAGCAACGTGTATTTTCCTTTCCGGCAGTTGTAATAACTTTCCAGGGATGGCGTGGCCGAGCCGAGCACGACGGCGGCATCTTCCATCCGGCCGCGCATGATGGCCACGTCGCGGGCGTGATAGCGCGGCGCTTCCTCCTGCTTGTAGCTGGGTTCGTGTTCCTCGTCCACGATGATGAGCCCGAGCGGTTCGACGGGCGCAAAAATGGCCGAGCGGGCGCCGATGACGATGCGCGCGCGGCCCTGGCGGATCTTGTGCCATTCGTCGTGGCGTTCGCCGGCGGATAAATGGCTGTGCAGCACCGCCACCAGCGTCTGCAGCCGGCCCGAACTGAACCGGGCCTTGAACCGCTCGACCGTCTGCGGCGTGAGGGAAATTTCCGGCACCAGCACGATCCCCCCTTTGCCCTGTTCGAGCGTCCGCGCCAGCGCCTGGAGGTAAACCTCGGTCTTGCCCGACCCGGTCACGCCATGCAGCAGGAAAACCTGAGGAGACTTTGCGCCGCCGGCCGTGGGTTCGGTGATCGGTGAGGTGTTCGTTGATGGTTGAGAGACGGGCGAGGCGCCCGTCTCCACCGGCGGGACACGGGTGCTCCCCTCCATCGCCGCTTCGATCTTTTCCAGCGCGGCGGCCTGGGCCGGATTCAGCGGCAACGGCGATGACGGCAGAATATGTTCGCGCGCGTAGGGGTCGCGTTCGGAGATCTGCGATGCGATTTCAACCAGGCCCCGGTCTTCGAGCTTGCGGACGGTCGCCGCCGTGGTTTCGGCCAGTTCCACCAACTCCGCCAGCGGCATCTCGCGCCTTTCCTCGATGAGATTCCAGACCTCCTGCTGTCGCCGCGGCAGCGCGGGGAATTCGCCGGCCGGCGTCAGCGCGCGGACGAACAACCGTTCCCGCCAGCCGGACTCCTCCTGGCGCACGGCTTCGGGCAGGACCGATTTCAACGCGGTTTCCGGAGCGCAACAGTAGTAGTCGGCAATCCATCGCGCCAGTTTCAGGATCTTCGGAGTCACGAGCGTCCGGGTGCCGACGACTTTCAGGATGGGTTTCAGGCGGGCATGGGCGGATTCTTCGGCGATGGCGGTGACGCAGCCGAAGATTTTTCGCGGACCGAACGGCACCTGCACCCGGCTGCCGACGTCAATTTGCCCGGCCAATCCGGGCGGGATCAGATAATCGAACTCCCGGCGGAGCGCGATTTCGAGGCTGACGCGGGCGATCATGGTTGGATGGCGGGTGGCGGGTGGCGGGTGACGAGAACAGGTGTGAAAAGGCCGGCGGATTTCATGTCACGTGTCACCTGGTCATCTGGTCATCTGGTTAATCCCGCGTGATGGCGCGCATTTCGGTTTCGAGCTGGAGCCGGAGCGATTCGCGTTGGGCATCGGTGGTTTCGGCCGGCACGCGGATGGCCTGCCCGGTGACCACTTCGCACCGGGCAAAGGGCAGCGGAACCTGGAACCGGTCCCAGCTTTTGAAGCGCAGTTTCCAATTGAGGTTGATCGCCACCGGCACGATCGGCAATCCGGTGACCTGGGCCAGCGACATCACCCCGTCCTGGATTTGATAACAGGGACCGCGGGGACCGTCCGGGGTAATGGCCAGGTCATAGCCGCGTTCCGCCCAGGTGGTCAGTTCGAGCAGGGCCTGCGGACCGCGCCGGCTGCTCGACCCGCGCACCGGCTGCACCCCGAACCGTTCCAGAATGCCGCTCAGGAAGGCACCGTCCCGGCTCGCGCTCACCAGGGCGGCCAGACGGCTGTGCACCACGTTCAGTTTGCGCAGGTATAGCCAGACCACCATGCAGGTCGCCAGCCGGTTGTGCCAACAACAAAAAATCACGGGGTAAGGAGCGTCCGGCATGAAAAATTCCGAGCGAACGCGCTGGCGGCGGCGGAGGGTGAACATGAGCGCCCGCAGGCCAATGTAGACCAGAAACGCCCCGAGTTCCTGATACCATTTTGCCGAATGCGGCACGATGACGCCCGATTTTCGCTTCCGGGCCGGCGGGACCGGCCGGGAAGAGGATGAACTGGTCTCCGCCATCAGGTTCCTTTTTTCAGGCATGCCCGCACCAGGTCTTCAACGGTGCAGCCTTCGCCGAGCATGGTTTGCGCCGCGCGAACCGCGTCGTGGGCATCCATCTGCTTGAAGCCCAGGGCCAGCAGCGCCAGAACGGCGTCGTTGGCTTTCTGATCGGCCGGGGATAGCGCATGTCGGGCGCTGGCGGCTTCCCAGACACCGGCGGCGCCGACTTTGTCGCGCAATTCCACTACGATGCGTTCAGCGGTTTTTTTGCCAACCCCGGAAATTTGCGAAAGCGATTTCACGTCGCCGCCGGCCACGGCGCCACGGAAGGCGGTGACGCTGATGCCGCTCAGGATGTTGAGCGCGATTTTCGGGCCGATGCCGGAGACGGTGCCGACGAGCAGCCGGAACAGGTCGCGTTCCGCCGCGGTCATAAAGCCGTAGAGCGTGTGGGCATCCTCGCGGATGACGAGTTGCGTCAGCAGTTTGAGCGGACTGCCCGGCGGCGGCAGTTTGTCGAACGACGACAGCGGAATGAGCGCTTCATAGCCGACGCCGTTGACGTCCACCACGACCTGGGTGGGCAGGGCCTCGACCAGTTTGCCGTGGAGGAAGGTGATCATAGTTGAGCGAAAAATTTCAACATTCAACATCGAACAACCAGTGAACCGCGGTCGCGTCCAACCCTGGATGTTGAGCGTTGAGCGTTGAATGTTGGGCTGTTTTCAAATCCGTTTCAACGGCGCCAGATTGCACCGCCGGTTTTCCTGGGCGTGGGCCAGCGCGAGCGCGAGGGCGTCGGCAGCGTCGGGCGCAGGCGGTTGGGGGAGGTCCAACAGCCGCTGGATCATCCGGGCGACGGCGGATTTCTGCGCCGCGCCGTAACCGACGACGGCCTGTTTCACCCGGCGCGGAGCCATTTCAAAAATCTCGAGCCCGGCTTCCGCAATGACCGCCAGTGCCGCCCCGCGCGCTTCGCCGAGAATGAGGGTGGTTTGCAGATTCTGGGCGTAAAAAAGCGCTTCAATGGCGCAAACCGTGGGACGATGTTTTTCTATCACTTCGCGAAGCGTCCGGGAAATTTTTGCCAGACACTGCGAGCGTTCCCAGCCGGCCGGGCAGGCGACAGTGCCGTAAGCCAGGGTGACCGGATGCGGTTTGGCCAGGCGAATGACGCCGAAACCCGTGCCCCGGAGCGAAGGATCGATCCCGAGAATCACCCCATGGGTGCCCGGGGCCGGGGCCAGCGTCGAATTGAAAACCGGTGCAGCTGCGCGGGAGCGAACGCGGCCGAGCCGTTCCTGCATCTGTTCGAATTGCTGACACGTGATGCCCACTGGCGATGATTTTGCCAGCGGTGTCCGGGTTGCAAAAGCAAAAACGCCGGCCGGAACGAACCGGACGGCGGATGTCCGGAACCGCTTAATGTCTGGGACCGGAACCGGAATTGTTGGCGGAACCGTTTCCGGATCCGTTTTGAAATTGATTTTGGTTCTGGCCGGATGCCGGAGCGGCCGGAGCCGGTTCGGAATGCGGCTGGGGTTGATTGTTTTGCGGCCGGGCGGGTGCCGGTGCATTGTGCTGAACCGGCACGGAGCCTCCGGATTGCCCGGCATTGGGGGCGCCGGAATTGCGCGGTTCCGACGGCGCCGGTGGTGTCGGATGCGTCTGCCATCCCCGCGGGGAATCGGTCCGGCTGCGGTTGTCGTTTTGCTGCGGAGCGGGATTGGCGCCGGGCCAGGGATGTTGTGCCGGGACGCGGTCTGAACCGCCCGGTTGCGGGTCGCGGGTGATGGTGTTTTGACCCGGTGCCGGCGGGTTGTGGCGGTCCGGAGATGACGGCCAGTTGTTGTTGGGCGGCAGCGGGCGATTCGATCCCGGGTTTCCCGACGGCGGCAGATGGTAATTCCGGTTGCCACCGGCCGGAACACCCAGCGGCCCCGGGCGGCTTACCACCAGAATGGCACCGTCATGACTGAGCTGGTCGCCGCCCCGGCCCGGTTCGAATGGCACATTGGCATGCCGGATAGCCACCGGACGGATGGGGTTGTGGGTCACAGCGGTGATATGTTCCGGAGCAATGCCGCCGTTGAAAACGGTGCGGCCGTGCGCATTGAAGTTGTTGATGACCGTTGTCTGGCTGAAAACCTGCGTCAGCCGGGCCGGCTCCACGCAATGCTGGCGCGGATGGGGATCGCAAAAAAATTGCGTGGGAACGAACGTGAAACAGGCCGGGCTCAGGCCCCAGTTGAAACCGAAACTGACTGCGGTTCCGTGGTAAAAGAAACCGACGCCGGCCTGGTACGTGGCGAACGGCGGCAAAGGCGCCCAGCCGCAATAGTTGTCCGAATACCGCCACGTTACCCAGGAAGGACCCCAGACCGTGTCCGGCGTCCAGCACCAGCCCCAGCGGGGATGTTGGAACCAGCGGCCATAATGAAACGGCGCCCAGCCCCAGGAATAATCCGAAAACCAGTACCAGCCGCAATCGGTGTAAACCCAATGTCCATGATCGCAGTAGGGTTGCCAGTGGGGGTTGTAAATACAGACACTGGGCCGCCAGCAATGGCCATAGCCGTCCACATCCACCCAGGTGCCGTAGGGCGCCAGGGTGCCGTAGAAATAATTCACCGTGACTGGCGGCTCCGGTTCTTCCTCCGGCGGCGGTGCGGGGGCGGTTTCCGGGGTGGTATCGGTGGCCGGTGGCGTCGTGGCGGGCGGCGGCGGAGGAGGAGTGGCGGCGGCGATTTGCTGCTGCAATTGTTGGTCGCGCTGGATCATGGCGGTAACCACTTCCGCCGGCAGGCCGATGTCCTTCAAATAAATGATTTTGTCCGAATCGAGATTGAAGGTGCTGCCGGAATTGGTCACGTAAGTCAGAATGATGCTTTGGTCCACACCGGCCTGGCTGAGTCGGATGACCTGGGCGAGCGGGCTGGTGGGATAAATATTCGGCGGCAGCTGGTTCGGAGTTGTGGCGGTATTGTCAGGCGGCGGCGGCGCATCCGGCGGCGTCTGTGCCGGAGCGTTCATCGGCGAAAAGGTGACGGTCAAAAAGGCGATTGTAACTGCCGTTCCCCGGGCGGATTTTTTGAAAAAGTCGAGTTTCATAATCAGGGAATGGTCGCGCGGACCACTGCATAATATAACAGTGTTGAGAGGCAATAGTTGCGGGAAATGTTCCCTCCAAAGACCCTGCCCTCCAGGTATTTGAATGGTGCCCCCACCCGGAATTGAACTGGGATAAACGGTTTAGGAATACATTATTGCCTTGCGCGACGAGCGCGCAAACACGCACGAATGCCGCGTGACTACAACGCGAACCAATGGTTTCAATGGTTTCGTGAATTTGTCGTAAAAACGCACGATCACGCAGTTCCGGTGTTGCAATCTGTTGCAATGAAAACACGTGCTCATGGGTGCGTTCAGGAAACAGGCAAAACGAACTCGTGACCGCGCCCAATTCCCGGTGGTAATCCGCGTTGGCTTGAGGCACACGCGCGTTTCCGCCGCGGATGCGGGAAAATCATACGGTTCTGGGTTCCAACTCGTGTAATTGCGTTTTAAGTTGGCTCATTTCCTATCTGCTGACCTCATCCAGCGGACTTTTCACACCGAGGCCCGGTTTCTGCATGACATGCAGGTAAATCTGTGTCGTCGTCACATCCTTGTGGCCGAGTAAATCCTGCAGCGTGCGGATGTCGGTTCCTCCTTCAAGCAAGTGGGTGGCAAAGCTGTGCCTGAGTGCATGCGGTGTCACCGGTTTGCGGATACCGACTGTGCGCGCCGCGTCCTTCACCGCTCGCTGCACGCTCATCGCATTGACGTGATGTCGTCCTCGCAACCCGCTCTCCGGGTCCACGGAGATCATCTTGGACGGAAACATCCATTGCCAAATCCATTCCCGGTCCGCCTTGGGAAACTTCACCCGCAAGGCTCCCGGCAGCCAGACCCGCCCCAGACCTGCCTTCAAGTCTCGTTGATGCAATCCTTCCACACGCTTCAGATGTGCTGTGAGCGGAGCCCGTAACGATTCCGGCAGGACTGTCACCCGGTCTTTAAACCCCTTGCCGTCATGTACCACAATCTGTCCCCGGTCAAAATCGACATCCTTTACCCTTAACCGTAACCCTTCCATCAGCCGCAAACCCGTTCCATACAACAACCGGGCGATCAACCCCAACGTTCCGTCCATCACCTCCAGTAACCGCACCACCTCCGCCTGGCTTAGTACCACCGGGATGCGGGGCAACCGATGCGGCCGCTCGATATTCCCCAACGGATCGAACGGTTGATGCAACACCTCCCGATAAAGAAATACCAACGCATTCAATGCCTGATTTTGGGATGACACCGCCACGTTTCTGGCCTTGGCCAGATAGGTCAAAAACGCTTCCACTTCGACCTTGGTCATTTCGCGCGGGTGACGCTTGCCATGAAAGAAAATGAACTGCCGTATCCAGTTCCAATAGGCCGACTCGGTGCGCAAGGAAAACTGTTTAAAGCGCATGACCTCACGGACTTGCTCCCGCAGGCGCAGTTTTGGATTGGGAATGAGACTTTCGCGAGGCCGGAATGTGGTAATTTCCGCCACCATATTTGAAA
>Ga0335078_10000656_pt1 | contig 52974 bp, 48 predicted proteins | sample Lox_Sample_32_FD_206711 | JGI IMG/M metagenome (GOLD analysis project Ga0335078, IMG submission 206711) | Soil microbial communities from Loxahatchee National Wildlife Refuge, Florida, United States - Lox_Sample_3.2 | ecosystem: Environmental > Terrestrial > Soil > Wetlands | place: USA... | reverse complement strand
CCGATGGCGGCGCCGTACTGCCGCCTGGCCCGCTCCCTGGCCCTGGCCAGGATCGGCCCGGGATCGTCCATCGCAACCACCTCCTGGGCCGCGCCTGGCCCGGGATCGTCCATCGCAACCACCTCCTTGGCCGCCGCCCGGCCGGAGCGGCGGGGCCGTAGGGCCCGGCGGCCCATACAGCGGATCCGTCAGGGCCCGGCCGGGCCCATGCAGCGGATGATGCGCAGCGGCTCCCGGCCGGCCCGGACCCGGACGGGCAGGCTGGCCGGCAGCGCGAACGTCTCGCCGCGGCGGACCGGCGCCGCGCCGAAGTCGCCCTCGACCAGCCCGTCGCCGGCGGCCACGACCGCGATGCAGAAGCGCCCGTCGGCCACCTCGATCTCGTCGGTCACCTCCAGCGCGGTGGCGTCGAAGAACGGCAGCACGTCGTCGTGCAGCAGGCGCACCTCGGCCGACCCGCCGCTGCGGCGCAGCATCCGGGGCCGCTGCCGGGCCCGGGCGAAGGCGGCCTGCGCGCCGGTGCCGGTGTAGTCGATCATGTCGAGGGCCAGGTCCCAGCCGAGGCCCATGGTGGCCCCGGCGTCGTCGGCCCCGTCCGTCTCCGGGATCACGATGTGGTCGCTCGGCTCCTGGACCTCGATGAACGAGATCCGCGGCCCCAGGTAGTGCGGCACGCCCGCGTGCGCCACGTACACCTCACCCGGGGCGACGCCGGTGCGGTGCACGGTGCCGCGGATGGCCGCGGCGTCGCGCCGGCGTACCGCGGCGGCGAACCAGTCCCGGTCGATGCCGGGGGCGAAGCCGATCCCGGCGTAGGCGGGCTCGGTGCCGTCGCCCGGCGTGTCCAGCAGGATCCACGCCTCGGTCTTGCCGAACGGCGAGCGCAGGTGCCGCCGGGCCCACTCCCGGGTCGGGTGGGCGTGCAGCGGCACCTGGCCGGCCGGCGAGAGCAGCTTGACCAGGACCCCGGTGACAGGCCCCCAGCGCTGCGCGAAGCGCGCCCCGACCATCTCCTCCGGCAGCGCCTCGACCAGGGCGGACAGGGTGACCGGGCCCTCCCCGGGGATATCGACCAGGCTCAGGCCCTGCGGCCGGCCGCCGGGCCCGGTGTTCCCGGCGAGTGTGCACGACCCCACCCAGTCCTCCGACCACCAGTCGTCTGGCCTGGGCGTAAAGCCGCGGAACTCTCTTGTGAGCGCGCCGCCCGCATAGAAGCGGTACAGCGGGTGATACGGGAGCGGGAGCGGGCGCCGGACCGCGGCGGCCAGCGCCGCGGCCCGGCCCGTCGCCGCCATCACAGTTCCGCGTTCACGATGAAGCCGCCGTCCACCAGCAGCGTCGCCGAGGTCACGTAGCTGGCGTCGGCCGACAGCAGGTAGGCGATCGCGCCGGCCAGCTCGGCCGGCTCGGCGGCCCGGTGCAGCGCGATCCGGCCGGTGTAGTACTCGACCGCGGCCGGGTCGTCCATCATCGGCGCGCTCATGTTCGTCAGCACCCAGCCGGGCTCGACCGCGTTCACCCGGATGCCGTGCTCGCCGAGGTTGGCGCCGAGCGCCTTGGCCAGCATGCTGATGGCGCCCTTGGTGCCGCAGTACGCGGTCTGGTACGGCGCGCCGACGTGCGCGGAGATCGAGCTCACGCAGCAGATCGCGCCGCCGTGCCCCTCGCGGATCATCTGCTTGGCGCCCTCGGTGCACACCACCCAGGTGCCGCGGACGTTGGTCTCGAACAGCTGGTCGAAGTCCTCGACGCTGGTCTCGTCCCACTTCATGAACGGGTTGATGGCGGCGTTCGACACGACGCAGTCCAGCCGCCCGCCGCGCCGCGCTGTTTCGTGCACCATCGCGGTGACCTGCTCCGGGTCGCGCATGTCGGCCACCACCGCGAAGCCGGTGCCGCCCGCCTCCTCGATCAGCGCCAGCGTGGCCGCCGGGTCTCCTTCCGGCCGCTGGTTCACCGCCACGACCGCGCCCTCGGCCGCCAGCCGCACCGCGGCGGCCTGCCCGATGCCGTTCGTCGCGCCGGTGACCAGCGCGACCTTGCCCTCGAAACGCCGTTCCACGGCAGGTGCGCTCCCTTCGTCCTAGAGGATCGCGATCGGGTTCCACGGCGACCCGGTCGCGCCGGGCAGCCGCAGTGGCAGGCCCACGACCATGAACTCGTCGCGCCCCTCCTCCTGGCAGGCCCGGGCCAGGTCCTCGAGCTGGAGGCTGTCCGCGGCGAGCATCCCCATGGCGGTGATCTGCAGCGGGTGGATCGGGTACAGCATGCCCTCGACGTTGCTCGGCACGGTCTCGCCGTCGCCGTCGGGCAGGAACGCGGCGATCCTGCGCTCGTGCATCCAGGGGATGGTGTCCACGTGCAGCCCGGCCTTGCCCGCCCCGGCCGGGGGGTAGCCGTTGTCCCACGCGCCGAGCTCCAGCCGCCGCCGGTGATGGCCGGTGCGGAACACCATGATGTCGCCCTCGCCCAGGCGGACCCCCTGGGCGAGTTCGATGGCCTCGAGTTCGGCCCGGGTGACCGCCTCGCCCGGTTCCAGCCAGGGCACGCCGCGGAACCGGGGCACGTCCAGGAGCACGCCCCGGCCGACCAGGCCGTGCTGGTAGGCGGTCACGTCCAGGGCGGTGGCCCCCTTGCTGGTCATCACCTCCTGCGCCGGCCGCCCGTTGTAGACCTGGCCCTGGTAGGCGATGTGGCACAGCGCGTCCATGTGGGTGTGGCAGTCGCCGTGGAAGGCGAGCCCGACGTAGTCGGTGGCGAACGTCAGCGTGCTCGACCCGATGTCGATGTCGTGGCCCTGGACCACGTGGTGGATGACCGGGCTGGGGTTGTCCGGCCCGGCCGTGGTGTTCATCGGGATCGACATCGTCACGTGCCGGCCGGACCGGACCAGGGCCGCCGCCGCGCGCACCCGGCCGGGGGTCAGGTAGTTGAGCGTGCCGCGCTCGTCGCCGGGGCCCCACCGGCCCCAGTTCTTGACCGACTCGAAGATCTCCCCGAACTCACGCAGGGTGACCGGTGCGGGCCAGGTACGGGCTGTCATGGATGCGCTCACCGCCTGCCGTTCGCCAGATCGTGGCCGTCCCCCGCGGGGGCCAGCCGGGACACCCGGGCGGCGAAGCCGTCGATGGCCGCCGCCCCGGCCAGCGCGCCGATCTCCAGGTCGTAGCGGCGCGTCTCGCCGGGCCGCAGCCACTGCAGCTCGCCCCGGGCGGCCGCGTCCGCGCGGCCGGCGTCCCGGTTCGTGCCCGGCTCCATGGCCAGCGCGTACGTGCCCTCGCCCAGCATCCGCCAGACCGTGTGGAACGGTAGCTGGGCGAGCCGGAAGACCTGGTAGACGCCCAGCCCCAGGGCCCGGTTGACCAGCGCCACCGGGACCGTGCCGGCCGGCTCGGCGACCAGGTCGTGCTCGAAGCACGCCTCGGTGGCATCCGGGACCGGGGCCGTCATGGTGGCGTAGCCCTCGACCGGCACGCTGTAGCCGGTGGTGGTCGCGCGGCTCGGCACGAGCAGCTCCGCGCCCTCGTCGACCACCGGGAACCCGGCGTTGCAGTGATAGAGGAACATGTGCGAGACCTGGGTGTGCCCAGTGTTCTCCACCTGGTCGCGCAGGGTGAGCCGGGACTCGCCGACGCGGGCCTCGACCCGGCGCCGGAGCAGGATCTGCTCGCCGAACACCGCGGACTGGAGCACCTCGCCCTCGGCCCACAGCACGCATTCCTCGCCGTCCCACCGCTCGCCGTACCCGGCCAGCCGCGCGGGCAGGCCGCCGGCCCGCCCGTGCAGGCCGTAGGGCACGCTCTGGCGCAGGTGCGGCTGGTTGAACTGCGCGGCGGTGTCCTCGGCAGGCCCGAGCGTGTGGTCCAGCCCGCAGGTGACGACCATGCCGCCGCCCCAGGCGCGGAACCAGCCCCACCCGTCCGGCTCGTAGTACCAGGGCGCGACCGCCCCGGCGGCCGACAGCCAGCTCAGCGGCTGCCCGGCGAGCTCGCACCGGCCGATGTCGAAGCAGCGGTCCACCAGCACGTCGAAGGCGAACCCGGTGCCGGTGCGGAACTCCAGCACCCGGACGCCCCGCCCCTGGCCGTCGCCGAGCGTGACCAGCCGCACCCCGGCGACCTGCTCCAGCCGCCCGACCCGGCGCAGCAGCTCGGCGCGCTGGTAGCGGGTGCCGAACAGCTCAGGCATTCGCCACCGGACTCCGGACCCGCATGCCTGACCTCCGTCCCGGAGGCGGAGGAAGCGGCTCGGTCGCGCCCGCCCGCCAGGGTGATCACCAAGGTCCATCAAACGTGCGCATATGTCAACCCCGTGAGCGCCTGCTCAGGGTGGTCCGCTAGCGTCTGCCTGTGGTCCGTTACCGGGTGCTGATCTCCGGCCAGGTGCAGGGGGTCTACTTCCGGGCCGCCTGCCAGCGGGCGGCCCGGCAGCGCGGCGTGGCCGGGTGGGTGCGCAACCTGGACGACGGCCGGGTCGAGGCGGTCTTCGAGGGGCCGGCGGCCGACGTCGAGCACCTGATCGACTGGGCGCGGCGCGGCCCGCGCCTGGCCGTGGTGGCCGACGTGGCCGTGCGGCCCGAGCGGCCGGAGGGCCTGGGCGGATTCGTGATCCGGTAGCCCGCGGTCACCCGGTCAGTCGCCGGAGCGGATATCGGTGTCGTCGTCCTCCACCACGTGCATCGCCGCCTCCTCGGCCGTCGCCGCGCCGCCGTCGATGCCGGCGTCCCGCGCGACCAGGTCGGGCTCCTCGTCCGGGTGAGCGCCCTCGTCCTCGGCCACCAGCCGGCCGGACCGGGGGTCCGGGCCGTCGTCGAGCAGCAGCCCGTCGACCTCCTCGTCCCCGGCGGCGGTGTCCTCGCCGGTGTCCTCGGGCGGTTCGTCGTCATAGTCGGCTGCCGCGTCGGGTTCCTCCTCGGCCAGCAGCTGGTCGAGGGACTCGCCGGCCTGCTGCTCGTCGGCCGTCGAGCCGAACCTCATGCCGGCCGACCAGTGCTGCGGCGGAACCACCCCCCGGTCGAGCGGATCGTCGCCCGGGTCTCCGTCGAGGGTGTCGTAAGAGTCCTCGACCTCGTAGTCCTCGAGGTCGGCCGACTCATGGCGCCGCTCGTCTGGCATCGCTCCAGCCCTTTCCCTCGCCGGTCGGTCACCAGCCACGCTAGACCCCGGGCCGGGCCGGCGCCGCCCCGGCCGGCCGTGTCGCGGGCCTCGGCCCGGCGGGCCGTGTCGCGGGCGGTGGCGTGGCCGGCGGCCGGGCCGCCGTCCCCTACGGTGGGTGCCGTGTCCTTCGACGTCAGCCCCGGCGCGTACCTGCGCTTCATGGGGCGGTACTCAGAGCCGCTGGCGGTGCTGTTCGCCGACCTGGCCGGGGCCCGCGGCCCGCGGCGGGCGCTGGACGTCGGGTGCGGGCCGGGTGCGCTGACGGCCGAGCTTGCGCGCCGGCTCGGCCCGGGCGCGGTGAGCGCGGTGGACCCGTCCGCGCCGTTCGCCGCGGCGGTGCGCGCGCGCTGCCCGGGCGTGGCGGTCGGGCAGGCGCGCGCGGAGCGGCTGCCGTTCGCCGCCGGCCGGTTCGACATCGCCGCTGCTCAGCTGGTGGTGCACTTCATGGACAGCCCGGTGGCGGGCCTGAGCGAGATGGGCCGGGTGACGCGCCGGGGCGGGACGGTCGCGGCGTGCGTGTGGGACCACGCGGGCGGCCGGGGGCCGCTGACCGCCTTCTGGCGGGCGGTGCGGGAACTGGATCCCGGGGCGGCGGATGAGTCGGGCCTGCCCGGGGTCCGCGAAGGCCACCTCGCGCACCTGTTCCGGCTGGCCGGCCTGCGCGTCGCGGCCGACATGGCGCTGACTGTCGTAACGCGATACGACACCTTCGACGCCTGGTGGCAGCCCTTCACCCTCGGCGTGGGCCCGGCCGGGGCCTACGTGGCGTCGCTGGATGGCGAGCGGCGCGAGGCGCTGCGCCAGCGGTGCCGGCTCGGGCTGGGACCGCCGCCGGTGGAGATCAGCGCCACCGCCTGGGCGGTGACCGCCCGCCGCTGACCGCGTGACGTTTGGCACTTGTCCCGGGGCGGCCCGCCGGGGTGGACTGAGCAGGTGTGATGCCGTCGCGGTGACCGCGCGGCCGGTGCGGGCGAGGAGCGCGACATGACCACCTACGACACCCTCGACGAGGCCACCATCGCGGCGACGCCCGCGGAGATCGTCGGGGCCCTGCTGGAGGAGGCGGCCGGCCGCAGCGAGTGGTGGCAGCCGTTCCTGCTGATGCGCCAGCGCGGGGACGCCCCGCCCACCGAGCCCGGCGCGGTGATCGACTTCACCGTCAACGGCGAGGGCCTGGCCGGGCGGGCGGGCAGCGTGCACTTCGCCGGGCGGGTGACCGCCTACGAGCTGGACCGGCGGCTTGTCCTCGAGTACTTCGCCGGCGACTTCCGCGGCACATCGGAGTGGACGCTGGAGCCGGCCGGCCCGGATCGGACGCACATCGCGGTGCGCTGGATGACCGACCCGCGCGGCAGGCTGCGGTTCCTGGCCAGGCTGGTCGACGTGGCCGGCATCAACTCCAAGGTGATGCAGGAGGGGTTCGCCGCGATGGAGCGCTTCGCCGTCGGCCGGCGGGCCGGGTCGGAGGCCTGACGCCCGCGGCATGGCCCGCGCCGCCCCTCCCGGCGGACGTCCCGCCCCCGCCGGCCGTGAGGCGCCGCCGGACTCGTTACTATCGGGTAGCCGGCTGAGCAGGAGGACGTGTATGGCGCCGCAGGCTGACCACAACCTGGCCGTCCTGGCCGAGGCGGCGTTCCGCCGGCTCGGCGATTACGAGAGCCTGGTCTTCGAGGGCCGGGCGTACCGGTCCGGCGAGCTGTTCGACCGCTCCTGCCGGGTGTCGTCGGGGCTGGTGAAGCTCGGCGTGTCGCCCGGTGAGCGGGTGGTGGTGCTGATGGCGAACTGCCCGGAGGTGGGCATCGCCTACAGCGCGATCTGGCGCGCGGGCGCGGTGGTCACCCCGGTGGTGTTCCTGGTCAGCCCGCCCGAGTTGCGGCACATCCTGGCCGACTCCGGCGCGGTCGCCGTGGTGACCACGCCCGAGCTGCTGGCGACGGTGGCCGCCGCGGCGGCGGGGGCGCCGCAGTTGCGGCAGGTGATCGTCGTCGGCGGCGCGCCGGACGGGCTGCCCGGGCACGTGCGCGGGGTGGACTTCGCCGAGCTGGAGTCCGCCCCGCCCGGCGGCGTCGCCGGGGTCGGCGACGACGACCTGGCGGCGCTGATGTACACCGGCGGCACGACCGGGCGGGCCAAGGGCGTCATGCTCTCGCACCGCAACCTGTACTACTGCTCCCGCAGCTCGCACGAGGCGTCGCAGGCCGAGGGGATCACCCGGGTGCTGACACCGCTGCCGCTGTCGCACGCCTACGGCATGATCGTGACGCTGGTCGGGTTCCATGCCACCGAGCAGAGCCTGGGCGTGCTCCAGCGCTGGTTCGATCCGGCGGGGTTCCTGGCACTGGCCGAGCAGCACCGGATCCAGCGCACCGCGCTGGTGCCCGCGATGATCCAGATGCTGCTCGCGCAGCCGCTGGAGGACGCGGACCTGTCCGCGCTGCGCTACGTCAACAGCGGCGCCGCGCCGCTCGCGGCGGAGACCAGGGCGCAGTGGGAGCGCCGGGTGCCGGGCAGCGAGATCCTCGAGGGCTACGGGTGCACCGAGTCCGGCGCGGTGATCTCGGTGAACCCGCCCGGGGCCAGCCGGCCCGGCTCGGCCGGGCTGCCCATTCCCGGCTATGCGGTCTCGATCCGCGACGACCGCGACGCCGACGTGCCGCCCGGGTCCGACGGTGAGATCTGCGTCCGTGCCGACGGCGTGATGGCCGGCTACTGGAACTCGCCCGCGGAGACCTCGGCGGCGCTGCGCGGCGGCTGGCTGCACACCGGCGACATCGGCCGGTTCGACGCCGACGGCTACCTGTACGTCATCGACCGGAAGAAGGACCTGATCCTCCGCGGCGGGTTCAACGTCTTCCCGCGGGACGTGGAGGACGTCCTGCTGCAGCATCCGGCGGTCGCGATGGCGGGCGTGGTCAGCCGCCCGGACGAGCGGCTCGGTGAGGAGATCGTGGCGTTCGTGTCGCTGGTCCCGGGCAGCGCGGCCACGCCCGGCGAGATCACCGAGTTCGCCCGGGGGCGGCTCGCGGCCCACAAGTACCCGCGCGAGGTGCACATTCTCGACGCGGTGCCGCTCACCAGCGTCGGCAAGCTGGACCGCAAGGCGCTGCGCGGCCGGGTCACGGGCGGGCAGGCGTGACCGTGCGGGCAGGCGGCCGGCGGGCAGGCGGCCGGCGGCCCGCGGTGACCGCGCGGGGCGGGCGGTAGGCTTCCGGGGTTATGACGAGCGATGCCGTTCTCATCGTGCAGGTGCCGCGGGGCGGCGCGGTCGACCGGCACTGGGCCGAGGACCTGCCGCCCAGCATCGCCGGCGGCGGGGTGGTGGTCGAGCGCCTCCCCGGTGCGGCCGGCGCGGACCTGGGGCCGCCGCCGGCCGGCGAGGTGGTCATGTCGGTGCTGTCCCCCGAGGCCCTTACCCGCGACCGCCAGCAGGTCGCCGACGTGCTGCGCCGCGCCCCCGCCGGGGACGAGCCGCTGGTGATCCTGGTGCAGGCGGCCGAGGAACTCCGCGAGGACGAACTCGCGGCGGTGCGGGAGGCGGCCGGCCACGCCCGGCGCCCGGTCATCCTGCGCGTCCAGGCGGACGCCTGAACCGGCGCCGCCGGTAGGAGCCCGCGGCCGGCGTCAGCAGACCGGTCCGCGGCTCGCCGCGACAGCGGCGAGCATCGACCGGACGACGGAGAGGTCGACGGCGGCGGGGCTGCGGTAGCGCACGCACCCCTTCCCGACGTCGAGGCCGGTCAGCTGCCCGCGATGTGCGTCGAGGACGTCGGCACGCATCACGTACAGGGAGATGTACCTGCGCTGACTGGCCCAGGCCACCTCCGCGGTGCCGTCCCGGCTGTAGGTGGGCATCCCGTAGGCCATCGACTCGCCGAAGCCCGCCAGTTCCGCGCGGCACGCGTCCCGCAACTTCGCCAGGATGGCGCGCCGCCCGTCGGGCACCCCGGCGAGATAGCCGTCGACCTCATCAGCATCGCTGCGCACGATCGGATCCTACGGGCCCGGCCGGGCTTGACTAAGTAGTTGACATTGACTATTCAGTCATGGATACTCGATATCGAACACAGCGTTGGTGATTGCCCGATTCCAGGAAGGAACACTGAGATGAACACCACGCAGACGACCTCTGCCGCCCCGGTCCGGATCGCCGCGAACTACGAGGTGACCAAGCGCCTGGGCAACTGGACCACGGCACGGGAGTTCCAGGTGCGGGCCCACCGCGGGCACGCCGTCCTGGACCTGCGCTCCCCGCGGATCCCCGACGGCGACATCGCCGTCGACCTGGAGCTTGACCACGCCATGCTCAAGCTGCTGGTGCCCGACGGCGCCGTCATCGACGACTGGGACCTGCGGCGGCTGGGCCGCGGGCGGGTCAAGGATGGCGAAGGCCGCAAGGCGGCCGGTGGCAGGCGGATAATCCTCACGGGACAGCTACGGCACGGTGAGATCCGCGTCCACCGGGGCGGCATCGCCCAGCTGTCGGCCATGTTCTCCCGGGAGTACCTGGCCGACCTGCGGCGGGCGCACCGCGAGCGCGGTTACCCGACCGTGGATGACCCGGCCCGCACCGCCTGACAATCCGCACGCCGCAGGGGTGCCGCCGGTGACGGCACCCCCGGCGGCACCCCCTGCGGGGAGGACCCGATGACGCAGAAACGCAAGGTGAGCAACCCGCTCGCGCTGGCGGTCATGTCTTACCTGTCCCAGCGGCCCATGCACCCCTACGAGCTGGGCCGCACCCTGCGGGACCACGGTGACGCCCGCAGCATCAAGTTCAACCACGGGTCCCTCTACATGGTGGTCGGCCAGCTGGCCAAGGCCGGCTACATCACCGAGCAGGGGACCAGCCGCGACGGGCAGCGTCCCGAACGGACCGTCTACGCCCTCACCGACGCCGGCCGCGCCGAGTTCCGCGACTGGCTGCGCGAGCTGGTCGCCGAGCCGCAGTACGAGTACCCCCATTTCGTCGCGGCACTGTCGCTGCTCGCGGCGCTGCCCCCGAGCGAGGCCGTCGCCCTGCTGCGCCACCGGCTGGACCGGCTGCGCGCCGACCACGCCGAGATCAGCGGCCTCATCGACACCACGCTCGCCCAGGGCGTGCCCGAACTGTTCCTGGTCGAGGAGCAGTACCGGCTGGCCCTGCTGACGGCCGAGACCGCGTTCGTGGAGCGGCTGGTCGAGCGGATCACCGATCCGGATGCGGGCTGGGCGCCGGAGTGGGCCCGGTTCCACGGCGAGCCCGCGCCCGGCGGCACGTGATGCCGGACGGGATCCCGTTCGTCCCGCGATCCCGCCACCCCGTCGGCCGAAACGCCCCGGCGGCCGACCCCGCCCCGCCGGCCGACCCCGCCCCGCCGGCGGCACGGGGTGATCACGGTCGCTTTGTACCTCCAGGTGGCGTGACTCCATGATCGTGGCAGGGCGCCCGGCGGGCCTGGTGCCTGCGGTGCCTCCTGCTACTGGTGTGACTGGCGGCCGGCGCTGCAGGGCGGGGTGATTGTCATGGGTGGCGCAACCATTACCTTCTTTTGTCGTTGTTGCGGCACCCATCACAAACGATCCTGGGTGCCAGGCTGGCCGGAAGAGAGCCGGGTGCCGCCGCTATGATCACCGCCCGGTGGGCCTGTATGGTTGCGGGTTTGCTGCCCTTCTTGGGGCGGCAAACCCGCAACCACGACCCGGCAAGGCTGGGCAGCGTTTCAACGGCGGCGCGGGGGGACCGGGCTTGGCCTGGAGTGGTGGGCCGGCTAGGTGGGGGGAGGGGCGATTGTGGCGGCTTCCTCCTCGGTCATCGGCGGGCCGATGACCGGCTGGCCGGTCTGGGCAGCGACCTTGAACGCCACGTCGAGGTCGGTGACCGCCTGGTCGTCCGGGAGCGTCCGGCTGGTGGCCGGCCGGCCTGCCGCCTTGATGAAGGTCAGGAACGAGTCGTCGGTATGCACCTGGAGCATGACGGCCGGCTCGTCGCCCACGACCCGGAAGGTGTGCGGGACGCCGTGCGGCAGCGCGACGTACGCCCCGGGCTCCACGGCGAAGGCATCGTCGCCGCAGCGCATCGCCAGCCGCCCGGAGACCAGGTAGAAGCTGTCGTCGAGATCGTCGTGCACGTGCAGCGGGGCCCCGCCGCCGGGGGCGACGGTCGCCTCGATGATGACCGGCTGGCCGGGGTGGTCCGCGCGGACGACCATCAGCGAGTCGAAGAACCAGAAGGCATCCCCGTCCCCGGCGGCGGTCTGCCGGGCGTGCGCCGGCGCGTGCGCGCGGGTGGCGGCGGCCGGCTGTGCGTGCCCCGCGGCCGGGGCGTGCCCGTGGGTGGTGGCTGCGTCGGTCATGGCTTGTTCCCCCTCGTTGGCTGTGCTTGCCGTTCGGCGTTCTCGCGGCGCAGTGCGTCCACGAGCGTGTCAATGGCCCAGGCGATGCCGCGCTGGGCGTCGTCCGCACTGAGCCCGCATTCCTCGCTGACGGTGATCCAGGCGGGCAGGCTCGCGAGGTAGACGACCGCCCCCTGGCGGCGGCGGGCCTCGGCCGCCGGCAGGTGGCTGGTGACCCCCGCCAGCGCCGCCATGATGGCCGCGACCCGGCGGTGCCGGTGGGACGAGCGCGCCCGGCGGCCCAGCCGGGTCCACAGCATCGCCCGCACCAGCTCCGGGCTCTGCGCGCCCCGCCGGGCCGACTCGGCGAACACCCGGGCGATGTCGTCGGCGCCGGCGATCTCGCCCGGCAGCCCGAGCCGGGCCACCACGTGGTCGCCGACCGCCTCGAACATCGCCTCCTTGGTCGGGAAGTAGCGGTACAGGGTGCGCAGTGAGATCCCGGCGTCGGCGGCGACCTGGGGCATCGCGATGTCCTCGGGGTCATCGTGGTCCAGCCGGCGGGCGAGGGCGTCGAGGATCGCCTCCTTGATGACGGCTGCCTGCCGTTCCCTGAGGCGCCCTGCGGTGGTCATGACACGACTGTGCCATTTATGGCATGAACATGTCAACTGTGGCATGACCGTGCCGAAGCTTCCGGTCAGCGGGGGCGGGGGACGTGGCTGGTCGTGCCGCACGCTGCCCGGCCCGGCCGCCGGGGGCTCGCGGGGCAGTGCGTGCCATGATCGGGGCTAGGCGAAGGGAGCACCGTGAAGTACGAAACCGTCGCCGAGGCGTACCGCGACCTGGAGGCGGCCACCGGGCGGCTGGCGCTGATCGAGCGCCTCGCCGCGCTGCTCGCGGCGGCCCCGGACGAGCTGCTGCCCACGGTCTGCTACCTGTGCCAGGGCCTGATCGCGCCGGAGTTCGCGGGGGTCGACCTCGGCCTGGCCGAGAAGCTGGCCGTCCGGGCGGTCGCCGCCGCCACCGGCACCAGCCCCGGGGAGGTCTCCGCCAGCGTGCGCGAGGCCGGTGACCTGGGCGCGGCCGCCGAGCGCCTGCTGACCGCGACCGCCGCGGACCGGCCGGCCAGCCTCGAGGTCGCCGCCGTGGTGGATACCCTGCACCAGATCGCGCGGGCCGAGGGGCCCGGGGCGCCGGGCCGCCCGCTTGACCTGCTCGGCGGCCTGCTCGCCCGGGCCACCCCACTGGAGGCGCGCTACCTGCTGCGCCTGGTCACCGGGGGACTGCGGCTGGGGATCGGCACTCCGACCATCCTCGACGCGCTCGCGCAGGTGCACGCCGGCGGCCGGGCCCAGCGGCCGGTGCTGGAGCGGGCTTACAACATCTGCTGCGATCTGGGCCTGGTCGCCGCCACGCTGGTGCGCGGGGGCGTGGCCGCGGTCGAGCAGCTGACCGTCCGCCCGGGCAACCCGGTGCGGGCCATGCTCGCCCAGCGGCTGTCCGATCCCGCGGAGATCCTGGCCAAGCTGGGCGGGGAGTGCGCCGCCGAGTACAAGTACGACGGCGTCCGGATCCAGGCGCACCGGACGGCGGACGGCAAGATCGAGCTGTTCACCCGGCGGCTGGAACGCGTCAGCGCCCAGTTCCCCGACGTCGTCGAGCTGCTCGCGGCGGGCCTGGGCCCGGCCGAGGCGATCATCGAGGGTGAGGTCGTCGCGTTCGACCCGGCCGCGGGGGAGCTGCGGCCGTTCGGCGAGGTGATGACCCGGCGGCGCAAGCACGGCATCGCCGAGGCCGTGCGGGACGTGCCGGTGGGCCTGTTCTGCTTCGAGCTGCTGTACGCCGACGGCCGGGATCTCACCCGGCTGCCCTACCCGCAGCGGCGGGCCGCGCTGGCCGAGGCGATCACCGTCTCCGCCCAGCTACGGCTCACCACCGCCACGGAGGTCACCGACCCGGACGCGCTGGAGCGGGCGTTCGAGCAGGCGATCACCGACGGCTGCGAGGGGCTGATGTGCAAGTCGGTCAGCCCGGCCGCGGTCTACCAGGCCGGCGCGCGGGGCTGGCTGTGGATCAAGCTCAAGCGCGACTACCGTACCGAGCTGTCGGACACCGTCGACCTGGCCGTCGTCGGCGCGTTCGCCGGGCGCGGCCGCCGGGCCGGTGTCTACGGCGCGCTGCTGCTGGCCGCCTACGACCCGGACGCCGAGGTGTTCCGCACGGTGACCAAGTGCGGCACCGGGTTCTCCGACGCCGACCTGGCCGCGCTGCCCGAGCGGCTGGCGCCGCTGGCCCGCGCGGACAAGCCCGCCCGGGTGGACGCCCGCCAGCAGCCTGATGTCTGGTTCGAGCCGGGCCTGGTGCTGGAGATCCTCAGCGCCGAGCTGACCCTGTCCCCGACCTACACCGCGGGCTGGGGCCAGATCAAGGACGACGCCGGGCTGGCGATGCGGTTCCCCCGGTTCACCGGGCGATGGCGGGACGACAAGGCCGCCGAGGACGCCACCACCACCGGCGAGCTCATCGGCCTGTACCGCGCCGCGCAGCGGGGCCCGGCGGGCGGCTGAGGCTGTTAGGGGTGGGGGTGGGTGCCGACGCGGCTGAGGCTGGCTGGGGTGGGTGCAGCAGGAACTGGTGCGGCGGCGGCTGAGGGTTCGCTGGGCTGGGTGCAGCAGGAGCTGGGCGCGGCGGCGGCTGAGGTTCGCTGGGCCGGCGGGAGCAGGGCTGGCGGGGTGCGGCCTAGCCGATAGGCGGGACGACGGCCTCGATCAGGTGCGGGCCGGGCCCGGCCAGCGCGCGCCGGAGCTGGGCGGCGAACTCCGGCGCCGTGGTGGCCCGGCTGCCCGGGACGCCCATCCCCGCGGCCAGCGCGGCGAAGTCGAGGTCCGGCCGGGAGAGGTCCAGCAGGCCGCGTGCGGCGTCGCCGGCGGTCGCGCCGACCCGGTCCAGTTCCATCCCGAGTATCGCGTAGCTGCGGTTGCTGAAGATCACCGTGGTCACGTCCAGGCCCTCCCGCGCCTGGGTCCACAGCGCGGCGCCCGTGTACATGGCGCTGCCGTCGGCTTCCAGCGCCAGCACCGGGCGGCCCGGGCAGGCGACCGCGGCCCCGGTGGCGAGCGGGAGGCCCTGGCCGATGGCGCCGCCGGTCAGCGTCAGCCAGTCGTGCGGCGGTGCCCCGGCGGTCGCGCCCGGCAGCCACAGCCCGGAGGTGTTCGCCTCGTCGGACACGATGGCGCCCTCGGGCAGCAGCGCCCCGATGACCGCCGCCGCCGTCTCGCCGGTGAGGTCCCCGTCGGGCAGCGGGGGACGGACGGGCTGCTGGCGGTCGGGCTTGGCGTCCGGGGCGGCCAGGTCCGCGAGGGCCGCCAGCGCACCGGGCACGTCGTCGCCGGCGCAGGCGAGCGGGTGCACCTGGCAGCCGCCGGGGACCAGGGAGCTTGGCTTGCCGGGGTAGGCGAAGAACGACACCGGCTCCCGGGCCCCGGCCAGGATCAGGTGGCGGGTGCCGTCGAGCTGCATCATGGCGAACTCGGCCAGGTAGGCCAGCCGGTCCACCGCCGGGATGCCCGCGCCGCGCTCGTGCCGGGCGGGGAACGTCTCGCCGAGCAGCCGCGCGCCGGTGGCCACGGCGACACGGCTCGCGGCGTCCAGTCCCGGCCCGGTCATGCCGGTCCCGCCGAGCAGGATCACGCACGGCTCGCCGCTGCGGACCACCGCGGCGGCGGCGGCGACCGCGTCCGGGGATACCTGCGCGGGGGGCCGGGCCGGGCGCGGCGGCGCCGGCTCGGCGCCGTCGGACCAGGACACGTCGGCGGGCAGGATCAGGGTGGCGACGCCGCCCGGCGGCGTCAGCGCCGCGGCGACCGCGTCCGCGCCGTCGGCGGCTACGTCCGCGCTGCGCGCGGAGCGCCGGGCCCACCGCGACACGGTCCCGGCCAGGGCCTCGATGTCGGACTCCAGCGGCGCGTCATAACGCTTGTGGTAGGTCGCGTGGTCGCCGACCACCACCAGCAGCGGGGTATCGGCCCGCCGCGCGTTGTGCAGGTTGGCCAGCCCGTTCGCCAGCCCCGGGCCCAGGTGCAGCAGCGCCGCCGCCGGGCGGCCGGCCATCCGGCCGAAACCGTCGGCGGCCCCGGTCGCGGCGCCCTCGAACAGGCACAGCACCCCGCGCATCCGGGGCACCGCGTCCAGGGCCGCGACGAAGTGCATCTCCGAGGTGCCCGGGTTGGCGAAGCACACGTCCACGCCGCAGCCGGCCAGCGTGCGGATCAGGGCCTGCGCGCCGTTCATCGCTTTCCTCCCGTTGCTCGCGGGTCAGCCGAACAGCACCCCGGGGTTCAGGATGCCGCCGGGGTCGAACGCGTCCTTGATCCGCCGCATGAGCGCCACGGTGACCGGGTCGGCCAGCTCCAGGAAGTAGCTCACCTTCGCGGTGCCGATCCCGTGCTCGCCGCTGACCGCGCCCCCGCTGGCGCGGGCGGCCCCGAGGATCTCCCGCATCAGCTGCCCGCGCGCGGCGGCATCGGGCTCGAACAGCGCAAGGTGGACGTTGCCGTCACCCGCATGCCCGCAGCCCACCACCAGCCGACCGTGGCCGGTGGCGATCCGCGCCACCTCGTCCAGGAAGGCGGCCATCGCCGCCCGGGGCACCACCGCGTCCACGATGTCGTCCGCCCCGGAGCGCTTGGCCGCCCAGAAGGCCTTCTCCCGCGCCTCGATGAGGCGGTGCGCGGCGGCCGGCGGCAGGACGTACACCTCGGCCGCGCCGGCCTCGCCCAGCAGCTCCGCCAGCTCGGCGACGTCGGCATCCAGCCGCCCGGGATTCCGTTCCTCGGCCATCACCACCAGGTAGGCCAGCGCGGTGTCCCGGACGGCCGCGGGCACGCCGAGGTCGATGTCCTCGCCCTGGGTCATCGCCGCCATGGTGAGCATGTCGACATACTCCAGGATGAGCGGGCCGACGCCGCTGGCCACGATGCGCGGCACCGCGGCGGTCACCTCGGCCAGCGAGCCGAACGGGGCGAGCAGCGTCGCCTGGCAGGGCAGCCGCGGGTAGAGCCGGACGGTGGCCTCAGTGACCAGGGCCAGGGTCCCCTCGGAGCCGATGAGCAGCTGGGTGAGGTCGTAGCCGGAGCTGACCTTGACGTGCTTGCCGCCGGTGCGGATCACCTCGCCGGAGGCCAGCACCGCCTCCAGGCCGAGCACGTGCCGCCGGGTGACCCCGTACTTCACCGCCCGCATGCCGCCCGCGTTGGTGGCGATGGTCCCGCCCAGGCTGGCGCTCATCTCCCCGGGAAAGACGGGGTAGACCAGGCGGTGGCCGGCGGTGGCCGCGTCCAGCGCCGCCAGGGTCACGCCCGGCTGGACGACCGCGACGTGGTTGGCCGTGTCGATCTCGAGGATCTGGTTCATCCGCTCGAACGAGATCACCAGGCCACCGGGACGGGGGATGGCGGCGCCCGACAGCCCGGTCCCGGCGCCGCGGGCGGTGACGGCCAGGCCGTGCTCGCCCGCGACCCGCAGCACCGCGGCCACCTCGCCGGCGCTGCCGGGCCTGACCACGAACGCGGGCTCGCCCGGGCGGAGGCCGAGGGCCTCGTCGTGCCCGTAGTCCGCGACGCCTTCACCGGCCAGGACGTGCTCCGGCCCAACGGCTCTGGCGAGCAGGGACCGGACGTCGCTCAAGGCATCCTCCCAACACCCCCCGGCTACCGCTCTGGCGCGGAGCGCGGGCTCCCCCTAAGCGTAGGGATTACAGCGATGCAACCACTCCCGCATGCGGTGAGTGAGGCGGTGCGGCTTGTGGGAACGACGACGGGCGGACATTGTGATCACTTCCTCGCCCAAGATGCACTCCCGATGTTCTACCCCCACGCTTCTCCGCACGGCCCCCGGCACAAGGGACGAACGTCCCTGGTCACCCGAGCACCGCGTCGCGGATCGACCGCAGGGCCGGCTCGGCGTCCGGGCCGGCCACCAGGAGCGTGGTGACGGGGCTGTTCCGCCACAGCTCCAGCCGCTCGCGGATCCGCCCGATGGGGCCGAGCAGGCACACCGCGTCCGCGAGCTCATCCGGCACCGCGTCGACGGCCTGGTCGCGGCGGCCCTCCAGGAACAGCTCCTGCACCGCGCGGGCGGCGTCCGGGTACCCCATCCGGCCCACCACGTCGAGATGGAAGTTGCGGTGCCGCGCGCCCATGCCGCCGATGTAGAAGGCGAGCTGCCGTTTCGCCGCCCGCATCGCGGCGGGCAGGTCGTCGGTGAGCATGACGTTCACCACGGCCGCGACGTCGAAGCCCGGCGGCGCCCCGGCGAGGGCGCCGCCGTACACCTCGCCGATCTGCTGCGGGTCGGTGAACAGGCTCAGCCAGCCGTCGGCGATCTCCGCGGCCAGCGCCACGTTCCGCGGGCCCTCCGCGCCCAGGTACACCGGGATGTCGCCGCGCAGCGCCGGGATGTTCAGCATCAGCGGCTTGCCCAGCCCGGTTCCGGGACGATACGGCAGCGGGTAGCACGGCCCGGTGGCGCGGGCCGGCCGCTGCCGCCGCCACATCACCCGGAGCAGGTCCACATACTCCCGGGTCCGCGCGAGCGGCTGCGCGAACGGCACCCCGTACCAGCCCTCGACCACCTGGGGGCCGGACACGCCGAGGCCGAGCATCAGCCGGCCGCCGGACAGATGGTCCAGGGTCACCGCCGCCATCGCGGTCGCGGCCGGCGTGCGGGCGCTGAGCTGCATCACCCCGGTGCCCAGCTTGATCCGGCTGGTCCGGGCGCCGTACCACGCCAGCGGGGTCAGTGCGTCCGAGCCCCATGATTCCGCGGTCCAGACCGAGCCATAGCCCAGGCGCTCCGCCGCGACCACCACGTCCGTGGCGTCGGCGGGCGTGGCCCAGTAGCCGAGGCTCAGCCCGAGCCTCAGGTCCCCGGCCACGCCGTCCCGCCGACCTGCCCGCCCCCGCCGTTCAGTGCGGCTGGGGCACGATGCGGATGTAGGGCTTCGGCTCCTTCCAGGTGCCGAAGATCTCCTTGGCCTGCTCGTTGCTCACCGAGCCGGCGATGATGACGTCCTCGCCCTGCTGCCAGTTCACCGGCGTGGACACCTTGTGCCTGGCGGTGAGCTGCAGCGAGTCGATCACCCGCAGCACCTCGTCGAAGTTGCGCCCGGTGGTCATCGGGTAGACGAGGATCAGCTTGATCTTCTTGTCCGGGCCGATCACGAACACGTTGCGCACCGTCTGGTTGTCGGCCGGCGTGCGCGACTTGGCGTCGCCGGAGGTGCTGGCCGGCAGCATCCCGTACAGCTTCGCCACGTTGTAGTCGGCGTCCCCGATGATCGGGTAGTTGGGCGCCTGCCCCTGGGTTTCGGCGATGTCGGCCGCCCAGCGCTCATGGTCGGTGGTGGCGTCGACGGACAGGCCGATGATCTTCACGCCGCGGCGGTCGAACTCCGGCTTGATCTTGGCCATGTAGCCGAGCTCTGTGGTGCACACCGGGGTGAAGTCCTTGGGGTGCGAGAACAGCACCACCCACGAGTCGCCCATCCACTCGTGGAAGGAGATCGGTCCCTCCGTTGTCTGGGCCTCGAAGTCCGGTGCGGTGTCGCCGATGGCCAGCGTCATGGTCTTCCTCCCTCTATGGTCACCGGCGAGCCCGCCGGATCCGTGGCCGATCACCGGGAGTGTCCCATGATCGACCCTCCCTACCATATCCATAGACAATGCGCTCGCCCCGGTGCCGCCATGAGCCACCGGCCCGGCCTGGCCACGGCGCGGCGTATTGTTTACAATTTTGTGAACGATTTGGAGGGAGACGCATGCCCGGATCCCAGCGCGCGCGGCCGGAGACGGCCGCGGCCACCGCGTGGCCTGCCGGACGGCCGCCGTTCCGCGCCGACCACGTCGGCAGCCTGCTGCGCCCGCCCGAGCTGCTCCGGGCCCGCGACGACTTCGCGGCGGGCCGGATCGGAGCCGGCCAGCTGCGGGAGATCGAGGACGCCGCCATCCGCGAGGTGGTGCGGATGCAGCAGGAGGTCGGGCTGCGCGCGGCGACCGACGGCGAGCTGCGCCGGGAGTCCTGGCACATGGACTTCATCTACCAGCTCGGCGGCATCGAGAAGGTCCAGGACGACACCATCAGGGTGGCGTTCCACAACGAGCAGAAGACCTACGAGTGGGCGCCGCCGTCGGCGCACGTGACCGCGCCGGTCACGCTGGCACACACGATCTTCGGCGAGGCGTTCTCGTTCCTGCGCGACACGGTCACCACGGCGGTGCCCAAGCTCACCATCCCGTCGCTGAGCATGGTGCACTACCGCGGCGGGCGCTCGGCGATCGACGCGTCGGTCTACCCGGACCTGGACCAGTTCTGGGCCGACCTGGCCGCGGCCTACGCCGAGGAGGTGCGGCGGCTGTATGACCTCGGCTGCCGCTACCTGCAGCTGGACGACACCAGCCTGGCCTACATGAACGACCCGGCCCAGCGCCGGCACGTCGAGCAGATCGGCGGGGATCCCGAGCACCAGCATGAGCGCTACATCGAGAACATCAACCGCGCGCTGGCCGGGCGGCCAGCGGACCTGGCGGTGACCACGCACATGTGCCGCGGCAACAACCAGTCCATGTGGGCGGCCGAGGGCGGGTACGAGTTCGTCGCCGAGGCGCTGTTCGGCGAGCTTGACGTGGACGGGTTCTTCTGCGAGTGGGACGACGAGCGCTCAGGCGGCTTCGAGCCGCTGCGGTTCGTGCCGAAGGGCAAGCGGGTCGTCCTCGGCCTGGTCACCACCAAGCGCGGCGAGCTGGAGAGCAAGGACCAGCTCAAGCGCCGGATCGACGACGCCGCCCGGTTCGTGGACCCCGGCCAGCTCTGCCTGTCGCCGCAGTGCGGCTTCTCCTCCACCAAGGAGGGCAACGACATCACCGGCCGCCAGCAGTGGGACAAGCTGCGGCTGATCGTCGAGACCGCGCAGGAGGTCTGGGGCACGTGGTGACGACGCAGGACGGGCCGGTCCTGGTTATCAGCGCGCACGCGGGCGACTTCGTCTGGCGGGCGGGCGGCGCGATGGCACTGGCCGCCGCGCGTGGCGCCGAGGTGACCGTGGTCTGCCTGAGCTTCGGCGAGCGGGGCGAGTCCGCGCGGGCATGGCGGGAGGGCAGGAAGCTCGACGAGATCAAGGCGCTGCGCCGGGACGAGGCGGCCAGCGCCGCCGAGGTGCTCGGCGCCCGGATCGAGTTCCTGGACGCGGGCGACTACCCGCTGCGCGAGTCCGCCGGCCTGGTCGACGAGATCGTGCGCTGCTACCGGCGGGCCGGGCCGGCCGTGGTGCTCACCCACGCGCTCGCCGACCCCTACAACCCCGACCATCCGGCGGCGGCGCGGATGGCCCTGCAGGCCCGGGTCCTGGCGCAGGCGATCGGCTATGACGCACCCGGCGACCCGCTGGGCGCGCCGCCGGTGTTCCTGTTCGAGCCGCACCAGCCCGAGCAGTGCGATTTCAAGCCGCAGGTGCTGCTGGACATCACCGAGGTGTTCGCGGTGAAGCGCCGGGCGATGGAATGCCTGGTGGCGCAGCAGCACATGTGGGACTACTACACCGACCTGGCCACGCGCCGCGGGGTTCAGCTGCGCCGCAACGCCGGGCCCAACCTGGGCCTGGCGCAGACCTGCATGGCGGAGGCGTACATGCGCGTCTACCCGCAGGTGACCGGGACGCTGCGATGAGAAGCGTGGTGGTCACCGGGTGCCCGCGAGCCGACCTGGCCGCGGTGGACATGCTGGCCGGGTTCGGCGCCGCCACCGTGCACGAGGCGATCGGCCGCACCGGCTGCCTGGGTCCGGGCATCCGCCCCGTCCACCTCGGCTCGCGGGTCTGCGGCACCGCGGTCACCGCGCTGTGCTGGCCCGGGGACAACCTGATGATCCACGCCGCGGTGGAGCAGTGCCGTCCCGGCGACATCCTGGTCGTCACCACCACCTCCCCGTCCGCCGACGGCGCCTTCGGCGAGCTGCTCGCGACCGCGCTGGCCCAGCGCGGCGTGCGCGGCCTGGTCACCAGCGGCGGCGTGCGGGACGTGGCCGAACTGCACGCGATGGGCTTCCCCGTCTTCTGTGCGGCGGTGTCCGCGCAGGGCACCGTCAAGGCCACGGCGGGCGCGGTCAACATCCCGGTGACCATCGGCGGCCAGCACGTCCGGCCGGGCGACGCGATCGTGGCCGACGACGACGGGGTGGTGGTGGTGCCGCGTGCCGCGGTCCACGATGCCCTGGCCGCGGCGCGGGCGCGGGCCGCGAAGGAGGACGAGTCCAGAGACGCGTTCCGCCTGGGGGAGCTGGGCCTGGACCGGTACGGGCTGCGGGCTGTGCTCGCCGGGCTCGGCGTCGAGTACGTGGATTACCGCAGCTACCAGGGAGCACCCCAGTGACCGGGCCGGGCGGGGTGCGGTGCATGCTGATGCGCGGCGGGACCTCGAAGGGCCTGTACTTCCTGGCCGCCGACCTGCCCGCCGATCCCGCGGACCGGGACGCGCTGCTGCTCGCGGTGATGGGCAGCGGCCACCCGATGCAGGTCGACGGGGTCGGCGGCGCGCATCCGCTGGCCGCCAAGGTCGCGGTCGTCTCGGCGTCGCGGCGCGCTGATGCCGACGTCGACTACCTGTTCCTCCAGCTCGGGGTGGACGAGGCGACGATCACCGACCAGCAGAACTGCGGGAACATCCTGGCCGGGGTCGGCCCGTTCGCCGTCGAGCGCTGGCTGGTCTGCGCGGGCCTGGAGTCCACCACGGCGCGCATCCACATGGTCAACTCCGGCAGCGTCGTCGCCGCCACGTTCGCCACGCCCGCGGGGGTGGTCCGGTATGCCGGGGACACCGCGATCGCGGGCGTCCCGGGCACCGCCGCGCCGGTCCTGCTGCGGTTCGCCGACACGGCGGGCTCGGCGACCGGCAGCCTGCTCCCCACCGGGAGCGTGTCCGATCTCATCGACGGCATCCAGGTCAGCTGCGTCGATAACGGCATGCCCGTGGTGGTGGCGCGGGCCGCCGACTTCGGCCTGACCGGCGGCGAGTCAGCCGCGGACCTGGCCGGGAACGAGGACCTGGGCCGCCGGGTCCAGGCGCTGCGGCTGGCGGCCGGGAAGCTGATGGGGCTCGGTGACGTCGCCGGCCTGCCGGTGCCCAAGACCACCCTGGTCAGCGCGCCCCGTGATGGCGGGACGATACGCACCGCCACCTTCATCCCGGTCCGGCCGCACACCTCGATCGGGGTTCTCGGCGCGGTGACCGTCGCCACCTGCCTGCTGCTGCCCGGCGGCACCGGCGCCGAGCTCGCCCGGCTGCCGGCGTCCGGGAATGTCATCGACATCGAGCACCCCACCGGGCACCTGCAGGTCGAGGTCGAGCTCGACACCTCCCCGGTCCCGCCGCGGGTGCTGCGGGCCGGTGTCGTCCGCACCGCCCGCAAGCTGTTCGACGGGACCGTTTACCCGGCGCCGCTGTCAGCCGCGGCCGCCCGATAGGAGGCGCGCCATGCCCCTGCTGCACGACGTAGCGCACCTCGGCCATGCCGAGCTGCTCACGCCCGAGCCGGAGCGGAGCCTGTGGTTCTTCACCCAGGTGCTCGGGCTCACCGAGAACGGCACCAGCGGCGACTCGGTCTACCTGCGCACCTGGGACGACTACGAGCACCACAGCCTGAAGCTGACCGCGGCGGCCACCTCCGGCCTGCGCCGCACCGGGCTGCGCGCCAGCAGCGAGGAGGCACTGCACCGGCGGGTGACCCGGATCGAGGCGGCGGGCCTGGGCATCGGCTGGCAGTCCGGCGACACCGGGATCGGTCCCACCTACCTGTTCCGCGACCCGGACGGGCACGAGTTCGAGCTGTACTGGGAGACCGACTGGTACCGGCCGGAGGGTGAGCTGAAGCCGGCGCTGAAGAACCAGGCGCAGGCCTACCCGGGCCGCGGCGTGTCGGTCCGGCGGCTGGACCATGTCAACTTCCTGGCCGCGCAGGCCCGGCCGAACGGGGACTTCGTCGCCGAGATGCTCGGCGGCCGGGTCACCGAGCAGATCGTGCTCGACGACGGCACCATCACCGCGCAGTGGCTGCACTTCGCGCAGAAGTCCTATGACCTCGTCTACACCAACGACTGGACCGGCTCGCACGGGCGGCTGCACCACATCGCGTTCGCCACCGACACCCGCGAGGACATCCTGCGGGCGGCGGACATCTGCCTGGACCGGGGCGTGTTCATCGAGACCGGGCCGCACAAGCACGCCATCCAGCAGACGTTCTTCCTCTACGTGTATGAGCCGGGCGGGAACCGGATCGAGCTGTGCAACCCCTGCGCCCGGCTGATCTTCGCACCGGACTGGGCCCCGGTGAGCTGGACGGAGGCCGAGCGCGCCAAGGGACAGGCCTGGGGGCTGGCTACCATCGCTTCGTTCCACACGCACGGGACCCCGCCGGTACCGTGACGCGGATGAGGCAGCACGTGCCGCCGGACGCCCGGCCCGCGGTCGCCGGGACGGTCCGCTCGGCAATCCTGGCGGGCGAGTACGCGCCCGGGCAGCGGCTGATCGAGGCCGACCTGTGTGAGCGGTTCGGCGTGTCCCGGTTCATCGTGCGCGCCGCCCTGCAGGAGCTGGCGGCCCAGGGCCTGGTGGAGTTCCAGCGGAACCGGGGTGCCCGGGTGCGCGACATATCGCTGGCCGAGGCGATCGAGATCACCGAGGTCCGCAAGCTGCTGGAGGGGCTGGAGGCGGCCCGGGCCGCGGCGCGCGTCACCGCGGCCGAGGCGGCCGCGCTGCGGGGCATCCTCGCGAACATGCGCGCCGCCGTGGCAGGAGCGGAGCTGCTGCGCTACAGCGAGCTCAACGCGCGCCTGCACGCGGCGATCCGCGACATCGCCGCGCACGAGACGTCCGCCCGGCTGCTGCGCCAGCTACGGGACCAGACCGTCCGGCACCGGTTCTCGCTGTCCCTGGTGCCGGGCCGGCCGGCCGTCTCGCTGCCGCAGCACGAGGCGATCGTCACGGCGGTGACGGCGCGGGATCCGGCCGCCGCCGAGCGGGCGATGCACGAGCACCTGCAGAGCGTCATCGACGCCCTCCGCGCTCTGTCCGCGGCGGCGATGCGGCGATGAGCGGGGGCGCCGGGGACGGGGGCCTGGTGGTGGCCGTTCTCGGCCTCGGCGAGGCCGGCTCGGTGATCGCGGCCGGCCTGTGCGCCGCGGGCGCGGTGGTGCGGGGATTCGATCCGCGGGTCCGCCCCGGGGGCGGTGTCATCCCCTGCGACGGCGACGCCGACGCCTGCCGGGGCGCGGCGGTGGTGGTGTCGCTGACCTGCGCGCACGAGGCCGAGGCAGCCCTGACGGCGGCCCTGCCGGGCATGTCCGGCGAGGCCATCTACGCCGACCTCAACACCGCGTCGTCGGAGCTGAAGGCCCGCCTGGCCGGCCTGGCCGGCGCGGCCGGCATCGGGTTCGCGGACGTCGCGCTGATGTCGCCGGTGCCGGGCACCGGGCTGCGCACCCCGATGCTCGCCGCCGGGCCGGCGGCCGGGCGGTTCGCCGGCGTCTTCGGCCGGCTCGGCGCGGACGTGGCGGTGCTACCCGGGCCACCGGGCACGGCGGCGGCGCGGAAGCTGGTGCGGAGCGTGTTCTACAAAGGGCTGGCCGCCGCCGTCATCGAGGCGCTCCGCGCGGCCCGCGCGGCCGGGTGCGAGGACTGGCTGCGGGACAACATCTCCCGCGAGCTGGCGGGCGCCTCGGCGGCGACGCTGGACCGGCTGGAACAGGGGAGCGTACAGCACGCGGTGCGGCGCACCGACGAGATGGCCGCGGCGGCGGAGCAGTTGCACCGGCTGGGCGTGCCGCCGCGGGTGGCCCGCGCGAGCGAGCAGTGGCTCCGGCAACTGGCGGCCGAGCAGGCCGGGAGCGCTCCCGGCTGACCGGGCGCCTACCTGGACAGGTGCCGCAGGCCCTCGTTGACGATGCGGGCGCCGATGGCGGTGGCGGCGCCGCCGAGCACCCCCTTGGTAATGGTGTCCTTGTGATCGGTGCCGAACTTCCTGGCCGACGCGATGATCGGGTCCGCCGCGGAATGGAATCCCGCGTCAAAGGTCCCGCCGCCGCTCGCGGCGTCGTAGGAGCCCCGGACCAGCCCCGCGGCGATGGCGACTGGAGAGGCGGCGACGGCGATCGCGTCCGCCCAGAACGTACTCGTCTGCTCCACGCTCGACTCCTCTCCCACGGGCTGCAGGAGACAACCCCGGCCTGAGCGCAAGTATAAAACCACCGGGCCGCGGACCATCCCCGCCAAGGCGCCCCGGGGGCGTGGCGCGGATGGCGGCCCGGCGCGGGGAATCGTACGCTCGGCAGGACGCAGCCGTGCACAGCGGTTCCCGGCGGCGAGGCGAGGGCGATGGAAGCAGCGGCAGGGCCGGCGCTGAGCTTCGCCGGCCTGTTGCGGCAGCTGCGGACGGCGTCCGGGCTGACGCAGGAGGAGCTGGCCGAGGCGGCAGGCATGTCCCCGCGGTCGGTCAGTGACCTGGAACGGGGGATAAACCGCACCGCCCGCAAGGACACGGCGGTGCTGCTGGCCGGCGCGCTGGGCCTGGCGGGGGAGGTGCGGGAGGCGTTCGTCGCGGCGGCGCGCGGCCGGGCACCGGCGGAGCGGGTCCTTGCCGCCAGGGATGGCAGCACCCCGCCGGTCCCGGCGGCGGTGCGCAGCCTGCCCCGTGACATCGGCAGCTTCACCGGCCGCGGCGCCGAACTGGCCCAGTTGCTCGACACGCTGGCCGGCCCGGCCGGTGGCGGCCCGGCGGGGATCTGCGCGGTGGACGGGATGGCCGGCGTCGGCAAGACCACGTTCGTCGTGCACGCCGCCCACCTGCTGGCCGACAGGTTCCCGGACGGGCAGTTCTTCCTTCCCCTGCACGCGCACACCCCCGGCCAGCAGCCGGTCGGCCCGGCCGACGCCCTGGCCAGCCTGCTGCTGCTGGCCGGGGTCGCGGTGCAGCACATCCCGCCGGACGTCGCGGCCCGGGCCGGCCGGTGGCGGGACCACGTCGCGGGCAAGCGGATCCTGCTGCTGCTCGACGACGTGGCCGGGCACGACCAGGTCCGGCCGTTGCTGCCGGGCACCCCGGGCAGCCTGGTGCTGATCAGCAGCCGCCGGCGGCTGACCGCGCTGGAGGACGCCGCCGTGATCAGCCTCGGCACCCTGTCCCCGGGCGAGGCGGCCGCCCTGCTGACCAGGCTGGCCGGCCGGGCGGACCTGGCCGGCCAGACGGGGGCCGTGGCGGAGATATCCCGGCTGTGCGGGCACCTGCCGCTGGCGATCGGCATGCTCGCCAGGCGGCTGCGGCACCACCCGGCCCGGACCGCCGCGGAGCTGGCCGCGGGCCTGGCGGCGGCCAGCGACAAGCTGGCCGTCATGCGCGCGGAGAACCTGTCGGTCGCCGCCGCGTTCGAGGAGTCCTACGCCGATCTCACCGCGGCCCAGCAGCGGCTGTTCCGCCGGCTCGGCCTGGCGCCGGGGCCGGACATCGACGCCTGCGCCGCGGCCGCCCTCGACGGCACCAGCCTGGAGGACTCCGGCCGGCTGCTCGACGAGCTGTACGACCATCAGCTGATCACCGAGCCCGCGCCCGGCCGGTACCTGCTGCACGACCTGCTGCGCGAGTACGCCCGGGCGCTGGCGGCCGGCCGCGCCGGGGACGACGGGGCGGCCGGCCGGCTGGTGAACTACTACGCGCATGTCGCCGCCGCCGCCAGCACGCAGATCGCCACCTGGACCACCGCCGGCGGCCGCCCGCCGGACAGCCGCCCGCCCGCCGCCGCGCCGCCGGTGGCCAGCCCGCACCACGCGGCGGCGTGGCTGGAATCCGAGCGCGCCAACCTGCAGGCGGCCGTCGGCCACGCCGCCGCGCACGGCATGCCCCGGCACGCCGTCGCGATCGCCACGGCGATGGGCGGTTTCCTGCGCGCCCGCGGTCACTGGGACCAGGCGGCGGAGCAGTACCGCACGGCCCTGGCCGCGGCCCGGCAGGCCGGGGACCGGGCCGGCCAGGCCGGCGTGCTGGACGAACTGGGCCTGCTGCACCAGCTGACCGGCGACTACCGGGCTGCCACGGCCGCGCTGACCGAGGCCATCGGGCTGTTCCGCGACCTCGGCGATCCCACCGGGGAGGCCTACGCCCGCAACCACCTGGGCCTGGTGCAGATGGACCTGGCGGACTACCCGGCCGCCGCCGCCAACTACCGGCAGGCGCTGGCGCTGGCCCGCGACGCCGGGGATCAGCTCGCCGAGGCCGTGTCCCTCATCGACCTGGGCATGCAGCAGCAGCTGACCGGCGACTACCCGGCGTCCATCGCCAGCTACGAGCGGGCGCTGCCGCTGGCCCGGAGCGCCGGCTCGGCGTTCGACGAGGCCGACGCGCTGACCGAGCTGGGCGTGGTGCGGCGGCTGACCGGCGACTACCCGGCCGCCGCCGCCGACCAGCGCCGGGCGCTGGAGCTGTTCCGCCGCCTCGGCGACCGGCTGGGCCAGGCGTGGGCGCTGCACGAGCTCGGCGTACTGCAGCAGCAGGCCGGGGACTACGCGGCCGGCGCGGACAGCCTCCGCCGGGCCCTGCAGGTGCATGCGGACCTCGGCGCCCGGCACGGGCAGGCCGTCGTGCTGAACAGCCTCGGCGAGCTGGCGTGCGTGGCCGCCTCGGCGCAGGAGGCGCGCGACTACCACGGCCAGGCCCTGGCCATCGCGGTGGATCTCGGCGCCCCGCTCCAGGAGGCCGTGGCGCTGGAGGGGATCGGCCGCAGCATGCTGCCCGGGAGCCCGGCCGAGGCGGCCGGGCACCTGCGCCGGGCGCTGGCGATCTACCAGCGGATCGGCGCCCCGGAAGCCCGGCGGGTGCGGGCCGCGCTCGACGACCACGGTCTGTGAGCTGGTCAGCCCGCCCGCCGTCCGGCCAGCCGCCGCCGGTCGTCCTCCACGGCGGCGGCGCCACCGCGGGGCCCGGCCGTCCCGCCGAGCAGTGCCTGGGCGTTCAGCAGGGCCCAGAGCCGGGCCCGCGGGCGGTGCCCGCGCCCGTCCTCGCGGCTGGCCGCGCGCGCCCGGCCGCCCGCCACCTGCGCCTGGCCGCCGGCCGCGCGTGCCCGCACGGCCCTCCGTGCCTGGATGCTGGCCATCATCGGTGCCCTCCTGAGTTATCCGGCTGACACCACCATCGCCAGGGACCCCGGTAACCACCACACGTGCCGGCCCACAGGAGTGCCCACAGGATCGGCCGGCTCCGCGCACGGGCTATCGCGGCTGAGCCGGGGGCGCCGGCCGGGGCCGGCCGGGACGTTCGCCGCGTGCGGCAAGGGCCCTTTGGCACCTCCGCCCAGCGTGGCGGCGCGCGACGCTGGGGCCAACTGGGATAGCTGCCCGCAGCGCTGGCGCGGGCCAGGGTCTGGCCAGGCTGGGCTGCTCCTTGCCCGTGTCCGTATCGCGGCGGCGGATGGATGGGAGTTCGCCATGGCCACCACCACGCCCGCGACGGGCAGGCCAGGCAGGGTCGCCGGGTTCCCGGCCGGACGCTGGACCAAGTGGATCGTAGTGGGCTTCTGGGTGGCCGTGCTGGCGGTCACGTTCCCGCTGGCGGGGAAGCTCAGCGGTGCCGAGAAGAACGACACCGGGGCCTGGCTGCCCGCGCACGCGGAGTCCACCAAGGTCCTCGACGTGCAGTCGCGGTTCCAGCCGCCCAACGTCTACACCGCGATCGTGGTGTACCAGCGCTCTTCCGGGCTGACCGCCGCGGACCGGGCGAAGGCAGCCGCCGATGTGCGGCGGTTCGCGCACCTTCCCGGGGTGAGCCCCGTGCAGGTCGCCGGCCCGGTCCCGGCCCCCGACGGGAAGGCCATCGAGACCATGTTCCCGGTGAACCTGCAGGCGCAGGGCTGGGCCGCCACCGCGACAGCCGCCGACGCCATCGACGCCATCACCCGCGCGCACGCGAACGGCCTGGCCTCCTACGTCACCGGGCCGCTGGGCAGCGCGGCCGACGGCAACAGGACGTTCCATGGCATCGACAGCACGCTGCTGTACTCGACCGTGGCGGTGGTCATCGTCATCCTGCTGCTCACCTACCGCAGCCCGGTGCTGTGGCTGCTGCCGGTGACCTCGGCGGGGGCGGCGCTGATCACCTCGGAGGGGGTGATCTACCTGCTCACCAGGTACGCGGGCCTGACGGTCAACGCGATGAGCGTGGGCATCCTGTACGTGCTGGTCTTCGGCGCCAGCACGGACTACGCGCTGCTGATCGTCGCGCGTTACCGGGAGGAGTTGCGCCGTCACGACCGGCGTCATCCGGCGATGGCCGAGGCGCTCCGGCGGGCCGGGCCGGCCATCATCGCCAGCGGATCCACCGTCATCGTGGCGCTGCTGACGCTGACCCTGGCCGAGGTGAACTCGACCAGCAGCCTGGGACCGGTGCTGGCGGTCGGCGTCGCGGTCGGGATGGCCGCCATGCTCACCCTGCTGCCCGCGCTGCTGGTGACCTTCCCCCGCGGGATCTTCTGGCCCTACCGGCCCGGCTACGGCTCGGCCGAGCCGACCCGCCAGGGGCCGTGGGCCCGGATCGGCTGGCTCATCGCGGGCCGCCCGCGCCGGGTCTGGGTGAGCGGTGCGCTGGTGCTGGGCGTCCTGGCACTCGGCCTGACCGGCCTGACCGCGCATGGCCTGACCAACGCGCAGTCCTACCGCGGGCGCCCCGAGTCGGTGACCGGGGCGAGCGTGCTCGCCAGGCACTTCCCGGCCGGCGCCGGCCAGCCCGTCGTCGTCATCGGCAGCCCGGCCGCGGCGGCGTCGCTGCACGCCGCCCTGGCCGGCGTGCGCGGCATCGCCAGCGTGACCCCGCCGGTGAGCCGGGCCGGTTACGCCTACCTCGAGGGCACGCTGGCCGCGCCCCCGGACAGCCAGGCCGCCTACGCCACGGTCGAGGCGGTGCGCTCGGCGGTGCACGCCGTTCCAGGCGCGCATGCCCTGGTGGGCGGGGGCACCGCGATCAGCATGGACGTGGAGCACGCCGACGCGCACGACCGGGGCCTGGTCATCCCGCTGATCCTCGGCGTGGTGTTCGTCATCCTCGCGCTGCTGCTGCGGGCCCTGGTGGCGCCGCTGATCCTGATCGCCACCGTGGTGCTGTCGTTCGCCGCGGCGCTGGGCGTGAGCGCCTTCTTCTTCAACCACGTGTTCGGCTTCGGCGGCGCGGACGCCGCCTTCCCGCTGTACGCGTTCGTCTTCCTGGTCGCGCTCGGCATCGACTACAACATCTTCCTGATGACCCGGGTCCGGGAGGAAACGGCGAAGCGGGATGCCCGGCACGGCGCGCTCACCGCGCTCGCCGCGACCGGCGGCGTGATCACCTCGGCCGGCGTGGTCCTCGCCGCCACGTTCGCCGTGCTGGCCACGCTCCCGTCGACCACCCTGACCGAGATGGGCTTCACGGTCGCCTTCGGCATCCTGCTCGACACCATCTTCGTGCGGTCGGTCCTGGTCACCGCGCTCAACCTCGACCTCGGGCACAGGATGTGGTGGCCGGCCCGGCTGGCGCGGCGGCCGGACCCGCCACGGCGGGAGCTCAGCCGGGAGCGTGCCGCCGCCCTGGCCGCACGCTGACCCGGGCGCGCAGCCGGTCCCGCCGGGCGTCGGCCAGGATCACCCGGGAGGCGTTGCGGGCCGGCGCGGCCATGACCCCGCCGCCGGGGTGGGTGCCCGATCCGCACAGGTACAGCCCGGCGACGGGGGACCGGTAGTCGCCGTACCCGAAGACCGGGCGCAGCGAGAACATCTGGTCCGGGCTCATCTCGCCCTGGAAGATGTTGCCGCCGAGCAGCCCGTAGCGCGCCTCGATGTCCGGCGGGGCCAGCACCTCGGCGTGCAGCACCGATCCGGTGATGCCGGGGCAGTACTCCTCCAGGGTCGCCAGGACCCGCGCGGCGTAGGCGTCGCGCTCGGCATCCCAGGACCCGCTGGCAAGGTCGTAGGGGCCGTACTGCGTGAACGCCAGGGCGAGGTGGCGGCCGGCCGGGGCGAGCCCCGGCTCGTGCGCGGTGGGGAAGACCAGTTCGATGTAGGGGTGCCGGGACGGCCGGCCGTACTTGGCGTCGTCCCAGGCCCGCTCGAGGTACTCCACCGAGGGGGAGATGGCCATCAGGCCGCGGTGCAGCGGTTCCGGCCGGCCGGCGTCCCAGGCGTCCGGCCGGGGCAGCTCCGACAGGGCCAGGTTCACCTTGACCGAGCCGGACCGGGTGCGCAGCCGCCGCACGTCCCGCACCACCTCGGCCGGGAGGTGCTCGAAGCCGACCAGGTCCCGGTAGGTGGTGACGGGATGGGCGCTGGAGACGACCCGGCGGGCCGCGAGCACCGATCCGTCGTCCAGCTCGGCCCCGGTGGCCCGGCCGTCCCGGACCGTCACCCGGCGGACCGCCGCGCCGGTGCGGATCTCCGCCCCGGCCTCCCGGGCGGAGCCGGCCAGCGCGCTGCTCACCCCGCCCATGCCGCCGTGGACCCAGCCCCAGGCACCGTCGTGCCCGGCGACCTCGCCGATCCAGTGGTGCATCAGCACGTACGCCGACCCCGGGCTCATCGGCCCGCACCAGGCGCCGATGATGGCCTGCGTGGCGAGCGCCCCCTTGACCCGGTCGTCGGCGAACCACTCGTCCAGGAAGTCCGCGGCCGACATGGTGAACAGCCGGACCGCCTCGGCCACGTCCCGCCCCCGCCAGTGCCGCAGCCGGGCCCCGGCCGCCGCCCACTTCGGCAGCTCGCCCAGCGCCAGGTTCGGCGGGACCACGAACAGCAGGTCCTTCAGCAGGTGCGCCACCCGGTCGAAGTACCGGTCGAACTCGGCGTAGGCGCGGGCGTCGGCGGCGGACAACCGGCCGATCTCCGCCACGTCGCGGGCCGTGTCGCCCCACAGCGTCAGCCCGGACCCGTCGGGGAACGGGACGAAGTAGTCCGGCGTGATGACCGACACCCGGTACCCGTGCCGCTCCAGCCCGAGCTCGCTGACGATCCGCGGCGGCAGCAGGCTGACCACGTAGGAGGCGCTGGAGACCCGGTACCCCGGCCAGGGCTCCTCGGTCACCGCCGCCCCGCCGAGCACCTGGCGCCGTTCCACCACGGTCACATCCAGCCCGGCCTTCGCCAGGTACGCCGCACAGGCCAGCCCGTTGTGCCCCCCGCCGACCACCACCACGTCCCTGACCCGGCCATCGTGCGGCCTGCTCGCCACGTGCACCTCCGCGGGCCTTGTGTGTCTGCTCGCCCCATGATGGCCCGCACCCCGGGCCCTGGCCCGCAGGTTCGGCGCGGCACGCCGGGCCGCCGGTCACGCCAGGCCGCCGCGCGTGGTTGCATGGGCCGACGGCGAGCATGGAGGTGCCGGCATGTCCCTGACCTTGCTTGACTGGCGCCGCCGGGTCGCGCGGCTCTACGCGGAGGTCCGCGCCGAGCCCGACCCGGCGGTCGCGCACGAGCACTGGCGGCGGGGCCGGGACGGCCTGCTGCGCACGCATCCGGACTCGCCCGTCCCCGCGGCGCGGCGCGCGGGCTACCCGGGCGCGCCGGTCGCCGCCTACGATCCGCGGCTGCGCTTCGACGTCGAGGTGGACACCCGGCTGCCGCCCGCGCACCTGGACGTCGCCACCGGCACCGACGGGGCCGTCCGGTTCGACCGCGTCGGGCGCGCGCACCTGCCCGGCGGCGGCGGCCTGGACGTGTGGTGGCTGCGCGGCTACGGCGGCGGCCTGTTCGTCCCGGTGAAGGACGGCACCGCGGGGTCGGCGACCTACGGCGGCGGCCGGTACCTGATCGACACGGCCAAGGGCGCGGACCTCGGCGGCGGCGGGCGGCTGATCCTCGACTTCAACTTCGCCTACAACCCCTCCTGCGCCTACGACCCGGCCTGGGCGTGCCCGCTGGCCCCGGCCGGCAACACGCTGGCCCGGCCGCTGCTGGCCGGGGAGCTCATGCCCGGGCGGCTGCGCTAGGCGTGCACCGTGCCCCGGCTGTCGAAGGCCATGGCGCGCTGCAGCGCCGCGGCCCGCAGGTCCGGGGGGATCTCCGCCGGGCCGCCCAGCGCGGCGGAGTTGATCCCCGCCTGTGCCGCCTCCTCGACCACCCCGCCGATCAGGATGGCCAGTTCCGGGGTGCGGTGGAACACCAGCACGCCGTGGTTGGCCAGCAGCACCGCCGGCGTTCCCGGGGTGACCGCGGCGCGGATGTTGGCGACCGCCTCGGCCGACCCGCGCGGCCCGTAGCCCGCCACCGGCACCCCGTCCGGGAGCCCGAACATGGCCAGTGCCTCCACCCAGCAGCCGATGGGGCGGCGGGCCACCGCGTACGCGGTGGCGTACGGGGAGTGGGTGTGCAGGACGCAGCCGACCTCCGGGTTGTCCGCGTACATGGCCGTGTGCATGGCGACCACCGCGCCCTGGATGGGCGGCAGGTCGCCCTCCAGCAGGGTCCCGTCCAGCCCGACCCGCACCACGGCGGACAGGGGATGGCCGCGCAGCGACGGGCCCGCGGTGAAGTACATCTCCGCCGCGCCGGGGACCCGGACGCTGACGTTGCCGTGCCCGTTCGCGGAGATCGCGCCGCTGGCGACCACGCGCTGGGCGATGTCGACGACCTGACCGGCCAGGTCCTTGTCCATGGCCTACCCCTCCCCCCGGGCCGGCACGGCCCGTTCACCAGCCCTGCTGCCCGGTGTCCCGGGCGCCGCCGGGCCAAGATATCCCGGCGGTGCCCGCGCGGGCCACCCCGGGCGGGGGCGGTGGCGCGGTGCCGGGCGGTCAGAAGGGAATGAAGGGCAGGCTTCCGCTGGCGTGCTCGGCACGGACCCGGGCATCCGGCGGTGCCTCGGCCCTGATGTGCCCGGCAAGCTCGCGTGCGTCATCCTCGTTGTTGGCGCCGACGATCAGGAACTTCCAGCGGCGCACCACCGTGCGGCCCTCGCCGCGCAGCGTGTCCGCCAGCTTGACCGCGTCGCGGTGCGATCCCAGGTCAGCCCGTGCCTGCCACTGGGGTGTCCCGGTGGCGAGCGACTCCGCGGTCTCGGCCTCCTCGAGCCGCTCGTGCTCGGCCTCGACCTCGGCCTCGGTCCGCGGCATCGCGACGCCCGGGATCTCCCACTCCTCCTCGACGGGATGCCAGCGGTGCAGCGCGAAGTCCGCGTGGATGCCCTGGTCGTCCAGGACCTCCCGGGCGACCTGCTCCGCCGCCCTGGCCGCGGCCTCGGTGCCGGCGTACAGGAAGACCTCTGCCTCACCGGCGCCGACGGCGATGCTGCCGCCGAGCCGTGCGTGCACGTCCTCTTCTACCTCGTGCGCGGAGAAGGACCGCTGCGCCCCCTGGGCGTGCACCGGATCGGTCAGCGAAATCGTCACACGCCAGTCACTACCGTCAGCCACAGCGTGACTCTAACGCACCCGCGCCCGCCGCCGGGCCGGGCGTGGCCTCACGCGTCCCGCCGGCGCAGCAGCGTACCGCCGGCCAGGAGCGCCGCGGCCGCCCAGGCGGCGAGCACGCCAAGGCCGGCCCACGGGCCGATGGGCAGGCCGTTCAGCCCGGTGCTGGCCTGGATCTCCAGCCCGGCGGTCATCGGCCCGGCCTGCTCGATGTGCCGGGCCATGCCCGGGCTGCCAGCCACCTGGCCGAGGATCGGGAACAGGTACAACAGGCCGAGTACGGCCCCCATGGCCGCGGCGGGCTCCCGCAGTGCGGTGGCCACGCCGAGGCTGAGCAGCGCGATCAGGGCGAGGTAGAGCACCGTGCCCGCGGCGGCGCGCAGCACCACCGGGTCGGCCAGGGACAGGTCCGGGTACCCGGTGGCGGGGGTGTACCCGTGGCCGGGCAGGATCAGCCGGCCCGCCAGCAGGCAGCCGAGGACCGCGACGGTCCCGGCGGCCAGCGTCAGGCCGGTGACGACGGCGGCCTTGGCGGCCAGCATCGTGACCCGGCGCGGCATGGCGGTCAGCGTGGCGGCGATCATCCCGGTGCCGTACTCGCCGCCGACCGCCAGCACCGCCGCGATGGCCACGACCGCCTGGCCCGCCTCGGTGCCGGTGAGACTGAGCCGGGTGAGGTCGGGATGACAGCCGGCCGACGAGGTGCACGACAGGGCCGCGGACACCATGGCGCTGACGGCGACGGTCGAGGCGATGCCGCCGAGTGCCAGCCAGCCGGCGCCCGGCAGCGTGCGCAGCTTCGTCCACTCCGCGCGCAGGGCGCAGGCCATGTCGCGGCCGGCGGCGGCCCGCGGGCGGCTCACGCGTCCCGCCGGCGGAGCAGGACGGCGGCCAGCCCGAGGGCGAGCGCGGCCCAGCCGCACAGCACCGCGAAGCCGGCCCACGGCGCCAGCGGATAGTAGCCGTACTGCGGCAGGTAGGCGTTGCTGACCTGCGGGTAGGCGGGGACTTCCTGCTGGACGGCGAACCCGGCGGCGGGGGTGACCCGCAGCAGCCAGTCCGCGGCGCCGGGGGGGAGCACCGCCAGCGGCGCGGAGAAGAAGTACGCCACCGCGGTCAGCGCGACGACGGCGGTGATCGCCCCGGCGCCGTGCCGCAGGATCGTGCCCACGGCCAGCGCGAGCACGGCGGCCACGGCGAGCAGCGCCGCGGTCCCGGCCACCACGCGCACCTGCGTGAGCGCGCTCACCGGGAAGACGTAGTTGCCGTGGGCGCGGAGCAGGTGCGCGCCCACGAGTACCACCGGGGCGGCGCCGGCCAGCCCGGCCGCGAAGCTGGCCGAGCCGATCACCACCGCCTTGGCGGCCAGCACCCGGCCGCGCCCGGGGCTCGCGGCGAACGTGACGGCGATCAGGCCGCGCCGGTACTCGGCCGTCATGAACATCGCCCCCACCACGACCACCACGATCAGCCCGGCGAACGCGCCGGCGAGGCCGTCATCCCCGGGCTTGCCGAGGCCCGCGGGCCCGGGGCCGGCCGGGGCGATGTCGCCGGACCCGCTCACCGTGAACACGCCGCCCGCCGCATGAAACCGGCCGGGCAGCGCGGGGTACCGAGAGCCGGCCCCGATGGTCGCGCCGCCCCACCCGCCGCGGGTCTCCGCGCCCGGCAGGCTGACGTGGTCGAAGACGGCGGTGGCCAGGCTGGGGCCGGCGTTCTCGGCCGTCACCCGCGGCGGGGAGGCGACGAACAGGCCGGCCTGCGCCGCCGCGGGCAGCCCGGCCAGGACGGCGGAGCCCACGCGGGTCCAGTGCCTGCCATCGGCGGAGTCGTACCCGGTGAGCGTGTCGCCGGACCGGACCAGCCGCAGCCACCGCGGCGAGGCGGCGGAGACGCGCCCGCCCAGGCCGGGCGCGTCGTGGGTGTAGTCGTACTGCATCCGCACCCCGTGCCCGCCGGTGACCAGCACCGCCGCGTAGGCCGATCCCGGCGTGGTTCCGGCCTTGACCAGGATCCCTGCCTTGGCCCACGGCTGGATCCCGGCGGTCAGGCCCGCCGCCGGATCCGGGCCGGCCGGGATCCCGCCGCCGGGTGAGTAGCGGCCGGCCAGTGCGGTCACCCGGGCGGTGATGCTGCCGTTCCCGTGCAGCGTCCGGTGCACGAAGTAGAACCGGTCGGATACCGCTTCGCCGCCGGGCCCGACCGGGCGGGCCGGGCGGCAGGCGACCGGCGGGCCGGCCGGCCCCGCCGGGCCGACCGGCTGACAGCCGGCCTGCGGCCCGGACGCGGCCCACAGCCCCACCCCCGCGGTGACCGCCGCGGCGACCACCATGGCGATCACCCAGCCGCGCACGGTGCGGAACTTGGTCCACTCGGCCCGGAGCACCCGGCCGGAGCCGTCCCGCCCGGCCCGGCTCCCGGAATGTGCCGGCGTGATCGTGGCGGTCATGTCACTGCCTCCCGCGCGGGGCGGCGGCGCGGTAGTCGACCGTGTCACGGGTCAGCTCCAGGTAGGCCTCCTCCAGCGACCTGGCCCGGCCGCCCGGTGCTCCCGCGAGCAGGTCCGCCGTGCTGGTGTCGGCGATGACCTTGCCACGGCCGATGATCACCAGGTGGCCGGCGGTGTGCTCCAGTTCGCTCATCAGGTGGCTGGACACCAGCACCGCGCGGCCCTGCGCGGCCAGCGACCGCAGGAACCCGCGCATCCAGACGATCCCCTCCGGGTCCATGCCGTTGAACGGCTCGTCCAGGATGAGCACCGGCGGGTCGCCGAGCATGGCTGCCGCGATGCCCAGCCGCTGCCGCATGCCCAGCGAGAATCCCCCCGTCCGGCGGCCGGCCACGGACTCCAGGCCCGCCAGGGTGATCACATCAGCCACGCGCGGAGCGTCCAGGCCCTGTGAATGAGCAAGCCAGAGCAGGTGAGCGCGGGCCGGCCTGCTGGGCTGCAGCGCCGACGCGTCGAGCAGCGAGCCGGCCTGCGTCAGCGGGCGGCGCAGGGTGGCGTAGGGCCGCCCGCCGACCAGCGCGTGGCCCGCGTCGGGCGCGTCCAGGCCGAGGATCACCCGCATCGTGGTGGTCTTCCCGGCGCCGTTGGGGCCGATGAACCCGGTGACCTCCCCGGGCGCGACCGTGAACGACATGCCGTCCAGGGCCACGGTCGGCCCGAACCGCTTCCGCAGCCCGGCCACTTCGATCGTCGCGTCCATGGCCATGTCCTTGTCCTTGTCTGCCTGGGGAATGGTGCGTTCAGGGCGGTTGTATGCCAACGGCGGTGTCAGCACGGTGTCGGTGGCTGACACCGGGCTGACACCGGCGGCCTGGCATCGTGGAGCGCAGCCGCCACCCGGGGCGCAGCGCCCCACAGCGGGCGGCGCGCCAGGAAAGGGCACGCAGCCATGAGAGTGCTGGTCGCAGAGGATCACGAGGTACTGGCCACGGCCATCGGGACCGGGCTGCGCCGCGAGGGCATGGCGGTCGACGTCGTCCTCGACGGGGACGACGCGCTCGAGCACCTGGCCGTCACCCGCTACGACGTCCTGGTGCTGGACCGGGACCTGCCCGGGACCCACGGCGACGACGTCTGCCGGAAGCTCGCGGCCGGGCGTGCCAGCACCAGGGTGCTGATGCTGACCGCCGCCAGCACCGTCGCCGACCGGGTGGACGGCCTGGGCCTCGGCGCCGACGACTACCTGCCCAAGCCGTTCGACTTCGCCGAGCTGGTCGCCCGGGTCCGGGCGCTGGGCCGCCGGTCCGCCGCCGCGCTGCCGCCGACGCTGGCCAGCGGTGACGTGACCCTGGACCCCAGCCGCCGGGTCGCGTTCCGGGCCGGCCGGCGGCTCGACCTGAGCCCCAGGGAGTTCGCCGTGCTGGAATGCCTGCTCGCCTCGGCCGGCCGGGTGGTGTCCGCCGAGCACCTGCTCGAGCGGGTGTGGGACGAGGCGGCCGACCCGTTCACCACCGCGGTCAAGACGACGGTCCGCCGGCTGCGGGCCAAGCTCGGCGATCCGCCCGTGATCCACACCGTCCGCGAGGGCGGGTACCGGATCGGAGCAGCATGATGGCACGTACCGTCCTGGCCCCGTTCCGGCGGGCCTGGCCCGGATTCTCCGGGCTGCCCCGGCCCACGCTGCGGCTGCGCCTCGCGCTGCTCTACGGCATGCTGATCGCAGGCTGCGCCGTCGCCGCGGCCGTGGTGGCCGAGCTCACCGCGCCGAACTTCCTGGTGCACAGCAGCAGCACGAGGGCACCGGGTTCGGCCGGCCCCGCCACCGGCGGCTGCCCGTTTCCGCCCAGCCCCGCGCACCCGTGCATTTTCGGCCCCGCCTACCCGCAGGTCCACCCGGGCTCGGTCGCCCTGCTCGCGGGCCTCGTAGTGGTCGCGGTGGGAGCCGGCTGGCTGATCGCCGGCCGGGTGCTCCGGCCGCTGCGCGCGATCACCGCATCGGCCCGCGCCATCTCCGCCAGCAACCTGCACGAGCGCCTGGGCCTGCGGGGGCCGCGGGATGAGTTCACCGAACTCGGCGAGACCCTGGACGAGCTGTTCGGCCGGCTGGAGGCCTCGTTCGAGTCACAACGGCGCTTCGTGGCCAACGCCTCCCACGAGCTGCGCACCCCCCTCGCCGCCGAGCGGGCCCTGCTGCAGGTGGCGCTCGCCGACCCGGACGCCAGCGCGCAGGCGCTGCGCTCGGCGTGCGAGGAGGCGCTCGTCCTGGGCGGCCAGCAGGAACGGCTCATCGACGCCCTGCTCACCCTGGCCAGCAGCGAGCGGGGGATCGGCTCGTTCGAGCCGTTCGATCTGGCCGTCCTCGCCCGGGCGGTGGTCGCCGACCGCGAGGAGGAGGCCGCCCGGCGCGGCGTCCACATCGAGGCCACGCTCGCCGAGGCCGGCGTCACGGGGGACCCCAGGCTGGCGGAAAGCCTGGTGGCGAACCTGGTAGACAACGCGCTGCGGCACAACCTGGCTGGCGGCCGGGCCGAGATCGTGACGGCGAAGACCGGCGGGCAGGCCATCCTGTCGGTGGGCAACACCGGTCCGGTGATCTCGCCCGGCGAGGTCGGCCGGCTGTTCGAGCCGTTCCAGCGGCTGGGCGGCGACCGGCTCCGCCGCCCCGGCGGGCACGGCCTCGGCCTCGCCATCGTCCGCGCCATTGCCGCCGCGCACGGCGCCACGCTCACGGCGAAGGCGCGCGACGGCGGCGGCCTCGACGTCGAGGTGCGCTTCCCCTGACGGCCGGCCGCGCTATCCCGCGAACGGGCGGTCAGGCCGCCACGCCGTGCAGCCGGACCGCCGGGGCCGGGTAGCCGTTGAAGGTGCTGCGGCCGGAGTAGCAGGTGGTGTAGGCACCGGCGTTGCCGACGTGGAGCTGGTCGCCGGCCCGGGGCTCGGGCAGCCAGGCCAGGTCGAGGATGGTGTCCTGGCTGTCGCAGCTCGGCCCGGTCAGCGTGCACGGGACCAGTGCCCGGCCCGCCGCGCCGGGCACCGCCACCGGGAAGCGCAGTTCCCGGCCCGACTCCAGCGCTTCGATCAGGCCGTGGAAGGCGCCGGTGTCCAGGCTCACCCGCAGCCTGCCGCGGCGCCACGCGGTGCCGATGACCGTGGTCACCATCGTGCCGGCCGGGGCGGCGATCGCACGGCCAGGCTCGCAGGCCAGCCGCACCGGGTAGGGCAGCGCTGCGGCGGCACGGCTGATCGTGGCGGCGTAGTCGGCCAGCGGCGGGGGGTCGGCGTCGTAGCGCACCGGGAACCCGCCGCCGACGTCGAGCATGGCCAGCATGATGCCGTCCGCGGCGAGGTCGGTCATGATCTCGGCGCAGTCCCGGATCGGGGACTGCCAGGCGGCGGGGTACATCATCTGCGACCCCACGTGGAACGCCAGCCCGTGCGGGTGCAGGCCGAGGGCGCGGGCCAGCCGGGCCAGCTCCCTGGCCTGCTGTGGTGGCATGCCGAATTTGCCCTGGTCGCCGACCGTCCCGCCGGCGGCGGTGTCCAGCCGGAGCAGCACCGCGGCGCCGGGGGCGTACCGGGCGATCTTGCGCAGCTCCGTGCCGCAGTCGGCGGCGAACCGCCACACCCCGGCCCGGTGCGCCCGGGCGATCTGGTCGGCGGGCTTGACCGGGTGGGTGAACAGCACCTGCGCGGGATCCGCGCCGGCCCGCACCGCCGCGCGGATCTCGGCCCAGGACGCCGCCTCGAACCGGCACCCGGCGCGGTGCAGGCTGGCCAGCAGCGCCGGGTGCGGGTTGGCCTTCACCGCGTAGTGGACCGCCATCCCCGGGAATGCCGCCGCCACGGCCCGGTAACCGTCCCGCGCCCGGGCGACGTCCAGCCGCAGGTACGGGGTGCGCCGGGCGGTCACCGCGCCGGCCGTCACTGTGCGGGCTGCCACTGTGCGGGCCGTCGCTGTGCGGGCTGCCACCCGGCGCGCCGTCGCGGCCCGGGCCGCCCCCCACCGCGCCGAGGCTTCCATCCCGTACCAGGCCACGTCCGCGACCGCCTTCCCGGCCGCGAACCCCAGCCAGATCCCGCCGGGCAACGGCTGGGCCAGCCACGCCGCCCCGGCCACGCAGCCCGGCCGGACCAGCAGGTCATCCACCGCCTCGGCCACCGCGCACGACGCCAGCTGCCCGGTCACCGCGTGCCAGGCCCCCGCCGCCAGCCTGCGCCACCCGGCCAGGTGCGCCGTCGCCCGCAGCGCCGCCAGCGCTGCCTTCGCCCCCACACAGCCGTAGAACCCGATCACCTCGCACACGGTCGCCAGCCCGGCCCCGGCGAGCAGCGACCCCGACGGCAGGTACCCCGCGGCGAACCCGCCCGCCGCGCCGATGCTGCCGCACAGCTCGGCCAGCCCGAACCTCGCCCGCCACGCCCGCCACCACCCGGCGCGCACCGGCCGGGCGGTCGCGGCTCGCTCTGCTGCCGGGGCTTCCCTCACTGCCGGGGGCGCCCCCGGGGCCGCCCCCGCAGCCGCCCCCGGGGCGTCCCCGCCGGGTGAGTCCGGCCCGCCGCCCGTCTCGCTCGCCACCACCGCCGTCGTCCCGCAGGCTGCGCCCATCGCCATGCCGTCCCCCGCATCGTGCGCCCGGCTGTTGACGCAGCCCGGGACGGTCTGTTCCCGCCGTGCCCGCCCGCCTGCGCCCGCCCCTGCCAGGTGGCCCGCTCCCCGTCCCCCGCCCATCGCCGCTGGCCGGTCCGGTGCCGGCCAGCGACGACACCGCGGGGAGCGTCGTCCTCCTACTGGTAAAGAGGAAGCAAAGTGGCGCGTGATACAGGCGCCCGCGCCCCTTCCACCGGCAGCCCGCCATTGTCGGCGGCCGACTGTCGCTGCTACCAGACCTACGAGAGGCAGGTGTGATGGCCGACTCCCACACCCGCTGGGTGCCCTCCGGGCCTGGGGCAGAGGATCCGGAGCGGATCGCGATCCGTGAGGCTCTAGCCTTCGGGAAGGCTGTCTACGACCGGCGGGCCGCGCTCGGCCTCAGCGTCGCTGCTCTTGCCCTGCGGTCCGGCATGACCACCGACGAGATCGAGTGCATCGAAGAAGGCGGTACCGAGCCCACCGTCGCGCTGCTCCGCTGCCTGGCAGCGGCCCTGGACGCGGACGTTCGCCTCACCGCGGGCCACGGCCTCGGCACTGCCGGCTTCGAAACCCGCGCCACCTGACCGGCCGTCCCCGGCTAATCGCCGGCGGCTGGCCGGGTCGCCGCCAGGACCGTGTCGTAGACGGTGACGTGGGCGCCGTCCGGAGTGGTGGCCGGCCGGGGGCGGGCCACACAGGCACTGATCGTCCACGAATCCTCGAGCAGCCCGGCGATCTCCTCGGGTGTGTAGAACAGTTCGGGCAGCGGCGGGCGGGGAACCTCCGTGGCCAGGTCGGAGGGGTGGTGGCCGACCACGAGCAGCATCCCGCCGGCCCGTACCGCCGCGGCCAGCGCGGCGAACAGCCGGGCCAGCGGCTCGGGCGGCAGCTGCACGAACTGTGCCGAGACCAGGTCGAAGCTGTCCGGCTCCGGCGGCCTGGCGAACAGGTCTGCCTGCCGCCACTCGATGCGCGCGGCCGCCGCCGGGTCGGTGTCGCGGGCATGCTGGGCGGCCCGCTCCAGCGCGACGCCGGAGATATCGGCCGCGACCACCGTCCATCCCCGGCCGGCCAGCCAGATGGCATCGGCGCCCTCTCCGCACCCGACATCCAGCGCCCTGCCCGGCGGCCGCCCGGCCACCTCGGCGACCAGTTGCGGGTTCGGGTTGCCACTCCAGACCCGGGTTGAGGAACGGTACCGCTCGTCCCAGAAATCCTTGCCGAACATGGTGCCGGCGCCGTCAGCGTGCTCACTCATCCGCCCAGTATCGCCTCCCCGCCCCACGGCCCGGTCTTCGGGCCGTTCGCCCCTGGTACCCGGCGTACCGCGGCACGACCGTGGAACCAAGACCCAGGGGCTGTCATGGCAGAGCAGGCAGATGACCAGATCGCGGCCCGTGCTGCCGGGACCGGGCCGGTCTCCGGGAGCAGGCCGGCCCGGCGGGCCCGCCCGGCCGGACGGGTGCCGTGGCGGGCCACCGGAGCAGAGCGGTCAATGCCGCTGCCCGGCGACGACCTGGTGCCGGACCCGATGATCCAGAGCACGCACGCGATCACGATCGGCGCGCCCGCGCGGCGGGTATGGCCGTGGCTGGTGCAGACCGGGCAGGGCCGGGCCGGGTTCTACTCCGACTCCCCGCTCTGGGACCGGGCGGTGGACTGGTACTACCGCCTGCTCTCCCGCCATGAGCCCGGGACGCGGGCGGCCGGCTACCAGGTCGCCGCCGACGACCGGATCGTCCCGGCCTGGCAGCACCCGCGGCCGGGCGACATCATCGCCGACGGCCCGCCGGGAACGGCCTGTTACGTGGTGGCCGAAGCCGAGCCCGGCAGGTCGTGGGTCCTGTTCACCGACACGCACCTGCGCTACCTCGTGCCGTCCCCTCTCCGGGACAGCCCCCGGCTGGGCATCTTCGGCGAACTCAGCGCCAGCTACCTGCTGACCGAGCCGGAACCGGGTACCACCCGGATGGTCCGCCGGATGCGGCTGCGGTGCGGGCCGTGGCCGTTCCGGGCCTACGTCGTTCCCATCGTGCTGATCTGGGGCGAGGTCATCACGGCCCGCAACTTCCTGCGCGGAGTCAAGCGGCGGGCCGAGGCGGCCGGGCAGCCCGCCTGAACACGGGCGCGTCCAGGACGGCGGACAACGGGCTCTCCCGCTTGTGTCGCCTGGCTGACGGTGCAACTGTCCGCTGGCTGACTGACGCTGCCGCGCGCGGGGGGCACGCTGGCGGCAGCAACAGTCACTGTGAGGGGGAGGCCCCGATGAGCCAGCGCACCGGCCCCGCCACCGATCCGGCTGACCGCACTGAGCGGCCGCGGACCCGGGAGCAGGGGGGAACGACGACGAGACAATGGATGACGGCCCTGGTGACGAGGATCAGCGGCGTGCCTGGCGCTTGTGGCCTCCTGGCCGGGCGGGGGCTCGCGCTGGGCGTGGCGGCCGCGACGGCGATCACGATCGTGGGGGCGTCCGCCGGGACCGCCTCGGCATCCCCCGCGCCGCACCGCGATCTGCGGTACGGGGCACAGAACGCGCCGGAGTCCAGGCTGAGCCTCGCCCGGGCTCCCGCGGCGCTGCGGGCCGCCGTGCACAGGACGCTCGGCATGCCGGCCGCTGCCGCGGGCAGCGCCTTCCAGCAGGGCAAGCTGACCGCCTCCGACGGCGCCGCGGAGGATGACTTCGGCCTCTCGGTGGCCATCTCCGGGTCCACCGCGGTGGTGGGCGCCCCCATCAAGAACTCGGCCACCGGGGCGGCGTACGTGTTCGTCCGCTCCGGCAGCACCTGGCTGCAGCAGGCCAAGCTGACCGCCGCCGACGGCGCCGCGGGCGACCGGTTCGGCTCCTCGGTCGCGATCGCCAAGAACACGGTGGCAGTGGGCGCCTACTTCAAGAACTCGGGCACCGGGGCGGCCTACGTGTTCACCCGTTCCGGCACCGGCACGTGGTCGCAGCAGGCCGAGGTGAGCCCGACCGGTGGCAGCTACAACGAGGACTTCGGCATCTCGATAGCCCTCTCCGGGTCCACCATGGTGGTGGGCGCGGACGGCGCGAACAGCGTCGCCGGGGCGGCCTACGTGTACACCGGCTCCGGCGGCACCTGGTCGCGGCAAGCCGTGCTGACCGACCCCGTTGCCACCGCGGACGACCGGTTCGGCGAGATGGTGGCCATCTCCGGGTCCGCGGCGCTGGTGGGCGCGCCCGGCGACAACGGGACTGTCGGGGCGGCCTACGTGTTCACGCGCTCCGCCGGCCACTGGTCGGACCGGGCAACGCTGACCGCCTCCGACGGCGCCGACGGCGACAACTTCGGCACCTCGGTGGCCCTCACCGGGTCCACGGCCGTGGTGGGCGCGCCTGACCCGGACGGCACGACCCCGGGGGCGGCGTACGTGTACACCGGGTCCGGTGGCAACTGGGCCCAGCAGGCCAAGCTGACCGCCGCCGACGGCGCCGGGACCGACGGCTTCGGTTACTCGGTGGCCACCTCCGGGTCCACCGTTGTGGTGGGCGCCCTCTTCAAGAACGCGAGCACCGGTGGGGCGTACGTGTTCACCAGCAACGGCAGCGGCTGGACCCAGCAGTCCGAGCCGATCGCCGCCGACGGCGCCGAGCACGACTATTTCGGCGCCGCGGTCGCCCTCTCCGGATCCACGGCAATAGTGGGCGCCCCCTACCAGAACTCCAACACCGGGGCGGCGTACGCGTTCGTGCTGCCGTCCCAGCAGGCCAAGCTGACCGCTTCCGACGCTGCCGCGCAGTCCTTCTTCGGTTACTCGGTGGGCATGTCTGGGTCCACCGCCGTGGTGGGCGCGCCCGAGAGCAACGGCCAGGACGGGTCCGCGTATGTGTTCACCCGCTCCGGCAGCACCTGGACCCAGCAAGCGGAGCTGACCGGACCGGACCGCACGGGGGGCGACTTCTTCGGCTACTCCGTGGGCGTCTCCGGGTCCAAGGTCGTCGTAGGCGCGTTCGGCGACGACACGGCGTACGTGTTCACCCGCTCGGGCAGCACCTGGACCCGGCGGGCCGCGCTGACCGACCCGGTGGGCTCGGCGGACGACGACTTGGGCTACTCGGTCGCCATCTCCGGGTCCACCATCGTGGTGGGCGCGCCCGGCACGACCGCGCTGGCAGGGGACGCCTACGTGTACGCGGGCTCCGGCGGCAAGTGGTTCCTGCAGAGCACGCTGACCGACCCCGGCGCCACCGGGGGTGACCGGTTCGGTTACTCGGTGGCCATCTCCGGGTCCGCCACGGTGGTGGGCGCGCCCGGCGCGGTCTCGCGGTCCGGGGCGGCGTACGTGTACACCGGCTCCGGCGGCACCTGGACGCAGCAGGCCCAGCTGGCCGAAACCTACCGCTACCCGGGCGACGCGTTCGGTGCCTCGGTGGCCATCTCCGGGTCCACCGCGGTGGTCGGGGCGCCCGCCCCGCAAACCTCGCGCCCCGGGGCGGCGTACGTGTTCGCCACCGGCCCCAGCGGCACCTTGGCCCCGCAGGCCACGCTGACCGCCGCTGACGGCGTCGGCGGCGACGCCCTGGGCTGGTCGGTGGCCGTCTCCGGGTCCACCGTGCTGGCGGGCGCGATCGCCAGGAACACCGGCACCGGGGCGGCGTACGTGTACACCGGCTCCGGCGGCACCTGGGCCCAGCAGGCCGAGCTGACCGCCTCCGACGGCAGCACGTACGACTACTTCGGCGCCGCGGTGGGCATCTCCGGGTCCACGGCGCTGGTGCCCGCCTACGGCACCAACAACCGCACGGGGGCGACCTACGTGTTCGGGAACGTGTAACGCCACCAGGCCGCGCCGGGAGAACCCGCGGGCCCGCCAGTTATCACTGGCGGGCCCGCAGCCTGCCGGGTGTGGCGCGGGCTGGCAGCCGCCGGTGCGGGAGCTGACAGCCGCTGGTGCGGCTCCTGTCAGTGGCATGGCCGACCATGGCAGTGACGCGACGGGAGAGGTGAACCATGACGAACGCGATCGAGGCCGCCGGCCTGGTCAAGCGCTTCGGCAAGACCACCGCGCTGGACGGGGTCGACCTGGTGGCCCGGCCGGGCACCGTGCTGGGCGTGCTCGGTCCCAACGGCGCCGGGAAGACGACGGCGGTCCGGATCCTCGCCACGCTGCTTCAGGCCGACGCCGGGCAGGCGCTGGTGTGCGGGTACGACGTCGGGCGCCAGGCCCACGAGGTGCGCCAGCTGATCGGCGTCACCGGCCAGTACGCATCCGTCGACGAGGGGCTGTCCGGGGCCAACAACCTCATCATGATCGGCCGCCTGCTGGGCGAGTCCCGGGCACACGCGCGGGCACGTGCCGCGGAGCTGCTGGCGCGCTTCGACCTCAGCGACGCGGCGCAGCGGCCGGTGAAGACCTACTCGGGGGGCATGCGCCGGCGGCTCGACCTGGCGGCCAGCCTGGTCGGCCACCCCCGGGTGCTGTACCTGGACGAGCCGACGACCGGACTCGACCCGCGCAGCCGGACCGACGTGTGGGGGATGGTCCGCGGGCTGGTCGCCGACGGCGTCACGGTCCTGCTCACCACTCAGTACCTGGACGAGGCGGACCAGCTGGCCCACGACATCGTCGTGATCGATCACGGCAGGGTGATCGCGACCGGAACACCGGACGAGCTGAAGGCCAAGGTCGGCGGCCAGGTGCTGGAGGTGCTCGCGGCCGACCGGTCCCGGATGGACCGGGTCGCCGCCGTGCTCGCGGCCCGCACCGGCGCGGCGCCCGCGGCCGATGCCGAGACCGGCCTGGTGCGGGTCCCCGTCGCCGACGCGGTCGTGCTGCCCGCCATCATCAGGGACCTCGACGAGGCAGGCGTGGAGCTGGGCGAGTTCGCGCTCCGCCGGGCCAGCCTGGACGAGGTCTTCCTCTCCCTCACCGGCAGCCAGGGCCCGGCCGGGCACCCCGAAGACATCGATCAGGCCCGCGAGCTGGAAAGGAGCAGTCGATGACCGCCGCCACCATGCCCTCCGCCGCCCCGGTCCACCGGGTCGGGCCGGTAACCGGGCTGCGCAACACCTTCACGCTCACCTGGCGGAGTGTGCTGAAGATCAGGACCAACATGGAGGACCTGGTCGGCCTGAGCCTGCAGCCGATCATGTTCCTGTTGCTGTTCACCTACGTCTTCGGCGGCGCGATCGCCGGCGGCACCCACGCCTACCTGCAATTCGAGCTGCCCGGGCTGCTCGTCATGACCGTGGTGTTCGCCACCCTGGGCACCGGCCTGATGCTCAACCAGGACATCACCGGCGGAGTGTTCGACCGGTTCCGCAGCCTGCCGATCGCCCGCTGGGCGCCGCTGGGCGGCGCCGTCCTCGGTGACATGGTGCGCTACCTGATCTCGGTGGCGATCACCCTCGGCTTCGGGATGATCCTGGGATTCCGCATCGGCACCGGCCCGCTGCCGGCCGTCGCGGCCTGCCTGCTGCTGCTCACCTTCGCGCTGGCCATGTGCTGGGTGTCGGCGCTGATCGGGATGCTGGTGAAGACCCCACAGGGGGTGCAGATGTACGGGTTCATCGCGATGTTCCCGCTCATCTTCGGCAGCAACCTGCTGGTGCCGGCGCAGACCATGCCGGGCTGGCTGCAGGCGTTCGTGCGGGTCAACCCGATCACCGACCTGACCACCGCGGAACGCGGGCTGCTGGTCGGCGGGCCCGTCGCCACGCCGGCGCTGCGGTCGCTGCTGTGGGCGCTGGGGATCTTCGTGGTCTTCGCGCCGCTGGCGGTCCGGGCCTACCGCCGCCGGACCTAGCCGGCCGGGACCTGCCCGGCCGGGCGGGAGCGCGCCGGGGCGGGCAGCCGGCCGGGTCACGCGCTGACGATGCCCTCGGCCAGCGACACGGCCTCGGCGTAGCCGAGTTCCCGGCCGCGCCGGTAGGCGGCGTCGAACGCCTCGCCGCCGAGCACCCGGCGGGCGCCGTCCCGGGCTTGCGGCGCATCCAGGCTGCTGTGGTCGAACACACCGCGGATCGAGTGAGCCGCACCCAGCAGGACCGCCGCCCGCTCCGCGCTGGCCGGGCTGTCATCGGCCCACAGCACGGCGGCCGCGACGCCATCGACCACGACGGCCACGGTCGACCGTTCCTGGCTCTCCCGCGCGAGGCGAAGCGCGGCGGCCAGCCCGGCCCGCCCGGCGGCGGCGTCGCCGGACCGGATCCCCGCCAGCGCCCCGCGGATCTGCACCTGGGCCCGGAACCCCCCGATCATCGTGGTGTCCCTGCCCGCCATCCGGGCATCCAGCCGCTGGCTGATGCGCCCGGACTCGGCCACCTCGCCACGCAGCCACGCCAGTTCGGCGTGCACGTAGCGGATCCACAGGTCGCTCTCCGACTCGCCCTGCTCACGCGCGGACCGCTCGGCCCGGGCCAGGTCGGCCAGCGCGCCGCGGTGGTCACCCAGCCGGCTGCGGGACTTGGCCAGGCTGGCGTACATCTGCGCGGTGTCCTCCCAGTCGGTCAGCTCCCCGCTCAGGTCCACCGCGCGCTCCAGCGCGGCGATCGCCCGGGCGTGGTCGCCCTCGAGCGCGGCGAGCTCCGCCTGGCCGACGAGCGCCAGGGCCATGCCCCACCGGTCGCCGATCGCCTCGAACCCGGCGAGCCCCGCGGCGATCTCGCGCGCCACGTCGCCCAGGCGCCCCAGGGCCATCGAGTTGAACGCGTGCATGAGCCGGGCGCCCGCACGGGTCCACGGGTCGGCCGACTCGAACTGCGCGGTGAGCAGGTCCAGGGCCCGGTCCGGGTCGCGTTGCTCGTACAGCGCCAGCATCACGGCGCCGACGACCACCAGCGGATGCGGCGGGCGGTCACCGGCCGCGGGCGCGGCCGTCATCAGGGGCTCCGCCTCCACCAGCGGCTCCCGGGCCTCGGCGATGCTCCAGTTCGAGTTCAGGATGGTCAGGGCGCACACCGCGCGGGCGCGCACCACGTCGGGGGTGCGGTCGGCATCCGCGCTGACGGCCAGGATCTCCCGGGACAGGGCGGCGCTCTCCCGGCGCTGGCCGCGCAGCAGCCAGAACCAGCCCAGCGCCTGCCCGAACCGCAGCGCCAGTTCCACCTCGCCGCGATCGATGGCCCAGCGCAGCGCCGTGTGAATGTTGTCCTGCTCGACGGTCAGCCGCCGGATCCAGGTGTACTGGCCGGCGCCGCGCAGCAGCGGGTCGGCCCGCTCAGCCAGCTGCGCGAGGTGCGTGGCGAACGCCCGCCGTGCCTGGTCGGCTTCGCCCGCGTCCGCCAGGCGCCCGGCGCAGTAGGCCCGGATCGTCTCCAGCATCCGGTACCGGGGCTCGGCGTCGGAGCCGACGACGAGGAACGACTTCTCGACCAGGCCGAAAAGCGCGGGCAGGATGGCCTCGGCCGGCAGGGCGGCGTCCTGGCACACCTCTTCCGCCGACGTCAACGTGGCCCCGCCGGGGAACACGGCCAGCCGCCTGGCGAGCACCTGTTCCGGCCCGGACAGCAGGTCCCAGCTCCAGTCCACGACCGCGCGGAGGGTCTGGTGCCGCGGCACGGCCGTCCGGCTCCCCCCGGTCAGCAGCTCGAACCTGGCGTCCAGCCGCTCCGCGAGCTGCGCGGCCGACAGCGTGCGCAGCCGCGCGGCGGCCAGCTCGATGGCCAGCGGCATGCCGTCCAGCGCGCGGCAGATCCGGGCCACGTCGGCGGCGTTGCCCGCGTCCACCCGGAAGTCGGGGCGCACCGCCGCCGCCCGGTCGGCCAGCAGCCGGACCGAGGCGTAGCCCGCGACCTGGGTGACCGGTTCGTCCTCGCCGGTGCCGTCCGCGGCCCTGCCGGGCGCTTTTGGGCCGGGGGCGGGCGCTGGCGGCACCGGCAGCGGCGGCACCGGCAGCGGCGGCACCGGCCACAGCGCCTCCCCGGCGATCCGCAGCGGCTCCCGGCTGGTCGCCAGCACGCGGACGCCGGGGCAGCCCGCCAGCACCTGGTCGGCGAGCGCGGCGACGGCCGCCACGATGTGCTCGCAGTTATCCAGGATCAGCAGGTCGTGCCGTTGCCCAAGGACGGCGGCGAGCCGCTGCACCGGGTCGGCGGGGAGGCCGAACTGGCCTGTCCCGGAATGCGCGATGACCGGGCTCTCCCGGATGCCGAGCGCGCTCAGCACCGCGGAGGGCACCTCGCCGGGGTCGGTCACCGGCGTCAGCTCGACGAGCCAGACCTGGGCGGCCTGCCCGGGGGCGGCCGTGCCGCCCGGCCCCGCCGGGGAGTCCGCCGCCAGCCGCGCCGCGATCTCGATGGCCAGCCGCGTCTTGCCCGCCCCGCCCGGCCCGGTGAGCGTGACCAGCCTGCCTTCGGCCAGCATCTTCACCACCCGCGACACGTCCTCGTCCCGGCCGACGAAGCTTGTCAATGGCTTGCGCACGGCCACCGGCCGCGGGCCGGCCGGCGGGCCTGGCGGCACGGAGCGTTCTGCCGCTGAAAACAGGTCAGCGGGGCCGGCGGGGGGCGTCTCGTCCGGCGGCGGGCCGCCCCGGGACCCGCCCTCCAGGTCCTGCCGGAGCACGCCCAGGTGGATCTGCGCCAGCTGGGGCGACGGGTCCACCCCCAGCTCGCTGGACAGCAGGTCACGTGCCTCGGTGTACACCGCGAGCGCCTCGGCCTGGCGCCCGGCGGCGTACAGGGCGCGCATGAGCAGCCCGCGCGGGCGCTCGGCCACCGGGTCGGCGGCGATGATGGCGCGCAGCTCACCGATCAGGCCATCGCCCTCGCCCATGAGCAGGCCCGCCTCGATCAGGTCCAGCGCGGCACGGGTTCGCAGCTCCTCCAGCCGGGCGGCCGGGCCCGCCGCGAACCGGGCACCCGCGGCGTCCGCCAGGGCCGGGCCGCGCCAGGCGCCCAGCGCTTCCCGCAGGGCCCGCCCCGCGGTGACCGCATCCCCGGACGCCAGGGCCTGGCTGCCCTCCTGTGCCAGGGCCTCGAAGGCCGCGGCGTCGACGTCGCGGCGGGCGACCGCCAGCCGGTAGCCGGCCGGGTGCGACTCGATCAGGCGGTCGCCGGCGCCGCCCTGCCGCAGCGCGGTGCGCAGCCGGGACACCAGGGACTGCAGCGCGTTACCCGAGTGGCCGGGCGGCTCGTCCTCCCACAGCCGCTCGATCAGCGCGTAGGCGGGCACCACCCGTCCCGCGTCCAGCGCCAGCAGGATGAGCAGCAGGCGGACCCGGTGACCGCCGACCCGGACGGGCCGGCCAGCCTCGTCGTGAACCGTGAGGGTTCCCAGTAGCCCGATCCGCACCGCGCCTGCTCTCCGCCCTGCTCGTCTGCCGCCAAGGAGTTGTCCCGGTTTGCGCACGCCGGAATTCCATTGTGGTGCGCCGCGCCGGCTCTCGTGCACCAGGCCCCTGCCCCGCCCGGCCGGCCGGGGCCCGGCGGCAGGTATTGCGGCAATACGGCACGCGCGCGCTGACGGCCGCCGGGACGTTCGCCTCTGACCGGTCAGCCCGGGGAGAACGAGCCTGGTCATGTGGGCCGGGCGACGCCGTGCCGATGCCCGCTGGGCGGGCGTGGTGGGCCCCGGCGGAGCGGGCCGGCAAGTCCGGTCGGCCCGCCGGAGGGTTGAGGAGGATGCGATGGCCAGTAACCGGGGAACCCGCGCCTCCGACGCGGACCGCGACCGGGCCGCCGCCGCCCTGCGGGAGCATCTGGCGGCAGGCCGGCTGACCACCGGGGAATTCAACGAACGCCTCGACCAGGCGTACGCGGCGAAGACGCTGGGCGAGCTGGAGGACCTGATGACGGACCTGCCCGGGCTCGACCTCGATCAGCTGCCGGGCACCGCGCTGAGCCGCACCGCCAGCGCCGCACCGCCGGCCGCGCGCCCGCCCAGCTCGCTGGAGGCCCGGGGGAGCCGGCTCTCCCCGGCCTGGCGGGCGGCCTGGGGGTCGTGGCTCACGATCAGCCTGTGCGCCTTCGCGATCTGGGTGGCCAGCGGAGCCAGCGGGGGCCTGTGGT
>Ga0335078_10000655_pt1 | contig 53068 bp, 54 predicted proteins | sample Lox_Sample_32_FD_206711 | JGI IMG/M metagenome (GOLD analysis project Ga0335078, IMG submission 206711) | Soil microbial communities from Loxahatchee National Wildlife Refuge, Florida, United States - Lox_Sample_3.2 | ecosystem: Environmental > Terrestrial > Soil > Wetlands | place: USA... | reverse complement strand
CGGATCGATGACGACGACGTCGGCGCGCTTGCCGACTTCGATCGTGCCCGCGTCGACGCCGAGCCACGCGCCCATCTCGCCCGTGAGACGGTGAACGGCGCGCTCGACGGACATGAAACCTTCGCCGCGTTTTTCGGAGTCGCGCACGAGCCGGAGCATGCGGAGCGGGAAATTGTAGTGCGCCATCTGGCGAAGGTGCGCGCCGGCGTCGGAGAAGCCGATGAGCACGTCGGGGCTCGCGATCATCTTCTTGATCACGTCGGGGCGATCGTTCGCCATGATGGTGTACCAGCGGAGCTTTTGGCCGTGCTCGGCGACGAGATCGAGGAACGTGTCGATCGCGTCGCGCGCGCGGTCCTTCGCGATGTCGGTGAACGATTTTCCGACGAGCGACGCGTCGGGACACGCGAGCACGAGCGACTCGGAGAGATCGCGATGGAAGAATTTCGGGAGGAACTTGTCCGTCCACTCTTTGCGAAATCGCGCGCGGTATTCCGGATCTCTCAGGAGCTCGACGCGGTTCTTGTGCTCGGCGAAGTGGAGCGCAGCGGCGCCCGCGCCGAACTCCTCGAACACGACGAGATCGAGACCGTCGGCCCACAAATCGAAGAGCTCGGGGAGCGCCTGCCAACGGAAGTCCGCATCGAACATCGCGTTGAACGCGCGCGCGAGGATCGTCGTGAAGACGCGCGTCGCGCGCGTCGCGCGGAGATCCATCATCGAGATGAGCGTCGTCTTGAGCCGCTTGCGCACGATGCCCGCGCTCTCGACGAAGAAGAGAAGCGACGAGAGCGGGCGCGTCGGGCTCGGCACGCCCTGCAGAATGCGATCGCGCTCGCGGAGGATGCGCGTGAGCTCGCGGTACTCGCTCCACTTCGCGTACGTCGACGGGAGCGGACGGCTTCGGATGTCGCGATCGCCGCCGACCTTGTCCCACGGGAGCGTCTGCACCGAGAGCCCGAGCCAACCGCAGTCGAGCGCTTCTTCGAGGATGCTCTGCATCGCGGCGATCTCGACGCGCTCCGGCGCGATGCCGCGCTTGAGGCTGCGCGCGATGCCCATCACGTGCGCGCGCAGCGCGGAGTGCCCGACGTACGACGCGACGTTCGGACCGAGCGCGAGCGAGTCGAGGTGCTCGAAGTAATCGCGGTGTCCGGTCCACGTTTTTTTCGCGCGCAGCATCGGTCGCACGTATTCGTCGGGGATCGCTTCGACGCGACAAAACAAATCCGCGAGATCGTCCGGCTCGCCGATCGCGAGGCTCAAGCTGCAGCTCCCGAGCAAAATCGTCGTCACGCCATGGCGCAGCGACTCACCCAAAGCGGGCGCGAGCTCGATCTCCGCGTCGTAGTGCGTGTGGCAGTCGATGAAGCCGGGGGCGATCCACTGGCTCGAGCAGTCGATCACGCGCTCGTCCGCGCGCCGATCGCGATCGGACACGATGCGCCCGTCGCGCACGCGCACGTCGCGTTTTTCCGCGGGTCGACCGCGCCCGTCGAACACGAGCCCACCGCGAAGGACGAGATCGGTCAGGGGCAGCTCACGAGGTTGGTGAACGTGAACCAATACGACGGTTGCAGCGTCTGCGAGTCGTCGACCGTGTCGACGATCTCGAGCCCCGTGCTCGATTGCGGGAAGCTCGAATACGAGACCCAGCGACCGTTCGTGCCGCTGGCGAGAATCAGATCGTACGAGGTGCCTTGCACGAGCGGCCACGACACGCTCGCCGAGTACGCCGTTTGGCTCGCCGGGACCGCGAGCGTCTGAAGCACCGTGCCGGTCGTCGTCGTGAGCGACACGGTGTCCGCCGTGCCTTGGTTGTTCACGACGAAGCCCGTGAGCGTCGTGTTCTCGAGCGCCGTGATGCGAAGACCCGCGTCCGGCCAACCGCTGATGTTCGTGTCGAGCGCCGGACCGGCGATCGTGTGCGGCACGCACGAGACGCACGCGCCGTTGCTGCACGATCCGCCGTCGCACGCGTGCCCGCAGCTCCCGCAGTTCGCCGTGTCCGTCAGGATGCTCGCGCACGCGACGCCGCACCACGCGGTTCCGACGTCGCAGCAGTGTCCTTGCGTGCACCACTCCGTCGTCGGCGTGCACGCCGTCGCGCAGGTCCCGCAGTGATCGTGGTGGTTTTGCGTGTCGTAACAAATCTCGTCCGAGCAGAGCGTCATCGCGTCGGGGCAGTCGACGCCGCACGATCCGTTCGTGCACGACGCGTTGCCGAGCGACCAGCCCGCGCCGCCGTCGTATCCGCCGTCGAAGATTCCTGGATCGGGATTGTCGGTGCCGGGCGAGAGCGCCGATGCGTCGCCCAGCACGCACGCGTTGACGCAGCTCCCGCAGTGGTTCGGATCGCTCGCGGTCGTGACGCACACGGGGCCCGCATCGCTCGCGCATTGCGTCGTGGGTGAATCGCACGACGACTTGCACGCGCCGTTCGAGCACACGAGCCCGGCCTCGCAACCCTCCGGGCACCCCGTCGCCGCCTCGGTCGCGCTGCCGTCCTTGGACGACGTCGCGTCCGAAACCGACGCATCATCGATTTCGTCGGGCAGCGCGCGCGCACACGCCACGCCCCACACGATCGCCAAACACGCCCAAAAGCGCCGCCTCACGGGCTCATCTTACGCTCAAGATTGGGCCATCTCCCGCGCAATGTTCGATCATGGCGAATGCCTTTCACTCTTCGTTGGGACGCCTCCCACTGGGCCCTCCTCGCGATGAGCGCGCTCGCGGTCGCCTCGGCCGCGTTGCTCGCGGTCGCTGCGTCTTGCTGACGACGTGATTATGATGCGCGACCATGAGCGAAAGCTTCGACGTGGTCGTCGTCGGCGCGGGACTCTCCGGAGTCGCCGCCGGCTATCACTTGCGCACGAAATGTCCTGATAAGAGCTTCGTCATCCTCGAAGCGCGCGACGCGATCGGCGGCACGTGGGATCTCTTTCGGTATCCCGGCATTCGCTCCGACTCGGACATGTACACGCTCGGCTACTCGTTTCGTCCGTGGCGCGGAACGAAGGCGATCGCGGACGGCGCGTCGATCCGCGAGTACATCCGCGACACCGCGCGCGAGTACGGCATCGATCGTAAAATCCGATTTCGTCACCGCGTGATCTCGGCGTCGTGGTCGACGGACCAAGCGCTCTGGACGGTCACCGCGAAAAACGAACAGACCGGCGAGCTCGCGACGTTCCGGTGCCGCTTCCTGATGATGTGCAGCGGCTACTACGATTACGCGCAAGGCTACACGCCGCAATTTCCGAACATCGAGCGCTTCGAAGGGCGCGTCGTGCACCCGCAGAAGTGGACGGAGGACATCGACTACGACGGCAAGCGCGTCGTCGTCATCGGGAGCGGCGCGACGGCGGTCACGCTCGTCCCCGAGCTCGCGAAGCGCGCGGCGCACGTCACGATGCTGCAGCGGTCGCCAACGTACATCATCTCGATGCCCGAAGTGGATCGCATCACGCAAGCGCTCGCGCGCGCTCTCCCCGGCGACGCGGCGTACGACATCGCGCGGTGGAAAAACGTCACGCTCGCGATGGCGATGTACAACTTCTGCCGCACCTTCCCCGAGCCCGCGACGAAGCTGATCTTGTCCGGCGTCAAAAAACAGCTCGGCGACGACTACGACGTCGCGACGAACTTCACGCCGAAATACAAACCGTGGGATCAGCGCCTCTGCCTCGTCCCCGACGGCGATCTCTTCCGCGCGATCCGCAAAGGCGCCGCGGAGGTCGTCACCGATCGCATCAAGACGTTCACGAAGAACGGCATCGAGCTCGAGTCGGGGAGGGTGCTCGAGGCGGACCTCGTCGTGACCGCGACGGGCCTCAAGCTGAAGCTCCTCGGCGGCGTCGAGCTCGAGGTCGACGGAAAGAAAATCGATTCGGGCAAGACGCTCAATTACAAGGGCACGATGCTGAGCGACGTCCCGAACCTCGCGATCGCGCTCGGCTACACGAACGCGTCGTGGACGCTCAAGGCGGATCTCGTCTGCGCGTTCGTGTGCCGGTTGCTCAAGCAAATGGATCGCGAGGGCAAGCGCATCGTCGTGCCGCGCCGAAACGATCCGACGCTCCGCGAAGAGCCGATCATCAACTTCTCCTCGGGCTACATCCAGCGCTCCGTCGCCGATCTCCCGAAGCAGGGATCGCGCGCGCCGTGGAAGCTCTACCAAAATTATTTTCTCGACCTCATGAGCCTGCGCTTCGGAAAGACCGTCGACGACGAAGTCGAGATGCGTTGAGCCATCACCAGGCCGCGCCGAGCGACACCGTCGCGCCGCCACGCGTCGGCGCGAAGCTGGGCATGAAGCGGATCGAGGTTTCGCTCGGCGCGCGCTTCGTGAGGTGCACCGAACGCGCCATCCAGGCGTCGAGCCACGTGAGCGTCGCGGCACCGCCGGCGCCGAAGAGAAGTCCCGCGGCCCACGCTGCCGCGTAGTTGAACTCGAAGCCGTTGTTCTCGAACGCGAGGCCGAACAACCCTCCGACCACGAAGGTCGTCGCAGCGAGCGAAGACCACCCGAAGAAGCTGAGGACCGCGGGCACGGCGCGCCCGTGAATCGCGTGGACGGTCGTCGCGGTGAGCGTGACGGGCGCGAAGCAGAGCACGCCGAACGTGCTCGCCGTGCTGCCGTCGCTCGACACCGCGCCGTACATGAGGAACGGCTCGGTGAGCGTCGCGACGATGTCGGCTACCGCGACGATCATCCCGTAACCCGTGCCGGTGCCGAACATGGCGCGCTCTCCGATCGGCACGCTCCACCTCGGGACGTCGCCCGCGCGAAGGTGCGCGATGTCGTGGCACGCTTCGTCGATGCAGCGGAGCTCGCCGCAGTCCGCGCTCGTCACGCACGCCGCGCCTTCGAGGTCGTCATCGTCGGCGCGCGCGGGCGCAGCGAGCGCAACCACCATCCCCGCGATGCATCCCGCGACGCGCACGCTCCACGATCTCACGTCAGCGTCTCGATCACGACGTCGGTCGTCGTCATCAGCTTGTGGATCGGGCAACGCGTGACGGCGTTCTGGATGCGCGCCTTGTCCGCGTCCGAGAGCGGCCCGAAGAGCTCGAGGCGCACGCGCAGGACGTACTTGCCGTTCCGTTCCTCGGAGTCGTCGCGCTCGACGTGCGACGCGACGCGCTCGAGCGCGATTCCGTGGCGCTTCGCGTAGACGAGCGCCGTGAGCGTCTTGCACGACGCGAGCGCCGCGTCGAAATAATCGTGCGGACCGGGCGCGGTGTCCGTGTCGATGACGTCGGCGTGGAGCACGTGTGAACGCACGTGAAGGGTCTGCGGAAGCTCGTTGGGCTTGTCGGATTCGCAATCGACGATCATCGCGCGAGCATCGCACGCTCTCGCCATGCGCGCTCGTTCATGCGAGCTTCGACGCATGGTGGAACGCGATCTCGTCTGGGACGATCGCCGCAAGCCCGGCGGCGCGCGCATCATCGCGTACGCAGGTCCCCGCGCGTCGTCGACGCGCTTCGGCGCGGGGCTCTTGTTCGCGATCTCGTCGCTCGCGTTCGTGTGGTTGATCCACAAACACATCTCGGAGCAGCCGCCGTGGGTTTTCGTGATCGTCGCGCTCGGTTTTTTCGCCGGCGCGGCGGTCGCGGCGGTGAGCTGGCCGGGCTCGTCGCGCGGACGCCTCGAGATCGCCGGCGGCAAGCTGCGCTTCGTGAGCCGCGGTTTGTTCGAGGGCGACATCGAGCTCGCGGCCGCGCAAATCGCGTCGTTCACGTCCGACACGGTCGAGAGCGCGACGTGCCGCGTCTACGCGGCGATGCACAGCGGCGTCCGCGTGAAGCTCGCCACGTACGGCACGCTCGACGCGGCGAACGAAATGGTACGCGAGCTCGAGCAAGCGCTCGCGTGGGCGCGCGCGTAGCGCACGCGAAGCCCAAGTCGCGCGCGGGTCGCGCGTCCAAGGTGCATGAGGGTCACGCTCGTCGCGCTCGCGTGCGCGATCGGTTGCACGGACGTCATCGAGCGGCCGCCGGAATTTCCGGGGCTCGTTCCGGCGGACGTGGCGCCGCTCCCGAACGCGGCGTACACGCGCGTCGTCGAACGCGTCTCGGGGATGGTCCACGACGTGGATCTCGACGCGCGCGTCACGCGTCGAGGTCTCGCGCTGACCAACGTCACGTGGGAAGACACCGCGCGCGCGTGGAGCTCCGCGCTCGGTCCGAACATCTCCGACTTCACGCTGCAAGTGCGTCACGCGGCGCTCGAGCCGCGTACGACCGAGCCGTATTTCCTCGATCACGATCTCGGTCCGCCCACCGAGTGGCGCGCGACGCTCATGCCGGTGATTCGCGCGCCGAACTTCGCGGATCTCACCGCGGACGTTCCCGCCGATCGCTTCTTCGTGCGCGTCGGCAACGCGCGCGGCGGCGATCTCACGACGGTGCCGCTGCTCGACGTCGTGCGCGATCTCGGACGGTACGCGTCGTCGGCGGGATCCCTCGGGAGCGGACGCGTCGATCTGGGCGCCGCGCGCGACACGCATTTCCTCGTCAGCGCGCAGGCGCTCTTTCTGCCGATTCCGATCGAAGGCGCCGCCGAGTTCAATCCGGTGCTCTTCAATTATCAATCGGCGCCCGGATCGCCCGCGGTCCTCGCGCTCATCGCGACGCGCGAGGGCACGAGCATGACCGTGATCGAGAATCGTCGTGAAGATCTCGGTATTCACCACGGACAAGAGCTCTACTTCGACGATCGCGGCAGGCGCGCGTGCTTTCGCGCCGAGCGCCGCAACGACGTCGCCGCGCGCATCGCGGCGCAAGGCGGACCGCGCGACGCGTCGGAAGCGAGCATGCTCGCGCGCGGCGCGGACGTGATGGCGCTCGTGCAGATCCCGCTCGTGCACGACGACGCCGGCGTGCTGCCGGGTCTCGCGTGGCCCGCCTACGGCTACTCGTTCTCGGACGATCCGCTGAGCGGCGCGAGCATGGCGGAGGGGTTCGGACCGAACGACGCGACCATCCGCGTGCGAAGCGACGTCGATCGCGCGGTCCTCTCGCACGGTCCGATCCTTGGTCCGTTCACGGAGGGTCACGGCACGAAGCTCGTGCGTGACGCGCGATTTCCGATCCGCGTCACGCTCCAGTTCTACAAGGCGACCGCGACGGGCGAGGTGAGCGACGCCGATCTCGACGCGATCGCGACGACGCTGGCGAACGTGTACAAGCACGCCGACTTCGTGGGCTCGCTCGTCGTGCCCATCGGCGATGCGCGGCGTCCGACGGCGTGGCAGCACGTTCCGGACGAGTGGTTCCCGTGGTGAATCGCGAACGCGGCACCCGAACCGTTGCGTTCTTTGCGCGATGCGGCACGCTGAACGGCGGATGGAAGCTCCGGACGTTCTCGTCAGCTTGCTCCTCCTCGTGTCGGGCGTCGCGCTGTCGTTCTTCTTGCGCCTGCTGCGGCGGAGCTTCGATCACGACGCGATGCTCTCGCTCTCGACCGCCGTCACGCTCGCGCACGCGCACGGTCACGACGAGCTGACCCTCGCGCACGTCACGCTCGCGCTCCTTCCCGATCCGCGCGTCGCCGAGCACCTCGAAGCGCGCGGCGTTCGAGTGAAGGAAATCTACGACGCGGTCGAGGCGCTGCTCCCTCCGCGCGCGAAAGAGACGCAAAGGCCGCCCCACGTCGACGAACGCTGCGCGTCCGTCCTCGCGTTCCGCGGGCACACGTCGCTCTCGTCGTGCGATCTCCTCGCGAGCATCTTGCGAAACGACGACGCGATCCGCGCGGTCTTCGAGCGGCACGGCGTCGACGTCGCGCGATGGCGCGACCGCACGCAGCGCGCGACCGCGATCGACCACGCCGAAACGCCGGACGATCGCGCGCCGTACCGCGCCGCGCACCGCGAAGATCGCAGCGTCGAAGTCGTGTTCTGGAACGATGACCGCACGCCCATGCAATTCGTGATCGACGTGCTCCGTGGGACGTTCGGTCTGCGCGAGGCCCACGCGATCCGCGTGATGCTCGTCGTGCACACGCGAGGGAGCGCGGTTGTGTGTCCGTGCGGATCAGACGAGGGCGAGCGGCTCGTCGCGATCGTGCGCGAAGCCGCCGCGCGCCGTGGGTACCCGCTGCGCGCGACGTCGCGCGCGCGGAGCGAAGCGCGACCCGGCTGGCGTCACGGTCGAAGCAGCGCCTTGATCGCGCGCCGTTCGTCCATCGCGCGATAACCCTCGGCGACTTGGTCGAGCGGCAAGACCAAATCGAACACCTTGCCCGGATCGATCGCGTGCCTCGCGATGAGATCGAGGAGATCGGGAAGGTAACGCCGAACGGGCGCAGGTCCCCCGTGCCAATGCACGTGCGCGAAGAACAAACTCTGTCCGTCGAGCGTCACGCCGTGCGGCACGCCGACGACCGTGACGAACCCGCCCGGGCGCGTGCAGCGGATCGCTTGCGCCATCGACTGCTGCGTCCCGACGCACTCGAGGACAGCGTCCGCGCCGACACCTTTCGTGAGCTCTTTGATGCGCGCCACGCCGTCATCGCCGCGCTCGGTCACGATGTCCGTGGCGCCGAACTCGCGCGCGAGCTTTTGGCGCGGCGCGTGTCCGCTCATCGCGATGATGCGCTCGGCGCCCATGTGCTTCGCCGAGAGCACGCCGAGCAAACCCACCGCGCCGTCGCCAACGACGACCACGGTCGCGCCGCGCTTCGCGTGCGACGAGTCCGCCGCGAACCATCCCGTGCCGAGCACGTCGGACGCGGCGAGCAAGCTCGGAATCATTTCGTCGCTGGGCATCTCGCGCGTCGCGACGAGCGTCCCGTCGGCGAGCGGCACGCGGAGATAAGGCGCCTGCGCGCCGCCGACGAGCTCGCGGTGTTGGCACGACGTCTGGTATCCGGCCTTGCAGTGCGGGCACGTGTTGTCCGACGCGAAGAACGATCCCACGACGAACTGACCGGGCTTGATCGTCGTCACGTCGCGCCCGACCTCTTCGACCACGCCGCAATACTCGTGACCCATCGGCGTCGGCCGCTCGATGGCCTGAATCCCACGATAGGGCCAGAGATCGGAGCCGCACACGCACGTCGCCGAGATGCGAATCACGGCGTCGGTCGGCTGAAGGATCTTCGGTGAAGCGACGTCTTCGAAGCGCACGTCGCGCGGACCATAGAGGACGGTGGCTTTCATGGCCCAGGACGATGCGCTCGATGCGCGCGCCGCGCCAGACCAACGCGCAACTTTTCGAATGCGCTATTTGCGCGCGCGCCTGCGCTTCGCGTGCGCGGAGAGCGACGCCATCTTTCCGGACGCGATGAGATCGCGCAGCGCCTTCTCCATCGCGCGCGCGAAGAGCAGGCTCACGGCTTCGGGAGCCGCGAGGCGCAGCGCCTCGAAGAGCTTGCTCGATTCGCTCACGTCGAACGCGCCGTCTTTGAGTCGCGAAGTGAACAAGCCGATGAGATCGCCGACGGCGCGCCCGAGGTGCTTGCGCAAGACCTCCGACGCGGCGGTCGCGGTCTCGAGATCGACGCCAGCGGCCTCGAGCTTCATCGCGTTCGCGAGGAGCGCAGGGCTCGGCACGAGGTACACGTCGCCGCGCCGCTCGACGAGCCGCGCGCGAGCGAGCGCACCGATCAATCCCGGCCGGCTCGCGCCCGCGAGATCGTAGAGCTCGCGCTCGCTCACCGTGCGCGGCTGATCGTTCGCCCACGGCGTTTGCATCTCCTCTTCGACGCCGAGCCACTCGGCGAGATCGAGCTCGCCGCGATCGATGCGCTTCACGAGATCGCCGATCGCGTCGATGCGCAGCCCGCGATCGTGGAGCTTCGCGATGAGCTCGAGACGTTCGACGTGCGCGTCGCCGTAATACGCCACGCGCCCGCGAATCTCGGGGGCCTGCAGCGCGCCCTTCGATTGATAAAATCGAATCGTGCGCGACGGCACGCGCGTCTTCGCGGCGAGCTCGTCGATCGTGTAACCGAATTCGGTCGTGGGCATTGCGGCGGGGAGGGGGAGCGCGACGGTGCTCACGCGGGCACCTCGGTCGGCCACGCGAGCCGGACGATCGTCCGGAGCGTCGTGCCGAGCTGCCGCGCGAACGATCCCGTGTTGTACGGGATGCCGTACTTCGCGCACAGGGCCTTCACGCGCGCGGCGGCTTCGGCGTACCGATTGCTCGGCAAATCCGGAAAGAGATGGTGCTCGATTTGGTGGCTCAAGTTGCCGCTCATCACGTGAAAGAGCGCGCTGCCTTCGATGTTGCACGAGCCGAGGATCTGCCGCACGCACCACGCGCCGCGCGTCTCGTTCTCGATTTCTTTTTCCGTGAAGACGTGCGCGCCGTCCGGGAAGTGCCCACAGAAGATGATCGCGTACGCCCACACGTTGCGGATCCAATTCGCGAGCGCGTTCGCGCCGAGCACCCAGAAAAAGAACGGACCCGCGAGCGCCGGGAAGAAGACGTAGTCCTTGAAGAGCTGCGTCGCGGCCTTCTTCGCGATCCCGCGCGCGAGCGGCGCGACGTCCGACCAGCGCAGCTTGCCGGCACGAATCGCGTCGAGGTCGATGTCGTGCACGGCGACGCCCCACTGAAAGAGCCCGGCGAGCAGCACGTTCCACACGGGTTGAAGCAAGTTCGAGGGTCGCCACTTCTGACGATCGCTGACGCGCATGATTTGGTAGCCGACGTCGCGATCGCGCTCGAGCACGTTCGTCCACGTGTGGTGAATCACGTTGTGCGAGTGCTTCCACTGCGCGGCGGGGCAGACGTTGTCCCACTCCCACGTCGACGAGTGGATCGCGGGATCGTTCATCCAATCCCACTGCCCGTGGATCACGTTGTGACCAATCTCCATGTTCTCGAGGATCTTCGCGACGCCGAGCGTGATGGCGCCCGCGCCGAGCGCGACGAAGAACGGCGCGCCCGTCGGAAAGAGGGGGAGGCTCGCGTAGATCATCGCGCGACCCGCGACCGCGAGCACGCGCTGCGTCGTGATCATGCGCTTGATGTAGCGGCGGTCGCGCGCGCCGAGCGTCGCGCGAATGTCCGATTCGATTCGGTCGATCTCTTTGCCGAACGCTTCCGTGTCCATCACTCCTCCGTCTCGTCTCTTACAAATCGATTTCGACGTCGCCTGCCGCGGCGCACACGCACGGTTGAATGCGCGTGCCTGGCTCGTCGACGCGCTTGCCGGTGCGAAGATCGCGCACGCTTCCGCGGAGCATCGTCGCGTCGCACGAGTGACAGATCCCCATGCGACATCCGTGCGGCGCGTCGATGCCCGCGCCCTCTGCGATGTTGAGGAGCGGCGTCGCGCCGTCCGCGTCGAGCTCGCGGAGGCTGCGCGCGAAACGCACGCGACCTCCGCACGCGTTCGGCGGCGCCACGAGCTTCGCTCGAAAGCGTTCGACGTGCGCGTCGGGGATCTCCGCAGTCACCGCTTCGAGCAGCGACTCGGGGCCGCACGCCCACGTTTCGCGCGCGGCGAAATCGGGCGCGTGGGCTGCGAGCGTCGAACGTTCGAACGTGCGCGCGTCGCCGTCGTCAGTCGCGATCACGATGGATCGGTACGTCGGGAAATCGCGCGCGAGCCAGAACATGTCGCGCGCGCCGATCACGTCGCGCGACGTGCGCGCGTAGTGCAGGTGCACGACGTCGGGCATCGCGCGCTCGTCCGCGAACGCGCGCAGCATGCTGAGGATCGGCGTGATGCCGCTGCCTCCGGTCACGAAGAGCACGCGCGACGGAGCGCGCTCGGGCATCGTGAACTCGCCCTTCGGGAGCCCGATGCGCACGCAGTCGCCGCGGCGAACGCGCCATACGAGAGCGCTCGACACGCGTCCGTTCGGGATCGCGCTCACCGTGATCGTGATGCGTCCGTCGTCGCGATGCGGAGACGAGCTGATCGAGTACGTGCGCGTGAGAATGCGTCCGTCGATCTCGACGCCGACTTCGACGAACTGACCGGCGCGGTGACGACGCCAACCCGCGCCGGGCGTGAGCGTCAGCGTGCGCGCACGCTCGGTCTCCATCTCGAACGATTCGACGCGCGCGTGGCGGACGTGCGTCGTCCGCAGCGGGTCGACGAGCTCGACCCACGGCGACGCAGCGTCGCGCACGCGCGCCCAGAGGGCGCGGGCGGTCGCTTCCATGTTTCACCTTTCGGCAGTTTCCTGCCCAACGATGCAACACTTATAATTGTGACAGTGACCGCTGTCAAGGTTCGGTGGTGACGATTACTCGGTCGCATCGGGTGCGAGCGTCGGAATGGCGATGCGCGGATTCATCCGCGCGAGCCCTCGTACTTCGCGTCGCCGAACGTGAAGAGACCGCCGTCACCGCCGATGATCCAATAGCCCTTGCCGTCCGGCGTCGCGCTCATGCCCACGACCGGCGCGTTCATCTTCTGTCCACCCATCGATCCGTAGAAGCCGACGTCGCCGAAGGAGAACATCCCGCCGTCCGCACCCACGAGCCAATAGCCGTGACCATCCGGGCTTGCGCTCATGCCGACCACGGGCGCGTTCATCTTCTGTCCGCCCATCGATCCGTAGAAGCCGGCGTCACCGAACGCGAAGAGTCCGCCGTCGGACGCGACGAGCCAGTAGCCTTTGCCATCGGGTGTCGCGCTCATGCCGACGACGGGCGCGTTCAAGTGCTGTCCGCCCATCGATCCATAGAACGCGGCGTCGCCGAACGAAAAGAGTCCGCCGTCGGACGCGACGAGCCAATACCCTTTGCCACTCGACGTCGGAGCCATCCCGACGACGGGCGCGTTCAAGTGTTGTCCGCCCATCGATCCGAAGAAGTCCGCGTCGCCGAAATCGAAGATGCCGCCGTCCGCTGCGACGAGCCAATAGCCTTTGCCGGTTGGCGTCGCGGCGATCCCGACGACGGGCGCAGCGAGCACCTTGCCGCCCATCGATCCATAGAACGCAGCGTCGCCGTACGTGAAGACTCCACCGTCGCGTCCGACGATCCAATAACCGCCGCCCGTCGCGTCGTGCGCGAGGCCCACGTACGCGGGAGGCGGAGGAGCTTGCGGCGTCGTCGCGTTCGAGATTCCGACGGGCGAGATGAAGCCGCTGATCGTCATCCCCATCACGCCGGGATAGCTCCCGACGACGCCCGCATACGCGGGTGCGTTGAGCACGACGTGCGACGTGCTCGAGAAATACGATTCGCTTCCCGAGAGACCACCCCAGTCGCCGCTCACCGTCTCGATCGTGCCGTTCGGATTCACCGCGACGACGATCGCGACGTGATCCGCGTAACCGCCGCCTTGGTAATTGAAGACGACCGCGTCACCCACGCTCGGCGTCGAGTGGAGCGTCGAGTGGTTGGCGCCGTAGACGTAGAAGCTGCCCGCGCCGGCGGTGAGCTCGTTCACGTCTTGCGCGCCCGCTTGTCCCCAAACCCAGCGCGCGAAGTCCGCGCACCAGTACTCGGGATGCCCGCCGTTGCCATAGCAGCTCGACGCATAGCCCGATCCGCCTGCGGTGTTCGTCGAGCACGCGCCGCGACCGACGTTGGCGAGCGCGATCTGCGCGATCGTGCCGGTCGTGGATGCGGCGGACGACGACGCGGAGTCGTCGGCGGCGCCGCACGCAGCAGCGAGCGTGGCCAGGGTTGCGAGAGCGAACGAACGAGCGAAGTCGGTCTTCATGGCAGTACGTCCTCCACGATTCACCGTACGTTCGGGTCGCAAAAACACGACTTAAGGCGCTCTTAAGCCGACGGCGCGAGGTGGACCACGCGCGATCCAGACGGCGGCAACCCGGCTGAAATCGCTACGGCGTGGTCGCGGCGCGGAGCACGTCGTCGTAGGGTGCGTAAGGAACGCTCGTCCCCGACGCCCAGCACGTGTCTTGGTAACCGGTGACGTACGTCCCTTCGAGATCGGCGAAGTAGAGCTCGAGCACGCGGAGGGGCGCGTTCGTGTGATTCATCACGAAGGGAACGAGCGTGACGAGCGACCCGTCTTGTTGCACTCGTCCGCTTGCTGCGAATTGCCACTGGCGGGTTTCGGCGCGCTCTCGAACGCCGTCTGAAACACGATCGGCGCTGGCGAGCACGTCGCCAGCAGCTTTGCGGCCCGCGTCAAGTCTTCACGAGCACGCGCTCTCGGGTAAAGTGTCGCCGATGCCGTATCGCACGATCATCGTGGCTGCATTCGCGTCCGTGTTGCTCGTGCTCGCCCACTGCAGCAGCTCGCCTTCGGGCGACGACGCGGGGAGCGATGGAGCGGGAAACGACGTGACGACATCGAGCGACGCCGCGGACGAGATCATCTTGCTCTTCGACGCGGGCGACGCGCCGCTCGGCACCGGTGTCGGCTTCGTGTGCCAACCCTCGACGCTCGGTTCGTATGCATGCGACTGCCCCGCGACGACGAGCTGCACCGACACGTGCTCGATCGGCGGATGCCAATACACGTGCGAGTCGGACGCGTCGTGCGCGTCGACGTGCGCGGGTCATTGCACCGAGACGTGCGACGGCTCCGCGTCGTGCTTCATGAACTGCCTCGACAGCGGATCGTGCACCGAGAACTGCAACGCCGAGACGTGCGTGATGGAGTGTCCCGGCGGAGGCTGCACGCTCAACTGCGTCGACGCGTCCACGTGTCACCTCACCGAGTGCGGAGGGAACTGCACCGTCGCGTGCAACGGCACGACCGACTGCAACTGCGCCGGCACGGGGTGCACCATCACGCCCTGAACGCACCGCGAACGGAATGCGACGATCGACGCAGTCGATGCACGCGTCGTGAGCGCATCGCCCGCAAAACACGCAGCGATCGCGTTCGATCGTGATGGCGCGTGACTTGCCCAATGTCGAAGCATGTCCCTTCACGCGTCGACTCGTGCAGTCCTCTTCGCGGCCGCTGCGGCGACCCTCGTTTCGTTCGCCCCATCGGCACGCGCGCAGACCTTCGCCGCGCCAGCGGACGACGAGGACTACTGCCGCGTGCATTGGTGGGGAGTCGGTCGATGCTGGAACCGTCCACATCGCCACCCCGTCTTCACCGCGGGCGTCGAGCTCGGCGTCACGAAGCTCGCCGAGGGCGGCCCGTTCGGCTTCAACACGAGCGTCGGATCGGTCACCAACGCAGGTCCTCTCTACGGATTGCGCGCGGGCGTCGACCTTCTGTCGTGGCTCGGGTTCGAAGGGCGTTACATCGGAGGGTACGTACCGGGATCGGGAGGCGTCGGGTACGTCGTGAACGGCGGCGAGATCGTGCTGCGTTTGACCTTTCCGTTTCCGTACCTGCGTCCGTACATCTTCGGCGGCATCGGCGTGTACGACTTGGCGCTCGCGGGATCGAGCTCGGCGCAGACGGCGTCGATGCTCGAATCGTCGTCGCAGTGGGGAATCCCCGTCGGCGCGGGCATCGAGCTCATGCTCTCGTGGCACGTGACGTTCGCGGTGGAGGCCGCGTTTCGTTACCAATACGGAGAAGTCTTCTCGACCAACGGCGCGATCGACGGAGGGGATCTCTCGTCGCTCACGGGCGTGTTGCGATTCAGGTTGTGAACTGGGGGAAAGCTCGTCGTCGTCGGCGTAGGATGGGCTCATGAACGCCGCCACGCCTTGTGCACGTTGTGGAACGCCAACACCAGCGCACGAGCTCTCGATGAGCCTCGAGGGTGACGGCTTCGTCTGCCAACCGTGCACGCTCACGGCGCGCTCGGCGCAACAGAAAGCCGGCATGCGCAAGGCCTACTTGCTCGGCGCGATCCTCGTCGGCATTCCGGCGATCATCGTGATCCTCCGCATCGTCCTGCGCGTGTACCTCGCGAACCGCTAGCGCGCGCCGATGAAGTACGCACGACTCGGCGACACGGGCCTCGAGGTGTCGCGCATCTGTTTGGGCACGAGCGGCTATGGAGATCCTGCGCGCGGGCACTCGATGAACGCGGGATCACAAGTGCGCAGCTGGACGCTCGACGAGCGTGAAGCGCGCCCGCTGTTCAAGCACGCGATCGATCTCGGCGTGATCTACTTCGACACCGCCAACGTCTACTCGTACGGCGCGAGCGAAGAGATTACCGGTCGCGCCCTTCGGGACTTCGCCAAGCGAGAGGACGTCGTGATCACGACGAAACTCTGGAACGCGATGCGACCGGGTCCCAACGGGCGCGGCTTGTCGCGCAAGGCGATCCTGCACGAGATCGACGCGAGCCTCGCGCGTCTTCGCACGGACTACGTCGACGTCTACATGATTCATCGCTGGGACGACGCGACGCCGATCGAAGAGACGATGGAGGCGCTGCACGACGTCGTGCGGGCAGGGAAGGCGCGCTACCTCGGCGCGTCGTCGATGCACGCGTGGCAGCTCGCGAAGGCTCAGCGCGTCGCCGCCATGCACGGATGGACGCGCTTCGTCGTGATGCAGAACCACTACAACTTGCTCAACCGCGAAGAGGAGCGCGAGATGAACCCGCAGTGCGTCGACATGGGTGTCGCCACGACGCCATGGAGCCCGCTCGCGCGCGGCCTGCTCGCGCGCGCACCGAACGCTGCGCCCACGAGACGCTCCGAGACCGACACGCTCACCAAGGGCCTCTACGGTCACACCGTCGACGCGGACGCGCCCGTGCTCGCCGCGCTCGACGAGGTCGCGCAGCGACGCGGGCTCCGGCACGCGCAAGTCGCGCTCGCGTGGCTCCTTCAACGTCCTTCGGTCGTGGCGCCGATCCTCGGCGCGACGAAGACCGAGCACCTCGACGACGCGGCGCGCGCGCTCGACGTGGTGCTCACACGCGAAGACATCGACGTGCTGGAGGCCCCGTACGTGCCTCACGATCCGGCGGGCTTCTAGCTCGCCGCGCGTTCGATCGCCGCGCGGTAATGCTCGCGTGCGCCGCCGACGACGGCCTTTCCGTGCGCGGGCATCACGTTGTCGAAATCGAGATCGAGGATCTTCTTGAGCTCGTCCTTCGGCGGCTTGCACTGCTTCAACCACGCCGGCCCCACGTTGTACGGCCGGATGAAGCCCATCACGCGCATGATCAGCTTCGCCATGAACGAGAAGTAAGCGTCGGGAGCGGCCCAGTGCTGGAGGCAATCGCCCGCGACGACGACGCCGCCGTGCCGCTCGAGAAGGAGCAGCGCCTCGGGTGGCTTCGCGTGAATCACGAAGAGGCGCGCGCCTTCGATGGGGAGCCTCGTCGTTTCATCCATCTCGACGTCGGGCTCGAGGTAGACGTCCGGCGCGTTCGTGTCGAAGCCCGGCGTGTAACGCTGACCTCGCACCGCCCACACCTTCGCGCCGTAGCGCTCTCGATAGAACGGATCATCCATCCCGTGATTGCCCGCGAGGCGAATCACGTCCGTCACCTTGCCGAGCGCATCGAGCGCTTTCAGCCCCGCCTCGTCGAGACGCACCGCGTTCACGAGCACGAGCCGATCGCCTTCGCGCACGATCGTCATGTTGCGACTGAATCGCACGCCCGGCCCGGGCATCACCATCGTGCCCGTCACGAAGTGCACGTCGGGAAAGACTGGCTCGATCACGCCGTGCGCGAGCGCGGGCGGATGAGGACGTTCGACGAGGGCCATGAACGAACGTCGTACTACTTTTTCGGATCGCGGTGCCATTCGTCGCCCGCGTCGCTCAGCCAATCCTGAAACCACAGGACGTCGGTCGCGCCATCGACCCAGCTTCCCATGTCGAGCCACTGGTGCCCGTTGCCCCCGATGACCTTCGCCGTCTCGGGGAAGCCGATGCCGATTCGCGCGATGAAGAAACACGGAGGCGTGCGTTCGTTCTCGGAGGGCGGGCCCGTGCGCGTCTCCCCCGATGGACATTCGGTCGGGTCTGGACACGTGAGCTCCTGCACGAAGGGGATGTAGTCGGGACCCTTCGCGTGCAGAGGCGCTCCCTTGAACGTGTGCGCGCGAAGCGCGTGGGCTTCGGCGCGCGCCTCACCGATGGTGAACGGCGGCACGACGAGCTGCGGGTTCGCGTAACACCACTCCGTGTCGAACGCGTCCATCTCCGCCGTGACGCGATCGCTTGCGATGTAGAGCACGGACGCTTGGTCTCGGGTCTTGCCGGACGCCGTCGAGCGCTTGGTGAATTTCGCGACCCAACGATCGCCTCGTTCGCGCACGTGCACGTCGGCGAGCGTCTGCGTGTAGTCTCTTGCCGCCGCGAACGCCGCGCGCTTGCGCTCCGCTGCGGCGGCGCCATCGAGCATGACGCCGTAGAAGAACACGCGATCGGCGTAGACGGCGCGCAGCGCGCCGACGTCGTGCGCGACGTGGGCGTCGTTCCACTTCGTGACGACCGCCGTCACGTGCGCGGGCGGCGGTGCCTCCACCTCGGCGTCCACGGTCGATTCCGCGCTCGAAGCGTCCTGCGCCGTCGCGGCGTCGATCGACGCCTCGTCCGATGCACGATCTGCGACAGCGTCGGTCATCGGCGCGCTCGCGTCCTTGCAAGCCACGACCAACGCTGCGACCCACGTGAGCTTCCGCATCGTCATTCAACGACTACGCTATCCCGACGCTTCCTCGTATCGACGGCATTCGGTCACCGCATCTTGATGATGACTTTGCCCTTGGTGCGACCCGCGGAGACGTACGCGAGCGCGTCGCGCGCTTCGGCGAGAGGGAAGGTCTTGTCGATCTTCGGTGTGAGCCTTCCTTCGTCGACCCAGCGCGCGATCTCGCGCAGCTTCTCGCCGTCGGGATGCATGATGAAGAACGTGTAGCGAACGCCTGTTCGCTTCGACGCGCGCGTCGCCTTGCGACCCACGAACGCGAACGCCCACTGCATGACGACGCCGAGGCCCCACTCCTTCGCAAAGGCCGCGTCCGGCATGTCCCCGATCGACACGACGTGCCCGCCGCGTGCGACGACGCGAAACGAATCGAGCAGCGCGTCTCCCGCCGACGTCTCGAGCGCGACGTCTCGATCCTTCACGACGTCGACGAAGCGCTCCTTCGTGTAGTCGACGACCACGTCGGCGCCGAGCGCGCGCACCCACTCCACGTTCTTCGTGCTCGTCGTGGTCGTCACGTGCGCGCCGAGGATCTTCGCGATCTGAATCGCGACGACGCCCGTGCCGCCGCTGCCCGCGCGAATGAAGAGCCGAGTGTCCGCTCGCACGCCCGAGCGCGCATAAGCCTGGCACGCGGTGAGCGACGCGAGGGGTAGGCACGCGGCCTCTTCGTGCGAGAGCTTCTTCGGTTTGTGCGCGAGGTCGGCGGCCGGCACGACCGCACGCTCCGCGAACGCGCCCATCTTCTTCAGCGACAAGCACGCGAAGACCTCGTCACCGACCGCGAACCCGCGCACGTCCTTGCCGACCTTCGCGACGGTGCCCGAGACGTCTTCGCCGAGCACGGCGGGCATTCGAAACGACACGACCGGTTTCATCGCGCCGTTGCGGATCTTCATGTCGACGGGATTGACGCTCGCGGCGTGGACGTCCACGAGCACTTCGTCGTCTTTCGGCTCGGGCTCGGCGACGTCGATCACCGACACCGCGTCGTCCGCCCCGTAACGAGTCATCGCCGCTGCGCGCATTCGATCGATCGCCGCGATGGTACACCGCTCAACGCTTGAAGAACCGCAGATAGAACGCCGTGAACACGAGGACGATCCCGACGTTCACCATCAGCCGTGGCCACAGCCTGTTTCGGAAGAACAGCACGTCCACCCCGACGATGGTGACGACGAGCGCGACCACGTAGAGCGCGACGACCACGGGTTTGCTCATGGCCTTCTCTGTGCACCGCGGCGAATCAGCGCGCAAACTCGTCGAACGCTTCGAGCTGCTTCAGCGATGGGGAACACGCTAACCTCGTTATATTCTCCGTCGTGGCGCTCCGCTTCGTTCGATGCAAGAAGGGACCGTGGACGACGGCTACGGCGCTCGACCGCCAGCGCAACGAGCCGTTGGATTTCAATTTCGACGAGTACCCGGATGACTGGCCGCAGGTCGAGGCATGGGACATCGTCGACGACGCGGGTGAGCGTCGCTACGACATGATCCTTGTCCCGAACGGCGGCTACATCTGGAAGGCAGGCTCGGCGGAGCGCGTCGCGCGTGTCGTGCAGGATTGGTTGTCACTCGAGGAGAAGCCGGACGTGAAGCTCGAGCGCGAGTTGGTCATCGCGCTGCTCGAAGCACGGAAGAAGAAGGCCAATCAAAACACGATCCTCGCGACGATCGCGTTCGACGAAAAGCTCGCCCTCTGACACACCAGCGCGACGCGGCTTCACTTGACCCGCGTCTCCGCGATGCGCGCGCGGAGGAGCTTGCGGACGAGATTCGCGGGCAGGGGTTTGTCGGGACTGAAGTGGAGCGCGCTCTTCGTCCGTTCGTAGCCTTCGACGTCGCGCGCGAGCGTGCGCAGCGTCCTGCCGCTGAACGGGTAATACGAGCAGCCCTTCGTCGTCGCTTGGAAGCCCGCGACGATCGCACCGTCCACACGAAACGCGGGGATCCTGTAGCTGATGCACTCCTCGGCGCGCGGCACGATCGTTCGGATCGTCTTGCGCAGCTTCACGAGCGCGTCGTGGTTGTCGCCTTGGACGTTCGCGAGGTAGTCGTCGATCACGGTTCGCTTCATCGTGACGCCTCGCTCACTTCACGCGCGTGAACCATCTCGACGCGGCGCGTGTGACGTCCTCTGCGTTCGGAGTCGCCTCGCTCGCCCACGCCACGAACCCATCGGGACGCACGAGCACCGCGGACAATCCGAGACGCTCCTTCGCGTCGCGCGCCACGTGCCTCACGCGATCTCCCCACGTCCCCTCGAGCGCTTGGAGCTTGCGGTCGAAATCCAACAGCACGCCATGACCGTCTCGAAGAAGCGCACCGAGACGCGTTCCGTCGTCGAGCTCGAAGTCCGGACAGCTGCGACCGACAAGCGGGTGCGCATCGCCGAGATCGTAGCGCACGGACACGCCCCACACGCGCTCGGCGAAGTACGTCGCGCCGTCGCGTGTCGCGATCAAGTCGCGGACGACGTCCGCGAGAGCGCGCGAGCTCGGTCGCATGAGCGCCACTTGGGCGCGCGTCCAATCGAGGATGCGCGCGCCGATCGGGTGGCGTTCGGTCGTGTAGCTGTCGAGCAGACCCTCGGGCGCATCGCCACGAACAGTCGCAGCGAGCTTCCACCCGAGGTTCATCGCGTCGCCGAGCCCGAGGTTCAACCCCTGTCCGCCGAGCGGTGAATGAACGTGCGCCGCGTCGCCCGCGAGCAATACGCGTCCCTTGCGGTACGTCGTCGCTTGCTTCGAGCGGTCCGTCCACGTCGAAACCACGCTCAACGCCTTGATCGTCACGTCCGTGCACGACACGCGACGCAAGACGCTCTGCACGTGCTCGAGCGTGATCGGCTCGACGCGGTGGTGGGCGCCGCCGTCGAAATCGGCGATCCCGAGCACGCCCGGCTGCCATTGCGTGTACATCCCGGCGGCCGTGTAGTGACGCCCGAGCGGGAGCTTGTCGGGATCGGCGAGCTCCGCTTGCACCGAGTACCCCGTGAACTCGGGCTCCGTCCCGACGAACTCGAAGCCGCCTTGCTTGCGCACCGTGCTGCGACCGCCGTCGCACCCGACGAGAAAGCGCGCGTGAAAACGCGCATCGCCCGCGTGCACGACGACCTCGTCGCTCGAAGCCTCGAACCCGGTGACGCCGCACCCGCGCTGGATCTCGACGCCGAGCGAGAGCGCGCGCGCGGCGAGCACGCGCTCGATGTGCTCCATCTCGCTTCCGAGGAGCGTGTCGCCCGGGCCGGGGAGGCGATACGTCCAGCGCGACGAATCGATGTTGGCGTAGTCGAATTGAAGGCCCGCGAAGTGCCCAGCCGGCCCGCTCTGACGCGATCCCGACGACGACGATCCACGTTTCGGCTGACCGGCGCCGCCACCGCCGGCGCCCTGCGCGGCGATCGACTCCAAGAGCCCGCGCCGATAGAACGCCTCGATGCTCGGACCCCAGAGTCCGCGCATCCCGAACGGAAGCCGCTTCAGCGGAGAGTGTGGATCCTCCAATCGCTCGAGTACGAGCACCGAGAGCTTCGCGAGCCGAAGCTCGCAGGCGAGAAAGAGACCGACCGGACCAGCCCCGGCGAGGATCACGTCGTGCATCGAGCGAACCCAACCCTACATCGCGCACGCCGCGAAGGGGACAGCGTATCGGTGAGCACGATGGGCGCATGCGCCGCTCGTCGGGGCGCGTGTACTCCTCGCGATCACCAGTCGCGCCGCTCGTCGGAGCACGTCCACTGCATACGGTGAGCGCTCGCGCTCTCGTCGAGGGCGCTACCCATCACGGCTCGATGTCGATTGTTCGCAACACGCACCGCCACGGGTCGACGGGGCCACGCAACGCGAACAGCACCGCAATCACGCGGTGCTCATGCGTTGCGGAGTGATATTCCAATGGTCTCAAGGGCACTGTCGAAGACGACACGAATCGAACGAAACCAAAACATCGCGAAGGGCCTTCGTGCCCATTGCCCCAAAGCCAGCATTCCGGTGAACGGAAAAATGGTGAAGGTGAGCGACATCGCGAACCTGCTCGACCAAGGCACCGACGCCGAGAACGCCGTGGTCGAATCGCGTGCGGACTACCGCGCGAGCGTCAAAGCCGCGCACGGCATCGAGGCGCAGATTCAGACGCTGCTCCAACCGATCAAGACGTACGTGCAAAGCCACTTCGGTGAAGACAGCAAGGCGAGCGCCGCGTGCGGGTTCGCGCCTCGCAAGGTCGGCAAGGTGTCCGCCGAGAAGCGCGCCGAAGCCGTCGAGAAGCTCCGCGCGACGCGCGAAGCGCGCATGACGCTCGGCTCGCGTCAGAAGGCCGCGATCCACGGCGAGCTTCCTGCATCGCCCGCGCCGTCGCCTGTGCAATCGTCCGCCGCGTCCACGAACGGCACGACCGCCGCAGCCGATGGCGCGCAAACGTCGGTGCAGTCGCTGAACGGCAACACGCACTGAGGCGAGGGAGACAATCAGGTTCCGGGAGGCGCTGCGTTGGGTGGTGGCCTCCCGGGTTGGTTTTCGGGTGGATTACGACGCTTGATCTCAGCGACCCAAACTGGAGGAATTTAGAACCGCCATCATCGAGCTGGCCGCGTAACGCCGTTGCCTACGCATCGACAATCATTGGCAGCCGTAAGCGGATCGCGTCGCGTAGGGCATCCAACATGGTGTCCCGCGCGCTCGATGCCGCGTCAGTCCAGCCACCGGCTTCAAGTTCGCGCAAGGCAAGGGGCGCGGAGCCCGCGAGTCGCTCGAACACCACTGGCATGTCGAATGGTACCTCGAATGGGTCCGGCAAGAAGACCATCGCGGCGATGTGCGCAGAGCCGGGTGTCTTTCGCTTCATGAGTCCCAGAAATGAGGGGCGCGTCCCACGGGTCTTCGCCTCCTCCAGCAAGCTCTCGTACGACTTCGGGTCAACGCGATGGAAAGTAGGATCGGCGCTCGATGCTTCGTCCCAGAGATTCGCGCCCAAAGCGCCCGGTAGCTTCTTGAGGTCATCCAAGAGCATCGGAACGAACCTGGCGCGCTTCATAGGCGCATCGACTCCACCGAACGGCGTGTCCTTGGGGATGTCGCGTCGGCCCTTGGGTCCGAAGAGCGAGTACGGCAACCCTTGCTGCCAAGCAAAGGTCATCGTGGGCGTGACGAAGTCCCCGCTGAGGTATCGGCTCAGCGGCATGATCATGAAGTCGATGGCCATGAGCCGCGTCGTTGCCCACCAGCACCTCAAGCCCACCCTGAAAAAGGTGAAGTGAGCGGCGACCCCAATGGGAATCGAACCCATGTTACCGGCGTGAGAGGCCGATGTCCTAACCGCTAGACGATGGGGCCTAGGCTTCGAAAACTGCGAGAACTGCGAGAACGTGCGCGAAAGGCGCGAGAAGCGAAGCGAAGAAGAGCTGGGGGACTAGGATTCGAACCTAGATAGCCAGAGCCAGAATCTGGCGTCCTGCCATTAGACGATCCCCCAACGAATTGCGCTGGGAAAAGGCGGCGGGACCATAGTCGCGGCGCGCGTTTCGTTCAAGGTGCTTGTGCGGACGTGCGCGTGAACCGCGCCTGACGCGGCGTGACGCCTTGACCATTGCGAATCTTGCCTTATCGTGCGCGCAAACGTCCCTGGCACTCGCGCTTTGCGACTGCCAGATGAGGGAAACCACATGAGCGCGAAGCAAATTGCCTACGACCGCACCGCACGCCACGCCATCCTGAACGGGGTCAACGCCCTCGCGAACGCCGTCAAAGTCACGCTGGGCCCCAAGGGTCGCAACGTCGTGATCGAAAAGAGCTTCGGCTCTCCGGTCGTCACGAAGGACGGCGTGACCGTGGCGAAGGAGATCGAGCTCGCCGGCAAGCTCGAGAACGTCGGCGCGCAGATGGTCCGTGAGGTCGCGAGCAAGACGAGCGACAAGACGGGCGACGGCACGACGACGGCGACGGTGCTCGCGCAGTCGATTTACACGCAAGGCCTCTTGCTCGTCGAAGCGGGTCACAACCCGATGGACATCAAGCGCGGCATCGACAAGGCGGTCACGGCGATCGTCGCCGAGATCAAGAAGCTCTCGACGCCGACGAAGGACAAGGCGCACATCGCGCAAGTCGGAACGATCAGCGCCAACGGCGACACGAGCATCGGCACCATGCTCGCCGACGCGATGGACAAGGTCGGCAAGGAAGGCGTGATCACGGTCGAGGAGGCGCGCGGCATGGAGTCGTCGCTCGAGACCGTGGAAGGCATGCAGTTCGATCGCGGCTACCTCTCGCCGTACTTCGTCACGAACCCGAACACGATGACGGCCGATCTCGAAGAGCCGCTCATCTTGATCAGCGAGAAGAAGATCTCGTCGATGCAGGACATCCTGCCGATCCTCGAGGTCGTCGCGCGCGAAGGTCGCACGCTGCTCATCATCGCGGAGGACGTGGAGGGCGAGGCGCTCGCGACGCTCGTCGTGAACAAGCTCCGCAACTTGCTCAAGGTGTGCGCGGTGAAGGCGCCGGGCTTCGGCGATCGCCGCAAGGAGATGCTCGCCGACATCGCGACGCTCACCGGCGGTGACGTCGCGAGCGACGAGCTCGGCGTGAAGCTCGAGAACCTCGGCATCGGCAACTTGGGCCGCGCCAAGCGCGTCACCATCGACAAGGACAACACGACGATCGTCGACGGGCAGGGCGACACGAAGAAGATCAAGGGCCGCATCGAAACCATCCGGAAACAGGTGGAGTCGGCGACCAACGACTACGACAAAGAGAAACTTCAAGAGCGCCTCGCGAAGCTCGCGGGAGGCGTCGCGGTCGTGAAGGTCGGTGCGCACACCGAGACCGAGATGAAAGAGAAGAAGGCGCGCGTGGAAGACGCGCTCCACGCGACGCGCGCCGCGGTGGAAGAGGGGATCGTCGCCGGCGGCGGCGTGACGCTCATCCGCGCCTCCAAGGCGCTCGACGCGCTCAAGGTGGAAGGCACCGAGGCGATCGGCGTGAAGCTCGTGCGTCGCGCGATCGAGGAGCCGCTCCGTCAGATCGCGAAGAACGCGGGCGCCGAGGGATCGGTGGTCGTGGAGAAGGTGAAAGAGGGCAAGGGCGGGTTCGGCTTCAACGCGCAGACGGACACGTTCGAGGATCTCATCGCCGCCGGCGTCATCGACCCCGCGAAGGTCGTCCGCAGCGCGCTCGAGTTCGCGGCGAGCGTCGCGAGCATGATGCTCACCACCGAAGCCGTCATCACGGACAAGCCGAAGAAGGCGGCGCCCGCAGCGGGCGGCGACGACGGAGGCATGGGCGGCATGGGTGGAATGGGCGGCATGGGCGGCATGGGTGGAATGGGCGGCATGGGCGACTTCGACATGGATTGAGTTTCTTGGCTTGCCGCGGGCGGGCGCGATACTCTCGTCTCCTTGGCGATGTCCGATCCACTGTTCGCTCGTTTCGGACGCGAGTTCCGTGCGGGTGACGTGCTCTTCCATGAAGGTGAGCTCGGCGAGGAGATGTACGTGATCCAATCCGGCGCGGTGGAGATCACGAAGCACACGGGCGGTGTCGACGTGCGCATCGCGACGCTCGGTCGAGGGGAGTTCCTCGGCGAGATGGCGATCTTGAACGGCAAGCCGCGCACCGCCACCGCTCGCGTCGTCGAGGACATGAAGTGCCTCGTGCTCGACGCGCGCACGCTCGAGACGATGATCAAGAACAACAGCGAGATCGCGCTGCGCTTGATCAAGAAGCTCGCGGCGCGCCTCGACGCGGCCGACGGGCTCGTGCAAATCCTCTTGAACCCCGATCCTCAAGCACGCGTGCTCATGGCGCTGAAGCGCGCAGCGGAGTCGTTCGGCGAGCAGACGGACAACGGCATTCGTGTGCGCGCGTCCGCCGAGCAGCTCGCGCGCGAAGTGGGCGTCGAGGTCACGCAAGTGGTCGACGTGCTCTGGCGACTCCACCGGCTGCACATCATTCACGACCCGGGCGACGGCTCGCTCATCGTGGCCGACCTCGGCAAGCTCCACGAGTTTCTCGAGCTCGTCGAGATGCCGCAGAAGTTCGACTCGGACGACACGATGCGCGACGGGGCGATGCCTTCCGCAGGAACGGGAAGGCCCTGATGGACTTGAAGGTCATCGGCTGCCACGGCGGCGAGACGCCGAAGCATCGCACGAGCGCGTTCGTGCTCGACGACGTGCTCGCCATCGACGCCGGGTCGCTCACGAGCGGCATGGATCTCAAGGCGCAGTGCGCGCTCGAGGCGTGCCTCGTGTCGCACGCGCACCTCGATCACATCCGCGATCTCGCGACCATCGCCGACAACCGCACGCAAAACCACTGCCCGCCGCTCGTCGTCGCCGGCACGAAGCAAACGATCGACATCCTCCGCAAGCACTTCTTCAACGGCCTTCTCTGGCCGGACTTCACGAAGATCCCGCACGCATCGAAGCCCGCGATTCGCTACCAAGTGCTCAAACCCGAAGTCTCGAACAAGATCGCCGGCTACACCGTGCGCGCGATCATGGTGAGCCACACCATCGAGTGCTGCGCGTTCGTCGTGGAGAGCAAAGAGGGTGCGATGGGGTACAGCGGCGACACGGGGCCAACGGACCGCTTGTGGGAAGTGCTCGGTGAGACGCCACGCCTCCGCGCGCTCTTGATGGAAGTGAGCTTCCCGAACTCGGAGCAAAAGCTCGCGCGCGTGAGCGGTCACCACACGCCGCAGACGCTCGTCAAAGACCTGAAGAAGCTCGCGCACCCCAAGGAGCTTCCGACGCTCCTCTACCACATCAAGCCCGTGTTCCAGCGCGAGGTGGAGAAGGAGTGCGCGAAGCTCAAGGGCGTGAACCTCACCGTTCTCAACCTGAACGACCACTTCATCTTGTGATTTTGCGCTTGCACTGAGGCGCGCTCCGACGCACTAAAGCCTGCTGTCGTGAACGCTACGCAGGCTCAAGAACAAGCCATCGCCGGGCTCGAAGGGGACGAGGAAGGCGCGCGCATCGTCGGAGAAGAGCTGCGGCTCTTGTCCGTCGTGAAGAAGGCGCTCGAGGATCGCTCGACGCGGAGCGCGACCGTGGACGCGCAGCGGCGCGACGACGAGGCGCGCTTGCTCGAGCTTCGCGACGAGGTCGCGGTGGCGAAGCCCGAGGATCTGCCGATGCTCTTCGAGCAGATGCACCACTTGGGCGCCTTGCGCGCGCAGCGCGGCCGCGGTTCGCAAGGCGGCGTCGACATGCGCGCGCCCTACTTCGCGCACCTTCGCTTGGTCGAGCAGGCGGGTACCGAAGAGAAACGCCGCGACGTGCTCATCGGCGCGCGCAGCTACGTCGACGGGAGCGCAGGCATTCGCATCGTCGATTGGCGCCAAGCCCCCGTCTCGAAGATTTATTACCGCTACCACGAAGGCGACGATTACGAAGAAGAGCTCGGCGATCGGATGGTCGAGGGCACGGTGGTCGCGCGTCGAAGCGTCGCGATTGCGGCCGGCGAGCTCGTGCGCGTCGCCTGTCCGCAGGGCGTCTTCGTGAGGTCGAACGGCACGTGGACGAGGCAAGCCGCGCACAGCGGCAAGCTCACGGTGCGCAAGGCGGACGAAGCGCCGCGCCTCGGTGTCGGCGCGGATCAACAAATCCGCACGGACAAATTCCTCCCCGCGATCGCCGCGATGCTCGACAAAGCGCAGTTCGATTTGATCACGCGGCCCGGCACGGGGCTCGTCGCGATTCAAGGCAGCGCGGGATCCGGCAAGACCACCGTGGGACTTCACCGAGCGGCATACCTCGCGGAGAGCGAGCCGCGGAGGTTTCGTCCCGATCGCATGCTCGTGATCGTGCCGAACGAAGCGCTCAAGCACTACGTGGGGCGCGTCCTTCCGTCGCTCGGCGTCGAAGGCGTGACGATCGGCACGTTCGCGCGATTCGCGCGTCGTCTCCTGCCGGACATGTTCCCGCGACTGCCGTTCAACGTCTCCGACAACACGCCGCCCGTCGTGTCGCGCGCGAAGAGTCACGCCGCGATGCACCGCGCGATGCGCGCGATGCAAGAGCGCGTGTCGCGCGCGATGGACGCGCGCGTGCGCACCGCGCTCGCGAAGTGGCCGGGCGGACAAGCCGCGGAGCCCGCGTGGAGCGCGCTCGACATGACGATCCCCGACGTGCGCCTCGCCGCGTTCGGCGCGTGGCTCACCGGCAAACGCAAGATCGAAGGCGCGGGCGAAGCGCGAACGCTCTCCGACTCGACGCGCAGCGCGCTCGAGAAGGTCGTCTCCGACAACCGCATCACCGCGAACAAAGTGCTCGGCGCGTGGGACGATCTGACGACGTCGCGCGAGCGCCTCGCGCAGACGTTCGAAGGCGTCGCGGGATTCGGCCCGGGTCAAATCGATCAGATCCACGCGTGGTGCGTGCGGCAAGCGCGCGTGCGGAGCGAAGGCGAGCGCGACGGCGAGACACCGACGCTCGACGCCGAAGACCACGCGATGCTCATGCGTCTGTGGCAACTGCTCCGCGGGCCGCTGCAGAGCGGCGACGGTGTGCTTCGCTTCGCGCACGTGTTCATCGACGAAGTGCAAGACGCGTCGCCCATCGAGCTCGCGACGCTCATCGATCTCGCCGAGCCGCACGATCCGAAGCGCGCCGCGGAGAAATCGATCACGCTCGCGGGCGACGCCGCGCAGCGCCTCTCGGACGAAGGCGAAGATCGCACCGAGCTCGATTGGAATCAGCTCCTCGACGAGCTCGGCGTGCCCCACGTGAAGCTCGAGCCTCTCAAGGTGAGCTACCGATCGACCGCGGAGATCACGAGCTTCGCGCGCAGCGTGCTCGGCGCGCACGCGCACGACGCCGAGCCCATCGCGACGCGCCACGGTCCGCCCGTCGAGCTCTTCGAGTTCACTTCACCCGGTGAGGCCGTCGCGTTCCTCGCGGACGCGCTGCGCACGCTCGCGCGGGAGGCCCCCGACGCGAACGTCGCGCTCCTCGCGCGCTTCGGCGCGCAGGCCGACGTCTACTACGAGGGACTCTCACGCGCGGAGGTGCCCAACGTGCGCCGCGTGGCGAAGCAGGATTTCACGTGGGAGCCGGGCTTCGACGTGACCGACGTGCGCCAGACGAAGGGACTCGAGTTCGACGAAGTGATCCTCATCGACACGAACGCGGCGTCGTATCCCGATTCGTTCGCCGCGCGTCACGCGCTCTACGTCGGCGCGACGCGCGCCGCGCACCAGCTGTGGTGCACGACGAGCGACGCGGCGTCACCCGTCGTGCGCTCCGCGCTCGAAGCGTCGAACGTCGATCAGAAATCGTGAAGCGCGTACGTCGGGACGACACCGTCTTGCGCGGGCGCGGTGTACGTCGCGGTGACGGAGAGCGTGCCTTGCGCTCCGCCGCCACAATCGACGGGGATCTGCAGCGAGATCACGTGCGTGCCGGGCACGTTGCTCGGCGGCTTCAAGCGCACGACCGCCACGGTGTTGTTCGCGCGAAATGACGAGCGCACGACGGACGCGGACCACGCCGTCGGCGCCGCGCCGCTGAACGTGGCGTTCGCGCCGAGAACGACGTCGAGATCGAGCACGAGCGTGCCCGCTTCGTGACGAAAGCTTCCGGTCGCGTGCGCCGCTGCGGCGACGCCGAGGCAACGCGCTGGAGCGGGCAACATGTCGACGACGAGATAACCCGACGGGTCCGGCGGCGGAGCGGGCGGGGGAGGCGGCGCGGGGATCGTCGTCGTGGGTGGAGGAGGAGGCGGCGACGCGATCGCGATGTCGGTGCCGGTCGGCGCGGGCGGCGGCGTGATCGTCACCGTCTTCACGTCGGTTTCGTGCGAGCAGCTCGCCGCAGCGGACGCAGCAGTCGCCGTCGCGACGAGCCTCTGCATGTGAGCCACGGTCCGAGCGCGTGCTTGCGACTTCATCTCAGTAATCCTGCGTGGAGAGGGTGACCTTCGTGCTCGTCGTCGGCGGGTCCGCGAAGCTCGCCGTCACCGCGATCGAACCGCTGCCCGCCGCGCACGAAATCGCGAGCGAGAGTCCGACGGACGTCGCGCCTTGCGGAGCTTTGATGCGCACCGTCGCGGCGTGCGACGTGATTTGCGACGAGACGAGGGTCCCCGACCATGGCGACGGACGTTGCGTCGTGTCGAACGCGCTTCCCGCCCACGCCGCGCCCGACGGAAGCGTCACGACGAGCTCGAGCGCGACACCGCCCGCCACTTGTTTGAACGAGGCCGTCGTCTTCGAAGCGCCCGCGAGCCCCATGCATCGCGCGGGCGCGGGCATCGGATCGACGACGGCGTACCCGTAATCTTGCGGAGGCGTCGTCGCGGTCGCGCTCGCGGTGACCTTCGGCGGGGGAAGGAGGGAACCCTCGACGGTCGATTGCGCGCTCACCGACGATTGCGGCGGGATGGTCACCGTCGTCGTCTGCGTATCGCTCTTCGTGCACGCGGCGTCGGCGAGCGGGAGCGCGCTCGCCGCCGCGAGCAGCCGCTGCATGTGCGCGACGGTTCGACCGCGAACGCCCGCCGACGGCGTCACCTTCGTCGGCGCGGGAAGCACCTCGGGCATGATTTGAAGTCGTCGATTCTTGTTCATGGCGTTTCCGTGGATTGCTCGACCGCGCAGGCCTGCGATGCGCCTCGCGCGTTTTGAAGGGGCGTCGCGACGTCGCGACCGAGCTCGGTGAGCGGCTTGCCGCGGTTGATTCGTTGCATGAGGCGCGTCGCGAGATCGCGGCAACGCGCGCGCACGACGGACTCGGTCGCGCGGAGCTCGGCGGAAATCTCCGCGACGATCCTCCGCTCTTCTTCGCGCGACGCGCCGCGCTCGACCGCGTCGACGATGCGCTCGAGCGCGTCGGCTCCGTCGAGCGTGAGAATGCGCGAGAGCTCTTTGCCTTCCGCGAGCCACGCCGGATCGAAAACCTCCGGATGAAAGTGCTGCGCGACCTCGACGTCGAAGCGCGTCCCCATGATGCGATTGGCGAGCGCGTCGCTCCCGAAATTGCGCGGCATGAAGCACTCCATCGAGAGCGTGAAGATGCGCTCGATCGCCGGGCTCCCGAGATCGTAGTCCCACTGCAGGTAATCGCCGCGCACGCGATTCTCGGATTGCATGCGCGCGAGCAGCGGCGTTCCCGCGTAGAGCTCGACGCGCCCGAAGTTCGACGGAAACTCCGGCGCGTACCGCAAGAACTCGATGTTCGTGCGGAGCGACTCGATGGTCGTGTCCGGATCGAAGACGAGCATGTTGTAGCAAGTGTAGAGCTCGAGCTTTCGCACGAGATCGATCGCTTTGTGATTCTGCTTCGAGTGCGACCAGCGCCTCAGCGTGCGAAGCCCTTGATCGGCGTCCGTCTCGATGCCGATGTAGACGCGAATGCAGTTGAGCCGCGACTTGAGAATGCGAAACACCTCGGGATCGCAGTCCGTCGGACGCGCCTTCACCACCGTGGCGAAGCGCCCGATGTCGCGCTTGTCGAGCGCGTCGGCGAGCGCGGCGAAGCGCTCGCGGTTTTGGCGGTGACCGGGCACGAAGAAGTTGTCGTCGTGGAAGACGAAGACGTCGATGCCGCGGCTCCTCTTCAGCTCGAGCATCTCGTCGGCGACGTCGTCGACGTCGCGCACGCGGTAACGCTTTCCCGGCAGCGACTGCTCGTGCCACGCCGCGATGCAACAGAACGAACAGTTCGCGTAACACCCGCGCGACGACACGAGCGGCGCGATGCCGTGACCGAAGCACGACGCGGGCTCGCCGCGCCGATCGGGGCGGGGGAGCTTCGCGAGATCGGGGACGGCGGGGTGATCGGTGAGCACGATCGCGTCGCCCTCGCGAAACGCGAGCCCCGCGATCGCGGCGAGCGGCGTCCCATTTTCGATCGCGCGCACGAGCGAGACGATGGTCTCTTCCGCTTCTTGTCGCACGACGGAATCGATCTCCGGAAAATCGGAGAGAATGTCCTTCGCCGCGAACGTCCCGAAATGTCCGCCGACCGTGACGTGCCCGCGGTACCCGCCTTCGCGCAGCGCGACGCACAGCGCGAGGAAATCGCGCGCGCGCCACTGAAACGCGAGCGACACGCCGACGAGCGTCGGGTGCTCGCCGGTGAGAATCGACGAGAGCACCGAAGCAAAATCGCTCTCGAAGTTGAACGCAACGAGCTCGGTGCGCACGCCCGCTGCGCCGAGCGACGACGCGATGTACCGCAGGCTCAGGTTCTCTTCGATTTCGGGCCCTACGAGCGCGACGTACGTCATACCGAGAGCATACGCGTCAGCGGGACGGGAGTTTTCCTTAACGCGGGCACTTTGCGCGCGCGGCGTCGAATTGGGCGCGGGCGACGCCCATCGCGCACGTCGTTTTTTCCGCGGCGCGCGCCGCCGCACACGCTTCGTCGTCGCGATGCGCCGCGCGGGCCGCGGTGAGCCAGAGCTCGAGCGTCTCTTCGGTGGGCGCCTTCGCCGCAGCGCCCTTCGCGAGATCGAGCGCGCGCTCGACGTCGCCGCCTTGCCCGAGGAAAAATCGCGCCGCGTGATCCGCGAAGGCCTCGGGGTGCTTAGCGAGGAGCTCGTCGATGCGCGCGCGCGCCTTGGCGACGAGCGGCGCGGCCTCTGCGTCGCGCTGCGCACGCCGGAGCGCGTCGGCGTGCGCCGCGATCACGTCGGGATCCGTCGCGCGCTTCTCGACCGGCGCGAGCAGCGCGATCGCGCGATCGGGCGGTTCGAGGAGCGCGGCGTGCACGGCAGCGTGCGCGTACTCGGGAAACGTCTCGAGCGCGTCCTCGAGGTACGCCCGCGCGCGCACCGTGTCGCCTTCGCGCTCGAACGCGCGCGCTCGCTCGAAGTCCATCCACGCGAACTTCGTCGGCGACACGTCGCGAAACTCCGTGCGCCCGCGCTCGAAGAGCGTCTCGCCGAGCGCGGCGTGTCCGAGGCGTTGTTCGATCGCGCCGCGCGCCGCGAGATCGGTCGCGTAGGGGAGCTGCGGATACGTGCGCTGCGCCTCTGCGCAGCGACCGGTCGCGAGAAAAATGTTGGCGCGTGTCCGATCGACGTCCTCGAGGTCTCCACCGTGCGCGCCGGCCGCGTCGAGCGCGGTGAGCGCCTCGTCGAACCGATGAAGCGCCGAGAGCACGTGCGCGCGCGTCAAGAGCACGGAGCCGTCCTGCGGATCGCTCGCGGCGTTCGCCGCGCTCAGCGCGTCCGCGCGATCGTAGTCCTCGAGCGTCCCGAGAAACGCGGCGCGCGAGACGAGCTTCGCGGGCAACTTGCGCCGAAAGAGCGCGTCGCCCTTCGCGGCGGCTTTCTCGGCGTCCGCAATCTCTGCGTCGAGGTTCGAGATCGTGATCGCCGAGGCGTTGGTGTGCGCTCGCGCGCTCGGATGAAATGTTGCAGCCGCGTCGACGACGCCAGAAACACCACCGCCCCCGCGCTTGCACGCCGTGAAGGCGCAAAGCACGAGGGCGGCGTATTTCGTCACCGCGTCACGTCACTGCGGCGCAGCGAGGTACGGGAACGTCGTGGTCGTGTTCGTCTTGGGCGGAACGCCGTCCGTCGCCAAGCTCACGAGCACGCCCGCGTCGCTCACCGTGACCGCGCCGGAGACCGCGCCGTAGGTCGTGTCGATCACGTCCTCGGTGAGCGTGCGTCCGCCGCAGTCGCTGTTCGGAAGGATCTGCACCGCGTTCAGCTCGACGCCGAGGTACTGCTGGCAGACGGTCTTCGTCGTGTCGAGGTAGAGCTGATCGTCGGTCGCGAGATCCGCGAGGGCTTTGTACGGCGGTGATGCCTTTCCGTACGCAGCCTGGTTTCCGCATCCGCCGCCGTCGACGAACGAATCGAGCGAGTCGAAGATCGCGAGGTTCTTTTCGAACTCGCCTTCGTACGTCGACCAGTTCCCCGGCGTCGCGTTCGCGTTGTACGCGTCCTTCGCGGGACCCGCGGTGCCCGCGTCGGGCGCGTCGAACACGTGATTGAGCGCCGTGTTGATCGCGGGACGTCCCATGCGATCGATCTGCGCGCCGAGCGAAGGCGGCGCCGGATTGTTGTTGCCGCTGTCGGTGTTGGACGTGTCCGGGTTGGTGATCACGTCGTTCGGAGAACCGTCGGTTCCGCCGTCGTTCTGCGAGTTGTCTCCGTTGCACGCGTAAACGAACGCGGTGCCCGAGACGAGGAGAGCGATGATTGCAATCTTCTTCATGGTCGTTCTCCTTCCTCTCAGTTGTAAGTTCCGGCCCAGACCGACATCACCGTGCCGCCCGCAGTGACGAGCGACTTGTCGACCGAGATGACGATCGCGAGCGCGTTGAGCGTCGCGAAGAAGTCTGCGGGAGGTCCGCCGTCGGCGGCGGTGGCGAGCTGCGTGACGAGGGAGAGCGCCACGTTTCCGGGGACCGCTGGGCAGCCCGCGTCGTTGTACGTGAGCGATCCCGCGGCGGCGGTCACGTCCGCGACCGTCGCGTGGAACCCGTCGAGGTTGAAGAAGAACGGATCGGAGCGAAGCCCGGTGAACACCTTGAACTTGCCGTCGGTGCTCGTGAGACCGGTCGTCGCGCTCGCGTTGCCGGTGACGTATTCGTTGGTGCCGCCCCAGCACGTCGTCGTTTGAGGCGCGCTCGTGCCGGAGAACGTGCAGATGATGTCGTACTTCGTGCTGGTGAGCCCATACGCCGAACCGCTCGACGTGTGGAACACGTACTTGGTCGTGTTCGAGAACAGCGCGCCAGTCGGCGCCGCCGGGTAGAGGGTCATCGCGAGGACGACCTTGCCGTTGTCCATCCAGGTGAAGACGTCGTTGATGTCGGCGGTCGGGTCAGCGACGGTCGCTGGGGAGTCGAGGTGGTCAGCGGAGTGCGCGCGATGTTGGTAGAGGAAGATGCTCGCTCCGAGCCCTCCCGCCAACGCGAACGCAACCGCGATGAGTCCGCGAGCTTTCATTCGGTCTTCCTTTCGAAGTTGAACGCATAGTCGTCAAACACGGTCGAGCCGTCAAATGCGTGACACGATTCATTAATATCGTGTTACCGGCCTTGATTTCGTTCACGTGGGCTACGCGCGCTGGATGCCAGCGGTTGCATCGTCACGAGAAAAAAACCCGTTGCATGAACCAACCGAGACCCGCGACGACGATGAGCGCGCTCGCGGCGATGCGCGCGCGATCGTAGATCGCGCGTTGGGCCGTCCAGAAGAGCAGGGGGAGCACGAGCGCCATCACGCCGAGCTGACCGGCCTCGACGCCCAAGTTGAACCCGACGAGCGCGCGCGGCAGCTCCGCGCGCGGAAGGTGAACGATGAGCAAGCCGCTCGCGAACGCGAACCCGTGCACGAGACCGAACGGGAACGTGATCATCCAACGACGACCGAGATCGCGCTTGGAAAAAATGTTCTCTGCGCCGACCCACGCGACCGAAAGCGCGACGAGCGGCTCCACGACGCGCGAAGGCGGCGCGATTCCGAAGAGGGTCGCGACCGCGAGCGAAATCGAGTGACCGACGGTGAACGCCGTGAGCACGAGCACGAGCCCGCGCACGCGCTCGCGGTTGGTGTGCGCGTCGCGCCGAAACAAAACGAGCCCGAACAAGAAGAGCAGGTGATCGGGCCCCGTGAGAATGTGGAAGATTCCTTCGCGCAGAAACGAGAGAAACCCGGACTCGGGCGCCGCGGCGAGATCGACGTGGAGCGTGGGGCTCGCGAGCACGAGGAGCTGATCGGGGCGCGCGCCGCTCGCGTCTTGCACGCTCGCGACGTGCGCATGTCCGCTCGCGAGCCGCGTGAGAAACCCCGCGCGCACGTCGAGCGTCGTGCCCGGCGGGCACGAAAAGCGCGCGGTGACGCGCACGCCGTCCGGCGGATCGAACGCGACGCCTTCGAGCGCGCCCGTGCAGCGCGCACCGCCGCGCGCAATGTCGAGCGACGCGACGAGCGTGCGCGCCGCGGCTTCGCGATCCGCCACGCCGAGCGCGTTCTCGATCTCGTCTTCGCGAAACACGAGCGACGCGTCGACGCCGTCGCGTGTCACGCGATATTCGCCGCGTGACACGCCCATCGCGTGGGCGAGCGCGGGAGCCGCGAACGCGAGCGCGGCCAAGGCGACGAGCGACGCAAAAACCAGGCGCACGCGCGGCACGGTAACACCGCGCGCCGCGCGCAGCTCGTAGCACGAACGCACACAGACGTGCTACTGCATTGGACCGTGAGCCTCGGCGCGATTCTGCTCCTCGGATTTCTGCTCGGGATGCGTCACGCAACCGACGCCGATCACGTGGTCGCGGTCTCGACGATCGTGAGCCGTCAGCGCTCCGTGCGCAGCGCGGCGCCGATCGGCGCGCTTTGGGGCGCAGGCCATTCGGTGACCGTCATGCTCGTCGGCGGTGCGATCATCTTGTTCGGGCTCGTCATTCCGACGCGCGTCGGGCTCACGCTGGAGCTTGCGGTGGGCGCGATGCTCGTCGGGCTCGGTGCGTACGCGCTGCTGCGCGACCATCCAGCGCACGACGAACGACCCGTGGGCCGCCTCCGATCGTTTTGCGTCGGCGTCGTTCACGGGCTCGCGGGATCGGCGGCGGCCGCGCTGCTCGTACTTGGGACGATTCGCGATCCGCGTTGGGCCACGGCGTACCTGGCGATCTTCGCGGGCGGAACCATCGTCGGCATGTCGATCGTCACGATGCTCCTCGCGCTTCCGTTCGCGCTCGCGATGAGCCGACTCGACCGCGTGCGACGCACGCTCACCGTGATCGCGGGAGCCGCGAGCGTCGCGCTCGGCGTCATCGTGCTCTACGACGTCGGCATCGCGCACGGGCTCTTCACGAGCCATCCGCAGTGGACGCCGCGCTGATCTCAAAAGTTTACATAATGCATCTTATGCGCACTTTTGCGATCGCGATGTGGCGTGTTTTCCGTGTGATCGGCGCGCGGCGTTCGAGATCGTTCGGATCCGAACGATCTCCCCGTCAGCGGCGGCCGAGCGGAGGATCAATGCCCAAACCGAGCAGCGTACCGGCGTTCGTCAGCGCGTAGATGCGATTGCCGTACGCCGCCGGCGTCACCGTGAAACCCGAATCAAGGTTGATCCCGTCGATGACGCGTCCGTTGATCGGTGAAATCAGAAAGAGCCCGTAACGCGTCGTGCCGATCGCGATCGCGCCGCCGACCGCGGCCGGCGCGGTCACGCCGCCTTCCGGAATCGGGAGTCGCCAAATCTTGCGGCCGTTGGTCGGCTCGAGCGCCCAGAGGCCGCTGCTCGAGCTCGACGCGAAGAGGACGTCGCGCGCCGGAACCATCGGCCCGCCGCTGTCCGGGCCTTTGGGGTGTGGTTGATGCGCACGCTCGTGCCAGTGCATCAGCTCGTGGACATTGCGTGCGTCGGTGTTCGCCCACGCGCGCGCGCCGGTCGCCGCATCGAGCGCGAAGATGCCGCCCGCGTAGCTCGCCGCGACGACGAGCTTGCCGTTCGGCCCGTCGACGACCACGGGCGTCGTGTCGACGTCGAGATAACGCTGCGTCTCGTTTTGAAGCGCTTGCTCGGCCTCGGCGGACAGGTCCACCGTCCACTTCTCGCCGCCGTTGCGCACGTCGTAGCAGCCGACGTGGCCGTCGGAGAACGCGACGTAGACGTACGGTGTGTCGAGCGCGGGACTGCCGTAGCTCGCGATTTCCATCCCGAGCGCGGGCGTGCGGTGCGTTTGCCACATCGTCTTGCCCGTCGTCCGATCGACCGCGAACACTTGGTCCGCCGAGCTGACGAAGACGAGGCGCTCGCCGTCGAGCACCGGCCGCTTCGAGACCTCGACGCCGACGTTGTACCGCCACACGAGCGACCCGTCGGCGGCGCGCACCGCGTACATCGCGCCGTCGTTCGAGCCGAAATACACGACGTCGAGCTCCGCATCGTAATACGGCTCGCTCTGGACCATCCCGGCGGTTTCGAACCGCCAGATGCTGCTCCCGTCCATCGCGCGAATCGCATAGAGGCCGTGATCCGACGAACCGACGAAGACGCGTTTGCCGGCGGGATCGATTTCGGGTCGGCCGTGCTCGTAGTCCTCGCCGACTTTGCGTCCTTCGATCGTGAGCGGGCGCCGAAACAACAGATTGAGATCGCCGCTCGGATGCGAAAACCACAGCGGGTTCTCGGGGTTGATGCGGTCGCCGCCGCTGAGCGTGGCGCACGCGCCCGACGTGACCGCGAGCGTGACGAGCGCGACGTGCGCGGCGCGCGTCACTCCGATCCTCCACCGAGGTTGCGCATCACGCGTTGGCGGAGCTCCGGCGGGAGCTTCTCGAGGACTTCGGGCGAGATGTCGCCGCCGCCCGCGTTCAGCTGCGCGCGTTTCGGCGGGAGCGCCGCGGGATCGAGCCTGCGCAAGCGGTCCTCGTCGAGCTCCTTCAGCGCCGCGAAGAGGTGCGCGTCGGTGCTCTTCATGAGGTCGTCGCGCAGCGCTTTGAGCGTCTCGATCGCCTTCTGCTTGTCGCCCTTGGTCTCGTAGACGCGCGCTTGGTGATAGCGCGCGATCTGCTGGAAGCCGAGCACGTCGCTCGCTTCGAGCTGTTTGTACTCGTCGAGCGCGGCGTCGAGATCCTTGTCCTTCTCGTCCGGCTTGAGCTGCGCTTTGAGCTCGTATGCGAAGCCGAGATTTTCGATGGCGCGATTGCGCACTTCGGCGTCGGCTTTCGCGAGCGAGCCGTTGAGGACGTCTTGGAACGCGCCCGCCGCGCCGTCGGGGTCGCGCTGATCGAGAAGCACGGCGCCCTCCCCGAGCCGCGCCAGCTGCGCCGCGCCGGTTCCTTTGAACTTCGTGGTGACCTCGCGGTACTTGGCGAGCGCCGCGTCGCGACGCTCGGCCTCCGTCTTGAAGATCGGGATGCTCCGGTCGCGGATCGCCTCGTCGTCGTCTTTGTCCGGATCGCCGATCACGCCGTGCTCGTCGGCGACGGCCTGGGCGAGCGCAACGGACGCCTCGAGCGACGTTTTGTGATCGAAGTAGGCCCAAATCCCGAGACCGATCGCGCCGAGCACGGCGACGACCACGCCGCCTTGCACGACGTTGCGGTTCTTCTTCGCCCAATCGCGCAGCTGCTGCGTGCGCTCGATGATCGGATCGGCGGCCTCGACGGCCTCCGGCACGCTGCGCTGCGGTTTCGCCTTCGCGCCGATCTTCGCCAGGCGCTTCGATGCGCTCGCCTCGAGCGTCTTCTTCTTTCCGCCGCGCTGCTTCTTTCGGCGCGCGGCGAGCTTCGCCTCTTCCTCGCGCGCGATCTTCTCGAGCTCGTCGCCTTCATCGAGCGCCGCGACGCGCTTCGCGATGTCCTCGACGCCGGGCGCCTCCGCTTCCTCTTCGCCCGCTTCCCCTTCGGCTTCTTCGGCTTCTGATTCGTCGGACTCTTCCGATTCGGACTCCGCCGATTCGGACTCGGCTTTCGCTTCCGTCTCGTTCGGCTCCTCGGGCTTCTTCTTTTCTTCTTCTTCGGACACGGCGCGTGGAGCCTAGTCAAAAACTCTGGGCGCGGCCAGCTGGGATGAGCCAATAGCCGACGACGGGCGAGGCGGCCGTCACGGTCACCGCGCGTCCGTGCGTGGGGACGTCGAGCCAGAGCTCGGGACCCTCGCCCGATCGAGACGCGCCGTCGACGTCGAGCGCGACGTTTCCCGGACCCTCCGCGAGCACGCCGAGGCGCAGCGGGCCGTCGGGCGCGGCGAGCGTGGTCGCGCCGCGCGCAGGCACGAGGAGCGATGCACGGCGCGCGATCGCGAGCGCGCCTTGCATCGGCTCCGGCGCGCCCGCGTATTTCGCGAGCGGCGCGGTGAGCTCCTTCGACGCGCCGAGCACGACGAGCGCGTTCGCTTCGCGCGAACGCACGGGGGCGTACGGCTCTTGCGCGAAGTGCGCGAGGAGCGCGGGCCGCGCGGACGCGTCGCCGAGCTTGCCCAGCGCGTCCGCGGCTTCACCGCGCAGGCGCACGTCGTCGAGCAGCGACACGAGCACGGGCGTCGCGCTCTTCGCCTTCGCGTTGGCGAGCGCCGCGACGATCTCCCGCTGACGCGCGAACTCCGCGTTCGGCGCGACGACCCACGACTCGAGCTCCGCCGCGCCCTGCGCGTCGCCGCGCTCGGCGAGCGCGAGCGCCGCGCGCCGACGAATCTCGACGTCGTCGGACGCGAGGAGCGCGATCGCGCGCGAAGTCGCTTCGTTCGGATCGACGCGCACCAGCGTCGCCGCGCAGATCCCCTTCACCGCCGCGTCCTCGTCGTGATCGCGCGCGCGCCGCAGCTCGGCGATCGGCGTCGCGCTCTTCAAATCGAACAAAACGCGCGCGGCCTCGCGGCGGTACTCCACGTTCACGTCGTCGAGCAGCGCGGCGACCTCTCGCGCGGCGGTCACGTCGCCGGCCGCGCCGCGACGGAGCGCGTCGGGCAAGCTCGCGCCCTGCCCCTCGAAGCGCCCGTGCGATCGCTCGATCGCCTCGAGCGACGCGCGCATCGCCGCGACGTCCGCGCCGCGCTCGCGCGACACGTCGTGCTTCTCGCCCGGATCGTTCGCGACGTCGAAGAGCGCGCACGCGTCCACTTGCTTCTGACACACGAGCCGCTGCGATCGCTGCGCGAGCAGCGCGTAGTCGTCGGTCTCGGCGAACGCGAAGCCCGCGTCGTCCTTCACGGAGCCTTGCGCCGAGAGCAGCGCGCCGAGATCGCGCCCGCGAATGCGCGCCGGCCGCGGGATGCCCTCCGCCGAGAGAATCGTCGTGAGCAGATCGATCGTCTGCACGGGCGGCTCGACGACGCTCCCCGCGCGCACGCCGGGCCCGACGATCACGAGCGGCACGCGGACTTGCTCCTCGTATACCGTGGTACCATGGTAACGTCCGCCGTGATCGCCGAACTCTTCGCCGTGATCGGCGGTGACGATCACGACCGCGTTCGGCCGCGACTCGCGCACCGCGGACAAGACGCGACCGACGCCTTCGTCCGCTTCGGCGACCTCGCTGTCGTACGCGTCGATCTCCGTCGGCCCGAACGCGTGCGCGGGGTGCTGCACGTACGGCTCGTGCGGCTCGAAGAAATGCACCCAGAGAAAGAGCGGCTTGCTCGCGTCGGCGGTCGCGAGGTACGCGCGCACCTGCGACTCGCGGAGCGCCGGATCGGCGAACTCCACTTTTCGGTATTCGAAATCGAGCGCGCGCGACTCGAACGACGCGAACTTCGTTTCGTCGATGAAGAACACGGCAGGCGGGTAGAACGCGGCCGTGCGGTATCCGTAGCGTCGCAAATCGGACGCGAGCGTGTCGGAGTCTTCGCCGAGCCCGAGCGCGAGGAGCGGCCGCATGTACTTCCCCGTCATCATCGACGTGATCGAGTACGACGTGTGCGGCGTCGGGCAGTACGCGCGATCGAACCGCGCGCCCTCCTTCGCGAGCGCGTCGATGTGCGGCGTCGTCGTCACCGGCTCCGCGGTTCCATCGCGATGGCGCGCGTAGCCGTACGCGCCGACGTGATCCGCGCGGAGCGCGTCGATCGACACGAGCACGATGTCGCGGTTCGTCCAATCGAGCGTGCGCTTCGTGCTCTGCACGACGGGCACGTCGGCCGGCTCTTGCAGCGCGCGCGGCGCGAGGACTGCCGCGACGCGCACCGCGCGACCCATGAGCGGCGCCGCGTCCAGCAGCACGCGGCGAAGGTTGTCGTAGCCGCGTAACTTGTGAGCGGCGCGCGGCGCGTACGCGGCGCACCCCACGGCGAGCACGACGGTCGCGAGCGCGACGCGCTCCCCGAGGAACTGCGCGCGCACCGCCGCGACGCCGAGCGCGCCGAGCGTGACCGCAAAGAGCGCGGCGTGGAACGCGGGATAGAGCCGTACGAGCGCGTGCCCATCGATCCACCACGCGACGAATGCGATCGCGACGAGCATCCACGACGTCGCGCGCGGAAAGCGAGAACGCGCGCGTCGATAGATGTAGAATGCAACGATCAAGATCGCCGCCGTACCGAGCGCGAGCGCGCCGCGCGCGACCGGGTTCGCGAAGTGTCGGCCCGTCCCCACTCCCCAGCCGACCGCGATTCCGAAGAGCGCGACGAGCGCCGTCGTCACGTTCCTCCGGAACGCCGATGCGCTTTTTGGGAGGGCCTCCTCGCTCGCATCGAGCCGCGCGACGAGCACGCACGCGATCGCCGCGACGAGCGACGCGCCGACGAAAATCGGCGCCGCCGCCGTGCGCGCCGGCCAGAACTCCCACGTGCCCGCGAGCTCCGCGCGCTGCGTGATGCCGACGTAAACGTGCTCGAGCGCGAGCGCCGCGATCCACGCGGCGATCACGCGCCCGACGTCGCTCCAGAATCTAATCAATGACGATGTGGCGGAGCTTCATCTGCACGTCGCTCGACCAGTGATTCTTGAACGCGCGCACGCACGTCGAGAGGTAGCGGACGTAGTCGTCGTAGGTTTTCTTTCCCCACTTCTCGACGATCGTCTTCTCGTTCAGCTCGAGACGCCGGAGCCACTCGGCGGTGGTCTTTCCGTAGTGCGTGCGACGCGTCTTGAGCTCGACGATCTCGAACGACGGGTTCACCGCCATGACGAGCTCTTCGAGCCGCGGGTTGAGGCCGCCCGGGAAAATCTCGTCGGCGGTGAATTTCAAATCGGCGATGTCGCTCTTCGTGCGCGGCACGCGGTTGCGCAAAATCGCCTGGAACGCGAAGAGCCCGCCGGGCTGAATCCACTCGGCGACGCGGTTGAAGTACTTCCGATAGAGATCGACGGCTTGCCCCTTCGCGGCCTGCGCGGGCGAGCACAGGTGGTCGATCATCTCGATCGACACGAGCGCGTCGTATTTGTGCGGCGGCGCGAAGTCCTTGTAGTCCGTGCACCAGACTTTGATGTTCGGGATTTTGCGCGCGTTGATCTCGTCGGTCTGCGCCGGCGACAGCGTGATGCCGTGCGCTTCTTTGATCCCGCGGCGCACGATGTACTCGAGGTTCGCGCCCCACCCGCAGCCGATGTCGAGCACCGTCTTTTGCGGCGTGAGCTCCGCGAACTCGTAGAGCACGCGGCTCTTGTTCTCTTGCGCTTGCTCGAGCGTGTCCGTGTCCTTCTCGTAGACCGCGCACGTGTAGTGCATGCGCTCGTCGAGCCAGAGACGGAAGAACTCGTTCGAGACGTCGTACGAGACTTGGATTTCTTCTTGGGTGGACGTCACGCGCGTCTCTTACACCAAACGCGCTTTTGTCGCACCTGCGAAGGGCATTTCGCGTGCGAAGTCTACCCGAAGGTCACGTCGAGGATTTCGTACGTGCGGTCGCCACCGGGCATGCGGACTTTGACCTCGTCGCCGATTTCTTTTCCGAGGAGCGAACGGGCGAGCGGGCTCGAGATGCTGATCGTGCCCTCGTCGAGCTTCGCTTCCTCCGCGCCGACGATTTTGTACGTGACCTCTTCGTCGGTCGCCGAGTTCGAGAGCTTCACCGTCGCGCCGAACGAGACGCGCGATCCGGAGAGCTTCGCGGGATCGATCACCTCGGCGAGCGCGAGCTTCGCCTCGATGTCCTTGATCCGCGCCTCGATCATTCCCTGGCGCTCTTTGGCCGCGTGGTACTCGGCGTTCTCGCTCAAGTCGCCATGATCGCGCGCCACGCCGATCGCCTTCGAGATCGCGGGACGCTCGACGCTCTTCAAATGATGAAGCTCCTCACGAAGCTTCGCGTGCCCCTCCGGTGTCATCGGGTGCTTTTCCATTGCGAGCACTCCGTTCTACCATAGGCTTTTGGCGATGCGACGAGTCGCTTCTTGCTTGTTCGTCGGTGCGCTCTTGATCGCGTGCTCGTCGAGCGCGTCGACCACGCTGCCCGACCCGCGCCCGCCGAACTCCAACGCGCCCGTCGATTGCTCGAGCGGATCGTGCAATTGCTCCGGCGGCGGCTGCGTCGGCACGTGCAACCCCGACGTCGACTGCAACCTCGAGTGCGCGGGCGGCGCGTGCGAGCTCACGTGCCAAGACGACAAGAGCTGCACGCTCGATTGCTCGACCGGAAAATGCCTCGTCTACTGCGCGGCGAACGCGCCGTGCAACGTCGACTGCTCCGGCGGCGACTGCTCGATGGATTGTCCGACGGGCTCGACGTGCGACATGGATTGCTCCGGCGGCGGCTGCACCGTGCTGTGCGAGCCGCAGTCGACGTGCCAAGCCCACTGCTCCGGCGGCGGCTGCAAATACGAATGCGAAGGCGGCGCGCAGTGTCTCCTCGGCGACTGCAGCGCGGGGACCTGCACGTGCGCCGGCGCGGGCTGCCCGGGCTAGCGAACGTTGAGCGTCGCGTCCGAAAAACCCGACCACGGCATTCGCGTGCGCCTCGAACGATCGCGCGACGGCTACGACGGCGTGGTCACGACGAAAGACGAGCGGTGGACGATCGCCGCGGCGATCGACGAGGCCGGCGACGTCACCGTGACGGGCGACGCGCCGGAGGACGTGCGCGAGCGCGTTCGATTGATGGTGCGGATCGAGGCGCGCAACGCGAAGAGCGCCGGCACCACGCTCCCGCGCGTGATCCAACGGTGGCGCGCGCTGCGAGAGTGATCTAAACGATTCGCGTGCGTCTCGCTCCCCTCGCCGCCCTCGCGTTCGCGTCGCTCCTCGCATGCGAGGACAACGCGCCGCCCGTTCACACCGGCGGGCTCGGATACACCTCGAACGCGCAGCGCGCGTACGAAGACGCGATGAAGGAGTTCAACGCGCACAACTGGGCCGAGAGCCAACCGCTCTTTCAAGAAGTGAAGCGCAAGTTCAGCTACACGCCGTGGGCGCGCAGAGCGGAGCTTCGCATCGCGGACGCCGATTTCGAGCAAGAGAAGTTCGCGGAGTCGCTCCGCGAGTACAAACAGTTCATCCACGATCACAAGAACGACGAGGGCGTCGAGTACGCGCGCGAGCGCATCGCGGAGACGAACTACAAACAGATTTCGGACTCGTTCCTTCTGCCGTCCTCCGACGAGCGCGACCAAGCCACGATTCAAGACGCGTACGGCGACATCGTGAACTTCTTGAAGGACTACCCGAAGAGCAAACAGACGGCGCACGCCTGCGGGCTCCTCGAGGACGTGATCGCGCGGCTCGTGCGGCACGAGCTCTACGTCGCGCGGTTTTATCTCGCGCGCGACAACTTCGAAGCGGCCGTCGCGCGCGTACAGTACGCGATCCGAAATTACGCGGGCAACGAGACCTGCCCGCCCGGCAAAGCCGACACGACGAAGCCCGAGAACGCGTTCGGCCTCGTCCCCGACGCGCTGCTGCTCCTCGGCGAAACGTATTTGCGGATGCACCGCTTCGACGACGCGAAGACCGCGTTCGGCGTGATCGTCGAGCGTTACCCGCAGAGCAACCTCGCCGTGCAAGCGCATCGCTACCTCGACGGCCTCGCCAAAAAGGGTTGATTCCGAGGACGGCGAGATGACCTTCCTCGCGCTCCACGGGTTCACGGGCTCGCCGAGCGAGCTGTCGTTTCTGACCGAGCGCGTCGCGCGCGCGGGGTTTCCCGTGCGCGCACCGACCCTCCCCGGTCACGGAACGAACGCGCGCGATCTGCAATCGCGCACGTGGGACGAGTGGCTCGCGTGCGCGCGGCGCGAGCTCTTGGACGCGGGTCCTTCGGTCGTGTGCGGCTTCTCGATGGGCACGCTGCTCGCGCTCGCGCTCGCGCAAGACGACGAGACGCGCGATCGCGTGCGCGCGCTCGTGCTCATCGGATGCGCGGTGCGCCTCGCGCCGGCGCTTCGATTCGCGTTTCGCGTCGTCACGCGCGCGCGCGTTCGGCTCCCCGACGCGTACGTTCCGAAGCCGCTCGGTCCCGACATCCGCGACAAGACGCTCGCGGCGTCCATCGGCGGTTACGACGAGAACCCCGTGCGCGCGGCGCTCGAAGTGTATCGCGCCGCGCGCTCCGTCGAGCCTCGGCTCTCGCGCGTCGCGTGCCCGACCCTCCTCTTGCACGGCGAGCGCGACCGCGTGTGCGACGTGCGCGGCGCGCGCGAGGTCGCGAGCGCGCTCGGCACCGACGACGTGCGCGTGCGCACGTACGCGCGGAGCGGACACATGCTCGCGCTCGATTACGATCGCGAGGCCGTCGCGTCGGACGTGCTGCAGTTCCTCGAGCGATTGCGCGAAGTCTAAATCTTACCCGTCGACCCGTAGCCGCCCGTTCCGCGCGCGGTGTCGTCGAGCGCCGCGACGAGCACGAGCTCGGCGCGCGCGACCGGCGCGATGACGAGCTGCGCGATCCGATCGAGCGGCGCGATCGTGACCGGCGCCTCGCCGTGATTCACGAGCACCACTTGCACTTCGCCGCGATAATCCGAGTCGATCGTGCCCGGCGCGTTGAGCACGGTGACGCCGTGCTTCGCCGCGAGACCCGAGCGCGGGCGCACTTGTCCTTCGAACTGAACCGGAATCGCGAACGCGAGGCCCGTCGGGATCTTCGCGCGCGCGGCGGGCGCGATCGTCACCGCGCTCTCGAGCGCCGCGTGCAGATCCATGCCCGCGGAGCCGCTCGTTTGGTATCGCGGAAGCGGCACGAGAACCTTGCCTACACGAGCGACCGAGATGCGAACGTCGGCTATCACCTTGCGAGCATGATACATTCGTGCAGGCGGTGGACGTCGTAGAAGACAAAGGCCCCGTTCGCGTCGTCGGGCGTTATGCGCTCTACAACGAGATCGCGGCGGGCGGGATGGCCACCGTCCATTTCGGTCGCTTGCTCGGTCCCGTCGGATTCTCGCGCACGGTCGCGATCAAGCGGTTGCACGCGCAGTTCGCGAAGGATCCGGAGTTCGTCTCGATGTTCCTCGACGAGGCGCGACTCGCCGCGCGCGTACGCCACCCGAACGTCGTCCCGACGCTCGACGTGGTCGCGACGCAAGGCGAGCTCTTTCTCGTGATGGACTACGTGCAGGGCGAGTCCCTCTCGCGCTTGATCCGCGCCGCGACGGCGCGCAACGAGCGCGTGCCCGTGAAATTCCTCGGCGCGATCATCGGCGGCGCGCTCCACGGATTGCACGCCGCGCACGAAGCGAAGAACGAGCACGGCGAGCCGCTCAACATCGTCCACCGCGACATCTCCCCGCAAAACATCTTGGTGGGCACCGACGGCGTCGCGCGCGTGCTCGATTTCGGTGTCGCGAAGGCGGCGGGCCGAGCCCAAACGACGCGCGAGGGCCAGCTCAAAGGCAAGCTCTCGTACATGGCGCCCGAGCAAATCAACGGAGAAGTCACGCGCCAGACGGACGTCTACGCGGCCGCGATCGTGCTGTGGGAGGCGCTCACGGGGCAACGCCTCTTCGCGGGCGACAACGAAGGCCAGATCCTCGGCAAGCTGATGAACGGCTTCGTCCAACCGCCGAGCGCCATCGTGCCGGAGCTCCCCGTCGCGCTCGACGAGATCGTGCTCCGCGGGCTCGCGCGCGATCCCGCGCACCGCTACGCGACGGCGCGCGAGTTCGCCATCGCGGTCGAGCGCTGCGTGGGCGTCGCGTCCGCGAGCGAGATCGGCGATTGGGTCGAGTCGATGGCGCACGGCGCGCTCACGCAGCGCGCGACGCGCATCGCGGAGATCGAGAGCTCGTCTGCGAACTTCGCGGCCAGCGTTCAGGCGAGCCCATCGATGCCGGATCAGCCGGTTTCTCAAGCGTCGCAGATGTCGAGCGTGTCGCTCTCGAAGTCGATGCACGCGCCGCCGCGATCGCGTTCGCTCGTCGCCGTGATCGCCGCGATCGCGGCGCTCGCGATCGGCGTGGTCGCCGCGATCGCGATCGCGTCGTCGCGCCGCACGCCGCCCGTCTCCGCGACGTCACCGTCCGTCGACACCGCGCAGCCGTCGGCCTCCGCCGCGACGATGTCGCCGCCTCCGCTCGAGATCGCGAGCGCGCTTCCGCCGATGACCGCCACCACGCCTCCGTCTGCAACGCCCACGACGCCCGCGCCCACCACGCCCGCGATCGCGCGCCCCCAAAGCCCGCCGCCCCACGTTCACGCCGCCGCCACCGCCGCGCCTCCCAAAAACTGCGACCCGCCGTTTACGCTCGACGCGCACGGCCACAAAATCTGGAAACCCGAATGCATGTGACCCGCTTCTTGTGCATCGCGATGCTCGCGTCGCACGCCGCGTTCGCCGACACGAAATCCGAGTGCCTCGCGGCTTCCGAGAAGGCGCAGCAGCTCCGCGACGATCGCAAGTTGCTCGACGCGCGCGTGCAGTTCCTCGCGTGCGCGCGCGACGAGTGCCCGCCGGCCGTGAAGAAGGACTGCACCGAGCACATCGCGGAGCTCGATCAGAAGACGCCGAGCGTCGTGTTTCGCGCGAAGGACAAGGGTCAGGACGTCGTCGCGGTGCGCGTGACGAGCAACGGTCGCGCGATCACCGAGCAGCTCGACGGGCGCACCATCCCGCTCGATCCCGGCGTCTACACGTTCCACTTCGAGTCGCCGGGAAACGAGCCCGTCGACAAACAAGTCGTGCTCGCCGAGGGCCAGCAGAACCGCGAGATCGTCGCCGAGTTCGGTCACGCGGAGGCGATGAAGACGACGATCGCCGTGCAGCCCGCGGCGCCGCCCAAACGCGGCGCGCCCGTCGGCGCGTTCGTCCTCGGCGGCGTCGGCCTCGTCTCGATGGCCGTCGCGCCCGTCTTCTACGCGATGGGCTTGAGCCAAAAGAGCACCGACGAGACCGCGCCGAACGGATGCAAGTTCACCGGCGGCTGCTCCGACTCCGAGATCAACTCGATCCAGAGCAAGCTCATCGTCGGCGACGTGCTCATGTTCGGCGGCGCGGCGCTCCTCGCGGTCGGAATCATCTGGACGATCGTCCACTACGCGAGCGGAAACAAAGAGGCGACCACGACCGCGTTCGACGTGTCCCCGACGCTCTTCGGACGCGGCGCGGTCGCGAGCACCACGATCCGGTGGTAAAAGCGTCTGCGTGCGCGACACCGTCTTGATTCTCGATTTCGGATCGCAATACACGCAGCTCATCGCGCGCCGCGTGCGCGAGCAGCGCGTCTACTGCGAGATTCAGCCCTGCACGCTGCCGTTCGAGAAGGTTGCAGAATACAAGCCGCGAGCCGTGATTCTCTCGGGAGGACCCGCGAGCGTGTACGGCGACGGCGCGCCCACGATCGACCCGCGCGTCTTCGATCTCGGCGTCCCCATCTTGGGCATTTGCTACGGCGTCCAGCTCATGGCGCACTTGCTCGGCGGAAAAGTCGAGCGCGCCGACGAGCGCGAGTACGGCGCGGCGAAGGTGAAGGTCACGAAGGCGCGCGGCGTGCTTCATCGATTCGCGGAGGGTGAATCGATCGACGTGTGGATGTCGCACGGCGATCGCATCGCCGCGATGCCGCCCGGATTCGACACGCTCGGCCTCTCCGAGAGCACCCCCTTCTGCTGCGTCGCCGACGAGAAGCGCCGCATCTACGGCGTCCAGTTTCATCCCGAGGTCGTGCACACGCCGCGCGGCGCCGAGATGCTCGCCGCGTTCCTCTTCGACGTCGCGAAGCTCGAGCCCACGTGGACGCCCGGCGTGTTCAGCGAAGAGGCCGTCGCGCTCGTGAAGAAGACGGTCGCGCCGAACGAGCAAGCGATCTGCGGGCTGTCGGGTGGCGTCGATTCGTCCGTCGCGGCGGTCATCTGCCACAAAGCGCTCGGCGATCGCCTCACGTGCATCTTCGTCGACAACGGCCTTCTTCGGCGCGGCGAGTTCGAGCAGGTGTCGGCGACGTTCCGCGAGACCTTCCACATGAAGCTCATCGCCGTCGACGCGCGAGATCGTTTCCTTTCCGCGCTGAAGGGCGTCACCGATCCCGAGCAAAAACGAAAAATCATCGGCCGCGTGTTCATCGAGGTCTTCGAGGACGAGGCGAAACGTGTGCAGAATGCACGCTTTTTGGTGCAAGGAACCCTCTATCCCGACGTGATCGAGAGCGTGTCGTTCAAGGGACCCTCCGCGGTGATCAAAAGCCACCACAACGTCGGGGGTCTACCCGAGCGGATGAATTTGAAGCTCATCGAGCCGCTCCGCGAGATGTTCAAAGACGAAGTGCGCGCGGCGGGCGAAGCGCTCGGCATCCCGCGCGATCTCTTGTGGCGTCATCCGTTTCCGGGACCGGGGCTCGCGATTCGTTGTCTCGGCGAGGTCACCGACGCGCGCCTCTCGGTGCTGCGCGCGGCCGACGCGATCGTCACCGAGGAAATTCGCGCGGCGGGTTTGTACGAGAGCATTTGGCAAGCGTTCTGCGTCTTGCTTCCGGTGCGCTCCGTCGGCGTGATGGGCGACGAGCGAACGTACGAAGAGACGTGCGCGGTGCGCGCGGTGCGCTCGGTCGACGGGATGACCGCCGATTGGGCGCCCGTCCCGTACGACGTGCTCGCGCGAATCTCGAACCGCGTGATCAACGAGGTGCGCGGCATCAACCGCGTCGTCTACGACATTTCCTCGAAGCCGCCGGCGACGATCGAATGGGAATGACGAAGACGCTCGCGCTCTCGTTCGTGCTCGCGTGCGGCGCGCCCGGCGCGGGCGCCGCGCAGACCATCCCGCTGCGCCTCGACGGTGGACCCGCCGACGCGCGCGTCACCGTCGACGACCAAATCGTCGGCACGCTCGACATGGTGCACGCGCGAGGCGTCGCGCTCCCTTACGGCTCGCATCGCGTCAGCGTGGAGGCCCCCGGATATTTCCCGTTCGATGCGATCGTGGAGGCCAAATACGGCGAGAAATTCGTGCAGGTCGAGGCGAAGCTCCAGCGCGTTCCGGACTGATGCGCTTGACGTTGCGCGCGTTTTGGGGGAGAAACCGCGTTCCCCATGGCAAACCGTGCGATTTGGAACGTTCGTAAGCGTCACGAGTGGCTCGCGACTCCGCTGAAGGCGAAGCGCGTGAAGCGCGCCGTGCGCGTGCGCTCCGGTTTGCAGGACGCGCTCGATCGCCGCGCGCAGCACGCCGAGGCGAAAGAAGCCGCGAAGGCCGAAAAAGGCTGACGCCGGTTAGAATCCGCGACGCGCGTCCGCGTCGCCGGATTGCATCGCCGCCCACGACATCGTCGCGGTCGTGCGCGCGAAACCGAATCGGCCGCGCGCGTCCACGATGACGAGCCCGCCGCTTCCGTGCCCGCGCTCCTCCATGAGCAGCGCCGCCGCGCGCGCTGCGTCCTCGGTCGCGAGCCCCTGACGAAGCCACTCGACGACCGACTTCGCGAGGCACACGCGCATGATGGCTTCGCCGAGCCCCGTCGCGCTCGCCGCGCCCGCTTCGTCGTCCGCGTACGTCCCGGCGCCGACGATGGGCGTGTCGCCGACGCGTCCGTCGCGCTTGAAGAACGTTCCGCCCGTGCTCGTCGCAGCCGCGACGTGACCGCGCGTGTCGCGCGCGACGGCGCCCACCGTGCTTCCCGCGAAACCTTCGGGCGATTTCGCGCCGCGCGCGAAGCGCTCGCGCACCGCGTCGGTGATCATCGCGTTCGGATCGACGCGCGAAAAACCGTGCGACTCGGCGAAGCGCGCCGCACCCTCCGCCGCGTAGAGCACGTGACGCCCGTCGTCGAGCACCGCGCGCGCGATCGCGATGGGATGACGAAACGGCGGGAGCGCGCACACGGCACCCGCGCCGAGATCGGCGCCGTTCATGATCGACGCGTCGAGCTCGAGGTTTCCACCCTCGGTGAGGCACGCGCCCGTGCCTGCGTTGAACATGGGATCGTCCTCGAGCACTTCCACCGCGCGCTGCACGGCGTCGAGCGCGCTGCCTCCCGCGCGGAGGACGTCGGCGCCCGCGCGCGCGGCGGCAGCACATCCCTCGGCGTGCGCGGCGCGCTTCTCGACCGCGACGTCCCCCGCTCCACCGTGCACCGCGATGCAAAACTCCGCGGCGTCCTGCGTTCCGCCCGAGCCCGTGACGTTGCGGAGGGTCATGACCATGCCGGCGCACGATAGCGAACGATCGCGAAAACGAGGAGCACCGAAGCGGGCACGACGACGAGCACGCTCGGCGCGCGACCCGCGGCGACCGCCTGGAACAAGAAGATGCAGAGTGCACACATCGCCGCGCCGAGCGCGACACCGCGCACGTCGACGCGCCTCGACGATCTCGCCGCCACGAGCGGCAGCGCGCATCCGAGCGCGACGAGCGCGATCGCCGCCGCGAGCCCGCGTCCGCGCTCGTGCTCCGGCGCGACGGCGATGACGCGTGGAGCGTGCGTGAGCGTTCCGTCGATCGCGATCGCCGTGCCGCGCGCGTCGTCGACGAAGCGCACCGACTCGCCGTCGCGCTCGACGCGCACCTCCGCGCGCGCCGTCGCTCGCGGAAAGAACGCGTCGGACGCGCCGCTCACGAACACCACTGCGCCCGCTGCGCTCGCGCTCAGCGCGCTCGCCGCGATGGCGACGAAGAGCGCTGCCCGCGCGGGTGAGCACCCGATCGACTCGAGCGCGAGGAGCTCCCCTCGCCGCTCGGCGCGTCGAAGCGAGAGGAGCGTCACGGCCGCGCCGCACGCCGGCACGAGCGGAAGCGCGCGAATCACGCGCGAGGACCACGCGACCGACCCTTCGTCCGTCGCGCCGCCGACGACG
>Ga0335078_10000654_pt1 | contig 53082 bp, 47 predicted proteins | sample Lox_Sample_32_FD_206711 | JGI IMG/M metagenome (GOLD analysis project Ga0335078, IMG submission 206711) | Soil microbial communities from Loxahatchee National Wildlife Refuge, Florida, United States - Lox_Sample_3.2 | ecosystem: Environmental > Terrestrial > Soil > Wetlands | place: USA... | reverse complement strand
GCCCGGGATGCGCGTTGGGCCCGGGGTGCGCGTTGGGCCCGGGGTGCATCCGCACGCTGCCCGGACCGGGACGACGTGCGCTGTCGGCTCGGCACCGTCCAGCGGGAGCTGGGTCAGGCGCTGGCCGCTGCCGGCGGCCCCGCGGCCAGTTCGCGCGGCGAGGATGGCGGCGAGCCGCCGTCGCAGCCGGGGCGGCGGCGGCAGGGGACGGCCGGGTGATCTTGCTAGCGGTATCGGCTCGATCCCGGCCGCCAGGAGGAGGGCCAGGAGATCGTCATGTCGGCTGACCGCCGCGAGAAAGCACGCCGGGCAGGGACCACGCTGCGCGCCCATCGTGGGGCCCAGCCAGAGACGGTCGTGTTCGGCGAGCAGGATGGTCCAGGGGCCGACCGGGGGCAGCTGCGATGCGAGCCTGGGCACCCGCAGGTAGCTGTCGGTGGCCAGTACCGTGACATCCGGCGGCGTGGAGCGGTTCTGCTGGCCGGCGCCGGCCTCGAAAAGGCCCAGCGGGTCGTGCAGCGCCACCCCCTGGACTTGGGGGAACGGCAGGCGTCCCGGGGCAGGGAAGCCGCCGGGCGGCGCCCACCCGAGCATGCCCGCTGCCGTGAGCCGTTCGAGGACAGCGTCCACGGCGGGCCCGGCCGGCGGCACAGTCCCGGTGAGCCCGCAGGCGCAGTCGAGCAGGTACCGCAGCACGCGGTGATGCACCGGCCCGGACACGTGCGTCAGCTGCGACCGCGACCGCAGGAGGAAGGACCCGCGCTCGAGTTCGAAGCATTCCACGCCCGGCGGCACGAAGGCCCGCCGCGCGCCGGCATCCTGCGCGGAGCCGGCCATCAGTCCGGATGCTCCCGGCCGGACAGGCTCACGCCGGTGCTGCCCCGCCAGGCCCAGCTGCGTCGGCCGCTGCCCGGAAGGCGGCGACCTCGCGCAGCAGCGTGAGGTCGCCGGTCTCGTTGTACTGCTCGAGCAGTTCCCTGGCCCGCGGCACGTAGTCTGGGCGTGCCTCGTAGTGCCCGTCGGCCGCGGCAAGGCTCTCCTCGCTCAGCCCCGCGTAGACGGCTACGCCGCGCTGGGCCGCCCGCCAGAGGACCTCGGCGAGATCGAAGATCGACGGTGGTGTCCAGCCCGCGCTCACCGCCCACTCCGACCACCGTGACCCCTCCGCCCGGTACATGCTGTTGACGCGAAGCTCCAGCCCTACCCCTGCCTCGTGGCACAGGCGCGTCAGGTAGTCGCAGGTCGCCAGGGCGTCAGCCCGGCCCCGCGCGTCGTCGTGCCATGGGCTCGCCTTGAGCAGCACATAGGCGGACAGCTCGATCCCGCGTTCGCCCATCAGCCTGACCGCCTGCTCGAACCTCCCCCGGTCCATCCTCTTGCGCAGGATCCGGTTACGCAGTTCGTCGTCCGCCGTCTCCAGGCCGATCTTGAGCCTGAGACGGCAAGGGGCGGCCCATCGCTGGACCTGATCGAGTGTCTGCTCGGTGGCGAATTCGGCTCGTGTCTCAAGGACGATCGAGCTGACTCCAGGATGACTCGCGCATCGCCGGAGCACCATCTCCATCTGGTCGGCCGGCAAGGTCGTGGCATCCAGGATGGAACCCTCGTTGCCGAGCGAGACCCGCCTGATCGGGGAGCGCTGCTGGGCTGCCAGGCCGAGGGCCGAGTCGACCTGGCGGGCGATGTCGGCGGCCGGGACCATGCTGTGGGCTGACGCGTTGGGAAGCACGCAATAGGAACATTGGTGCCGGCAGCGCCTGGTGTAGAGCGCTATGACGAGTTCCGGCACACCGAGAGTGGTACGGAGGAAGGCGCTGATGGGCTGGTCGCCCCGCTGCGGCCGGACCATGATCTCGCGGCTGCCTGAGCCGTCCGCCCGGACGCGGATCCTGTCCACCGGCCGGGGTGTGAACGTCACGCCCTCCAGCTCAGGCGGCACCTCGCCGAACTGCTCGACGATCGCCTGGCCGGGGTCGGAGAACAGCAGCGACCGGAAGCCCTCGTCCTGCCAGGCGCGCTTGGTCAGCGCGCCGATAAGGAGCTGCCGCGGGCCCGGGTCGCTCGTAACACCGCCTGCCTCATCCGCAGCGACGGAAATCGGCCCCGAAGTTCCCAGCGCCCTGCGGGATCGGCTCGATCGTGAGGACGTCACCCTCACGCACCTCGAACGGGCGAGAAGGCACCGGGATATCCACGGCTTTGACCGGGCCGTCCGGGCGGTCGTCCGCCAGCGTCGTCTGCATCCCAAGTATCTCCAAACGGATACACAATACTGCTAGGTACGCTACACAGACCTAACGGTCCAGATCAAGAGCGCCGTCCGCTTCGCCGGCGTCATTCTCACCGGGCACCGCTGAAGCTGGTCAGGGGCCGGTCGCCGACTGGAGCGAGAGCCACCGTTTCAGGCCGTGCTCGATCGCCTCGATGATGCGCGGCCGCAATTCGGCAGCGCTGATGATCGCGTCCACGGAGCCGACCTCGACGGCACGCTGGATACTGTGGACGCGGTCGAACTCCGACGCCACCTCGCCGAGCTTCTCGGCGCGCACGGCCGACTGCAGCTGCGCTAGCTCGGCCGTCAGGGCCGCGCGCTCGGCGCCGCTCACCTCGGCCAGGCGGGCCTGCACCGACGCCACCCGCGAGTCCTCCGCCGTTCGGGTATTGACCTCGCCGGAGAAGACGACCGCCGCGGCGGGCGCCCCGCCGAGCACGGACGCGAACGAGCCCGCTATGGCCAGCACCGCCATGTTCGGGTTCAGCGCCTTGGAGAACACCACGAACGCACCGCCGTGATAGCGGGAGATCACGGTGAACACGATCGGGCCCTGGAAGTTGACGATGGCACGGCCGATCTCGGCGCCGTACTCCAGCTGCAGCTTCCGCATCGATTCCGGGGAGCCGTCGAAGCCGGACAGGTTCGCCAGCACCACCAGAGGGCGGTTGCCGCTGGCAGAGTTGATCGCGCGCGCCGCCTTCTTCGAGGAGCGCGGGAACAGCGTGCCTGCCGTGTAGGTGTCCGGCCCGTCGGTGGGCGGGAAGCCGCGGCGCGGCACCGACCTCGACTCGATGCCGAGCAGGCACACCGGATGGCCGCCGATACGCGCGTCCTGCACCGCGGCGGTGTCCGCGTCCGCCATGCCCGCCCAGCGCTCCAGCACCGGGTGGTCCTGGTCGGACAGCGCGCGCATCACCGTGCGGATGTCGAACGGCTTCTTGCGGTCCGGATTGTGCTCGGCCGAGAAGATCTGGCCCACGGTGGTGAAGTCGCTGTCGGGCAGCGTGTGCGGGTAGCCCGAGATGTCCCGGTCGACCGGGTCGGTGGTGCTCGCCTGCCGCGGCCCGGACTCGCCGGGCACCACGTAGGTGTGGTCATAGTGGGCCATGAGGATGTCGAGGGCCCCGGCGAGGTTCGGCGCCCAGTACTGGGCCTGCCCGTTCGGGCCCATCACGCGGTCGTAGCCGCCGATGCCGAAGTTGTCCTCGGCGGATACGCCGCCGGAGAAGTCCAGCGACTGCTTGCCGGTGAGCACCATCGCTGAGTCCGGTGTCATCACGAGAATTCCCCTGGTGTGCATGAGCATCGTGGCCTCGGCGTTCCAGTACGGCTGCGCGCCCACGGTGATCCCGGCAACGACGATGTTGATCTCACCGCCCGCCTGGGTGAACTCGACGATCCGCTTGAGCGCCGCTGCCACCCAGTCCATGTTCTCCGTGCCCGACTCCATGGAGATGCGCGCGCCCGCCGAGAGCGCGAACCATTCCAGCGGCACGCGTTTGTCGTCGGCCAGGTCCAGCGCGGCGATCACCCGCGCGCATTCGGGTTCGGACAGCGCGCCCAGCGCCTTCGTCGGGTCGCCCAGCAGTACCACGCGTTCGACCCCCTCGGGCACGAGCCTGGTCGGCGTGCTCACGATGCCGACGACAATCGCGGCCTTGTTGCCGCCGCGCGGCCGGTCTACCGGCACCAGCGAGCCAGCGTCATCAAGGTCGTGCTCGACGAAGCCGCCCTGGCCGGCCAGCATCCCGGCGAGCTCGTAGGGGTACACGGTGTCGCGCCGTGCTGCCCGCAGCACCTTCTGCCGGTAGTCGTCCAGCGGCTGCACCGGCTTGGCCGGCGGCGGGCCCACCGAGATGCGGACGCCGGACCCGACGTCGTTGCGGAAGGTGACGGCCAGCTCGGACAGCGCGCCGGTCGCCGGCTGCCGCCGCCGCGTCAGGAAGAGGATCTCCTCCAGCCCCGCGCCGGCGGTGGTCGGCAGCACGCGCTGGGCGATCAGGTGCAGCTCGTCCATGGTCAGGTCGCTCGGCGGCCACACGTAGATGACGATCCGGTTGGTGTCGAAGCGCTTCGCGGCCGGCCGCTGCGCCTGCACGTTACGGATCGCGTCGAGGCACGCGGCGAGCGCGTCCTCGGCCGAGGGCAGCGAGACGAGCCGTCCGTCTGCCTCGCGCAGCGGCGTGAGGTCGCGCACCTGGGCCATCGCGACGAGCCGCTCGTCGGCCGGGTTGGCCTTCGCCGCGCACCTGAACAGGTAGACCTCCTCGTCCGCTGAGGGCAGCCGGGTGAGGTCGAACTTGTGCAGCCGCGCTAGCTGCATGCGCCCGGCGACCCGCGGGTGCAGGCCGCGGATCAGCCGGTCCTCGCCGAACCCGGTCGCGCCGCGCCGGAAGGTGAAGTGGTGGTGCATCACCGCGCCGTCGCCGCCGGCGACGGTCGTGGTGATCTGGTCGACACGGTCCGGCAGGGGTTGTGCCGTGATTTCCTCGCCGAGGCGGGCGGCCATCGCGTCGGCGTCTGGCTGGCCAGCCCAGCGGATGTAGACGTCGGCGACCACGCGCGCGCCGGCGGGGGCGTCCGCTGCCAGCTCGCCAACGGCGCGGACGGCGTCCGGCAGCTGCGCGAAGTCGACAGCGGTGGTGACTACCCGGGCCGGCTCCGCGTGCTCGGCGCTGACGAACTTGCAGCCCGAGACGTCAAGCGAGCGGATGTCTGAGAGGCTTTTGTTACCGTAGTAGCGCCGGGTCAGCACCTCCAGAAGGGGCGCCGGGTCGCGGCCGGGCCGGCCGATGCGCTGGCCGAGCAGCCGCACCAGCGGCTGCGAGCCGGCGACCATCTCGGCGATTCGCTCGGCGCGATCAGGCGAGTCCGGGTGCCGGTCCAGGTAGCGCAGGTTCTGGCGGACCTGGGCGTAGACCTCCGCGCGGGCGCGGCGCAGCAGCGGCTGCGCGAACCAGCGGAAGACCACACCCCGGGCCAGGTCGCTCACCGCCGGGTAGCGCACCTGCGTCGCGGCGATCAGGTGCTCCAGAGCCAGGCCCGCCTCCTCGCGCAGCGACTCCCCGGGGGGCGCCTCGGTGAGCCACTGGCGCAGCAGCGCCGAGACGATCGCGACGTCGGTCGAAGCCCGCTGCTGGGCGAGAAAGATGCGGAAGACCGCCTCCTCCAGCTCCGGCGTGCGTTCGGTGTCCGCCACGCCGTAGTGGCTCAGGACGCGCCGCAGCCGGCCCTGGAACTCCTCCGGCAGCCACGCGCGTTCCACGTCGAGGCTTTGCAGGTAGGCGTGGAAGTACTCGCGGGGGCTGTGCACCGGGCTCTCGGCCTTGATGTCTTCCCCGGCCGGCTTGTTACGGGTCAGCTCGGAAAGGTCCGCGAACACGCCGAGCATCCCGATCTCGCCCGCCAGCGGGCGGCCGGACTCGCCCAGCTCGGCCCGCGCGGCGAGAAAGCCCGCGAGCGCCCGGCGCTGGTCGTGCGGGCAGACGTCGAACCCGAGCAGCAGGCTGCGCAGGTCCTGGATCCCGCGCTCCGCCCGGTCGGCGGCCGAAGCCGCCGCGGGCTCGGCGGGGAGGTCGATCTCGACGGTCTCGCCGGTGTCGGCGGCCTGCGCATCGCCGTCCTCCTCGGCCAGCGGCTCAAGCCGCAGCAGCGTGGCGCCGGTCTCCACCTGGCTGCCGACCGAGACCGCCAGCTTCCGCACCCGGGCGCGGAACGGCGAGCGCAGCACGGTCTCCATCTTCATGCTCTCCAGCACAAGGATCGGCGCGTCCGCTTCCACCTCAACGCCGACGGCGGCCGGCGTGGCCACCACCAGAGCGGGCACCGGGGAGCGGACGACCCCGCCCTCGTCGCGGCTGACGCGGTGGGTGACGCCGTCGACCTCCACCAGGTGGACCGGCCCGTGCGTCCCGATGACCAGGCGGTAGCGCTGGCCGTTCACGGTGATCTGGCCGCTGTGGAAGTCGAAGCGGTCGATATCGACGTCGGCCACGTGGACGCCGCCGCCGACGGTGATGACGACGCGGAATCGCGTGTGCCCGATGCGGGCCACGCCGACCCGGTAGCCGACGCCGCGGAGCTTGAAGTCCACCGGGCGGCCGCTCTCGTGCCGCACCTGCGGCCGGCCGCCGTGCGCAGTGACCAGCAGCCGCTGCCGGGAGACCTCCTCCTCGTCTTCGTAGGCCTCGATGGCTGCCGCGGCGATCGCGATCGCGGAGTGCCTGCGGGTGACGAGCCTGCCCTCACCGCGGACGCGGTCGATCCAGCCGGTGTCGGCGCTGGCGTCGATCACCTCGGGCTGCTCCAGCAGGTCGAGCACGAAGCTCTTGTTGGTGGCGCCGCCTTCGATGATCACGGTGGTCTCGCGCATCGCGCGGCGCAGCCGCGCGAGGGCCTGGTCGCGGTCACGGCCGTAGGCGATGATCTTGGCAATCATCGAGTCGAAATCGGCGGGGATGGTGTCGCCCTCGCTCACGCCGGTATCCACGCGGACGCCCGGGCCCGCGGGCAGCAGCAGCCGCACGATGCGGCCCGGGGAAGGGGCGAAGTCGCGGTCCGGGTCCTCGGCGTTGAGCCGCGCCTCCACGGCGTGCCCGGACTCCGCCGGCGGCCGGCCTTCGAGCCGGCCGCCCGCTGCGACGTGCAGCTGCAGCCGCACCAGGTCCGTGCCGGTGACGATCTCGGTGATCGGGTGCTCCACCTGGAGCCGGGTGTTCACCTCCAGGAAGGCGAACTGCTTCGCCCCTGGGTGGTAGAGGAACTCGACGGTGCCGGCGCCGCGGTAGTCCACGGCCAGCGCGAGCCGCTCGGCCGACGCCTTCAGCTCCGCGTTCTGCTCGGGCGTGAGCACCGGCGATGCGGACTCCTCGATGATCTTCTGGTTCCGCCGCTGCACGGAGCAGTCGCGGACACCGAGCGCCCACGCCGTGCCCTGGCCGTCCGCGATCACCTGGACCTCGACGTGCCGGGCTCCGGTGAGCAGTCGCTCGAGGAACACCACGCCGCTGCCGAACGCGCGCAGGGCTTCCTGGCTGGTGCGCTCGTAGGCGTCGGCGAGGTCCTCGGCCGAGGCCACCATGCGGATGCCGCGCCCGCCCCCGCCCGCGGTGGCCTTGAGCATCAGGGGGTAGCCGATTTCCGCGCCGGCGCGCAGCGCCGTGTCCAGGTCGGGGACCGCGCCGCGGCTCCATGGCGCGACCGGGACGCCGACCTTCTCGGCGATCAGCTTCGCGCCGATCTTGTCGCCGAGCTTGCGCATCGCCTCCGCGCTCGGCCCGATGAACGTGACGCCGACCTTCTCGCACCGCTCCGCGAACGCCGGGTCCTCCGCGACGAAGCCCCAGCCGACCCACGCGGCGTCGGCCCCGGTTTCGACCAGGGCCTTCTCCAGCACGGCGTGGTCGAGGTAGGGCCGGGCCGACGCGGGACCCAGCGGGTAGGCCAGGTCGGCCTCGCGCACGAACGTAGCGGACCGTTCCGCCTCGGTGTAGAGGGCGACCGTCTCAGTCCGCGCCCCGGTCTGGCCGGAAAGGTCGCGGACTGCGTGGATGAGCCGCGACGCGGCCTCTCCGCGGTTCACGATGGCGACACGACTGAACACCGGCTGAGCCTCCCATGTACCCACGGCAGCAGGCGACGTCCCGACCCCCCGGAGCGCCGCCTGTACCTGCTTACACCCTGCTCCGTTACCCGCCGGTACACCAATGGCGGGCCTGGCAAATGCCGGGGCATTGTGTTGTGGGAATCTGCTAAAGAACCACCCGGGACAGCACGAGTCCCGCCGCTATTCGCGCGACGTTCGCCACAAGTCATCCGGTGCACGCCACGGGGACGGGCGCTCGGGCGGAGCCGGGGAAAGGAAGGCCGGCAACAGGCCTGGCCGGGCGCGCTGTGTCATTGCCGGGCGGCCATCTCGGCGGCTCGCTGGCACAGTTCGACAGCGTGCAGCGCCTGGCGCCATCGCGCGCACCAGACGATCTCGTCACTGGCCGGGAAGGCCGCTGCCCGCGCCGCGGCAGGCAGCCGCGCGGCACTGGGCCCGCCGAGCTCGCGTAACAGCGGCGTCGCGTAGCCGGCAGTGACCTCATCGGTTGCTATCGCCGGGGCGGCGCCCGGCTGGCTCCGCAGGAGCACGGAGGCGGCAGCGACCATCTGTGCCCTGTGGTCCCTTGCCTGGGCTTCGCCGTTCATGGCCGCGAGCGTAGCGCCGGGCTGTGATACGACCTGTGACACTTTGAATCGGTTTAGCCGTGGCCGCCGCGCCCTAGGCCGGGGCCGGGGGCACGACGAAGATCATCGTCATCAGCGCGGGCTCGGCATCCTCGTTGGCGTAGGAATGTGCCAGGCCGCCGGGGAACCTCGCGCACTGGCCCGTGCCCACCCGGTAAGCGCGGCCCGCCACGGTCAGCGTCACCGTTCCCGACTCGACCCAGGTCATCTCCTTGCTGGCCGGGGCGTGCGCGTCGCCGCCGAACCGCTCGCCCGGACGCAGCTCCCAGCGCCAGAGCTCAACGGCCCACGGCGGCTCGGTGGCCGCGATGATCGTGCCGGTCCCGCCCGCCTGGCCGCGCCAGAGCACCCGGGGATTCCCCGGGCCGGTCACCCTCACGGCCGGCTCCTCGGGCACGTCGACCAAACGGGTGACCGGCACACCGAACGCGTCGCCGATGCGGGCCAGCGTGGCCAGGTTCGGGTTGGACCGCCCCTGTTCCAGCGCGACCAGCACGCCCTTGCTGACGCCGGACCTGACGGCAAGCTGATCCAGGGACCAGCCGCGCTCGGCCCGCAGGGACTGCAGGACGGCGGCCAGAGCGCCGGTGAGATCGGTCGGCTCCTGCATCATGATCGGTCCTCCGGCCGTCGGCCCGGTCAGTCGGTCGGTATAGTTAACTACCAAGTCCATTATTCTGACCGAACGCCTAGCCGGGCTGAACTCATGGTGACAGTTCTCGCGCTCGCTGCGGCGCTACTTTACGGGAGCGCGGACTTCCTTGGCGGTGCGGCGGCCCGCCGCGCCCCGGTGCTTGCCGTGCTCGGTGTGTCGAGCACGGCGGGGATGGCCGTCGCGGGCGGCGCGGTCCTGCTGGCCGGGGAGCCGCCACGGGCGGCTGGCATCGTCTGGGGAGCCGTCGCGGGCGGCGTGGGCGGCGTGGGCTTCATGTTCTTCTATGCTGGACTCGCGGCTGGGCCGATGAGTGTGGTAGCGCCGGTATCCGCGCTGGTCAGCACGATGCTGCCGGTCACGGTGGCGCTGGCGGAGGGCGAGCGGCCGGGATCGCGCGTCTACGCGGGCGCGCTGCTGTGCGTCGGCGCGGTCGTGCTGGTCAGTTCGGGCGGCGGCACCGCGGCACCGGAGCGACCCTGGGCGGTTGACGGCATGATCGTCGCGCCTGGCCCGCGGGGCGGAGCCGGCCCGCCGGTCATGCGCCGCTGGGCGAGTCGCGGCACCATATTCGGGTTTGCCGCAGGCGTTGCGTTCGGGATGTTCTTTCTCTTTATCCGCGACGGGGGAGAGACCGGCGCGTTCTGGCCGGTGGCGGTGTCCCGGGTGGCCGGGACGGCGGTCGTGCTGGCGGCCGCGGCCGCGGCCCGGACCGGCCCGCTGCGCTGGCGCCCGGACGGCCGCCTCTTCGTCGCGGCGCTTGGCGCGGGCGTCGGTGATGCCAGCGCGAACGTCTGCTACGTGCTCGCAACCCGCGCCGGGCTGTTCGGCCTCGCCGTCGTGCTGACCTCGCTCTACCCGGGGGTCACCGTGGTCTTGGCGCGCCTGGTGCTGGGCGAGCGGATGCACTGGGCCCGGCGGGCCGGCCTGGCCCTGGCGGCCACGGGCGTGCTGCTGGTCACGGTGTGATCACCGCGGCACTCCCGGTCCGCGTGAGCGGTTCCGGGCAGGCTCCTGCGGCCGGACGTCTCGCATGCGATCGTCCGGCCGCAGGAACCCCGGGGAAGGGGACAGTTTGGAGGGCTCAGTCAGTCGTCGCCCGAGTCGGGGCCGCCGTCGCCCCCCTGGTCGTCGCTCCCGAAAAGCATCCCACAGACTTCCAGGTAAAGCTGCTCAGGGTAGGGAATATGGTCGATATTCCGCAGTGCCTGGTCCTGGCCGGCCGACTCGACGATGAACTCGCCGAAACCGAGCATGCGGCCGGCGAACGTTCGCTGAAAGCTCATATCGGTCACCTTCGTGAGCGGCATCATCGCGACCTTCCTGGTGAGCACGCCCGAGGTCAGCAAGATCCGATGCGAGGTGACGACGAAGAAGTCGACCGCCCAGTTGATGGCTTTCCAGATCATGCGCACGAAAAGCACCAGCCAGGCAACCCAGACCACGGTGACGAGCGTCCCGTTGCTGTGCAGCAGGGTCGCGCTGAGCACGCCCGCTGCCAGCAAGCCGGCGAGGGTCAGCAGGCTCGGGCCGATCAGGACGGCGGGATGCCGCCGGACGGTAATGACCTGCTGCTCGTTCGGCAGGAGGTACCTGTTGACTGCGGCCGGACCGGTAGCGCCGCGCGTGGGCAGCCTCATCGGCTCAGAGGGAGTTCACGAATCGGGCCATTGAGTTGGCGGCCGAGTGCAGCCCGTTATAGAAGTGATGAACGAAACCGGCGGCTCCGGTGGGCTGGGTGGCAACATAGAACACGAGGAAGAGGACGATCGCCCACGTGATGAGCTTTTTCATCATCTGATCACCTCCCAGCGCGCTCTCGTTGCAGGCGATGCGGCGCGCGCGGCGGCCGTTACGAAGGTTATTCCCAGCATAGCTCAGGGCAATCTATGGACCAATGATGATCAACCTGAACCTCTACCATAGTAGATCAGTTGCCGGTCCGTGGTGTCCCTCGCCGAGAGCAGCCCGGCTGAGCCGCTGTTGTGCTAGTGTGCACCGGTCTGGCCGGGCTTGGCTACCATCGGTGCTGATGCGGCATCCATCCCGCCAGGTTCCGCCCCCGGATCACAGCAAGGCATCGCCGCAGCGATCAAGCAACGCAGCCCGCAGGAATCTGGCACCATTCCCTCCTGAAGCCGCGCCGTTGGGGTGACGATGACCGATGTAAGCAGTGCTGATTTCTCCGTCGTCGCCTACCGGGAGGATGACACCTGGGAGGCGGAACTCCTGCCCGCGGCCCTCGCCGAGAACCTGGACGGGCTCATCCACGCGCTGCGCCAGCAGCCCAGCATTGGCGGGACCATTGGCCTGGCTGCCGTCGGAGACGATTTCTTTGTGGCCCTTCGCGTTATCGGCAGCCAGGTTTCCGTTTTCCTTTCCGACCTCACCGCCTCGGTCGACTGGCCGCTGGCTCGCCAGGTCCTCGACTATCTGGATATCCCGGTTCCGGACGACGACGACGACCTCGACCAGGTCCTGCCAGCCGGCGACCTCTCCGTATTCGCCGACCTGGGCATCGACGAGATGGAGCTCGGCGCGCTCTCCGGTGACCTGGATATGTTTCCCTACGAGGTCCTGGAGATCATCGCGCGGAGGCTGGGGTTCGGGCACGCGCTGGAGCGGGCTCTCGATGGCGCGCTCGGCCCCTGACCGTGCGGCCCGTCAGCGGGCCGCGGGTGCCGGGGCCGGGCCGTGACCGGCTACCTTTCGTCCTTCGAGCCAGCCATGCGGCTGGCGCTGAACCAGGCGGCGGGCGCTGGCCAGAGCGGAGACGTTCCCGTCGGCGCCGTGGTGCTGGACCGCACGGGCACGGCGGTCGGGCTGGGCCGCAACCGCCAGGAGGCCGATGGCGATCCCACGGCGCACGCCGAGATCGTGGCCATCCGCCAGGCGGCCCGCGACCGGCACCGATGGCGGCTGGACGGATGCACGCTCGTCGTCACCCTCGAGCCGTGCACGATGTGCGCGGGGGCGGCGATTGCGGCGCGGCTCGACCGGGTGGTCTACGGCGCCGCCGATCCCAGGGCCGGAGCCGCGGGCTCACTCTGGGACGTGCTGCGTGACCGGCGGCTTTCCTCGCGCATCGAGGTGATCGGCGGCGTGCTCGAGGACGAGTGCTCAGGCCTGCTGCCTGAGTTCTTCGGCCGGCGTCGCTAAGGACGATCCACGCAGATCCCTGGCGCTTCGACTTTCGGCGGCGGCCCGCGCCGCCTCGTCGGGTAGGCTCGGCCGCGGTGGAGTCGCCTAGTGGCCGAGGGCGCACGCCTCGAAAGCGTGTGAAGGGGCAACCCTTCCGTGGGTTCAAATCCCACCTCCACCGCCAGCGCGCCGAGCCGGGGGCATCGGGCGCACCCGGGCGGTGCGCGGCGCGCTGACTCAGCAGGTGACCGAGTAGATGACTCAGACGAGAACCAGCGGGGCTTCCGGAGTGTCCATTGCCAGAACCGCAAAGTACGGCGTTCTTCCTGCTGCTGATCCTGGTGTTCGGCGGACTGATGTGGTGGCTGGCTGTGGCGAAGCAGCTGGTTTTCCGCATCCTCGCCGCCTGCCTCGCGTTCATCCCCGCGATGATGTTCGGCGTTGCCGCCGTGAACAAGTACTACGACTACTACCAGAACTGGGGTTCAGCGTTCTCGGACGTGACCGGCCAGTCCGCCCAGACCACCGAGGTGCCGACCACCTACGCGCGCGCCCGCGAGAAGTTCGGCTCCTACCTCGGCAACACGGTCGACACGTCGCTGGCCTCGAAGGACGGGTACACGATGCGCCTGAGCGTGCACGGTCAGGCGAGCAACATCACCCGGGCCGTCTACGTTTACCTGCCGCCCCAGTATTTCCAGCCGGCCTTCCGCGACTACCGCTTCCCGGCGATCGAGCTCCTGCACGGTTTCCCTGGCACGCCGCTGGACTGGATCACCGTGGTGGGCGTCACCACGACGCTGCAGGACATGATCGCCAACGGCCTGGCGAAGCCCGCCGTTCTCGTCATGCCGGACGCGAACGGCGGCCGGGCGATCTCGCTGCAGTGCCTCAACCAGTTCCAAGGTCCCCAGGACGCCACCTACCTCGCGGAGGACCTTCCTGATTACATCGCGCAAGTCCTGCGGGTGCAGCCGCCCGGTGGAGCCTGGGGCATCGCCGGCTACTCGGAAGGCGGATTCTGCGCGGCGAACCTCGGCCTGAAGTACGGCGGCCGCTTCGGCTACTCCGGGGTCCTCAGCGGATACTTCGTTCCCTCGGACAACCAGCTGGGCCACCCGGCCCGGCCGGTCAACCCGTTCGGCGGCAGCGCCAAGCTGCGGCGCGCTAATACCCCGGACGACCTGGTCAGTTCGCTGCCCGCCGGCACCGGAATCCCGCACTTCTGGCTCGGGGTCGGCAGCAGTGACCGCGTCGACCTGAGAAGCGCTCAGTTCTTCCAGCAGCTGCTGCAGATCCGGCAGCCGGGGGTGACGCTGAAGATCGTGCCGGGCGGCGGGCACACGATGATCACCTGGCGGGCGCTGATACCGCCGATGCTGGAGTGGATGACGCCTCAGCTCGCCAACGAGGCCGCTGCCCATCAGGCCGGGCACTCGCAGGCGGCGGGTAAGGCTCCGGCGGCGACAAAGCACAAAAAGCGCGCCACGCAGCTGGTGCCGGGCTAGCTCACAGCGATCCGCGTGCCCCTGGCAAGGCGGTCAGTCCAGGTGCAGAACGCGCGCGTGCAGCACGGACCGCTGGTGCAGAGCCGCACGCAGCGCCCGGTGCAGGCCGTCTTCAAGGTAAAGTTCGCCCTTCCAGCGGACCACGTGCGGGAACAGGTCGCCGTAGAACGTTGAGTCGCTGGCCAGCACGGTCTGCAGGTCGAGCACGTTCTTCGTGGTGATGAGCTGGTCGAGCCGGACGGGACGCGGCGGTATGTCGGCCCATTCGCGAGCGCTCCGCGCATGATCGGGATAGGGCCGCCCCTCTCCGACCTGCTTGAAGATCACCTGACGAGTGTAGATGAGCCGTGCTTGCGTCGTACGTCACGCGGCTGGCCACTTTCCTTGATCATGACCACTCTTCACGGGTTCGGGTCATGATCACAGGTGGTATGACCCGGTATGGCCTCACCAAACCCGAGCGGAGCGGGAGCTTGCGACCGCCCCCTCGGCCAGCGCGTGCTGCACGATGATGGCTCACGGGGGGCCACGGCTACGTCTGCCTGGGGCGGTACCGGAGGCGCTGGCGGGCTCGCTCGCAGACCCCGCCGCGCTCGTTGTCTGCCGCGGTCTGCCGGGCCTGGTCGAGGTCGGCCGGGGTCAGCAGCGCATGGGAGAGCAGGAAGTCGGCGAGGTCACGCGCGTGACCGCGTTCCTTCCAGATGAACCCCTGGAGCAGCTTCTTGTAATCGGACACCGTGCCCTCGCCGGTCAGGTCGAGGGCGATGACCACATCCATCATCTGCACCGGGTGCGGGGCAGGCAGGCCCAGGATGTACTCCTGGTAGTAGTAGGCCATCGCCAGCCGCGCCGTGGCGTTGCGTTCAAAGTAAGCGCGCACGTGCGCCACGGCGCCTTCCCTGGCCGGGCTGCCTAGCTTGGCCAGCGAGGCGTTCCGCAGGACCGTGCTGTCCCGGGTCCGCGGCTGCTTGTCGGTGCGCGGTCCCGGCAGCCGCCTGCCCGGGCTGGCCGGCCCGTCGCAGCGAAGCGGCAGTACCCATGCCCCGACGCTGACCAGCCAGGTTCCCTCGTCGAGCACCACCGGCAGCGCCTCGTACCGTGCCGGGGCCGTCGGCAGTACGTGGCGGGCCGTGCGCTGCACGGCCTCGGCGCCGGGGAGCGGGCCTCCCGGGTGCTCGGCCAGGTACACCCTGTAGGTCGTGTCCCGGCTGAACACCTCCCACCTGTGATGCACGTAACGCAGGCCCGCGCAGCGCGGGGCCCGGTGCAGCGTGAGGTCCCGGTTGCCGCTGAGCAGCTGCCGGTCGAGCCAGGTGATCTCGTCGGCCGGGCAGCTCACCCACTCGCCGCGCGCCGATGACCAGATGAAGAGCCGGCTCATCGTCACTCAGCTGCCACCCCAAACGACTGCGCGCCGCAGCGGACACCCCGGTCTTGCCCTGTCTGAGATGACAATTGTGACACCGGCGCCGGCAAGCCATCGACGCCACCGGGCCCGGCCCGGGGCCGCCTCAGCCGATTTCGACCCTGGACCGCAGCGCGTCGGGTCTCATTCCCCAGCGGATCGAGTCGCCGTTGCCGAGGGGCTGCTCGCCCACCAGGGCGGCGCCGTTGAGGGTGAGGCCGTTCCTGCCCAGGTTGGCGATCCACCACTGCCCGTCGGAGAATGTGAACCTGGCATGCTCCCGGGACACCGTGGGCACTTCCGGAAGGCTCAGCTCGACGGGGCCCCGCCCGGCTCGGGCCCCGGATACCCGGGTTTCCGCTACCGAGTCTCCGGTGACCAGCCGCAGTGGCGGCACCGTGCCGCGGCCTAGTTCGATGACCGTCGCCATGTCCGTCACGGCCGCGCCTTCCCGGGGCTGCGAGCGGGTATTTCCGTCGTGGCCCACGAAAGCCGGGTATGCCGCGGGGGCGGGCGGGGCCGCCCAGGGCCCGGCGTCGGCCGCGGCGTCGGCCGCGGCGTCGGCGGCGGGGTGCACCGCGGCGGCATACGCAGGCTGAAACCCCGGGCGCGGAGCGTCCACCGGCTGTCCCTGGCGCAGGCGGTAACGGCCCGCCGGGACCGAAGGGTCGGCGATGACGCGGACGTCAGCCGGGCCCTGCCCGGCGAAGCGGGCGCCACGCGCGGCGGCTTGCCCTTCGTAGACCTCGGCCGCGCTCTCGGCGATCAGCCCGAGGTCCATCCGCGCGGTCAGTGAACTCACGTCAGCGGGGCACATCCGCAACTCGACGACGTTCGGCGCGAGCACAGACCCGCTCGGCGTGACCACCAGCACCTCGTGAAGGCGGCGCAGGGCGAGCTGCAGCACCTCCTGCCCGTCGCGCCATGGCCGTGCCGACAGCTGCTGCACCCACGGGTGCCTTCGGGAGATGCCCAGCGCCCGGAGGATCAGCACGCATACCATGCCGAGTCCCGCGAGGAAGGCGAGGAGCATGGTCGCGGCCACCACGGAGCCCGTCATGTCCAGCAGGAGCAGCCAGCACACCAGCACTCCGGCCGCGGCCGCCCACCGCTTGCGGCTCCGCCCCGGCAGCGGAGGGCGCGCTGGACGCCGCACCGCCTGCCCGCGCTCACTCATCGACCACCGTCCTTGATCTATCCGCCGCTTGCGCAGCCGCAGGGCCCGCGAGTCACGATGCCGATTTCCGCCCCGCCCAGTCAATGAGAAAACGGCAACTCCCAGACATCTGGAAGTTCCCGCCGCATCGTCGTGCCGGCACGGTCGCCTGGCCTTCGCCCAGATCTCCCAGCCATGGCTGCGCCAGGCCACCAGGGCCTGGGCCGCCGCCGGCCTGCCCCGCCGCCGCGGCCCCCGGGTCGGCCAGTGGGAGCGCGTCGGAGCTGGCTATTCTTCCCGGGTGGGTACCGTTGACATACGCCCAGCGCAGCGCCGGAGGATGCTCGCCTGGGGATGGAGCTGCGCGGTCGTCGTTCTCATCGTTGCCGGGGTAATCGCCGCTGCTCCGCACGGCGCCGCCTGGGCGCTGGTCCTGCTCGGCCTGCCTGCCCTGGGCACAGCAGTGACAACCCTCAACATGGGCTACGGCCGCACCGTGCTCACTCCGGAAGGAATACGGACGCACAGGTTCCTCACCCGCCATTCTTGCTCCTGGACCGACGTGGCCGGCATCAGCACCGGGAAAGTCGAGACCAAGAGGGGCCGCGGCGCGGGAACGTACCGGACCAACGTGATCATCTCTCAGCACACAGGGGAGAAGTTCAGGCTCGCCGCCCCGTACGACACGAGCAACGCCCATGATCCACAGTTCTTTGACACGGTGAACCAGATCAAGGCCTACTACTCCCAGGCCGCTGAAGACCTGACCGGACGACTGGGCGAATGATCGCGCAGGCCGGCGTCCGCTTTTGCCGTAGCCAGGACCGCGTTCCCCGCGTCCCACGGCTCGGCGACGTTCAGGGCCGCTCATCGGCCGCGAGTTCGGCATCGAGGCGGGGTAACCCGGGCTGGCGGGCCGGGTCACGGCGGTGGGGCTGCGGCGCCGGGGCTTCGCATCAGGTCCAGGATTTGCGGTCCGTACTTCGCCAGCTTGCTCTCGCCGACCCCGTTCACCGCGGCAAGGTCGGCGAGCGTGGATGGCGGCCGGGTCGCGATCTGGCGCAGGGTCGCGTCGTGGAAGATCACGTATGCGGGCACGCCCTGCTCCCTCGCGGTAGCGGCGCGCCAGGCGCGGAGCTGCTCGAAGACCGGCGCGGCGGCCCCGGGCAGGTCAGTGCTCGCGGTGGCGGCGCGGGATGCCTTCGCCGGCTTGGCCAGCCGCGTCCGCTCCGGGTCCCTGCGCAGCAGGACCTGCTGCCGCCGGCCCAGCACCTCGCTGCTGGGACCGGTCAGCACCAGCGCGCCGTAGTCGTCCACCCCCAGGATGCCCTGGGCCAAGAGCTGGCGCACCACGGCGCGCCATTCGGTGTCACGCAGCTCGGTGCCGACGCCGAACACCGTGAGTGAGTCGTGCCCGTTCTGGACCACCCTGGGAGTGCGCTTGCCGAGCAGGATGTCGATGGCCTGGCCGGCGCCGAACTTCTGGTGCCGCTCACGGTCCAGCCGCAAGACGGTCGACAGGAGCTTCTGCGCGGCCACCGTGCCGTCCCATGCCTGGGGCGGCGACAGGCAGGTATCGCAGTTGCCGCATGCTGCCCCCCGTTCGCCGAAGTAGCCGAGCAGTTGGCCGCGGCGGCACTCGATCGTCTCGCAGAGGGCCAGCATGGCGTCCAGGCGAGCAGCCAGACGGCGCCGGTGGGAGTCGTCCCCTTCCGAGGAATCGATGATCCTGCGCTGCAGCACGACGTCCGCCAGGCCGTAGGCCATCCAGGCGGTAGCGGGCAGCCCGTCGCGGCCGGCCCTGCCGGTCTCCTGGTAATAGCCTTCCACCGACCTGGGCAGGTCGAGGTGGGCGATGAAGCGGACGTCGGGCTTGTCGATGCCCATGCCGAACGCGATCGTGGCGACCATCGTCAGGCCGTCCTCGCGCAGGAACCGGGCCTGATTCGCGGCCCGGGTGCCCGGGTCGAGTCCGGCGTGATAGGGCAGCGCCTCGATCCCGCTGCTCGCCAGGAACTCAGCGGTGGCCTCTACCGAGGCCCGCGACAGGCAGTAGACGATCCCCGCGTCGCCGGAGTGCTCGGCTGCGATGAGTTCGACCAGCTGTCGCCTGGGGTCGTTCTTCGCCGCGATGCGGTACTGGATGTTCGGCCGGTCGAAACTGGCCACGAAATGACGGGCGCCGGCCAGGTTCAGCCGCTCCGCGATCTCGGCGCGCGTCGCCTGGGTGGCCGTCGCGGTCAGCGCGACACGGGGAACGTCGGGCCAGCGCTGGTGCAGCGCGGACAGGGCGAGGTAGTCGGGCCGGAAGTCGTGCCCCCACTGCGCGACGCAGTGCGCCTCGTCGATGGCGAACAGCGAGATAGTGCCCTGCTCGAGGAGCCTGCGCGTGGACTGGGTCCGCAGCCGCTCCGGTGCCAGGTAGAGCAGGTCCAGCCGCCCGGCGACGAAGTCGCTCTCGACCCGGCTGCGCTCCCCCGGATCCTGGGATGAGTTGAGGAACCCGGCCCGGACGCCGAGCGCGCGAAGTGCGTCGACCTGATCCTGCATCAGCGCGATGAGCGGGGAGACCACGACCCCGGTGCCGTCCCGGAGCAGCGCGGGAATCTGGTAGCACAGTGACTTGCCGCCACCGGTCGGCATCAGCACCAGCGCGTCGCCGCCGGCGGCTACGTGGTCGATGACCTCCTTCTGGAAACCCAGGAACGAGTCGTAACCGAAGACCCGGTTCAGTACCCGCAGCGCCCCGCTCGTTTCGGGTTCCGGGGAGGCCACCGGGTCATTCTACGGAGATTGCCCTGACGCGGTGTCTGTTGCCGCGCGGGATGTCAGCCGTCCTCGCCGCCGAGGTGCAGCCGGTGCTCGGTGACGGCGACCGCCAGTTCCACCCGTGAGGAGCAGGAAGTTTTCCGGTACAACCTGGTCAGGTAGGCCTCTACGGTCTTGATGCTGATGTTGAGTGCGTGGGCGATCTGCTGGTTGGTGCGGCCCTGGTGGACAAGCAGGGCCACGCTGCGTTCCCGCTCGGTCAGCGCGGGCGGCTCCTTCGCCGGAACATGGCGCGCCCACTGGAAGCCGGCCGACGGCGCGGGAAGCCCGGCGTCGCGCATGGCCGCCGCCACTGCGCGGGCCCTGGCAGGCGCGCCGATGCGCTCCCAGGCAGCGTGCGCGGCAGCCAGGGTCTTTGCAGGATCTTCGCCGGTCCGCCCGCGCGCGGTGAGCGCCTCGGCGGTCAGCGCCCAGGCACCCTCAGCCTTGGCCCGCTGCTGGGCGTGCCTGGCTGGCCTCGGGTCGCAGGCCGCGTACGCCTGGGCAATCCCGGTGACAATCTCGGTCAGCGGCGCGGCCTGGTCGAGGTCGGCGAGGCCGGCCGCCGCGCGTGCGGTCGCGTCCCGGTCCCCGGCGGAAAACGCGGTCTCGGCCATCCGGTGCAGCACCAGGGGTAGCGAGGCCCGGTTGACGCTGCGCTTGCCGGCATCGCAGACGTCGGCGAGGAGGCGCATGGCGTCGGCGCCGCGGCCGTCGTCGACGTTCAGGCCAGCCTGTGCCCAGGCCGCCATTTCGGCCGGAGCCTCGGCCGGGAGCCGCTCGGCGACCATCCGGCTTTCCCGGAGCATTCCGATGCCCCTGAGCATTTCGGTGCGCAGCGCGAGAATCACGCCGGCCAGGACCGGCGTCACCGGAGCGACCTGGCTGGCATTCAGCGAGGAAGCGTCAGCCCGCGCGGCGTTCCAGTCTCCGCTCAGCCAGTTGTACACGATATCGGCGAACTGCCAGTAGGGCTGGGCAAGCAGCGGGGCCGCGTAGAGGCAGGTCCGCCGGGCCTGGGCGAGGTCGGCGCGAGATCGCGCTAATTGGCCGAGGACGCCGCGCACCGCGCAGGACACGGTCAGCGCCCATACCAGCGCCGTCTGGTCGGTTCCGGCTGCCGCCCGCTGCTCGTCAAGCACGGCGAAGCACTCACTCGTCCGTCCGGCCCGCATCAGCGCCTGCGCGGTCTGGCCCAGCGCGGCCACCCGCGACAAGCCAGGCTCCCCGTGGGCCAGCCTGGACAGCCAGGGAGGCTCTGCGGTCGGGGATTCGCCGGCAACCGGGCGCAACCGGGCCGCCACGATGGGCCTGGCGACCGAGTCCGCAACGGGAGATGCCAGGTCATCGTGGACTGCGGCTGGTCCGATGCCGTGGTCCGGATATGCCACATCGTTAGTTTACTTCCGGCGGAGGTCCGTTAAGGGTTATCCCTACTGGGATTGCACGCGAGGTTCCGGCAGACTCTCCCTACATGGTCAGGAACGCCAGCCGGGTAGGCGGCTGGCCCTGCCTGCCGGGTCGGCGCCACGTGGTGCTGTCTCGCTCTGCGGGCTGGCCAGGCCCGGCAAGGGGGGGCCGGTGCCTGGCCGTCCGCCTTGATCTGCCCAGCGATGATCACCCGGCTGCACGTCGCGCGCCGGCCGCCGCTGCCCTCCGCCCGTCACAGGCTGGTGGCGCCTCCCCGCGAGTTCGCGTGATCCGCCGCCGAGGTGCAACAATGCCGTGATCTGGCACTCGGAGAAGGAAGCGCATGGCCACAAGTCAGCCAGAGGGCAACGCGGTCGTCCGCAAGCTGGCCGCCCCGGCGGGTGCGGGCGGGTCGACCGCGCTTCGCATCATGCTGGGGACCCAGCTGCGCCGCCTGCGTGAGGCCAAGCGGATCACCCTTGATGATGCCGGATACGTGATCCGTGCTTCGGGCTCGAAGATGAGCAGGCTCGAGACGGGGCGGGTTGGCTTCAAGCCCCGGGACATCGCGGACTTGCTCACCCTCTACGGGGTGACGGACGAACGGGAGCGCGCGACCCTGCAGGAGCTTGCCCGGCAGGCAAGCGCCCGGGGATGGTGGCAGGACTACGCCGACATCCTGCCGTCCTGGTTCGAGCCATACGTCGGGCTGGAAGAGGCAGCGGCCTCGATCCGCTGCTACGAGATCCAGCGTGTCCCGGGCCTCCTGCAGACCGCGGACTACGCCCGCGCGATCGCCGCCCTCGGCCACCCGGGCGGGTCCGCAGCCGAGATCGAGCGGCGGGTCAGCCTGCAGCTGGCCCGGCAGGCGGTGGTCAGCCGGGACGCCTCAGCGCACCTGTGGCTGGTGCTGGACGAGGCGGCGCTGCGCCGGCCTGTCGGCCCGCCCGATGTCATGCGCGGCCAGCTCCGGCACCTGATGGATGTGGCGACGCTGCCCAACATCAGCCTGCAGGTCATCCCGCTGACCACAGGCGGGCACGCCTCGGTGGGCGGGCCGTTCACGATCCTGCGCTTCAGCGAGCCGGACCTGCCCGATGTCGTCTACCTCGAGCAGCTCACCAGCGCCCTCTACCTGGACAAGCGGGAGACAGTCGACCACTACCTGGCCGTGATGGAGAGCCTGTGCGTCCAGGCCCTGTCGACGTCCAGCAGCACGAAGATGATCGGCGCGATCCTGCGCGAGCGCTGACCAGCCGTCCGGGGCCGCCTCTGCGCTCAGCCTCGGTCTACGATGCCGGACTCGTAGGCGAAAATGACGGCGTGCACCCGGTCGCGCAGGTCAAGCTTCCTCAGCACGCTGGCGACGTGGGTCTTGACCGTGTGCTCGGTGATGAACAGGGCGGCTGCTACCTCGGCGTTGGACAGGCCGCGGGCGACAAGGCCGAGCACCTCGCGTTCCCGTTCCGTCAAATGCTCCAGGCGGCCGGCCGCCTGACGGGCTTCAGCTTTGCGGCCGCTGGCGAACAGCCCGATCAGCCTGCGGGTCACGGACGGCGCGAGCAGGGCGTCGCCGGCGGCGACCGATCGGATCCCGGTGATGAGATCCTCCGGGCGCGCGTCCTTGAGCAGGAAGCCGCTCGCCCCGGACGCCAGCGCGTCGAACACGTACTCGTCCTGGTCGAAGGTGGTGAGGACGAGCACCCGCGGGGAGGCGTCGCCGCGGGCGATGAGACCTGTCGCCGTGATCCCGTCCGTGCCGGGCATCCGGACGTCCATCAGGACGACATCCGGACGGAGCCGGGCGGCCGCGGCCACGGCCACGGCGCCATCGGCTGCCTCACCGACAACCTCGATGTCCGGCTGGGTGCCGAGCAGCGTCCGCACTCCGGCGCGGACCAGGGGCTGATCGTCGCAGATGAGCACCCGGATCGTCACGGTAAGGCCGTCACCGGCCGGTGCTCCGCGGTCGGCCGCCCTGATGCCGGGCCCACCATGGCGGCCTGCTCCCGGGAGGCCGGTGCCAGCGGGCCGCCTGGCGGCCGGTCGGCGGCTGCCTCCCGGACCGGCAGCGTGGCAAGCAGTTCGAACCCCCCGCCGCGCCGGGCGCCGGCCTGCAGGCGGCCGCCGTAGCGGGTGACGCGCTCCCGCAGGCCGATCAGGCCGTTCCCGCCGGGCCCCGCAGCCGAACCGCGCCTGGACGGCCCGTCGTCAGCGACCGCGATCCGCAGTTCGCCGTTGATCCGGCGCAGCGTCACCAGGGCCTGGTGAGACGCCGAATGACGCGCGACGTTGGCGAGTCCTTCCTGGACGATCCGGTAGGCGGTCAGGTCCAGGCTGCCCGGCAGCGATCCGCCCCGGCCGTCAATGGTCACGGTCAGGCCTGCCAGGCCCATCTGCGCGGCGAGCTCAGGAAGCCGGGCGAGACCGGGCAGCGGCGCAGCCCCGTCCGGGCTGGAGCGGATGACCCCGAGCGCCTGGCGGATCTCGGTCATGGCCTGCCGGCTCGACGTCTCGATGCCGCGCAGCAGCTCGGCGCTGGGCGGACGGCCGGATTCAGCCAGCAGCCGGGCCGCGCCGGCCTGCAGCGTCACCACGCTGATGTGATGAGCGGTGATGTCATGCAGTTCGCGGGCGATCCTCGCGCGCTCCTCGCCGGCCACGGCGCGGTCATGCTCGGCCTCCGCCGCCTTAGCCGCGGCCATCCGAACGCGAGCGGACTCGTCGCGGGTACGCATCGTCTCGCCCAGAGCCCAGGCTGTGATGAGCATGCCCGCGACGACCAGGGCGACCTGCAGCGGCACCCCGCGCTGCGGGTGGTCGAGGGCGAGCGAGCCTGCGGGACCCAGCGAGGGCGTCCAGGTGACGGTGACGAGGAGCGCGGGTTCCATCGCGACCAGCGATACGGCGAGGGCGAGGCGGCCGCAGGCATGATTGCTGCGGGCCATCGTGTACAGCACGACCAGCGGCGCGGGGAGGACCACGAGCGGCGAAGCGAGCATCCCGGGCACGGCTGCCAGCGGGTTGAACCGGGAGACGACGGTAAGCAGGAACGCCGCGCTGCCGGTGCTTATCATCCACACCCCGACGGGATACAGCCGGCGGAGCGCGACCGCCACGGTCATGACGGCGCCGACGCAGACCCACGCCAGGCTGGGCAGCGAGTTGACGGGTTCATAGGGGTTACTGCCACTCGGGAGTTCGAAGGCGAGGAACAGTGCGGCGGCCAGCAGGCAATCGCGAAGCGCAAGCGGCGGCGAGAACGACGACGCAGCCGGGCTCCTGGTGTGCGGCCAGCGGGCGCCCATAGGGAGAGCCTATGCGGAATACCGGCCCCGGGGCGTCGCCCGGCAGGGTGACACCGGATCACTCGCCAGGGTGATGCCGCGCCGGGCGGATGGCCAGCCGTCTACCTGCGAGCCTGCCCGCGGGGCAGGCGGGCGCGCGCCTTGCCGCGCAATCAGTGCAGCTGTCCGCTCGCCGGAGGCAAACCCAGGTCCTGCCGGATAATCCTGACCTGGCTCCCGACCGCGGCACTGGCGTCCTGGTCGCTGCGGTCGAACGACCGCAACCGGACTTGGCCTCGGTGAGATCGTGATGCTGATTGAGGATGTAACCGTCCACCTCGGCAGTGAGGGCTTTGTCGGCCGGCTGGCGCGCAGGGGCCGGGCCTGGCGTCAGGTTCCTTTTCAGTTGGCGGGGGGGTGCAGTGTCATCACCTGGATTCCCGTGAAGATCTCCTCGTTGATGATGAACGCGAACGCAAGGAAGTACAGGGCGGCCATCGGCGCAATGGCAAACCACACCTTCCATTGCTCGCCTGCCGCCCGACGGTCGGTGACCCACCGTCGTACCGGGGGGAGTCGGAGAATGACCAGCGGGACGCTGACGGCCACGATCTGGTAGAGGCGCTGGTGGAAGACGGGGTCGCCATCACCTTGCGGCCCGTCGAAAGGCCTGAACCCGTCCAGCAGCGCGAGGTGGAGGACAATGAAGCCCCAGATGACGTAGGTAAGCTTCTGCAGCTTCTTCCAGTACGTCCCCAGCCTCCGCTGAGCCGGCGTATTGGCCGTCAGCAGTACCGGCACGGATATCAGGACGATGAGGAATCCGGTTACGAGGAAGGTGTGCCCGGCGAGCCGGCCGAAAACACCGCCGTCGAAGTCAGTCGTGATGGCCGCGGTGGCGCCGTCCGAGACGCCTATGAGCGCGAACATGATTCCGTACCACCGGCGGAGGGGCGCGTACCAGCGCGCTCCGGTGAGAGTAATCAGCGGGGTAATCGAAACGGCTGCCAGGAAGCAAAGCTCGCCTCCGGTGCCCAGCACGTCGGCTTCACTGAGCGTCAGGACGTTTTTGGTGTTCAGCGTCAGCCATCCACGCATGATGAAAACCCACGGGACCAACGCGGGGAGGCGCAGGAAAAATAGCGCGACCGACCGTCTCTTGAAGCGGGGAAAGTGCGCGGACTGCCTGGCCATCCAGGCGTCGACCGAGGTCTTCCTGAGCTTTTGTCCTGGCTTTTCCTCTTCTATGTATTCCGGATAGAACGCTTCCCGGTAATCGTCATCCGCGTAGGGAGCGTCCTCGTACGGAGCTCCAGGATAGATATCATCCTCTGGATAGGGATAATGACCCTGAACGGTGTTCCGCTGGCTCATTTTCCTGCCTCCCTGGCCCTCCTGGTAGCGCTGGCCTGGCATGCGAGCACGGCCCAGCCCTGGCTGACTTCGCAGGTCCTGCCCCGGTCTCTGTTACTTGTCGCGGTGAACTGGCGGCGCGTGATGCGCGGCCGGCGCATCCGGCTGGCCCGGGCCCTGATCCTCCACGGGACCGGTCTCCGAGGCGCCTGCCCCGTTCGCCCGGAAGATAAAGAAGGGTCCGCCATGGAGCACTAGCTCGGCAGCCCCGCTGATCACGCCAACCGTGACCAAGGTAACGAGAAGTGCCACCATCTTCCGCGCGGCGCGCGCCTGCCGGCCTTGGGACTGCGTGGCGGGGCGGCCGGTTGACTTTTCCGTCCGGCCGTCCGGCCGTCCTGCGGGCCTGGCCGGCGGCCTGATCGCGGGCCGTCCGGGGACGGCAGCGGGGGGCGCCGCCACGAGCGCAGCCGGGGCTCCGGCCTGAAGGGCCGCCGTGACCCCTCCGGGGATCGCGAAGTTCTCGGTGACGTAGGCAGCCATCCGTCCTAGCTGTTCCGACATCGACAGGATGACCGCCCGCATCTCGGCGGCTTCCTTCTCGGCGGCTTCCCGGATGGCGTTAGCCTGCTGCCGGACGGTCGCCGCCTCCTTCTCGGCGGCTTCCCGGACCGCGTTGGCCTGGCTCCACGCGTCCTGCTTGATGGCGTCCGCCTGGCTGTCGGCGCTGGTGAGCATCTGCGCGGCCAGCTCCAAGGAGCCGCCGTCCCGGGGGTGGCCCTGCCAGGCCGGGTCGCCCTGCCAGGCCCCCGGGTTCATGGCATCCGGGCGCATGCGGTTCGGGCCCGTATCGCGAGAGTCAGGAAGGGCGTGCAGCCGCCGACCGCCGGGACCGCCGTGGAGACCCTGGTTCTGCCAGTATTCCCGACCGCGGTCCTGCGCCCCGGTCGGCGGGTATCCCCGGCCCGGCTGGAAGTACGGGGCACGGGAGGAGCCGCCCCTGCCGTTGCCGTAATCCTGGACCGGCGGGAAGCCAGGGCCCGGGCCGGGTGGCTGAGGCTGGGGGCGGCCCCGGCTGACATTCGGAGCACCGAAGCCTTGGCCGGTGCGGTAGTCCTCGGCTGGCTGGCGGCCGGGCCCGTGCTGGCGGCCCGGCGCGTGCTGGTAACCACTGGCTGGCGGGTTGGCTCGGGCCGGCCCGGCGGGCCGCCTTACGCCGCCCCGCCGGGCTTGCCCGTCAGGCCGGGCCTGCCTGCCCGGGCCCGGCGCGCGGCGCTGCGCGACTGGGGGCCCTCCGGCCTGCGGGCCGGGCCCGGCGGGCCGGCCCGGCCGGCGTGAATGTCCTGCCCCTGGCCCTCCCGGGGTTACCGGCCCGGGCGAGGCCGGTCCCAACGGCTCGCGCACCCGGGGGACCGGAGCCGACGGGTGATCGGGGTGCAGCTCGGGAGGCGGTGAGTTCCATTGCGGCCAGGAGTCTGCTCCGCCCAGGTCGGGTGGCCAGTCCGGGCCGACTGGCATCGGGAAGCCGTTCGCCGGGGAGGCGTCGGCGGTATCGCTGGTCTGAGGGTCAAGCGTCCCGCCGCGCGCAGGCGGCCACAGGCCGTCGGCATCGACTGCGGCGTCCACGGGCGCCTGGAGGAATTCGGCTGTACTGAACGGCTTGGCCTCAGGCCTCCGGTGTTTGCCGGCGGCAACAGGGACCACGGGGCCTCCAACAGCGAAAGGGGCGCCCGAGCCAGGCGTGGTCTTCGGGCGAGGAGGGGACCGAGTTAACTCTCCTCCCACCGCGGCAGACTAGGTCATCGGGTCAAGTCCTGAACAGAGACGAATACCTCCCCGGGGGACGAATAACCCCTAGGGGACCCAACGCGCGCGGCTAGCCCTTAATGCTAATAACCCGCTGGTTGCAGGATTCGTTTGCCGGCGTCGCGCCCGGGCAGCGGGCGACTCGGTAAACAGCGATCGGGCTGGCGATCCGCCCGTGTGAGGACCCGGTGTCCCGCTGAGCCGCTGGCATGGCCAGTCGCTGATGCGCCAGGCCGGGGCGATTTTCGAGGGCAGGCAGCGTTATCCATCGACAGGCTGCAGCCTGAAGGCGCTTACGCCCTTAAATATCTCTTCGTTCACGATAAAGGTAAAGGCCAGCGCGTATAGGGCAGCCAGTGGCAGCACGGCCAGGTTTACCGCCCACTGCTGACCCTCCTGCTGTTTAATGGCGACCCACCGCTTCACGGGGGGCAGCCTGAGCAGGAGCAGCGGGAGACTGCACGCCGTGAGCTGGTACAGGCGCTGGTGAAAAATGGGATCGCCGTCAGCGCTGGAGCTCGGTCCGTTTGTCCCGTGCTGAAAGCCAAGTCCCTCGAGCAGCGCCAGGTGAAGGAATAGCAGGCCCCAGATGACGTAAGTCAGCCTTTGCAGCGTCTTCCAGTACTTTCCGAGCCATCGTTGTGCCCGGTTGTTTGATATGAGCAGGAGCGGGGCAAGCAGCATCACCATCGTAAAGCCGGCCAAGAGGAAGGTGTGCCCGGCGAGCCGGCCGACGACCCCGCCGGCAAACGATCCAGTAATGCCTGCGAGGACGGCGTCGGTCGTTGCGGTGACCGCGACCATTATGCCGTACCACTTCCGGAGCGGGACGAGCCACCGCTGCCTTGTCAGGGTAACCATCGGGGTAACCGTGAGGGTCAGGATGAGCAATGCCATGGACCCGGTGCCGAGGACATCGGCTTCAACGGAGTTGATGGTGTTATTGTCCAGGTCTATGACGGAGCGTGAGATAAAGAAGACCGGGACCAGCGCGGGAATGCCCAGGAGACAGAGCGCGATTGTCTTCCTTTTAATGACCGAACCCGCGAACTTGAAGCCCTGATCCATCCAGGCGTCCACGGGACTGCGCGCAGTCCGTGGCCGGGCCGGCTCTTCGAAGCCCGGCCTTTCACCGCGGACGCCAGCGGTCGGATTGACCATGGCTGCCTCCACTTATCCCTGGTAGCTTCGCGATAACAGGGGGTTCGGTGTCCCGAGGACACCGGCCTTTGCGGCGTTCATGGATGACTGACCCGGGTCTTGCCTATGTCGATGGCCGCGCCTTCGGCTTCAGGACGCTGTGGTGCGTGGCCGGCCTCGTCGGCCGCACAGTACGATGCGCCCCAGGAGCGTCAGGCTGACCCGGGCCCTGGTTTTCCTGAAGGCCATTGTTATCGGTCGCTCCGGTCCCGGCCGACCGGAAAACGAAGAAGCTGAGACCGTGCAGCCCTATCTCCGCTATTCCGCCGGTAACGGTAACGGCGAGAAGGGTCACGAAGGCAACCACCATCTTGCGCATGGCCGCAGCCTGCCGGCCGCCTGGCTGGGCGCTCGGTGTCATGGCCGGCGTGGGGCGGCGCGTGAGCGTTCCGGTGTTCACTGGCCCGTGCCGGGGCTGCGCGGGCACGGCGGCGCTCGCGGAGATTGCGGGCGGGGTAGTCACCCTGGCCGGGCCGGTGACCGCTGGCCGCAGGCCTGGCTCCGTCTCGCCGATGGCGGTCAGGCGGCCCTGCGGCCCGTCGTCAGGCATGGCAGCGTGCTTGCCCAGGTATTCGGTGACGTAAGCCGCCATCTGGCCCAGGTCCGCCGACATCGTCATCAGCACCGACCGCAGCTGCGCCGCTTCGTGCTCGGCGGTTCGGCGGATCGCCCCGGCCTGGTCTGCTGCGTGCCGCTGGATCGCGGCGGCTTCCTGCTCGGCCGCTCGGCGGATCGCGGCGGCCTGGTCCCACGCCTCGCGCGTGATCATGGCAGCCCGGTCCTCGGCGACCGTCACCGCCTGCCCGGCCTCCCGGTGGCGGGCGGGCCACGCCTCGCCATCGGGGAAAGCCTCCTGCGGCGAGGCCATGCCTGCCGACCCCGCCGCACGGTGAGCCGGCGAACGGCCCGTGCCTGGCCCGGAGTACCCGTCAACCGAGTAGTCCCAGCCCGACTCGTATCCGGGGCCGGGCTGGCGGCCATGCCCGTATCCGGGGCCGGGACCATGGCGCGGGTCCGGCTGGTAGCCGCGGGGTGTTTCGTAGCCTGGGCCGGCGGGTCGGGTCCGGGCCGCGGGATTGCCGCGAGCCAGCGGATACTGGCTCGGCAATGCCTGGCCGCGATCGTGGCTCTGCGCTGGCGGGCGGGCCCGGGCCGGCGGGCCGGGCGGCGAGCCCGGGCTGGGCCAGGTCGCCGCCTGCTGCTGCAGGCGAGATGGGCGGCCCCCCGGCCCGGCCGGGTTGTCGGCGGGACCTCGCCCCGGTGCCTGCCCGCCGGGGCGCTGCCATTCCTGCGCCGGCGGTACCCGTACTCGCGGTACCGGCGCCGACGGGTGATCGGGGTGCAAGACCGGGGGCGGCCCGTCCCATTGCGGCCAGGGAACGCCGCCGGCGTCTGACGGCATGCCGTGCCACGGTAACGGGTGGCCGGCTGGACTCGGCTCTGGCTGGGCCTCCACGCTCCTGTGCTTCCCGGGGGCGACACCGGCCATGGGGCCTCCAACACCGAGGAACGCCTGATGCAGGCGTTGGCCTGAGGGCGGGAGGGGATCGAGTTAACTTCTCCTCCTGGCCGCAGACTAGGCCATTTGGCCAAGTCCCGGACAGTGACAACGCATCTGCCGGGGGACGGAAAACCCTTGGGGGGCCCAAAATGAGACTGCCTCCCGCGGGCTTCGAGGGCACTTTCGTCAGGATTCGGTGTCTCGCTCGGCAGCGCTCAGCAGTTCCAGGCACTCGCCCAGCGCACGCAGGTAGGCACGGGACTCGGCCAGCAGCGGCACCCAGTGAACGCGTTCGAAGTGGCTCGCCATGTCGTCATGCCAGCGCTGCTGGGTCTTGTGCCAGATGGACTCGATCATCCCGAGCAGGTAATCCCCGTCCCGGTCCGGGCGAGCGGGCATCGATGGGTTTCCTCCCGGGAGGTCGTCGTGGCCCAGCGGCTCAGCGCCGCGCCTGCAGGCCGCGCGAGGCTTCCAGCCCGCTGATGATGGCCAGCAGGTGATTCTCGGTCCGCGGCAGGTCGAGATCGAGCAGATCGCGGAACTGGCCGGATGCACTGCGGACCATGCCGGCTTTCTCCTCGACGCGCTGTTGCCACCGGTGGATGTGATCCAGCCGCTCCTGCGCCTCCCGCACTGCCGACGCCTGGGATGAGCAGTCGCCGGCGCTGCCCCCGGCGCTGGAGTCGCGGGCCGCCGCCTGCTGGCAGGCGGCGAAGTCAGCCTGGCGGCGGACCAGCGTGGACCGCCAGCGGCTCGCCTTAGCCTCGAGGGAGTAACGCGCTGCCTCGATCTCCTGATCGCCTCGCTCGACCACCTCGCGCTGGGCGTGGCGGAACCGGGTGAGCGCGTCCTTGAATTCGGTGAGGGCGTCGATGTCCGCGTGGATGTCAGCCACGTCCGTCATCCCGCCGACAGCTCACGGACCGACCGGAGCCGTTCGACCAGGGCGACCAGGTAGGCTTCGTGGCCCTGGGTCGCCTCCAGGTACTTTTCGATCCCCGGGGTGACCTCCTCCAGCGCCTCGCCGAAACGGCGGTACATGTCGTCGCGCCAGATGTTCGCCAGCTCTCGCCAGTGAGTGCGCATGATCGAGAAGCTTTCCTCCAGATTTTTGTTGAACTCGATCAGGTGCGACCTGAAAGCCGCCAGGGCCTCGATATCGCTTACATTAACCTCAGACACGGCTCACCTTTCCTAGCGCTCCTCCGGGATCTATTTCACGAGGCTGTAGAAGATGTCGGAGAGAACGGCAAGATAGTAGTCCGCCGACTCCGGCAGGCTGGTCATTGCCGAATCGATCGTATTCCTCGACTGGCGGTCAGGCTTGGTGACGCTCTTTACCGATGTGCCGAGCGGCCTGAGCCGGAGGGCGATCTCCAGCTTTCGCTCCGGGAATCCGCTCGGTAGAGATCTCAGGGTATCGATCGCCGCCGCGGTTTCCTCTCTCGACATCTTATCGTGTATGCAATTGATTCGGGCGTAGTAGTCGCTGCGGATCGCGTCATTCGCCCGCCCGCGCAGGCTCTGGCCGACCACCGTTTCACCGGCGTTGTCGAGGAAGTCAGCCAGCCGAAGCACGTCGTCCCACCTGGACCGGACAAGCAGGCGGTCGGCGAGCGCGATCGCGTTGCCGAGCACCTTGGCCCAGAGGATCCCGGCATCGGCATAGGCCGCGAGCAGCCTGGCCTGCCGGTCGCCGCGATCATCGCCCTGCATCTCCTCACCCGGCTTCGGGCTGAGCAGGTGGACCAGGCCGACCGCCTCCAGCAAATCCCGCGTGGCTTCGAGTAGCTGACCGGCCTCCTGCGCGAGCGCTCCGGCCCGTTCCTGCTCGTTGGCCAGGACGGTGTAGGTGATGATGGCCGGCCGCACCGCTTGGCGGAGGGACAGGTAGGGCGAGAGCGCTGTAGCCGGCGCGTCTGCGGGAACCTTTGTCATGCCGGTCTCCTGAAGGCGCTGCGGGCGAAGGCGTACAAGGAACTGGTCGAGTACGGCTTGAACTTCTCCACCTGCTCGTGCGGCCAGTCCGCGTCGCGGAAGAGGGCGCGGTTGTCGGCCAGGCTGGCGGCTGCGGGCACGCCGAGCAGGGAGTCGCTTTCGGCTGGTGACTGCAGGCGCAGCCCGACTCGCAGGGCGAACTGGCCGACCCCGGCCCGGCGCAGCGCGCGTTCCGCCGTGGCCACGCTGTCCGCCCAGATCACTACGTGGATGCCGACCTCCGGCCCGTGCTCGGCGATTTTGGTCAGCAGCGTGGCGGCTTCGGTCTGCTTGCCCCACTCGCCCTCGGCAGCCAGTTCCTGCCATCGGTGCAATCCCGCGATCAGGAAGAACCGCCGCGGGTGCGGCGTGTGCCCGGCGTCGGCGAGCCGCGCTCCGAGCTCGGCCGCCATGGCCTGCAACGCCGCGAAGGCGCTGGCCGGGCCGACGATCTGGACGCCATGGGGCAGGTTTTCCGCCGGGGCGAAGAAACCGTGGAAGGCCGATGATGGCCGCGCGAACTGGGCGATCACGAAGGAGACGTCCGCAGGCGAGCGCTGCACCGCGGCGCTGAGCACAGTGGCGAGGAGCAGGGCATGACCACGTCCTTCGTCCCCGACGATGAGCAGGTTCGACCGCACGAAGCACTCGAACGTGGCGGCGGTGGCCGGCTTGATCTCGATCGCCTCGCCGAGCCATGCCTGCACCGTGCTGCCGGGCGGCCGCCACGGGTCCTGCGTCGCGGCGAAGACCGAGCAGGCCGGGTTGGCGCCGAAATCCGCGGGCGCGTCGGGGTCGAAGGTCGCCGACGGCTCGTAGGCCCGGTCCCCGGCGAGGCCCCGGATCGTGGAGATCCATTCGAGCCGGTCCCGGGTGGGCAGCATGGCGATCCGCATCACCGGGTTCGCGCCTTCGCCGCGCCGGTCGTTATAGATCGCGTCGCCTGCCCGGGTGAGCTTGGCGGCGGCCTCATTGCCTTCGCCGAGGATGGCCTGGGAGACGCTCGGCTGCGTGCAGCCCAGGGCGATGCGCAGCGCCATTTGCTCGTAAGTGGGCCTCAGGTGCGTGGTCAGCGAGCCGCCCGGTGACTGGGTGGCCAGCAGCAGGTGCAGCCCGAAGGCGGCACCGCGTTTGGCGATGTCCGCGAGCAGCGCCCCGGCCTCGCGGGAAAGCCGGTCCTCCTCGCTGAAGAGCACCTGGAATTCATCCATGATCACCAGGGACCTGGGCAGGACCTGCCCGGTTTCCCTGCGGTAGTCGGGGAGTTGGGTGACTCGGGCCTCCCGGCACAGCCTGACCCGTCGTTCGATCTCCTCATGGAAGCGGCGCAGCATGCTCAGGCCGAACTCACGGTCGGTCCGCGAGGCGATCGCCCTGGCGTGCGGCAGTTTCTGGGTCAGGTATGCGTCGAACTCGACCTCCTTGAAATCCAGGAGGTAGAGCTCGAGTTCCTCGGGCGGGTACTTGAGGGCAAGCTGCGTGATCAGCACATGGAGCAGATTTGTTTTTCCCATGCGCACGTCCCCGCCGACCAGGCCGTTATGCACCCCGCGGGAGCCCATAACGAAATGCTGCGGCTCGCCCTTGCTGTCGACGCCGATCTGCGCGTCAAGACCGTCGGTGGTGTCGGCGGACCAGCGCTGTGCCGGCGGGATCGCGATCCGCGCGAACGGCAGGTCCCGTGAGTGGGCGCTGGCGACAGCGCCCACGGCATCCAGCCACCTGTTGACCTGCTGGGCCCGCGGCATCACGTCCGGCTCGATCACCCACCGGCCGAAGTCCGGATCGTCCCAGGTGACCGTTCCGCGGCTGTCCACGTGCAGATCGGTAGGCGTGGCGGCCAGTTCCGCGAGATCCAGCCCCCGGGCCCGCTCCTGGCCGCGCTCGACGGTCGCCACGATGTAAACCCCCGCCCGCGGCCCGTTGCGTGCCAGCCGGGCCAGCAACTCAGCCGAGTGCTGGCTGATCCCGCCGGGAAAGCCGGCCAGGACCAGGATGTGGTAAGGCACGGACACCCCTGTCGAGGCCGCGTTGTAGTCCTCCACCGAGTCGTAGACATTGGTCAGCCTGGTCTGGGTCACCTCGACGACGTGGTCCGTCAGCGTCCTCAGCAGCGCCTCGATCTCGGCCGCGCTGGAAGCGACGCCGACGCCGACCCGCAGCGCGGCTGGCAGCCGGAGGAAACCGCTCAGCTGCTCGCCCTGGCCGAGGGGGTCAGCGAGCGCGAACCGCATCGTTCCCGGCCTCGTGGCCACGGCCAGCCGCAAAGTCAATGCCTGCAGCAGGCAGCGGGCCCCGGCCGCCTCGCTCTCCGCCGCGATCAGCAGGTGACCGTGCCCGGTGAACCGGGCGACCGCAGGCATCGGGGGCATGCCGCTCCCGCCCGCCACGGTCAGCGCTCCGACCCTGACTCCGGTCGGCGACGGCGCGTCCAGGTCAGGCTGGTAGCCGGCCCAGCGCGGAGCGCTGAAGTCGGCAAGCGCCCACGGATGAGCAGCGGTAAGCATATTGATGGTCGCGGGCAGATCGCCAGTGGCCTGATCGTGGGCTGCCCTCGCCGCCGCGATCACGGTTTCGTGGGCAGTATCGGCATCGGCATGCCATGTGATGAACTCATGCTGTGATAGGTGGGCTTGATGAGCCTGCTGGTCACCTGATGCAGCGAGGTTGTCCAGGTAATGTTCGTGGCAGTAACGAACCAATGTGGCCGATTCGGCGAGACGCAGGTATGCGTCATGAATCTCGCGCTCGATCTCCTCGATCGACATGCGGCACTCCTCGTTAAGGTCGTCCCAGAGATCGGCGGAGTATTGGCACTAACACCTCGCTTGGGTAATGGCAATCCAGGTCGATTTTATGCGAACGCCGCTGGACCGGAACGCCGCGCAAGGCTGGCCCACAGGCGAACGTCGGCTTGCCGGCTCGCTTCGCCGCCGAAGACCGCGACGGGCCGCCCGGACGACTCAGCCGTGGAGGCAATGGCCGACGGACGGCATGACCGTATCAGCAGGGCGGCGGGGCGGCCGGCTTGACCCCTGCTGATCAAGACGGCACGAAGTTACGATTCGGTGTACGAGCGGCTCGTCCGTAGCCGCGTCAAGCGAGAGGCAAGCCCATGCAATGTCGTTCCCCCCGGCTACTTGGCAGCGTCTTAGCGGTGTGCCTGCCCGCGCTCGGCCTGACCATCGCCTTATCCCCGGCCGCTGGCGCCAGCTCTTCCCCGGGCGCCCGCGCCACGGCGGCTGCCCGCACCGCGCTCCAGCATCTCGCGATCGGACAGCACGGCAGCGATCACCGGGTGTCCGGACACGCGGCCAGGGTCAAGGGCCTGACGCAGGTCGAGAGCAACAACTGGTCGGGCTATGCCGACACGGGCAGCGGCTATGCCAGCGTGACGGGTAGGTGGACCGAGCCTTCGGCCAGCTGCACCTCGCAGACTTCACTGGCGGCCTTCTGGGTCGGGATCGACGGGTACAGCAGTGACACGGTGGAGCAGGACGGCACCCTCATCGAGTGCTACCTCGGCACCCCTTACTACTTCACCTGGTGGGAGATGTATCCGAGCAACGACATCCAGGTGGTCGGCGAGACCCTGCAGCCGGGAGACGCCATCGCCGCCTCGGTGGTACGCAGTGGCAGCAGCTACACCCTGAAGGTCACCGACTCCAGCCGTTCGGGCGACAGCTTCACCACCACCCAGCGCTGCTCGGGCTGCGCCAACTCAAGCGCTGAGTGGATCGCGGAGGCCCCGAGCGGGTCGAGCGGCATTTACCCGCTCTCCGACTTCCATAGCTGGAGCCTGAGCAATGCGACCGTTAAGTCAGGCTCCACTTCCGGGGTGATCTCTTCGTTCACCGATGACGAGATCACCATGGTCGATTCTTCCGGCGCGACCGAGGCCCAGCCGGGACCACTGAACGGCAGCGGCAACGCGTTCAGCGTCACCTGGGAGCGCAGCTCCTAATGCCATGCTCGCGCTGCGGGCCAGCCCGGCACCCTGGCCGGGCTGGGCCGCAGCGCCGCCTAGCGGGCCTCGATCGCGGCCAGGCCGCGCAGGTCGACGCAGTTCCGGTCCCGCCCGCGGATGACAACCATCAGCACGCTGCCGCAGCTGCGGCACCGGACCACCACCCCCGGGGCGTCGAGGTAGACGACGCACTCGGCCACCGGCCTGGTGGCCCCGCAGGCTGCGCACATGGCAGCGGCCGCCGTCATCTCGGTGCCGAAAACCTCATGCAGCAGGCCGCCGATGGCGTTGCCGTCCAGAGCGTCCATCAGCGTCCTCCCGTCGCACCGAACCGCTCGGTTTTCACCCGGCCCGGCTGGTAGCCCAGCTCCACCAGATCCTGGGCGGCCGTCTCGACGAAGCTGGTCGGCCCGCAGACGAAGGCGAGCGGCTCCCCGTCGACCGGCCAGGCGACCTCGGCGAGCAGCGCGGCGTCGACCCGGCCCGCGTGACCGGTCCAGCCGGGCGGCTGACTGCGGGTCAGCGTGTACACCACCGTTACTCCTGCGCCGTCGTTGTCGAGTTCGTCGCGGTAGATCACCTCAGCCAGCGAGCGAGACGAGTAAAGCAGCCGGGCCGGCGCAGTGCTGCCGGTGCGCTCGCGGTGCCGCAGGATCGAGCGGAGCGGGACGATGCCCGAGCCGCCGGCCACCAGCAGCAGCGGGCCGCGGTCCTTGCCGGGATCCCAGACGAAGTACCCGCCGATCGGGCCGCGGACCTCCAGGGTGTCGCCGGCCCGGAGCTCGTCGGTGAGGTACGGCGAGACCTCGCCGTCATCCAGCCGTTCGACCGTGATCGCGACCGGCTCGCCCGGCGCCGAGGCTATCGAGTACGACCGCTCAGCCCGGTAGCCGTCCTCCGCCGTGAGCCGGACGTCCAGGTGCTGTCCGGCGCGCTGGCCCGGCCAGCCCGGGACGTCGAGCACGATGGTCACGGCCCGGGCCGTCTGGCGGATCACTGCCGCGACCTTTGCGTTCTGCCAGGTCAGTCGCCCGCGTAGCGCTGTTCCCGCCATGGGTCCCCGTACCTGTGGTAACCGTAGGTCTCCCAGAAACCTGGCTGGTCCGCGTCGAGCAGGTCGAGGCCCCGCACCCACTTGGCGCTCTTCCAAAAATAGAGGTGCGGTACCAGCAGCCGCGCCGGGCCGCCGTGCTCGGCAGGCAGCGGCTGGCCGTCGAAGCCGAAGGCCAGCCATGCCCGCCCGCCGGTCACGTCGGCCAGCGGCAGGTTCGTGGTGTAGCCGCCGTCGCAGAAGGCCAGCACGTACCGGGCGTCGTGCTCGACCTGGTCCAGGAGCGTGTCCATCGACACCGCCTGCCACTCGGTGCCCAGCTTCGACCAGCGGGTGACGCAGTGGATGTCCGCGGTGACCGTCTCGGCTGGCAGCGCGCGCATCTGGAGCCAGTCCCAGGATCTCCGCACGCTGCCACCCTGCCTGATCGAGAACGTCCAGTTCCCGGTGGGAGTGTGCGGCGTCGGGCCGGCCGACAGCACCGGGAAGTCTTCGGTGACGTACTGGCCCGGCGGCACCCGGCCTGCCTGCTGCGCCGGGACGCGGCGCCGGCCGTGGAAGCCACGCGAGACCGGGCTCATAGCGCCATCCTCCCCTGCCCTTCTAGTCTCGGACCATCGAGTGCCCTTATGGCATCTCATGCTCAGGGAACACGAAGGGCAAACCGCTCCGCAAGGTCGGCCATGCCCGGGGCGGGCTGGATACCGCGAGCGGCAGTGACTGGAGGACAGTGGACGCGGCGGAGGCGTTGCGGCAGATCGCGTTCCAGCTCGAGCGGGCTAGCGCGCCGTCCTACCGGGTTCGGGCGTTCCGGCGGGCAGCGGAGGTGGCCGGTGATCTGTCCGCCCCGGACCTGGCGCGGCGGGTGCGCGAGGGGACGCTGCAGCAGTGGCGAAGCTGATGCCCGTCCCCCGGCTGCTCGAAGTCCGGAACGTTGAGGATGGCTGCGAGATCGTCTACGAGGACATCTTCGCCTCCGGGCGCTGCACGGGCCTGCTGGCCGACTGCATCAACACCGCCGACCGCAACCCCAGTGCCATCCCCGTGGTGCGGGCGCTGGTCAACCAGGTGTGCGATCACCTGCTCGCCGCCACCGAGGCAACCGGCACGATGGCCAGGCTGGACGAGTGCGTGCCTGACCTGCACCTGGCGCGGCTGGCCCCCGGCGGTCGGCTGGACTGCTGGTACACCCACCCGCCGGACCCGGCCTGGGTGCTCGCCGGCCAGCGGCTCGGCCCGGCCGACCTTGCCGACCGGACCCTGGTGGCCGGCGGGCGCGGGCTTGGTCCCGCCTGGCCCGTGAACCTTCCCAAACTACGGTCGGCGTTAGCCGGGCACACCCGCTGGGCCAGTGCCATCACCCAAGGTGACGTCACCGAGCCCAACATCGCCCAGCCGCTGTGCTGGCTGGACTTCGAGCACGCCGGGCGTAACGCCCTTGCCGGCGATGCCGCGAACTTCCTGTCGCACCTGCTGGGCATGGGCGCATGTATGACGCCTACCTCGGCGGTAAGGACAATTACGCCGCTGACCGGGAAGCGGTCCGCCAAGTGCTGCGTGTCGCGCCGGAAGTGCGTGACAGCGCGCGGGCCAACCGGGCGTTCTTGCAGCGGGCGGTGCGGTTTCTGGCCGGGGAGGCAGGGCTACGCCAGTTCATCGATATTGGCACCGGCATCCCTACGGCTGGGAGCGTCCATCAGGTCGCGGCAGAGACCGCACCCGCGACCCGCGTGGTGTACGTGGACAACGACCCGATCGTGCACGTCCACGCCAACGCGCTGCTGACCGGCAGCGGCACGACCAGGATCGTCCTGGCCGATCTGCGCGAGCCCGAAGCGATCCTCCAGCACCCGAAGGTCGGCGAACTGATCGACTTCCGCCAGCCGGTCGGCCTGCTGCTCGTGGCCATTCTGCATTTCATCACCGAGGAAGAGAACGCCACCCGCATCGTCGCGCCGCGGCCCGGCTGCCCGTGGACGCAGGATGGCAAAACAGTCGCGGACCATGCCGACCCGCAGGCGCAAGGCCGGGCCAGGCTGCTGCGCTGTAGCCGGCATCAAGCGATGCTGACCTACGTCAATGCCTATGACCACCTGCTGACCCTGGCCAGAGTCCTGGGCAGCGACGGGGCGATGCCCCTGTTCTCGCACACGAGCCTGTCGAGGGCCGTGTGCGAGGCGGCCGTCCGGTTTGCCTGGCTCATGGACCCGGGCATCCCCAGCGAGGAGCGGATCGTCCGCGGCGCGGTCGCCCTGTTCGTCAGCGCTGACGAACGACTGAAGAGCGTACGAGGGCTACCCGCCGAGCGTTTCGACCGGCGTGTTCACCGGCAAATGATCGAGAGCTGCACCGCCGAACGTGACGCGGTCCAAGAGCTGATCACAGGTGCCGGGCTGACCTTCGGGCACAGGCAAAACGGCAAGACGAAATCCCGGCTCGAGCTTGAGTCACCCAAGGTCTCGGTGCCGCTGAAGATCAACGTCACCGAACTGATGGCCGGGCTACTGCCCGACTCACCGAGCTGGTACAACATCGGCTCCAGCGTCACGCACAGTCTCTACTGGGGCTTGCGGGACGTCGACGGCTCTCGCCCAGGTGAGCCTTTGGCCCTCACCCCAAACGTGCTGGATGTCGGCGCTGCGGCCGAGTCCGCCATCTCCGCGTCCGGGCTGATCCTCGACCGCTGCGGACGGTGTTACGGCCACGACCCCAGCGCCCACATTAAGCGCACCATGGAGCGCCGCGAAGCGGTCGACGCGCTCATGCGCCGCGCCACCCGCTCCACCTGGGCTCACATACCGGCCGAGCCGCAGCATCGCGGGCCACGCGGACGGCAGTCGTGAACCCGCGCAGGCGGCGAGCCCAACGCCCTGCTCACCGGCCGCCGCTGACCGGGCATCTTGGCTCACCCAGCGGCTGGAGGCATCCGACCGCGGTCCGGCGTGGCTCCCGGGGCTGGCCGACGTTGCGCGTTAGGTTCCTGGCATGGCCCCGGGCAAGATGATCATGCTGGAGATCGGCGGCCAGTCCGTGACGGTCATGGTTGAGCGCGAGCAGTCGGAGGATGATCTCCCCGCCTATGGGTACCCGGCGGAGCGCGCAGTCTATGTGACCACTTGGAATGATCTTCAGATAGATGACAGTCCGACTGGAAGCAGTGAACCCAAGGAGATGGCCGGGGCCGCCAGGGACCTCGGGCACGAGCGGGTCGCACTCACCGGCCACTCCCCCAGGCTGCTCATCAGGTACGCCCGGTGGGGTCAGCGGCATCCCGGCGGCGGTGCTGGGTAATGCTTGACATGTGGATCCGGTATGGGCGCTCAAGCAGATCGCGTTCCAGCTTGAGCGGGCTGGGGCGCCGACGTATCGGGTACGGGCGTTCCGCCGCGCGGCCGAGGTGGTCAGTGACCTGCCGGCCGCCGACCTGGCAGAGAGGGTCGGTAGCGGGACGCTCACCGCACTGCCTGGGATCGGCCCCGTGACCGCGGAGGCGATTGCGGAGGCGGCCAGCGGACGCGAGCCCGGCTACCTCACCCGCCTGCTCGGCGAAGCGGAGCCTGCGCCGCGGACGGGCCTGCGAGCTGCCCTGCGCGGCGACTGCCACACCCACTCGACTTGGAGCGACGGTGGCTCGCCGCCGCGGGAGATGGCCGAGGCCGCCAGGGATATCGGACACGAGTGGATCGCGCTGACCGACCACTCTGCCCGGCTGACCGTCGCCCGCGGCCTGTCGGCCGAGCGGCTTCGCGCCCAGCTTGACCTTATTGGCGAGCTGAACGAGGAGCTGGCACCGTTCCGCATCCTCACCGGGATCGAGGTCGACATCCTGGAGGACGGCAGCCTGGACCAGGCCGACCACCTGCTCGGCCGGCTGGACGTGGTGGTCGCGAGCGTGCACTCCAAGCTGCGGATGCCCGCGAAGCCGATGACCGAACGCATGCTCGCCGCCGTGGCCAGCCCGCACACCAAGGTGCTCGGCCATTGCACCGGCCGGATCGTGGTGGGCCGGGGCCGGCCGGAATCGGTCTTCGACGCGGAAGCGGTCTTCGCCGCCTGCCGCGAGCACGGCGTCGCGGTCGAGATCAACTGCCGCCCGGAACGCCAGGATCCGCCAGACCGGCTGCTGCACCTCGCCGTGGAAGCAGGCTGCATGTTCGCGATCGACACCGACGCCCATGCCCCCGGGCAGCTCGACTGGCTCGCCAGCGGCTGCGCCCGCGCCGAGACGGCCGGCCTCACCGCCGACCGGATCATCAACGCCCGCCCCGCTGCCGAGATGGCCAATTGAATTGGTCTCGTCCACGTTCCCCTGGCGCCAAGGACACCCCCGATCGACTGGCCCGTGGAGGAGCAGTCTGTGCGGAGGGCAGTCAGTCCTGAACCAGGGCAAGCTGTCATACCCAGTTGACCGCAGCGTCTAATTGATCACCTGTAAATGATCATCAGATAGGTTGCAGTCCGACTGGTCGGACGGCGGCAGCCCGCCGGCGGAGATGGCCGCGGCAGCCCGGGATCTGGGCCATCAGTGGATTGCTCTGACAGATCATTCACCGAGACTGACGGTGGCCCACGGCCTGTCCGCGGAGCGGCTGGGCGAGCAGCTCCGGCTGGTCCGCCGGCTCAACGAGTCGCTGGCCCCGCTGCGCATCCTCACCGGGATCGAGGTCGACATCCTCGAGGACGGCCAGCTTGACCAGGATGAGGACATGCTCAGGCAGCTCGATGTCGTGGTCGCCAGCGTGCATTCCAAGCTGCGGATGCCCGCCGGGCCGATGACCGCCCGGATGCTGGCGGCCGTACGCAACCCGCACGTGGACGTGCTGGGGCATTGCACCGGCCGGATGATCGCCGGACGCGGCCGGCCGGAGTCGCAGTTCGATCCCGCCACGGTCTTCGCCGCCTGCCGGGACAACGGTGTCGCCGTCGAGATCAACTGCCGTCCGGAACGGCAGGACCCGCCCGACCGGCTGCTGGGCATGGCGGCGGAGACGGGATGCGTCTTCGCCATCGACACCGACGCCCATGCTCCCGGGCAGCTTGACTGGCTGGATAGCGGCTGCGCGCGGGCAGAACGTCTCGGCATAGAGCCTCCCCGCGTGATCAACACTCTTGGCGCCGCCGACGTCACGGCGCGGGCCGGACGCTGATAAAGCTGGTGCCGGGCGGGATTGGGAGTGAAGTCTGGTGATTGAGGGGCTAATGGGCTGATGACGAAGCAGAGCTTAGCAGGCCGGCGCGCGCTTTGGCCGGTGATGAGCGTTTCCCGGACGCAGGGTGCCGGGCTGGTTAGGCTTCGGCCCAGTCGTCCGGCGCTCCGCAGGTCGCCCCCCGCTGGCCTGCCCAGTGAGCGCGCCCTGCTCGGAAAGGAGCCCGTTGGGCCACCATAGCAAGCCGTCACGTATCCGGCTTTCGCAAGCAGTGCCTGCCGCCGCGGCCCCCACGCTCGCCAGCGTGGCCGCGGCGGTTTTCTTGGCACCGCAGGCGCAGGCCGCCGCGTCAGCCACCGCGGACACCCCGGCGCCCGCGCGCCCCGCGGTGCAGGACTCCGCCCTGCTGCCGGGCCTTGCGGGCACGGCCAGGATGTCCTCGGCGCAGCTGGCTTCGGCCTTGCGTCAGGAGCTGCTGGTCGCCATGCACCAGGGCTGGCACGGCCAGTTGGCGCCGGCGGTGACGGCGGCTCCGGCGCGGTCGCGGGCGTACACCGTGCGGGCGGGCGACTCGCTGGCCTCGATCGCCGCGCAGGTATACCACAACCAGGCCGCCTGGCCGGTGCTGTACTGGGGCAACCGCGGCGAAATCCGGTGGGCCGATCAGATCCTTCCCGGGCAGGAGCTGAAGGTCCCGGCGCTGCCCGCGACGATTCCCGCGCCTCCCTCGCTGCTCGCGCCTCCGGCGCGGCCCGTTCCGCCGGCGCGCACCGTCGCGGACTTCATCCCCCGTCATGCGAGCACCGCGCCGGTGCGCGCGCAATCCGCCCCGGTCCCCGAGCGGGAGCCCGGCCCGGCAGCATCGTCCTCGGGCGGGCCCTACCCGGGCGGCGCGTTTGGCGAGTGCGTGGTGTCCCGGGAGTCCGGCGGGAACCCGCAGGTGATGAACGCCAGCGGCCACTACGGCCTCTACCAGTTCTCCGCCTCAACCTGGGCCGAGTACGGCGGTAACCCCGCCGACTTCGGGCACGCCTCCGCCGCCGAGCAAGAACAGGTCTTCGCCAACGCCCTGGCCCGCGGCGGCGAGTTCAACTGGGCACCTTACGACGGCTGCTAACCCAGCCGGGCGCCCGACGCCCGGAGCGACCGCCGCCGGCGGCTAGCGCCGGGTGTCCGCATGCGCCGGATCCAGGGATGGCCCCCTGGAGGCGCGCCCGGGTCCCCCCACCCCGTGCCTGCGGCCGCGGATCCAGAGCAGGACGGCGACGACGATCAGCAAGAACCCGACTATCCCGGCCACGATCGGCAGCGTCGTGCCGACTGACTGGATGGTGTTGCTGTCATTCGTCGCGTCGTTTGCCGCCGCCTGCACGCTGGACGGGCTGAACTTGTAGCTGTCCGCCAGCACCGGAAGCAGCGGGATGATCTTCCCGCCCGGGAGGGCGATGCCGCCTGTCTGGCTCTCGGTGGTGCTGGCGTTGACGACGATCCCGGTGACGGGCGCGACCCAGTAGGTGCTCGCGCTCTGGTAGGTGTAGCCGACCGGGATGGTGCGCGCACCCGGGAACGCCTTCGTCAGGTTCGCGACCACGCTCGCCGGGATCAGGCCCGCCTTGACGGCGCCCGGAAGCAGGGTCACCGGCAGTGACGTCGGAAGGCCCCGCAGGACCTGCGGGTTCGTGATCGGCGTTGGCGGGACGGCGGCCTGGTAGACGTAGGTATTGATGCCGTCCTGCTGCTGCTGCCTGACGTACTTCAGCGGGGTGGTCGTCCGCGTGAAGGGGACCCACCCGGTGTAGTTCTGCTGCTTCGCGCCGACGGGCCAGTTGAACGTGAGTCCCTTGGCGTTCGTGATGCTCCAGTTGCCTGGGTGGCTTGCCGTCGCTTCGAGACTGGTCCGGCTGACGGCATACTGCGAGGTAATGGCGGCGATCTGCTTGCCGCTGCTGCTCACCGTGGTCGCGTCTCGTACCAGGGCGGTGTTTCCGGATGTCGCCTTTACGGTCACCTGCCGGCGCAGCGTCTCGGGGAGGCCGGTCTTTGTCGCCGCGGCCAGGTTGCCGGTGCGCAGCGCGGCCGGGTTCACCAGAATGCGGATCTTGCCGTTATAGTTTCGCACCGTATTGGAATTGCTCTGCAGGCGCGCGACGTATGTCGGAGTGATCCAGAACGCGAGCAGAAATGCGGCTATGACAAGAATCAGTCCGATGACACCGCAGGCGATCGCGGTCTTACGCATAACAACTCCCCGTCTTAGCGCGCCGAGCAGGCTCCTCGTTGGCCCGGGGCGCAACAGGCGTCACCCTTCCCGTCCCGGCCCGCCGTCACATCACCCGTTACAGGTGAACTTCGCGATGGCAGGCGCTCGTCAGCGGACTAGCCAGCTGGCGCTGACCGCGAGGGCGGCGACGGCGATGAGGCCGAAGAACATGACCCAGGCACCGCCCGGCACCGGCGTGACGCGCGACAGCTGGTCAGCGTCCGAGCGCCGGGCGCGGCCCCGCCGCCGCTCGTGCTGCAGCTCGAACACCGGCCGCACACCGCCGAGGAGCAGGAACCAGGTCATCGCATAGCCGAATCCGGCCTGGACCATGGCCGAGGCGAACAGGCAGACCGCGGCAACGCCGCCCGCGGTTGCCAGCACGGCCAGCATGCCGTAGGCATTGCGCACGGCAACCGCGAGCGCGCCCAGGAGCACCAGGCCGAGCAGCAGCATCGCGGTCAGGTGACCGATGGCCAGCAGCGCCGCCGCGCCCAGGCCCAGCAGCGGCGGTGCCGGGTATCCGGCCGCGGCGGTGAGCACCATGCCGATGCCGTACGCCCGGCCGGCCGATACGGTCTCGCCTGTGGTGTCGCGGTACAGCCGCACTCCGGCCAGGCGGCGACCCGTCACCACGGCCGCCAGGGCGTGACCGCCCTCGTGCACGATCGTCACCACCGTCCGCGCCACCGGCCAGACGCGCGACGAGGCCACGACGGCGAGGGCGAGCGCGCCGCTGCCCAGGACCAGCCACCGGGGCGGCACCGGCTGGGCGGCGAGCGCATGGTGCCATACTCCGCCCGCGCGCTGCCCCAGGTCACCCAGGATGCCGGACAAGCCGTGCGGCAGCCCGCCGATGCAGCGCGGCACCTGCCGCTGCGGCTGTGTTGCTGTCCCTGGCATCCGCCCCTGCCCTGGGGTCCGCGGCGGGCCGGCGGCCCGGGCACCCTGACGTCGTCCAGCCAGGGTAGGCGAGCGTCGGCCGACCCAGCCCGCACAGGAGTCATCGCCGCACCGGCATCAGCGGGCCTGAGCTGGCGATACGCCCGTATATCGCCTGCTAGACACCCCTACCTAGATGGGTCATACCAGCACTGGCCCGGACGTAGCTGACCCTTGCGGAAAGCCCTGCTGAGTCTACGGAGTCGTCCGAATTAGTCTTTGTCTACTTGATAGCCCTACTGAGCTATTTAAGAGGATTCGCCTACGCTGAGTCGAACGTCCTGCCATGCTGCCGGATGGTACGAAAGTCGGGCCCGGCGAGAGGCGCAGGCTGCCGCGTAGCTGGGCGAAGGATCAAAGTAAGGCAGGTCTGTGAGATCAGTTCCCCCGCGCAGCAGGAACAGGAAGTCGAGGAGGCCAGGCCGGCACCGGCGGCTCTCGCCGGTACAGAAAGCAGTCCGGCGTACCGGCATGGCCGCTCCGGTCCTCGCGGTATCGGGCGCGCTCGCTGCCGCGCCCAGTGCCTTCGCGGGCGCGCCGCAGGCCAACCTGGCTTCGGCCATCACGGCCACGCACCCGATCACTGCTCATCTCGACGCGGCCGTCCAGCCGTCGCGTCACGCGGTGCGCACCTACACGGTCCGCACCGGGGACACGCTGGCGGCGATCGCGCAGCACTTCTACGGTCACGCCAACGACTGGCACTTCCTGTACCGGAAGAACCGCTGGGAGATCCGGGACCCGAACCTGATCTACACCGGCCAGGTGCTGGTGGTCCCGCGGCATCACCGTCACGCCAGCGCATCCGATATGGCAGACGTGACCCCGGTGTCGCAGACCTCCGGGTCCACGAGCTCTCAGTCGGCGTCGACCGGCGCGACCGGCAGTTCGGCCAACCTGAGCGCCGCCGTGCAACTGGACATCACCGACGGCAATAACCTGCTCGCAGTCGGCCAGTACCTGGTGGAGAACGGCTACTCGGACGCTGCGGCGGCCGGCATCGCCTCCTGCATCGACGGCGAGTCCAGGGGTAATCCTGAGTCGGTCGGCTCCGGAGGCGGCGGCCTGATCGGCTGGACGCCCCTCAGCTCCGCCGCGCCCAACCCGGACATCGTCACCGGCAACCCGGAACAGGACATGATGACGCAGCTCGCCGACATCCTGTACTACAACTCCACCGAGATCGGCCAGGCTCAGGTGGACCGGCTCAACAGCCAGAGCGACCCGGTTGCCGCGGCGGACTTCTACTCCCAGAACTTCGAGAGGCCGGCCGTGACGGACTCCGACGTCGTGCCGTCCGTGGCGGAGCAGATCTTCTCGGCACTGGGAGGCTGATGGCCGTCCCTGCCCGGGAAGCGGCCCGCGGCGAAGTTGCCGATCCCGGCAGCCCGACTCCAGCAAGAGCAGCGGCTGCCGGGATCGGCCGTTTCCAAGGGCTGCTCGCAGGGCCCCGCCTATCGATGTCGTTCTGCGGCCGGGTCGCGCGCGCGTTATCTGGATCAGTCGCGTGGCTGAGCCAGCCCTCGTCTCTGCGCAGTCCACTACCTGTGTGGCCAGAGTGCGCGGCGCCTCGTGCGAACTGGCCCTGCCGGGCCGGGCGGGCCCTGCCGCGGGGTACAGCCCGGTCGCCAGTGGCCTCCCGGGAATGTCAGAGGTGGCCGCTAGTATCGAACTAGTGATCGATGGACTGGGCTTCGAAGGGGGTACCGGGATACATGTGCCTGTCCGGTCAGCCGCAGCCGGGAGGGACCGTCGCTGAGGCGATGGCGGGAGCCGAGGCCGGGCTGGCGCGCCTCGCGGCCGCGGATGTTGCGTCGCTGTCCGCGGCGGAGCAGGCGGACTGCCTGCGCGCGCTGGCGCGGGCTGAGTCGGCGCACACCGCGGCGCGGTCGAGGGTGCTGGCGGCGTTCGCCGCGCGGGGCGGGCACGAAGGTGACGGGCACGGCTCGGCGAAGGCGTGGCTGCGGTGGCAGACCAGGGTTACCGGGGGGGCGGCGGCGGGGGCGCTGGGGTGGGCGCGGCGGCTGGCCGCGCACCGCGCGGTCGGCGACGCGCTGGCGGCGGGGGTGATCTCCCCGTCGTGGGCCCGGCAGGTGTGCGAGTGGACCGACGTGCTGGCGCAGGAGCACCGGGCGGCCGCGGATGAGATATTGCTGGGGGCGGCGGCGGGCGGCGCGGGCCTGGCGGACCTGGGCGGCCTGGCGGAGCAGATCCGCCGCCGCTGCGCCCGGCCCGATGACGACGGGCCGGACGACGGCGGTGACGGGTTCGGCGGCCGGTACCTGCGGCTGGGCACCACGTTCCGCGGGGCGGGGCGGGTGGAGGGGGACCTGACGGCGGGGTGCGCGGCGGCGCTGGGCGCGGTGCTGGAGGCGCTGGGCAAGAAGGCCGGGCCGGAGGACACCCGCAGCAGGCGGCAGCGCGACCATGACGCGCTGGAGGAGGCGTGCCGGCGGCTGGTCGCGTCCGGGTGCCTGCCCGGCCGGGCCGGGCAGCCGACCCAGATCCTGCTGCACATGGACCTGGCCCGGCTGCGGGGGATGCCCGGCGGCGCGCAGGCGGAGGCGGCGTGGGCCGGGGCGGCGGCCGGGCCCGGTGATGACTGCGACGCCGCGGTCGTGCCGGCGGTGACCGGCCGGGTCGACCCCGGGGTGCTGGACCGGCTGGCCGCCGCCCTGCTGGGCGGCACGGGCCAGGGCGGCACGGGCCAGGGCGGCACGGGCCAGGGCGGCACGGGCCAGGGCGGCACGGGCCAGGGCGGCACCGGCCAGGGCGGCACCGGCCAGGGCGGCACGGGCCAGGGCGGCACGGGCCAGGGCGGCACCGGCCGCCGGCCTGGCACGGGCCGCCGGCCTGGTGCGGGCGGCCAGCGGGGCGGAGCGGCGGGCGCTGCGCAGCGGCGGGCGCGGGCACAGCGGGCGGCGCGGCGGATGGTGCTGGCCGCCGCGGCGGACCTGCTGTCGGGGCCCGGGGGGCTGGCGGCGTACCTGCGGAACGGGGTGGCCGGCGGGCTGGCGGCGTCGGTGAGCCTGCCGCTGGACGCGGGCGCGGCGGTGGAGACCGTCCCGGCGCACCTGCGGCGGGCGGTGACCGCCCGGGACCGGCACTGCCGGTTCCCCGGCTGTGACCAGCCGCCGGCCGTGTGCCACCCGCATCACATCATCCCCAGGTCGCAGGGCGGCCCGACCAGCCTGACCAACATGGTCTTGCTCTGCGGCTTCCATCACCTGGTCGCGGTGCACCGGTGGGGATGGGGGATTGCCCTGCACCCGGACGGGACCGTGACCGCGACCAGCCCGGACCGGACCCGGGTCCTGCACAGCCACGGGCCCCCGCCCTCCCGGGCCGCCTAGCCGGCGGCGACAAGCCGGGCGAGAGCCCCAGCCATTCAAGCTCTGTGGCCGTTGTAACCGGCGCGGTGCGGCGCCAGCGACAAACCATAACTTAGCCTGGACCAATGAGTGATCCTCAGAACGGCCTGAATCAGATCCTGGAAGACCGGCTGCGCCTTGGCGCGGGCTTCGGTGCCGAGGATCGAGACCATGTCCTGGAGCTCCTTGCTCCGCTCAGCCGGCACCTGGCACATTGGGGCGCCGGGCGGGTAGATCTTGAGATCTCGGTCAAGGACCGCGGCGGCGCCGAACAGAAGGTGACCCTCGAGACCTGGCTGCCCGGATGGCCGTCGCTGGTCGCCACCTCGACCGGCCACGAGCTTGATCCTTCCCTGATCGACGTGCGCAAGGATACGATCCGCCAGATCGAGGATGAGAAAGCCAAGCGTGATCTGCACAAGGGCAAGGCCTCGCGGAGGGGGGCTTGACGCGCTGCCCCTCCTCCGGCCAGCTAGCGTCGGTCGGGTAAGCGTGCCACCGCAGGCGCCCGATAGTCATGGAGGGCCCATGAACCACATCAGCGCCCCGGCCCGCGTTCCGGCGAACGCAACAGCGGAGGGAGACGGGATCGTCGTCGGAGACGGAGCTGTACGGGTCGACGCCTACGTCGACTTCCAGTGCCCCTTCTGCAGGCAGTTCGAGCTCTCCTCGGGGCCGGCCCTGGCCAGCATGGTGGCCGACGGCCGGATCAACCTGGTCTACCACCCGATGTCCTTCCTCGATCAGGTGTCGACGACCCGCTATTCGTCGAGGGCTGCCGCTTCGTCGGGCTGTGCCTCCGACGGCGGGAAGTTCCGCGAGTACGCCGGCGCGCTGTTCGTCAACCAGCCTCCCGAGGGCGGGGCCGGCCTCAGCGACGAGGAACTCGTCAGCATGGGCGTTTCGGTGGGTCTGCCCGAGTCGGCCTTCGGGTCCTGCGTGCTCGGCGGGAAATACCTCGACTGGCCGCCGTACGTGACCGCGACGGCGACGCGGCGCGGAGTCAATGCCACGCCGTCGGTCTTCGTGGAAGGGGCCCCGGTGCCGGCTAACGCGCGGACGATAACCGCCGCGGTCGCTGCAGCGGCCGTGCGCTAGGCCGGGGGGAGCGGCACGGCGCCCGGGCCTAGAAGGCGCGCACCTCGCACTCCGGATCCTGGAACCCGTCAGCCGCGACCTTCACGATATGCGGGCGATGCCCCGCGGCAAGCAGGGGTCAAAAGGTCATCCAACCATCATTGCTAGCCCGCAGTGCCCCGGTCGTCAGGGCCTCGCCAGCCGGCGCCCGCGGGTTTGGCCCGCGCCCGCGCCTGTGGAAAGCTGGCACGCGTGCCTTCTGCCCGGGGGATCGTGCCCAGATTGCTGGCGATAAGCGATTTGCACGTGGCTTTCCCGGAAAACCGGAAGATCATTGATGACCTGCGGCCGGGGTCCCCGGCGGACTGGCTGCTGGTGGCGGGCGACGTCGGAGAGCTGTTCGCCGATGTCGAGTGGGCGCTGCGGACGATGAGCGAACGGTTCGCCACCGTCGTGTGGGCGCCCGGCAACCATGAGCTGTGGACGCACCCGCGGGATACCGTCCAGCTGCGCGGCGACGAGCGCTACCGGCACCTGGTGAGGCTGTGCCGCAGCCTTGGGGTAACGACCCCGGAGGACCCCTACCCCGTGTGGGACGGACCGGGCGGTCCGGTCACTGTCGCTCCGATGCACCTGCTTTACGACTACACGTTCCGCCCGGCGGGCGCTACGACAAAGGCCGAAGGGCTGGCCCGGGCATACGACTCAGGCGTGGTGTGCAGCGATGAGGTCCTGCTTCACCCGGACCCGCACCGGAGCAGGGAAGAATGGTGCTGGGAAAGGATAGACTTTACCGAGCGTCGGCTCGCGGCCAGGGACCCCTGCCTGAAGACCGTCCTGATGAACCACTTTCCGCTCGTCCGTGAGCCCACGCGGGTTCTGCGCTATCCCGAGTTCGCGCAGTGGTGCGGTACCGAACGCACGGCAGGATGGCACCTGAGGTTCGGGGCAGCCGCCGTTGTCTACGGCCATCTCCACATTCCCAGGACGTCCTGGTACGACGGAGTCCGGTTCGAGGAAGTCTCACTCGGTTATCCACGGGAATGGACGCCGCGGACAGGGGGCCCGCGCCCGCCGCGGCAGATTCTGCCCGTCTCGGACGGCTAGTCAGGCAGCATCGAGCCCGAGCGAGCGCCGGGTCCGGCCGGCTCGCCAGTGACGATCACCCGGACTGCGCGGGCCTGCGCCAGTGACGGCGCACACCGCTAGGACCTGACCCGCGACAGCGGGTCAGGCACCTCGCTGGGCGGGGCCAGGTCCGTCGGGGCCGGGATGCGCGCCCGGTCGGCCGGCTCCACCGGTGCGGTGCTGCGGAGTTCCTCCAGCCGGTGCCGGGATGGCAGCAGCAGCACGGCCAGCAGCGCGCCCAGGCCGAACAGCGCCGCCGACACGGTGAAAGCCACGCCGTAGCCGTGCACCGCGGCGGTCGTCGGCGCGAGCCGTCCCCCGTGATGCGCCGCCAGGTAGGTCGCCGTCGCCGTCAGCGCCACCGTGCTCAGGGCGGCGGTCCCGATTGACCCGCCGACCTGTTGCATGGTGTTGACCAGCGCCGAGGCCACGCCGGAGTCCTGCCGGGACACTCCGGCCGTGGCGGTATTGATGGCCGGCGAGAAGATCATGCCGAAGCCCAGGCCCATGACCAGCAGGGCCGGCAGGACGCTGCCTGCGTAGCCGGAGGTCACGGTGAGCTGGGTAAGGTAAGCCATCCCGCCGCCGCCGAGCAGCATGCCGGTAACGATCAGGGCGCGCGGGCCGACCCGCGGCAGCAGCACGATGCTGGAGGTGTTCGAGCTGAGCAGGATGCACGCGATCATCGGCAGGAAGGCCAGCCCGCTGGTCACGGGGCTGTAGCCCTTGACCAGCTGGAGGTAATAGGTGAGGAACAGGAAAACGCCGAAGATCGCGATCCCGGTCAGCCCGACGGAGACGTAGGAGCCGCCTCGGGCCCGGTCCAGGATTACCCGCAGCGGCAGCAGCGGGTGACTGGCCCGCCGCTCGGCGAGCGCGAACGCCGCAAGCACGAGCACGCCCGCGGCCAGCGAGCCGATGGTCAGGGCGGCGGTCCAGCCGCCCGTTTCGGCGTGGGAGAAGCCGAACACGATCAGGAACAGGCCCGCCGAGGCGAGCACGGTTCCCGCCCAGTCCATCCGCGGCCGGCTGGCCGGTCGGCTGCTCCGCATGTAGGCTAGCGCGCCGGCGATCGCGATCGCGGCAAAGAACAGGTTGACGTACAGGGTCCAGCGCCAGGAAAGGTACTCGGTGAGGACGCCTCCGAGGATCAGGCCCACGGCACCGCCGGCGGCGGCAACCGACCCGAAGACGCCGAACGCCCGGCCGCGCTCGCGCGGATCGCGGAACGTGCTGACCAGGGTGCCCAGGGCTGAGGGCGCGAGGATGGCGCCGAACGCCCCCTGGAGCGTGCGGGCGGTCACGAGCATGCCGAACGAGACGGCCGCGCCGCCCAGTGCCGAGGAGAGCGCAAACCCGGCCAGGCCGGTGATGAAGACCCGCTTGCGGCTGAACATGTCGCCCAGCCGGCCGCCGAGTAGCAGCAGGCTGCCGAACGCCAGGGCGTAAGCGGTCACCACCCATTGCCGGTCGCTGTTGGGAAACCGCAGCGCGTGCTGGGCCGACGGCAGGGCGATGTTCACGATGGTGGCGTCGAGCACCACCATGAGTTGCGCGACGGCCACGATCACCAGGACGAGCCAGCGATGGTCGCGCGGCGCTGCACGGTGAGCGTCTGCGCCGTAGGACACAGATGACATGACGGGTCATACCCCCAGGTAAGAAGCGGGCTGGGCGGTTCCGGCGGCCGAGAGCCCGGCGATCATGTCGAGACCACCGACGTGGCGGACGCGGACGGAGAGGCGATCAGCGGCCGGGCCGCATCGTCGAGGACGTCGAGCAGCCGGAGCAAGGCCGCCCGGTCCTCCTCGCTGAGGGCGCCGAATATCTGCCTGAGCAGACGCTCGCGTGTCGCATAGGCGGCGCCCACGCAGGTCTGGCCCGCGTCGGTGATCGCGACGAGCTTGGCCCTGCGGTCCGTGGCGTCCGGTCGGCGCTCGGCCAGGCCCTGGCGTTCCAGCGCGTCGACGATGTCGGTGATCGAATGCGGGGCCAGCCCGAAGTCGGCCGCCAGCGAGTTCTGCCGGGTGGGTCCCTGCTCGCGGAGCCGCATCAGCACCTTGGTCCGGGCCATGGACAGGCCGCACCCGCTCATTTCGTCGTTGACGGCCCGGAGCATCCGGCGATGGACCGCGAGGTACCGCTCACCCACCTGCTCTGGCGTGATCATCCTGCACCTCTATGCTTGCCTTGACGCCCCGCACTATGAGGAGCCTCACGTTAATAGTCATCATAATGAGGGGTGTCAAAGCTTTATTCCCGGCCGGCGCACCCGCTTCCCGGCCCCGGCTTTCGCTGGCCGGTAGCCAGTCCTCCGGGGGCGATGAGGCCGGCTGTCTCGATCATCAGCACGGCGCTGCGGCAGGGCACCACGGGTCTGTGCGACATCCTGGCCGGGACGGTGAACGCCTGCTGCGGCCGGCGACGGC